>Ga0247843_1000586_pt1 | contig 85123 bp, 88 predicted proteins | sample LaCruzMarch2017__FD_192420 | JGI IMG/M metagenome (GOLD analysis project Ga0247843, IMG submission 192420) | Freshwater microbial communities from meromictic Lake La Cruz, Castile-La Mancha, Spain - LaCruzMarch2017_8m | ecosystem: Environmental > Aquatic > Freshwater > Lake | place: Spain... | reverse complement strand
GCTTTCCATTCCGGATGGTTTTCCTTAAATTTGTTCAATAAGTGAGCGTACATTTTGCGTTGTTTTGGTTGCACAACAACAACACTTCTTTTACCTCACTTATTCATTGTGTACCGTATTATAACAATTTGGATATTCCTCCTGATAATAATGGCTCAGAAAGAGCGATTCGTAATGTCAAAATTAAGCAGAAGGTAGCGGGGCAGTTTAAAACAGGTCAAAATGCTTTTTGTACCATTCGTTCTGTCATTGATACGCTTCTCAAAAGGAATCTTGAGGTATTGCCATACCTAACTCAAATAATCAAATTACAACCTGTGTCGTAACCTGACTTTTTCGATAATTACCAAATCGGAAAAAAATCAACAGGATAAAACGATTCATTATTACTTTAATTATTCGGCCAATCCTCAAAAAAATCAGTACCCGCATCGCAGTGGAAATGAGTTGCTTTCCAACAAATCGGTTGCTCAAAACACGTCGTTGGAATTGGAGGCTTGGGGAACAAAAATTATCGAAGAAAATTAAACCTTTAAATGAATCATGGAAAAAACAATTTCGCGTCGTGATTTTATCACCGCCACCCCTTTAGCAACGGTCAGCCTGATGCTCGGTTTCAGTTCTGCCGGCAATGCAATGAATCGGTGGTTGGAAAAACCCAATTCCAAATTTGGCGGTGTTCAAATTGGTGTTATTACGTATTCGTATCGGAGTATGCCCCACGATGTTGACCAGTTACTGCAATTTTGCATTGATTCCAACGTCTCGGCGATTGAACTCATGGGCGATTCCGTAGAAGCATTTGCAGGTAAGCCCAAGTCACCTATTCAAATGGGACCACCACCCGCAGGAGGAGGCAGAAGACCGCCGCTCACCGACGAGCAAAAAGCCCAACTCGCTGAATACAACAAGCAGGTAGCTGAATGGCGCGCCAACGTTTCGATGGATAAATTCAAGGAAATTCGCAAGAAATACAATGATGCCGGTATTTCCATTTATGCGTTCAAGCCCAATGCCTTTGCGCCTACCAATACCGATGCCGAAGTGGAATACGCAATGAGAGCGGCTAAAGCATTAGGTGCCAACTGCGTAACGGTAGAACTTCCGACCGATCCTGCCCAAACGCAGCGGTTAGGCGATTTGGGAGCCAAAAACAAGGTATACATGGGCTATCACAATCACTTACAGGCTACTGATACGCTGTGGGATGTGGCCTTAGCACAGTCTCCTTACAACTCCATCAATTTCGATTGCGGGCACTACTTGGCCGCCGGTGGTAAAAATACGAAAGAGTCGCTGATGGCTTTTCTGGAAGCAAAACACGACCGTATCTCCACCATGCACATCAAAGACCGCACCACCAAAGAACACGGTCAGGGCAACCTGGAGTGGGGCAAAGGGGATACTCCCATCAAAGAAATGCTGTTGATGTTCAAAGCGAAAAAATACAAGTTTCCGGTAACTATCGAATTGGAGTACGATATTCCTGCGGGCTCCGATGCCGTCAAAGAAGTGGCCAAATGCGTATCGTTTGCCAAAAATATTTTAGTGTCTTAACACGCTGCCCTACGCCCGTGAGTTTTTGTCGCTACGGTAGATTCTCACGGGTAAATTATCCCTTGAATTACTTCAAATAGGTTAAAATGAGAAACGTATTCGTATTCTTAAGTGCTCTTCTATTGACTCATTGTTCATTTGCCCAACAGCCGATGGGCAAAGTGGTGAGTCGCGTTATTCATTTCGCTTATTTGCAAAATACGGGTGGCGAAAGCCCGGATTGTAAGATTTCGGTCTACCTCCCGCCCAATTATGAACAGTCCAATCAACGCTATCCGGTCATCTATTACCTGCACGGATTCATGGGTACTGACAGCATTAGCGCTGGCATGAAAGCGATTTTGGACCGAGGAATCAGCACGGATAAAATTCGCCCGTTTGTATTGGTTATCTCCAATCAATACACTTTGTACGAAGGTAGCTTTTACAGCAATTCTCCGCTGATTGGCAATTGGGCTGATTTTACGGCAAAGGAATTGGTGGAGTACATGGATAAAAATTTCAAAACCCTGCCCAATAAAGAAAGCAGAGGAATCGGCGGGTATTCCATGGGGGGCTATGGAGCACTGAAAATAGCCATGCTCTACCTGGAAGTGTTCAGTAGTGTGTATGCGCTCAGTCCCGGTTTATTGGCCTTTGTGAAAGAATTTGGAGCCAACAGTCCCGCCTATAAAGAAGTGGCGAGTATCAAAACGAGGGAAGAATTGAAGAAAACGTATTACCCGAAAGTACTGGTGGCAGTGGCAAGGGCTTGGTCGCCAAATCCTGCCAAACCGCCTTTTTACTGTGATTTTCCTTTTACGTACGACGGGGATAAGTTAATTGTTAATCAGGCTATTGTGGAAAAATGGGAGCAAAATATGCCCGTCTACATGGCGGGTAAATACGCCGATAACCTGCGAAAGCTGAAAGCCATAAAAATGGATTGGGGACGAAATGATTCCCAACGTTTTCCCATCCAAATCGGGATGCTGAGTCAACGTTTGGAAAATTTAGGTATCAATCATTATACGGAAGAATACATCGGCGACCACGGAAATAAAATATGGACCGTCGACGGCCGGGTTTTAAATGACCTGTTGCCCTTTTTTAATGATTATCTGAAGTTTGAATAATCACTTTTAGTTTATACAGAACCTCCTCTTCATGATTCATTTCTTCAAAAGTGCATTTACACTTGTGGGAGGAGAGCATTAATTTTTGAAAAAATTAAACCTATCATAAATCAATGAAAAAAGTATCGTTTTTTCTGCTGGCAACTGCTGTGTGCAGTTGTTTTCAGTCCACCATTGCCCAAATCACTACGGGTGAAAATGTGGCCGTTACTGCGACTGACGCGGGTAAAGTGCGCGGTTACATTCACAATGCCATCTTTACGTATAAAGGCATACCGTATGCGGAAGCCAAACGTTTCGAAGCCCCTCAAAAACCAAAACCGTGGCAAGGGGTGCGCAGCTCTCTGACGTACGGACCGGTGGCTCCTTTGATGGATCCAACGACGTCAGTACAGGATGAAACTGAGTTTGTATTTCACCACGATTGGGGCTATCCCAACGAAGATTGTATGCGTATTAACGTTTGGACGCCGGGCATTAATGACGGCAAAAAACGCCCCGTACTTTTCTGGATTCATGGGGGCGGTTTTACGACCGGTTCGTCGCAGGAATTGCCTTCGAACGACGGTGAAAATTTGGCAAAAAAGGGGGATGTTGTGGTCGTTTCCATCAATCACCGGCTGAATATTTTGGGCTATCTGGATTTGTCAGCGTATGGCGAAAAATACAAACAATCGGCCAATTTGAGTGTTCTGGACATGAAAGCGGCGTTGGAATGGGTAAAAACCAACATTGAAAATTTCGGGGGTGATCCCAACAACGTGACCATCTTCGGTCAGTCGGGTGGGGGAGCCAAAGTGAATACGCTGATGGCAATGCCTTCGGCCAAAGGACTGTTTCACAAAGCCGTCAACGAAAGCGGCTCGTTCAGAACGGCCATGTTGGAAAAAACAGAAACGCAGCGCATTGCGGCAGAAGTATTGAATGCTTTGAACCTCCAATCCAATCAGATTGACAGTTTGCAGAAAGTACCCTTCGAAAAACTCAGCGCTGCTGGCAAAAAAGCCCTCAAAATTGTAGCTGATAAAATGAAAGCCGAAGGCAAACCTGTGATTGGTTTTGGACTGAGCTGGGGCCCAAGCCGTGATGGTGAGGTATTGCCTTACCAACTCTTCTCAAACGAGGCATTTGAATTGTCCAAAAATATTCCGCTGTTGATCGGTACGGTCAAAAATGAATTCATGGCTTCATTGGGCGCGGGCTTAAGCAACGGGACCACTAAGCAAGTGACGGATTTTGTTAAAAAACGCTATGGGGTAAAGGCTGATGCCTATTTAGCGGCGGCTAAAAAAGCCTACCCTAACGATACAAAGCCCTCTGATCTGATCGATATTGATGCCATGTTCCGCCCTGGAGCGGTGGTGCAGGCCAATATGAAATCGGCAGTAGCGAGCGGCGCTCCTGTGTATATGTACCTGTTTACGTGGCAATCGCCGGTGATGGGTGGAAAATTCAAAGCGATTCACTGCATAGATCTGCCGTTTGTATTCAACAATATAGCACGCAGCGAAGAAATGACGGGCGGGACCAAAGAAGCCTATGTTTTGGCCGATAAGATGAGTCAGGCATGGATTAATTTTGCCCGTACCGGCAACCCGAGCCATAAAGACCTTCCTTCCTGGCCTGCCTACACTACTGCCAACACAGCTACAATGCACTTTGATAATCAGTGCGTTGTGAAGCCTCAAATGGACAAAGAATTGTTTGATTTATTGAGTAGTAATTAGTAGTTTCTATAAAAATAGGAAAGAGGGCAGGGATTTTCTTCAGTGGGGAACCCCCTGCCTATTTACCAACTTTTCTGAAAAATTATAAACTGTCTGACTTCAAAACTACTTTCCCAATGCTCGCGCTGCTCGGTTTTTTGACCATCTCCGTGTTTCTGCTATTGATTATGACCAAACGAGTTTCGGTCATAACCGCCTTGGTGTTGGTACCTTTATTTTTTGGTTTTTGTGCCGGATTTGGCGTGAAAGAGTTGGGAGAAATGATGTTGACGGGCATTAAGCAGGTAGCACCTACGGGGATTTTGTTGATGTTTGCCGTACTGTATTTTGCCACCATGCTCGACGTAGGTCTGTTTGATCCCGTCATTGCCGCCATCGTGCGTTCAGTTAAAGGCGACCCGCTGAAAGTTGTACTCGGCACGGCTATTATCACTATGATTGTTCATCTCGACGGGGATGGGACGGCTACATTTATGATTGTACTCTCGGCCTTTTTGCCGATTTACAAAAAACTCAATATCAATCGATTGGTTCTGTCGGGTATTGTGGCGATGAGCGTGGGGCCTATGCACTTGGTGCCTTGGTCGGGAACGTCAGCCCGAGCCATATCGACGTTGAAGACCGATGTGCCTCATATTTTCAACCCCAACATTCCTGCTATCATCGGAGGTGTTTGCTGGGTACTTTTTGTGGCGTATTGGTTTGGAAAAAAAGAGCGTAAGCGGTTGGGAATTCTCGATTTTGACTACAACCATGGGGAAAGCCTGAACGACGCCCAAAAAGCCTGAGACGCCCTAAGTTGCTGTGGTTGAACGCTCTGATGACCATTGGTTTAATTGTCACGTTGATGAAAGGGTGGGTGCCTGCACCGGCGCTTTTTGTGGTGGCGAGTATGTTGGCGTTGGTGATTAACTATCCTAAGTTACCTGACCAACAAAAAATCCTGCGCGGCCACGGTAACAATATCTTTATGGTATCAAGTATGATATTCGCGGCAGGTATTTTTTCGGGAATATTAACGGGTTCCAAGATGATTGAAGCCATGGCAACGGCACTGGTGTCGCTCATTCCGCAGCAACATGCCACCCTGTTGCCAACATTGACAGCCCTGACGAGTATGCCGGCCAGTATGCTTTTTACCCCTGATGCGTATTATTTTGGGGTTGTCCCCATATTGAGCCAAACCGCCACTCAATTCGGTATGGACCCGCTTGAAATCGGTCGGGCGGCCTTACTTGGGCAAATGACGGTAGGCTTTCCCATCAGTCCACTGACGGCGTCTACGTTTTTATTGGTGGGCTTATCAGAAGTAGATTTGGGTGACCATCAGCGTTTTATTTTCAAATGGGCGTGGGGCACCACGATCGTGATGACGATTGTGGCGTTATTGACGGGTTCGATTCATATATAATCCTTAGTTCTAACATGAAAGAAGTAACTACCCAAAAAAACAAAAACAAGCTGGGACTTCTAAATCTGCTTGTTGTTGTCCTTTCGATCTATGTTTTGGGCGCGCTCACCATTGATACAATGTACGTGCTGCCCCCTGAAACATCGACCTTGTTGAATTATATTGATAATACGATTTGTGTTTTTTTCTTTTTGGAATTTTGTGTCCGCTTTTACCAAGCCGAAAACAAATGGGTTTTTATGCGTTGGGGGTGGATTGACCTGATTTCCAGCATTCCTATGGTTGATTTTTTGCGAGCGGGAAGGCTTCTGCGACTGATTAGATTGCTGCGTCTTATTCGGGCTTTTTGCTCCATTCACCAGTTGCTGCATCATATTTTTCAAAATAGGGCACAAGGGGCGTTTACCTCGGTGGCTATTCTTGCGGTTTTACTGATAATTTTTTCAGCCATCGGAATTTTGCAAGTTGAAAAGGATCCAAACAGCAATATCAAAACTGCTGAAGATGCTCTTTGGTGGGCGTATGTGACCATTACAACGGTAGGCTACGGTGATAAATACCCCGTTACGACCGAGGGTCGACTCATAGCGGTTGTGTTAATGACAGGAGGCGTGGGCCTGTTTGGAACGTTTACGGCTTACGTGGCTTCGTGGTTTGTGATTAACCCTGCCGCTGCCAAGGGAGACGATACTTAAAACAACACCTAACGTAAAATGAAACAAAAAATCAGAATAGGCTGCGGAGCGGGTTTTTCGGGCGATAGAATGGAACCAGCAGTGATTCTTGCCGAACAGGGAGAGTTAGATTATTTGGTGTTGGAGTGTCTGGCTGAGCGTACGATTGCTTTAGCCCAAAAGCGTAAAATTAAAGACCCGACCAAAGGCTATGACCCTTTGTTGGAAAGACGTATCGAAGGTTTGTTGCCAATTTTGATTAAAAATAAAGTGCGACTTATTACCAATATGGGAGCGGCGAACCCCATCGCTGCAGCGGAAAAAATAATTGAAATTGCTCAAAAACAGGGCCTAAAAGTAAAAGTGGCAGCTGTTACGGGCGACTCACTGATTGACGATTTTCGATTTTCGAATGACGATTTTGCGGTATTTGGTAATGAATCATTTGCGTATGATTTAATTGTAAATCGGCAATCGGCAATCGAAAATCAATTTCGGCCAATGCTTATTTAGGTGTCGAAGGGATTTTGGATGCCCTGAAATCAAACGCTGATATTATTATTACGGGACGAGTGGCGGATCCTTCGCTGTTTTTAGCTCCTATGATTCATGAGTTTGGTTGGCCTGTAGATGACTATGATTTAATGGCAAAAGGTACGGTCGTCGGGCATTTGCTGGAATGTGCCGGGCAAGTGACGGGAGGTTATTTCGCAGACCCTGTTAAAAAGCCCGTGCCTGATTTGGATACGTTAGGACATCCGTTTGCTGATATTTTTGTGGATGGTTCAGCCATTATCAGTAAGGTGGAAGGAACGGGCGGAGAGGTTAACTTGGCAACGGCAAAAGAGCAATTGTTGTACGAGGTCGTCAATCCGTACAGTTACCTTACGCCCGATGTTTCAGCTGATTTTACAACCGTGCATTTGGAACAAGTGGGGGAGAATCAAGTGAAAGTTTGGGGTGGAACGGGAAAAGAAAAACCTCCAACACTTAAAGTAAGTGTGGGGTATCAGGCAGGATTTTTGGGCGAAGGAGAAATCTCTTATGCAGGTTGTAATGCATTGGCAAGAGCCCGGTTGGCAGGTGAAATTATTGAAAAACGGTGTAAAGGAGATTTTTCTGATTTGCGAATAGATTATGTAGGCGTTTCGTCTATTCATCGAACCGATTTTGACCATACCATTGAACCCTATGAAGTGCGCCTGCGGGTAGCTGCCAATGCGCCAACAGCCGCAAAAGCGGCGTTGATTGGTGAGGAAGTAGAAGCACTTTATACCAATGGTCCGGCAGGCGGAGGCGGGGCACGAAAATACGTCACTGAAGGGATAGGAATTGTCTCAGTATTGGTTGACAGACAAAATATTATACCAAAAGTTGCTTTTTTTGAAAGTTAAAAAATAGTCACTAATTGGCTCATTCACCCATTCACTCATTAGTCACAATGAAACTCTACGACATCGCACACAGTCGCGCCGGCGACAAAGGCAATACCTCAACCTTATCTTTGATTCCGTTCAAAGAAGAAGATTATGCCTTTTTGTGCCACCAAATCACGGTAGAACGAGTCACCGAGCACTTAAAAAACATCGTTTCAGGCTCTATCACCCGTTATGAATTACTCAATATCTCTTCTTTACTATTTGTCTGTGAGCAAGCTTTACTTACGGGCGTTACTACTTCTCCGGCAGTTGATACCCACGGTAAAGCATTGAGTTATGCGTTGCTGGAAATGGAGGTTGACGGCTATCTGAAAAAATTCTAACTTTTTTTTCGGAAATGAACCTTTTTGCACGGTTTTTAGTATGAGAGTTATAAAAACTTTCTCTATGAAATCTATCCGAATCGCTGCGTGTTGTTGCTGTTTTCATTACTAAGCGATGGAAGGGGGAAATGTATTCATCGAAATCAAGAAATTGAGGCGCCCTTTCCCGCAAGAAAGGGCTTATTTTTTGCAATCCAACCAATGCCATGACTTTAACTGAACAAGATTTATCTATCCCTTTTTTCGAGCGTCTTGCAGAACAAAACAGGCGTTATCAGTACCGACTTCCTTCCCGCAATGATGTTGGGAAATTTGTGGAAGAAATCATGTGCTTTTTGTTTCCAATTACCCAAGACTGCGGGAATTCTTCGACGGACTTGCCCGAAGCATATCAGCGACTGCAAAAACGTCTTTTGTGTTTGTTGGAACCCTTAAACGTAAATCTGGAAACGGGTAAAATTGCGGTTGCTGAGCAGTTTTTGACGCAACTCCCAACCATATACGAAAATCTTTTGCTGGATGCGCAGGCCATTACCGACAATGATCCTGCTTCGATTGGGATTGAAGAAGTAATCGCTGTGTATCCGGGTTTTTATGCTATTGCTGTGTATCGGTTAGCCCATGCCTTGGTAGATTTGGGCGTCCCGCTTCTCCCGCGGATGCTCACGGAACACGCTCATGGACTGACGGGGATTGATATTCATCCGAAAGCCAATATTGGACAATCGTTTTTTATTGACCACGGGACAGGAGTAGTGATTGGGGAAACCACCGACATTGGTAATAATGTTAAAGTGTATCAGGGGGTTACTTTGGGGGCACTGAGCGTTTCTAAATCGTTGGCAGAGACCAAACGCCACCCTACGATTGAAAATAACGTGGTGATTTATGCCAATGCGACTATTCTGGGCGGTAAAACCGTCATTGGAAATGATTCCATCATTGGCGGAAATGCGTGGCTAACTGCAAGTGTACCTCCTTTCTCGCAAGTCTATCACCAGAGTGACATCAAAATTCGGCAAACAAGTTTATAATTAGGAGTCAGAAGTGAGGAGTCAGTAACGAGAAATAAAATCATTACTGTTAACTTCTCACTTCTGAAGTCTCTCTTCTAAAACTAAGCCAATCCTCTCAAAAATCGCCTTACTGATTCCATAAAAATGGGCTCCAAATTGGGTAGATTAGGATGGGGTTGGGTTACCACAGACACCATCAAAAAGCCGTACGTTAGGCACCACCACTCGTAGAAAGTTTTAGAAACCATTTCAGCAGAGCGGGGACGGATTTGTACCAACGCTTCCCAAATCGGGTGGTTATTGAGCATGGCAAATTCGATTTGATACGCCTGTTTTGACTGGCAAAGCGCCCCTTCAATGTTGAACATAACCTGAAAAACCTCCGTTTGTTCTAGCATAAAACGCCACTGAATTTGGGCAAATTCAATGAACAGTTTTTCGGGGCTTCGGTATAAATTTTTGAGCTTCAGCAGTTCGTCGTGTAAGTAAGTAAACCCTTCGTTTCGGATGGTTTCCAATAATTTATCTTTATTATCGAAGTATTCGTAGAGAATCGGAGGGCTGTATTCAATCACCTCGGCAATTTTGCGGATAGAAACGGCTTGCCAGCCCTCTTCGCGGGCAATGTCGCGGGCGGTTTTGAGGATATCAGTACGAACCTGCTTACGCAGCCGCTCCCGACGTTCAATGATTCCCATGCAAGAAATTTTATGAGTTATAGAAAATATCACACTGTTAAATTAAGTACAAAGAAAGCCAAATGTTGTAAAAAACCAAATGTTTTGCCAACAAAAAAGCCCCTCAATGTGCTGATTGAGAGGCTTTTTATGTCGAATAAGACAAAGGCGCTCTGGCCTTACTATAAAGATTCCAAAGAAGCTTTGATAGCTAAGAAATCCGGGAGATTGCCGGGATTGTCAAGAACTTCGGCGTATTGAATGGTTCCTTCACCGTCAATCACAAAAGCGGCACGTTTAGCTACGCCCGTCATTCCGAAAACAAAATTTTCAAAATAAACGCCATAGTCCTGAATGGTTTTTTTATTGAAATCTGAAAGTAAATCAAAGGTGTAGTTTTGCTCAGCCTTGAATTTTCCCAGACTGAAAACCGTATCAATCGAAATCCCTACCACTGCGGCGTTGAGTTTGGTATAATACTCAATGTCGTCGCGCATGGTACAGAGTTGGGCGGTGCATACACCCGTAAATGCCGCTGGGAAAAAATGGATAATGAGATTTGTATCTTTAAAATCTTCGAGCGAAACTTGTTTTTTATCAGAGTTGAAAAGTGTAAATGAGGGGGCTTTATCGCCTTTTTGTAATGCCATGATGGTTTTTGTTTGGTTTTATTTTTGCAAAAATAGAAATACCCCATTGAAAACTTGACAAATGCGTAAATGTTCGTAATTATGCCAAAAAAAATTCGCAAACAGTAGTCCACAGTTGGCGGTTTGCAGTCTCTATTTTTAATCAATCATTCATTTAACCATTCAATACCAATAAAAAATGCAGACCATTTGGGGAATAGACCTCGGCGGAACCAAAATCGAGGGAGTCGTTTTATCATCACCATCACCGGATGCGGTTATCATTCGTAAACGGATAGATACCGAGTCGCACAAAGGCTACCAACACATTGCTAATCAGATAGTAAGGCTAATTCGCGAATTGGAGGCAGAAACCGGTTATCGTGCCGAAAGTGTCGGCATCGGAACGCCGGGTACGGTAGAGCCTGCTACTGATTTGATGAAAAACTGTAATACAACTTGCCTGAATGGGATGCCGCTCAGAGCTGATTTGATGAAAACTCTGAATATTCCTGTTGCCATTGCCAATGATGCCAATTGTTTTGCCCTTGCCGAAGCTACGATGGGAATTGTTCCTGATGTAGTTCCTGATTTCAATTGTGTTTTTGGAGTTATTATGGGAACGGGCGTTGGTGGTGGTGTGGTCTTTCGTGGAAAAGACGGTCAACCTTTTGTGCTAAACGGTCGGCAGGGGATTGGTGGTGAGTGGGGGCATAATGAACTGGAATTCAATGGGTACGATTGCTATTGCGGCAAAAAAGGCTGCGTAGAGCAAGTACTTTCCGGACCGGCACTGCAACGATATTATGCCCAAATCAGCGGGAAAGAATTGAAAATGAAAGAAATTGTTGCTCGTTATTATGCTGATTCTGACCCGTATGCTTCCCAAACCATTGACCGTATGTTGGAATACTTTGGAAAAGCAGTTTCGGTGCTGATGAACATTCTTGACCCGGACGCGATTGTGTTGGGCGGCGGAGTTGGAAACATAGATTTGCTCTATACCGAAGGCGTTGAACGGGCTAAAAAATATATATTCAACAGTGGAAACGTCGAAACCAAAATCCTACGTCCTAAGTTAGGAGATAGTGCCGGCGTGTTTGGCGCGGCGATGTTGGCGGAGTAGTTAGCGGTTTACAGTTCACAATCAAAAATCACTAAATCACAATTCACTCATTCACTCATTAGTAAAGTATGAATCATTGGTTAATCAAGTCGGAACCTTTTGCGTATAGTTGGGATGATTTTGTAAAAGCGGGAAGGAGTGTGTGGGACGGAGTTCGTAATTATCAGGCGCGTAACAATCTGAAAGCCATGGCAGAAGGAGATTGGGCACTGTTTTATCACAGCAATGAAGGGATGGAAGTAGTAGGTATTGCGCAAGTGGCAAAAGAAGCTTTTCCTGATCCTTCCACTGATGACCCGCGTTGGGTAGCGGTAGAATTTGTGCCCGTACAGCGATTAGAGCGGCCTGTTACCTTACATCAAATCAAGGCAGATAATAGATTGCAACAAATTGCGTTAATTAGGCAATCCAGGCTGTCGGTCATGCCGATTCGGCCGGAAGAATTTGACCTAATCTTAAGTTTAAGCCAAAATGAAGACGCATAATAACCCAAAAAATCAACGTTTGCATCGATTTGCTTCGCGGTTTGCATTTTTTTGCTTATTGCTCACTACGTATTGCTCAATAGCTCAAACTGTTAAAAGAGTGGAATTGCCCCTGCCGGGCACCAATGAATCTTTTCATACCATTTCGCTGGGTGCAAAAGGGGTGGTTTTAGTTTCTCAACTTTCCAAGAATGCTTTCAATATTCAGAAGTTAAATGCTGATTTAGAAAGAGATTGGTCCATCAACGGTACCATTGAAGAAAATTTAGATTTTGTGAAATCTTCTTACGATGGGCAGTCGATTTATTTGCTGTTCACACGCACCCGCACTGATTTTTATCAAGTCGTAAAAGTTGGCATAGCGGGCTTTATGGAAACGTTTTACCTGACATCGGTGGACCGTTTTCAAATTACGGACTTTCAAACGCTCGGTTATTCGGTATTTATGGCGGGGACTGTTCGGGATGAACCTATGTTGCTTTACACCAATTTGGCTTCTAAACAAAGCAAAGTCCTTCCCGGGGTGACGCAAGCCAACACCGTTATCCAATCGGTTGATATTGATACACTTCACCATTTGGTCAATGTATGCTATGCGGCTCGGAAAGGCCGTGAAATTAAAATGATTTCCCGCACTTTCGATGAGTATGGACAAGCCGTTGGACAGGTAATGGTAGAACCGGAACCCGATTATTCGCTGTTGAACGGACGCCTGTTTATGCTTAACGATTCCACTAAGTTGATGATTGGAACGTACGGTTTTCGGAATATGCAGGGAAATAACAACAGCGCTTCGCAGGGGTTATTTTTGAGTAAAATTGTCTACGACGAAGTGGAGTTTACGCAGTATCACAGCTTTACGGATTTTAAGAATTTCTTCAATTTTATGTCTGACCGCGAGCAGGAACGGATGCAGCGGAAGATTGAACGGAAGAAAGAAAGCGGTGATGATGTCAAATTAAATTATCGATTATTGGTCCACGATATCATTGAACAAAACGGTAACTACCTGATTTCGGGTGAGGTATTTTATCCCGAATACCGCAACAACAACAACGGTCCTTACGGAATGAGTTCTTGGTGGGGCTCGCCGGTCATGTCGCCTTTGGGTTGGGGAGGAATGGGAATGTATCCTTCCATGGGTCTTTGGAATCCTTACTATTGGGATCCTTTTTACGGAGCCCGTCGTATGAACAATGGTCAGGTATTCAACGGTTTTATTTATACGCACGCCATTGTGGCAGGCTTTACGGCCAAAGGAGATTTGTTGTGGGATAATTCACTTCCTTTCGATAATGTCCGCAGCATGGAGTTGAAAGAGAAAGTGCGGGTTAAACCTAACGAAGACCAAACCGTGTCGATGTTTTATAGCAACAGAGGCACGATAAAAGCCAAAGTGTTTGACAAAGATAAAGTGTTGGCCGACACTCAGCCCATACCCATCATGACGGCTGATATGAGTGACCGTGTGCGCCAAACGACAACGGATGAAGTGTTGTACTGGTACGACAACTATTATTTAGCTTTTGGTTACCAACGAATTACCAGCGGTGACGGTCGTAGGAATGTATTTTATTTGAATAAGATTTCGTTTTAAATAGCCCATTGTTCACATACAATAGACTGAATTCACAACGGTGCTGTTGGTTGCTGATTTGCAACTGACAGCACCGAACTATTTAAAAAGCGATTACTTTTGTATCGGGACCTTAAACGGTTCCACTCTCCACTTTAACCTTTTGAAATGCAATTACTGACACCTCTACACTGGAAAGAATACGAATTGATTGATAGTGGTAATTTTGAAAAATTAGAGCGGTTTGGCGCGTATGTGTTGGCTCGCCCCGAGCCACAGGCGATTTGGGATAAGTCGCTTTCCGAAAATGAATGGAAGCAAATGGCGCAAGCCTATTTTGTGCGTGAAAAAAACTCGCCCGAAAAAGGCGAGTGGAAACTCACGAAAGGAATGCCCGAAAAATGGTGGACGTACTACCGCTACGCAGGCTTGAATTTGAGTTTAAAATGCTCGTTGACTTCTTTTAAACACGTCGGTATTTTTCCTGAACAGGCTGCTAATTGGGATTACTTGGAAGAAAAGTTAAGTGCTCTGCCCGTAGAGAAGCCTACCGTGTTAAACCTGTTTGCTTACACAGGAGCAGCTTCAGTAGCTGCTCGGCAAGCGGGTGCAGATGTGACACACGTGGATTCCATCAAACCCGTCGTGACTTGGGCGCGCGAAAACATGGAAGCCAGCAATTCTGACAACATTCGTTGGATGGTAGAAGACGCGTTTAAGTTTGTACAACGCGAAGTGCGACGGGGTAAAAAATACAATTGCCTTATCTTGGATCCTCCTGCTTATGGCCGTGGCCCTGCGGGAGAAAAGTGGGTGTTGGAAGAGCAACTCAACGACTTACTGAAATCCTGTGCCGAATTGTTGGATGAAAAAAACTGTGTCTTTATTCTCAATTTATATTCCTTGGGCTTTTCAGCTTTGATGGCCGAAAACTTAGTAGCCGACCGATTTGGGGCTGTTCCCAATGCCGAGAGCGGCGAATTGTACCTGCCCGACCGCGCGGGGCGTAAATTGCCTTTAGGAATTTTCTTTCGCTTTGCGAGTGTTTAACTACTGCCCCGTCAGTTGTTTTCTACATCTGGCAGGGCAGTGTTTTTTTACTTAATCTTCACTTTTGTGGCTCCGTAGCCAAATTTTTCCTTCTGAGCATCTTCAAAAAATTTCACGTTTTTGTGTTTGCTCATGCGGCGGTGGAGTTCCATTCGTAACACGCCGTTGCCTACGCCGTGGATAAACGTAATCTCGTCCATGCCGCTGGCGATGGCTTTTTCCAATTGAGTTTCAAAGGCATTCAGTTGAATTTCTACCATTTGGGTATTGCTCAACTTCAGAAAATCGCGGGTGAGTTTTTCGATGTGCAGGTCAATGACTGAAGCAGGTCGTTCAATTTTGGAGGGAGTGGTAGGTTCCGGTTCATTTTTTTCAAACATCTTTTCCATCAATGTTTGAGCATTGAGCGGCTCCTCAATTTTTTCGTCGGCATCAAGTTGGAACAGATAGGCGTCTTTGTCGAGAAGTGGCGCTTTACGTTTGTTTTTGAAAAATGTATTGGCTCGAAACTTCAGCCGTTTGCTCAAAGGAGCACGTTCGGGAGCAAAACCTATGGTAAAATACAGGCAATTGAACACAAATGTTCCCCAATCCTCGAAGTCCTTGATCAGTAAGTCCTGTACTTTCAGGCTGCTTTTAGCTTTCAACATTCCGCCCGAAAGGCCGCGTTGGTGGCGCTCGGTAGGTATGGTAAGGGTATAGGGTAAATCCCAATCGGTGTTATTAACCAAATGCAATACTAATTCGCGGTCGTTGAGCGGGACGAATGCCATGAAAATGCCTTTTTCAGCCTTAATTCCCGTTGGACGAGTTTCGGTAGCTTTTTCGGTAGGCTTTGCGCTTGCCTGTCCACGGAAAGCTTGTGCTTCCTGGGCCGATACGACGGCCAATTCACGCTTCATGACGGGTACACGAAATCCGTCTTCTATTTCAACTTCAATTACATTGTTGGGCAAAATGCGAGTAACAATGCCTGCTTCTTTGGAATGTACAAATCTAACTTTATCGCCTACGTTCATTTTGGTATACTGCGTTGTCTAATTCCGTCGTCACTGATGACGGTAAAGTGAAATTCAAATGGATGAAAACCTGTTTCTTGTAAGTTTAATAAAATTTGAGCGGGAGCTTCGGGATGAAATTGGGGAAGTCTGAAATATATGACCCCGATTGGGCGATACCCTTCTTTGAATATTAAGGTTCCAAAATCACTGTCAAAAGTAAGTATAAGTCGATGCTCGTTAATGGCGAATTCAATTACTTTAAAATCTTCTATACTTGGATTTTCTATTGAAATATGCTTAATGTCCCAGTTTTTAGATGCTAATAACTTAAAAGAAGCCATTGGGAAATTTTCGTCAGCTAACCATTTCATGAAGCCTGTTTTAACGGATAAGTAGGTAAGTATAATAGACCATCCTTTGCCATTTGGAGCATAAATGTATATACTGCTAATAAAGATTCGTGCGTTAGTCGAGGGTAATTCTCAAGAATCATTTGTTCTGTCCAACCATCACTTAATCGCTCAAGGATAAACTCAACTGATAACCGGGTTCCTTTAATGACAGGTTTTCCGTTTAGAATCAGAGGGTCTGCGTGTATATGGTCTTGCCAATTCATTTTACTAATAGTTTTTTACAAATTTATCTAATTTTCGGCGAACTCTAATCAATTGCCCTATTTGATTAATATCAAAGTCTCCTTTTACAGATAACGACTTTGCCTCCTAATAGTTCCCGAATGGCAGTACCGGCAGCCACGGTTCATAGCTAAATAATAAAGGCTGCCGCAATTGTTGCGACAGCCTTTATCTTTATTCGGACTCCTCGTTTCTCGCTCCTCAGGTCTATTAATAACGATATAGTTCTGATTTGTAAGGTCCTTCTACCGTTACACCGATGTAATCAGCTTGTTCTACGTCCAAAGTTTCCAATTTGGCACCGATGTGAGCTAAGTGAAGTTTAGCCACTTTTTCGTCCAAATACTTAGGAAGGATATATACTTGTTTTTCGTATTTGCCCGGGTTGGTGTACAACTCGATTTGCGCCAATGTTTGGTTACAGAATGAGTTTGACATTACAAACGACGGGTGACCCATCGCACAGCCTAAGTTCACTAAACGACCTTCGGCCAATACGATGATTTCTTTTCCTTCTACTGTATACAAATCCACTTGTGGTTTGATTTGTATTTTGCTGTCGCCGTGCGTTGAGTTCAACCAAGCCATGTCGATTTCGTTGTCGAAGTGACCGATGTTACATACAACCGCTTTGTCCTTCATAGTTTTGAAGTGACGCGGCTTGATGATGTTGATGTTACCCGTAGCAGTTACGAAGATATTAGCGCGAGTAGCGGCTTCGTCCATCGTTACGACTTCAAAACCGTCCATCGCTGCCTGAAGCGCACAGATTGGGTCGATTTCGGTCACCAATACGCGGCAACCTGCCCCGCGAAGTGATTCGGCCGAACCTTTACCTACGTCACCATAACCGGCAACGACGGCTACTTTACCGGCCAACATCAAGTCAGTAGCACGACGGATTGCGTCTACCAATGACTCTTTACAGCCGTATTTGTTATCAAATTTAGATTTTGTTACCGAATCGTTTACGTTGATGGCAGGAAGATACAGTGTTCCGTTTTTCATACGCTCGTACAGGCGGTGAACACCGGTTGTCGTTTCTTCTGACAAACCGCCGATACCCGCTACTAATTCAGGATACACGTCAAACACCATGTTGGTTAAGTCACCACCGTCGTCCAAAATCATGTTAAGTGGCGCGCGCTCTTCACCAAAGAAGAGAGTTTGCTCAATACACCAATCAAACTCTTCGGCAGTCATGCCTTTCCACGCATACACTGAGATACCCGCTGCTGCAATAGCTGCTGCTGCGTGATCTTGAGTTGAGAAGATATTGCAGGAAGACCAAGTTACTTCTGCGCCCAATGCAGTAAGGGTTTCAATCAAAACGGCCGTTTGAATGGTCATGTGCAAACATCCTGCGATGCGTGCGCCTTTCAAAGGCTTTGATTCACCATATTCAGCACGAAGCGCCATCAAACCTGGCATTTCGGCTTCTGCCAAACGCATTTCTTTGCGGCCCCAATCGGCCAATGTGATGTCTTTTACTTTGTACGGTACGTACGTTCCAGTTGCTGTTGACATTTTGTATCTTAAAAATTAAACTTGTTTGCTGTGTTAGAATGATTCTCTAATTCTGATACAAAATTAACAGGTAATTGAATGAGAATTGTGCTTTTTAGGGTAAGAAAATAGACGGTTCTTCTAAAAAAAGATATTTTTTGGCATAATAACGGGTATAATACCCATTATTTTAGATAATACATTATAAATAGGTGGTATTTGTAGATATTTTATCTAAGTCGATAAATGCAAAAATAATGGTATTATCCCGTGTTATGGGTTAGGCATTCGGCATTTTTATAGTTGTTGTACCTTTCAAATTTACCCCTTTCATTAGAAAAATTTTGAAAAAATCGAAACTATCTAAGCAAGAACTTTTCGATTTTTCAATCCATTTATTTCAAAAAGTTACCGTTGTCCCCGGTTTCACACTTTCATCAGAAATAGTGGAAGAAGCCTATAATTGGTGCGGAACTATTGACCCTAAAGATGTTTTATAGGTAGCTTTGACATTACAACTCGCCGGCTCAAAGTTTATTACTCGTGACAGTATTCTGCACAACGGCTTAAAGGCAAAAGGTTTCGATAACGTCGTAATGTTTCACGAAGTATTTGGAAGCAGACTTCGTAAACCCCTAAAAATCCACATCCAACCCCAACAACCGCTGTAAATCAAGCAAAGCAGGGTTGCGCTCGGCGAGGGCGTTGAATTTTTCCTGGGGCGTGTAGGGGTTACGTTTTACTTCGTTGGGGGCAATACGGTGCGTAATTTGGATTTCACGGTTTTGAAGATTTCGGCGTAAATAGCCGAGCAATTGTGGTTTTACTTCGTTGAGCAGTGTTTCCTGGTGGAGATTATCCAATATCAACTCAATCGTCGTTCCTTCCAGTTTAAACTCCCGATTGAGCATGATTTGCTCGCTGACTCCGCCGCCTTTCTGTTCCCGTAAGCGCGAGAAAGCTTCCCACGTTTGGTTCAACTCTTCCAAGGAAAACGGCTTGTCCGTCGTCCAAGTCAGCGATTCAGGTTCAGGGGGGGGGGGTGTAGCCGTTTTGACGGGTTCGGGCGTAACTACCACGGAGGCATTGAGATTGACCGTAGAGCGAAGTTTTCCCAAATTTCCATTATTGGAGGCGTTCTGGTAGGTAATCGTCGGCTCATTGGTCATGGACTGTTGAGCAGCAACAGGTGACTGGGGAGTAACCCCTCCCTTCTCACTCCTGGCTTCTGACTCCCGGCCACTCCTCCCTTCTACATTAGGCTTTTTTTTTTCGTCTTCCGCGAGGGCGTTCAAATCTAATACGTCGGTGAGTTTGGCGAGTTTCATCAGGCACAACTCCACGTGCAGGCGCTGCTGTTTGGCAGCTTTGTAATTAATATCGCACTGACTTCCCACGCTCAAGGCCGACAACAAAAACGAAATAGGAGATTTAGCCGATTGGTCAATGTATTTGTTTTTGGCCGTTTCCGATACTTCTAAGAGTTGAACCGTGGCGGGGTCTTTGGAAACCAACAGATTTCGGAAGTGTTCCAGCATCCCGATGACAAACAAATGTCCGTCGAAGCCTTTTTTCAATACTTCGTTGAAAATCAGCATACTCTTTGACAAATCGCCCGCCAAAAGTGCATCCGTCAGACGGAAATAGTAGTCGTAATCAAGGATGTGCAGGTTTTCGAGAACGTCTTTGTAGCGAACCGTTCCGTCGGTTGAAAACGTGACGTTCAAGTCAAACATCGAAAGCGCATCGCGCAAACCGCCGTCGGCTTTTTGAGCGATGAGTTCTAAGGCTTCCCGTTCGGTTTTGACACCTTCTTTTACAGCAATTTGTTCGATATGGTCGGCAATGTCGCGCGGCTGAATTCGGTTGAAATCAAATATCTGACAGCGTGACAAAATCGTCGGTAAAATCTTGTGTTTTTCGGTCGTTGCCAAGATAAAAATGGCGTAGCTCGGCGGTTCTTCCAAGGTCTTCAAAAAGGCATTGAAAGCCGACGACGACAGCATGTGTACCTCGTCAATGATGTAGATTTTGTACTTGCCCGTTTGGGGCGGGTAGCGTACCTGATCAATCAAATTACGAATATCATCTACGGAGTTATTGGAAGCCGCGTCCAACTCGTGCACATTAAACGACGCATTGTTTTGAAAAGCGACGCACGAATCGCACTCTCCGCACGGCTCTATTTCATCGGTAAGACTCTGACAGTTAATGGTTTTTGCCAAAATACGCGCATTGGTTGTTTTGCCTACCCCGCGCGGGCCACAAAACAAAAATGCCTGTGCCAAGTGATTGGTGCGAATCGCGTTTTTGAGGGTAGTTGTAATGTGTGACTGTCCAACAACCGTATCAAATGTAACGGGGCGATACTTCCGAGCCGATACCACAAAATTTTCTGCCATGGTCGCAAGTTAACAAGACAACTGCTGAATTCAAACAGAAAAAAAATGACGGGCCGTTAACTAAAAAAATATCAGGATGTTATCCATAAAAACTTAACTTTGGTATAAAATTTACAGCTATGAAAAAACGAACTTTACTTCTCTTTTTTGTAGGTATTTTCGGGCAATTGTACGCCCAAGACTACGAAAATCGCCCCGCTGCCGAGGGAATGACTCGGAAGCTGAGGCACATGGCTTCGCTCTCGTTGGTGGCGGCCCTTCCGCAAGGACTCTTTCGCGACCTCAACAACCACGTTGGATTTGGCCTGCGCGGTAATGTAACTACCGCTGTCAGGCATTTCCCGATTCAAATCGGCTTCGACGGCGGGTATATTACGCAGCAAACTGCCCGAAGAGAATTCAAAAGCGGCAACGCCACTTTTCAGGATCGCTATAAGGTAAAAGCAAACAGTAATGTGGTTTCGCTGGGATTCACGGCACGCTTTGACCCGTTTGCCCACCATCGTAATTCTCCTGTTCAACCATTCATTGACGCCACAGTGGGAACCAATGCGTTCTTCTCTTCCGTTGAAACGGCCTATTATGACAACGGCGAATGGAACAGCAAAAACACGAATACAAAACCCCGATGGGCTTATATGTACGGTGGGTCATTGGGCGTTGGGATTCCCGTTGGCAAGCAGATGCGCATTGAAGTAAAAGGGTCGTATTATTTCGGCGACCGAACCAAATACAAGACAGACCCCGTGATTGATGCACTCGGTACGGTAGAATTTACAGAGAAAAAATCGGAAACGACCATGTTAATTCCGCAAATCGGACTCAATTGGCTATGGTAAACAAGGCTTTTTGTATTCGTAAAAATTACCAAAACTGAAAGCGACAACTTTGAATGCTTAACGGGGAAAAAGTGTTCATCCCGAAGAGAAGTTAAAATCCCACCATAATGATTGAAACATTTAAAAGAAACTGGCAAAGTTATCTCATAGAGGCATGGACATTGGGTATGTTGATGGGCGCTATTTGTCTTTTTGTCATCCTAATGGAGCACCCAGGCGTTGGCTTAAACCAAAAAATTACTTCCGCGTTTTTACGACGCTTGCTGATTGCTTTTGGAGTAGGAATCACCGTTTGCTTGGTCATTTATTCTAAGTGGGGCACAAAAAGCGGTGCTCACATGAATCCTGCCTTTACCTTAGCCAATTATCAGTTGAATCGAATTTCGCTCACCGATGCCGTTTTCTATATCATATTCCAATGTTTGGGGGCAGTACTCTTTATGTATCTCCTTAAATGGTTGGCCTTTGACTTCATTGAGCATCCCAATGTTACGTATGCCGCCACTGTTCCGGGCCAACGGGGAATAGCGGTTGCCTTCGTAGCTGAGGCAATTTTAGCCTTTGTTCTTTTTGGCACTGTACTCATTATAAGCAACAGCAAATTAGCAACTTATACGGGCTACGCTGTCGGTTTTCTGGTCTTTTTATTCATTGTTTTTGAAGCTCCTCTGTCGGGTATGAGTATCAATCCGGCGCGAAGTCTGGGCTCAGCCATTCCTTCCCATATTTGGACGTCTTTTTGGGTGTATTTGGTCGCTCCCGTCGGCGGAATGCAATTGGCGGCTTATTTATACCGAAGATGGTACCTCAGCCAAACGGGGGAATGCAGAAGTATTGACTGTTTTATGAGTGGCAAACAACACCAAAACGCCGTTTATTACGTAACTCAGTGGTTTGAAAAAAAGCAAACCGGGGAATTAGATACCCACGTGAATAAAATAGCCGACAACTAAGTTCTTATAACTTGCTCACTTCATCGCCTACCCGAATCGTACCTTCCTGAATAACCTTGGCGGTAATGCCTCCGTGCCCGCGCATGGCATTGTAGCCGCCTACACCAAAGTGTTCTTCCATGCGGCTGCACGGTTGACACAATCCCGTCATTTCTAAAATCGCATCTCCAATTTGAATACGGTGGTCTTTGAGTGCCAATAGGTTGATGCCTTTCACCACGATATTCCGTCGGGTCAGCGCCGGGTCGATGGTTTCTTTCCCCAAATAGGAAGCCATAGCGTCCAAATGTTCTGCCTGAATCAACGTCACCTGACGCTTGCTGTCGGCAGTACCTTTGTAACGATCACCTTCCAAACCCTTTCCGATGTGTGCGTAGGTTTCCGTCACCGACTGCATGGGTTGGCGAGACGCAGGCCGAACCTGTATCAAAACCACTTCGCCTGCCTGCGAAAAATGGCTCATGAGTTCTTTGAGGGGTGATGAGTCTGTAAACATTTTAGATTGTTTTAATTGGAATGATAGTTATTGAAGGACGTTACAAACGCACATCAAATTAATTCCACTTTCACTAAGCCTTTCAACCCCGAATAATCTACTGCGCTACTGTATAAATAATCTTCGGGATTTCCCACAATTTCCTGTCGAACAGGATTTTCATGAATATAATTCAGCTTTTGTTCAATAAAGCGATTGCTTTCCAATAGAACAGGGTGATTTCCGTCTTGCCAAACCTTGAATTGTTCCGCTCTCCGTGTTCGATACGCCTCAAAGCCAAACTTATCCAAGAGCCAATCTCGGCGGCTTTCTTCCCTTGTTTGGATAGTGTCAATAATGGCCTTTGAAGTATATTTCTTAAAATCCCGAAGAAAACCTGACATCGTTTGCGGCTCTTCTATACGAGCCATTAAATGCAAATGATTGGACATTAACACCCAGGCAAACACCACTAACCCTTTTTTCTCAGTACAATAATTGAGCGATTCAACAATAATGTGCTTGTATTCTTTACGAGTAAAAATATCAATCCAATGAACCACAGTCATTGTCAGGAAATAAGCAGCCTGTTGGTCATCAATAAAGTAACGGTCTCGGGCCATTGTTTTGAATTTTTTTAGTAGCATCTGTGCGTTACAAACGCACAGCTCGGATGTTCGCGCTGTAAGCGCAAACCAACATTTTTGTTAGTTTGCGTTTGTAACGTAAACCCCTGAGAAGTACGTTTTCAACGCACGTAAAAAAACTATTCAGGATTCAGAAAATCCTTACAACAGTTAATCAAATCAGGAAAAAAAGCGCGAAAATAGGCTTCATAAACTGACTCATGCAGAAACAATTCTTCGCTTGCTTTTTCTATACCTTTCAAAAACGAAAACCGTTGCGACATTCCGTTAAACGAACGACTCATTCCTTCCCTAAACTGATAATTATACAGCCAATCGTATTTTCGCATCGAATCGACCAAGGAAAGTGACTCTTCGGGTAGAGTCGAACGGTTTTTTAGTAGTACGGCATAAATATGCTCCGTAAATTCTTTCAACGGCTGCGCGTGATAGTCCGCAAAATGCTTGGCCAGAAAATAGTCAAAATACATATCCATAATGATGCCTCGGTATTTCCCAAAACTCGCGGGAAGCGACTGACGACATTCTTGGCCAATGGGATGTGTATCGGTAAATGAATCTATTTGGCGGTGCAGTAAAATCCCCTCTTTGATGGCCTCGTTGTAGCGGGCATTTCGGGGGTGATTGAGTCGTCCTCGGGCAAAATCTCCTAACAAATTACCTACAATGAGCGGTTCTTGGTCAAAAGACAAATAAAAGTGAGCCAGATAATTCATTTGTGATTAGTGATTGGTGGTTTAGTGATTGGCAATTTACTGCCCACTGAATACCGCCGAATGATGCCTCTCAACCTGTACAATGATGCCTCTCAACCTGTACACCGAATTTGCGTAAAAATTCTACTCCTTCATCTATCCCGATTCCTTTGTAGGCTGCATAAGAATTTAAATAAATCACCCGCTTGATTTTCATGGTGTATATCACCCGCGCACAGGCAATGCACGGTGACAGTGTTACGTATAAGGTCGTCCCTTCCAAATTGGCCCCATTTTTGACTGCATACAAAATAGCGTTTTGTTCGGCATGAAGTGCCAAAGAACAACTTCCTTTGGAATCACGCGGGCAACCGTGCTCAGGGAATTCTTCGTCGCAATTGTGCGTTCCTGACGGTGGACCGTTGTATCCGATTGAAATAATCCGTGTATCTTTGGTGAGGACCGACCCTACCTGTGCTTTGATACAGTGCGAGCGTCGCGACAGGTTTTGGGCCAATTCCATAAATATATCGTCAAAGGCAGGTCGTTTTTGGGAATTCATACGTTTGTAGCAGGGCGTGTTGCCTTTAAAGTTTTTTTAGATAAGTGTCAATTGTGGGAATACAGGCCGCAAAGTAACGAAAAGAACAGGTATGAAGTACAGTCCGAGAGTAATTATAGGTGTCCTTTTTATCATGCTGAACGCATCTTCTCTCCTTTTTTCCCAAACCCAAACCATCACCCTCAAGTCTGAACGACTGAAGGTGCAACCTAAAGGTTTTTACATCGCCGAGGTGATTGACAGTCGCCCCATTACGACAAATATCGGCAAGGTTTGGAGTCGTCCGCAACCCCTAACTGCGGTATTGCAAGGCGGTACTTCCAAAGGGATTGAGGCATTTTTGAATCGAAATTTTAATCCTTCCAAAACTGATAGCCTTACCCCTATTGTTCTAACCATCAAAGAATTACGCATCAGCGAGATGCTCACGCCAGCTAATCGCGTAGATGGAGAAATCAAAATGGTTTTGGGCTACGAAACCTACCGAGAAGGTCGGCGGGTGTATCTCACGGGCGGCAACGCGACCACTACTTACACTCGGGCGGGAATTCCTCCCGAAGAGATGGTGGAACCCCTGATTCGGAAGTTGTTGGAAAACGAAATGAAGGGATTTAACGATTGGTTTGCCAAAGGAATCAAAACCTCTGATTTGTTGGTCAAACAGGTAAAACTCATTTTTGAAGAAGACTCCACGCTCGTTTCCGACGGCGATACCGTATATTATCATTCCAACCGACCCCTGACCTGGAAAGACTTTTTGGGCGCCCCGGCCGTGATAAGTCGCTGGGCGGCTCAGGTATTTACGAGTTTTGGATTTGAAGCGCGTTCCACGGTCAGTAACCGAGTATTGGAACTCCGTGTTCGGACCAAAGTATGGATTGACAAAACCATTTCGTGGGGACGGGCAGACTCCAAAAATGACTACGTACTCGACCACGAACAACTCCATTTTGACATCACACGTCTAACCGCCGAACGGTTTAAGCGACACCTACGCACCATGACTTTTTCGGTTGAAGATTACAGTAGTGAGCTACAATACCAATACATTGAGTTTTACCGACTGCACAGCCAACTTCAAATGCAGTACGACGACGAAACAAGTCACGGAATCAACCGTCCTGCTCAAGCTCAATGGGTCAAAAAAGTACGGGACGAATTGCGGAGTTATGGAGTGAAACCCGCTCGGCAATAGATTTCCTTAACGTCTATTTCGCAGACACCACTTCAATATCAAACACCAAAGGAGAATTGCCCGGAATGTCAGACCCTGCGCCTCTTGAACCATAACCTAACGAAGAAGGAAAAATAAGCGTAGCGCTTTCACCCACTTTCATTTTGGCAATTCCTTCGTCAAAACCTGCCACGACCTGCCCCAGGCCCAAATTGAAGTTGAAGGTACCCGAATCAAAACTTTTATCAGACAGGAGTCTCCCAGCATATTTTACGGTTATAATTTGACCCACTTTCAGAACTGCTCCCGTCGCATTGGGCTTGGTAAGAATATACCGTAAACCGCTGGCCGTTTTCTCCGTAATTGTTAAATTTTTGCTTTTGATGTAGTTTTCTATTTGTTGCTCTTCAGTGCCGGAAACTTCCTGTTCTTTATTACACGCTACCATCATCACTGAAAGGATAACTACTGCTAACAGACTTACTTTTGACATACCACGTACGGATTGATTGTTAAATTTATTTAAGGAGGACAAAGGTAATAATTCATTAAGGCAAATTTTTTATTCTTCCTAATTGTCCTATTTTTACATAAAAATAAGTTTCAAAATGACGGTATATAATCTGTATGATGAAATTGCCGAACTTATAGCAGGACTAAACCCTGATAAGTTAAAAGGCATGAAAGCATCTGAAGAAATGCAACAACGGCTTGAATATTTAATCGAAAGGTCAAAGAATAATCAAATTGATCGAAAAGAGAAAGATGAACTCGATCACTACATTGTTTTAGAGCGACTTATCCGATTGGCAAAATTAAGAGCCTCAAAAAGATTAGCTGCATGAGCCGTTATGTGGCTGATTCTTTACGTAAGTTAGTAGCTGAAAGAGCCAATTTTTGTTGTGAATATTGCCTTCTCCCCGCCGAAAATTCCTACTTTGGCTTTCATATTGAACACATAGTAAGTTTGAAACATGGTGGAAAAACCGAAGCGGACAATCTTGCCTACTCCTGCCAAATATGCAATCTGAATAAAGGCACAGACCTCGGCACCTATTTAGATAACCCTCTGAACTTAATTCGTTTCTTTAACCCAAGAATTGATAATTGGCAGGATCATTTCGAAATTCTATCAAGTGGTCTTTTACGGGCAAAAACGTAAATAGGAGAAGCTACTATCAAGATTTTAGACTTGAATCACCCTGATTCTATTATTGAACGACTTGAAATGATTTAACCTATGCAGATTATTAATTCAACCCTCCAAGATTTATCGGCCATCATGAGCCTCTATGACGAAGCCATTGCGCATCAAAAAGCCGTTAGCGACTTGGTTTGGAAAGGGTTTGACGAGGAAGTGGTCGTTAATGAAATCAACGAAAACCGTCAATGGAAAATCATGATGGAAAACGAAATTGCCTGCGTTTTTATGACGGCTTACAATGACCCTGCCATTTGGGACGAAAAAGACAGGGATTCAGCCATTTATGTTCATCGTATAGTTACCAATCCAAAATTTCGAGGAAAAGGCTTTGTTCAAATCATCACGGATTGGGCAATGGATTATGCCGTTTCCAACAACATTGATTTTGTAAGGCTTGATACATGGCAGGACAACGCCAAACTGCACCAAATCTACCAAAAGGCAGGTTTTACGTACGTAGGTATCAAGTCAATCACTCCCACAAAAGACTTACCAAAACACTATTGGGGAACAAAATTAGGACTGTTTGAAATCAAAATTTCGGCGCTGTAGTTGCGGGTGCAAGCACCCTGCAACGGCAAAATTTCAAACCTTAAATAAAAAATTGGCTTTGTTGAATGGTGGGTCCCGATAAACGTGTGCATACATTACTATTTTATGCAGCGCTTTTTTTAGCATACCAAAGTTATTCGGCTTTTTTAAATACCCATTTGCCCCACTTTGGAACGTTTCCTCAATGTCTTTTTCAGAGGATGAAGTTGAATAAATAGTAACTACAATCTCTTTTAATCTTTCACTTTGTCTTATTTCTTTCAAACATTGCAACCCATTTTTTCGAGGCATATTCAAATCCAGAAAAAGCAAGTAAGGCATCGGAGTTTCTTCTTTGCTGAGGTAATCCATTAATTCCACTCCATCTTTCACTGTATATACACTCGTTTTTAATTTTAATTCATCCAATGCTTCAGAAAAGAGTTGACGGTCGTCTTCATCATCATCTGCAATAACTATGGTTAGGGGGGGGGTATTCATCTTGTTTTTTCTTAGTTAAAGGGAAAGTAAATATCAAATTTGGCTCCCTTGTTCAGTTCACTTGTAGCAGTAATGACTCCATTGTGGTTTTCCACTATTTTCTTTACAATGGCAAGCCCCATTCCTGTCCCTTTGTATTTTTCTCTTCCATGCAGGCGTTGGAACACTTCAAAGATTTTTTCGCTGTATTCGGGCTCAAAACCTATTCCATTGTCAGAAACAACGATATGGCAATATTTTGCTTCCCGCAGCCCTTTTTCGGGCCAATCCGACGGCAACTCACTTTCCAATTCATCCCCTTGCACCACATTGCTTTTTATCTGTATGTGAGGCGGTGTATCCGAATTTGAAAATTTGAGTGCATTACTGATGAGATTATGAATAAGTTGGCGAAACTGAAAAGGAATGATATCAACGACAGGGAGGTCAATGGTTTCAATGGTTGCCTGTTTTTCGTCAATTGTTTCTTTTAAATCGGCTATTATTTCGTCGACAATGGTGTTCAGATTTGTTCTCTTAAATTTTCTCACCTCATTGTTTGTCCGGGAATAGTTAAGTAAATCGTCCAAAAGTGTTTGCATTCGAACCGCCGCATTTTGCATTTTTTTGAAGTAACTTTTACCATTATCCGTTAAATTTTCATAGTCTTTTCCGACAATCCGCGAAGCAAACATTTGAATACTTCTGAGCGGCTCCTGCAAGTCATGGCTGGAAATATAATTTAAGGATTCCAATTCTTTGTTCGCAACGATTAATTCACTGGCCCGTTTTTCTTTTTCCCCGTTTTGGAAGAAAAGTTCTTTGTTGGCAATGACCAACTCGGCGGCCCGTTTTTCCTTTTCTCCGTTTTGGAAGAAAAGTTCTTTGTTGGCAATGACTAATTCAGCCGCTCTTTTTTCTTTTTCTCCGTTTTGGAAGAAAAGCTCTTTGTTGGCGATGACCAATTCCGCGGCCCGTTTTTCCTTTTCTCCGTTTTGAAATAGTAATTCTACGTTGGCAATAACTAATTCTGCAGCTCTTTTTTCTTTGTCTTCATTTTCAAAAACGAGTTCTTTATTGGCAATAATCAGCTCTGCGGCCCTTTTTTCTTTTTCTCCATTTTGAAAAACGAGTTCATTATTTGCAATGACCAACTCTGCAGCCCGTTTTTCTTTCTCTTTATTTTCATAAATCAGCTCGATATTCGCAATGACTAATTCAGCCGCTCTTTTTCCTTTTTCTACGTTTTCAAAAAGAAGCTCGTGTTGTAGATTTTGTGTATTATGCAGTTCGGTATTTATCCTGAAATAGGAAACTAAAAGCATCAGTAATGCGCACACAGACAGCACAGTGAGAAAAAATGGAGTTTTAAACGAAAGCTGTGTATAATCTTTAGTACGAAGTGTCAGAAGTTGGTTTTCTGCCTTTCTCATCACTTCAATGTGATGCTTCACGTAGGCTATTTTTTTTGCTTCCTCGATACTGCCGACCTTATCATACTCCGGTACTTTTCCTGCGGAAGTGTTTTTTATGTTTACCAATCCCTCAACTATAGCCAAGTTCAATTTTTTAAGGTTTTGGATTTGCTCTGGATTATCTTTTAATAAACTATCCAGTAAATGCTGTTCAACCTTGAGGCTATTTAAAGCTAAATCTCTTTTTTCGAGCATCACTGCTTCGCCAGACAGGAGATAGCCGCGGTGTTCGCTTTCCGCTTCCAAAAGAGAGGATGAAAGTTTTTGCAGCGATTGATTCACCTGATTAGTATGATTCACCCAATTGGAAATATCAATTAGATTTTTTATTTGAAAGAATAAATAGATAGAAAGTCCGACCAGAAAAATGGTAGTTATCACATAAATAAGTCGGACTTCTAAAAGTGAATGTCTGTTTTTCTTCATAATAGCTACTTTTTAACAATCGAAATGGCTCATTTCCTGCAATGTACCACTTAAATACCGCCTTTGTTGGTTCGGCATCCAACTATTATGACCATTTACCGTATTGATATATACGATTGCCGATTATTATCTCCAAATAGGGGCACTCTTACGTCCAATAAGCAAAAAATTACCTTTTGCTTCAATGCCCGACAGGGTACAGAAAATCTCAAAATCTCTTGAAAAATTAATTCTTTCCGTTATTTTTGTTTAGCTATATCGGCACCCCACAAATATCCACCCATTGACGAGTAAATTTCTGTGATTAAGGTGTTTATCTTCGTGGTATCAAACAGTACCTAATCCCCACATAAGCGATGAAAAAGTGGTATCTGTTCTTCTTCATTTTGGCCTCAGCCGGAAGGCTCCTTGCCAATTCAATCCTCATTCCGATGGACGATAAACAGTCCAATCACCTCAAAGCCTACGGCGTGGCTTATTGGGAACTCAAAGCCGACCAAGAGTTAGATTGGTTGCTCAATTACCGAGGTGGGAGTTTCCTGATGAAGTATTCCACCGCGTTGGAAAAAGAATGCCGGCTCCGCGATGTGTCTTTTGATGTGATTTCGGACGCTACTACCAATTCCATTCTCAAATACGTCACCAATCCCGACGTAAACATGGATGCCGTAAAGCTCCACAAAGCCGCCAGAATCGTAGTGTACAGTCCTATTAAAGTCAGCAGCGCCTCTTTTGAAGACACCGACGCCGTGCTTTTGGTGCTCAAATACGCCGAGATTCCCTTTGAAATCGTGTATGATGAGGAAATCATGAAGGGAGATTTGTCCAAATACGATTGGCTGCACCTTCACCACGAGGACTTTACGGGGCAATTTGGCCGCAACCGCCGCCGAATGAGCATTGCAGATATTCAGGCGCAGGAAAACATCGCCAAAAAATTTGGTTACAAAAAAGTATCGCAGTTGAAGTTAGACGTAGCCCGTACCATCAAAGGCTTTTGCGCGGGAGGCGGGTATCTGTTTGCCATGTGCTCGGGAGCCGAATCGCTCGACGTAGCCCTGGCCGCTGAAGGAGTGGACATCGTTCCGTCGGTTTTCGACGGCGATGGCGTGGATCCTAATGCGCAGTCTAAATTGGATTTCAGCAAAACGTTGGCCTTTGAAGATTTCAAATTGGAACTCAGCGGCGACGACGATTACCGCGGCGGCGGGATGTCGTTTTCCACCATCAATTCATCATCAGGACAAGGATGGGGTGAAGAAACCAACAGTTATTTTTCCCTCTTTGATTTCTCCGCCAAATGGGACGTGATTCCTGCGATGCTTGTTCAAAACCACGAAGCATTGATTCGGGAGTTTATGGGGCAAACCACGGCCTTCAACAAAAAAACGGTAAAGTCCAGTGTTTTGGTCATGGGACAAAGCAAAGCCTCCGACCGCTATATTTACGGAGAGTTGGGTCGCGGACAGTTTACGTTCTACGGCGGCCACGACCCCGAAGGACAACGCGGCTTTCACCGAATGCCCACCGACCTCAATCTACATCCGCACTCCCCTGGCTATCGCCTGATTCTCAATAACGTGCTTTTCCCTTCGGCTAAGAAAAAGAAACGCAAAACGTAGGGATGAGGTAAAAGGAGAAAGTTAAAAGTGTAAAGAGATAGGGAGGCCGCGTGATATTTTTCCGCGCTGTATTTTTTATGTCTTTAGAAATACATGGATTATTTTTAGATTAGTTTTGGGAATATGAAAGGTAAGACTGCTGCGATGAACTGTAAAATTTTTGTAAATTTGAGGTTATAATTAAGTTATTTAAAAAATGAAAATATCGCTAAAGAAATATTCATCCTATTTCGGGTTAATCGAATTTAAAACGAATGTTAGTAATATGTCACTTATTAATATTCGCGAAAATGACATAATTACTGCTTTCATTAACTTTGAAGAAAATATCAACTTCCCTATTTACAACTTAGATAATGACGAATGGAATTCAATTCTTGACCATGCTTTTGCAAATTGTTTTTTTATAAAAATTAATTCAGATGGTCTCGTTAATTTCGCTGAAGGTGACGAAGATTATGGTCAGTTTTATTTATATTCTCCAAATGAACTGAACGATTTTGTTAATATCCTACCAATTTTTGGAAACATACAGAATGAAAGCCCTAATTTATTTAAAGAGTTTCAACTTGACAAAATAGTTGATCTCTATTTATTATTACCTGGATTCAACACAAATAGCCTTACAAGTATTGATAGCATTTCTAAAGTGCTCCCAAAAGAATTATTTAATAAATTAATGAAAGGGATATTTGACCTTAATGATTTCGCAGAAAATACATATTATTCATTAAATCAATACATTAAAGAAAACTCTTTAACTGACAAACTGGAGTTTATTTCAATTTCAAATATCCCAGTTTTGGTTAATGAAAATTCGACATATACAAATTGTGATTCAGCAATTATAGATATGTTTCCTTATTTAGGCTTTAAAATTAAAAATGAATTTTCAACACAGTTTTTATTTGATTATTTTAAAAATTCAATAGACGGAAAAATACTATTCGAAGAAATAAAAGAATCATTACTAAATCATACACCTTTCAACAAGTTGAAAATTAAAGCGCCTAAAGATAAAATTTCTCAAATAAAATATTCGGCTGCTTTTCGTCTTCAATATGAAGCATATAAATATGACACAAGTAAAATAAGCAATCATATAAACGAGCAAATTAGAGATTTAAAAGAACTTTATAAAGCAAGAAGAAAGGTTGTTCATGAATTTATTCATGATAAAAAAAATTTTAATTTTTTAGACACTTTAAGAAATCCATTGCCATATAATATCGAAAAGAGCTATAGAAGTTATTTAAGATCGGCTGATGATATTGACAGGTTGACTCTCGGCGGAAAGCTTTACAATCTTATTTTACGTTCAATTATTTTTTATCCATTAGAGGAAATAATTTACTTAGGTTTTGATACAAATGAACCTAATATTTCTGAAATCATTAGAACTATCAAAGACAATAAACCTATTTCAGATGGCACATGGGTTGAGTTATTTAATAAATTGGCAACAGTTATTTATAAAAATGAAAATATAGAACTCAAATATTTTGGCTCATTTATTAGAAAAGTAAACAAAACAATAATTCCAATCTTAAGGGATATGGTTCCACCAAGAAATGATGTTCATCACTATAGAGAACATTTTACTGTATGGCTAAAATTATTGGATAGCAATCTACCAATAATTTTAGACGCTTTTAGAAATGCCTTTTCTGATAGCTTAATTATCCAGATCATTAACCAAAATTATAAAAAAGATGGATTATATATTAAGGCAAAAAAGATTATGGGATATGAAGTTGATATCGAAACCATAGAGTTTAGTACTGCTTTAAATGGCAAATATTTTATAGAAAACGAATTAATAGTTTATAATAAAACTTTGGATTATACTGTTCCTCTTAACAATTTTTTCAAGGTTGAAATTATAAAGAGTGATTCAATTAAGATGGGAATTATTGGGAATTTTATAAATGGTGTTCCAACATTTGATTATTAAGAATCAGAAATAGACATTCAATGTGTACTTCGTATTTACATGAATACGATGGAGGGCTTTGTTGCATGGAGACTAAATAGTGGTAAAGTACAAATATTTAACATAATATATACAATATCAAAAAGAGTTAAGCTCCTCTAATATAGGCTATTTTGGTGTGTAAAAGTCCCGTTTTTGAGTATGTCTTCATATTAAACTCTTTGAGATGCGAACCATGCAGCAAAGCCACTCAAGTATAAAATTTAATAGTTATGTAAAGGATAGCCTAACCCTGAACCCATAACATGAAAAAAACAGCAAAAAAAGTCATATACGCTATTATTTCCATAATCATCGCAATTGTTATTTTTGGGTTGATAGTAGCCTTTCTTCCAACGAAATCAAAGACAGATCATGCGGGGATTTCGACCGAAAGAGCCACCGTTTTAAGGCAGAATTTCACAGGCCCTCATCATCTGATTACTACGACCGAAGGGGAAACGCTGTTTCTGCGAAGATGGAATCCGGACAGTATTGAACCGTCCAAAAAAGAAATTGCCGTTTTGATTTTTCACGGCATCACGGCCCACAGCGGCGCCTACGATATGGGTGGAAAACCCATCTCAGCAGGCGGATATACGACCTTTGGCTTGGATTACCGAGGGCATGGTTTATCGGGAGGCAACCGAGGTGACAGCCCGGGCAAAGACCTATGGATCACTGATTTAGCCGAGTCGGTCAAGTACATTAAAGGGCTTGGGTTTCCCAAAGTGGTTATTTTAGGGCATAGCATGGGTGTGGCTTCGGCAATATGCGCCGCGAATGCCGTTCCCGATGAGATTTCGGGATTAATACTTCTTTCGGGCGCTTATGAAGGTAGAAAAGGGCTGTCAAAACCACCAACTCTTTTTGAGAAAACTAAAATTTTCGCAAGTTCTATTTTCCGTCCCTCTTATCAAGCAGTCGAATATTACAGAGATGGCATGACGGTCACCAAAGATTCCCTGTTCAATTTAAGATATACGCTTCGATTTCTCACCATGCTGAACGTCAAAGAACTTCGGCTCCCGAAAAACCTGAATGTTTCGGTATTGGTCGGTGTGGGAGATAAAGATGAGTTATTTGAAGTAGATAAAGTGAAGGATTTCTATAACTTAGTCCCCGGAAATAAAAAGGAGTTTTTAGTGATGAAAAACACGACCCATGCCAAGATTCCGGTGGAAAGTTGGGAACAAGTGGTTATTTGGCTAAGTAAAACGCACGCCGACGGGCACAAAAAGAACACAGAAACACTTTGAAGAATCAATTATCAAGCAAAACAACAACCAAAAACACAAGTGAAAAAACAACTACTTAACCTCTCTCTTGCGATACTTTTGTGCTCACTGACAGCCCTTGGACAAACCCCCATCAAGCTGACCCAACTCGATAGCAATAAACTCCCCTTTGACATAAAATTGGAAGGAAAAATAAAAAATGCGGTCAGGTGGACGGATAGTTTGGGCGACAATATGGTGATTACGACGGAAACGGGCATTTTTCAAAACAAAAAGTTCAGACATGAAGAAGATGGAAATGATGCCGAACTGTTTGCCTATCACTTCCTCATTTCAAAAGATGAAGCTAAACAAACGTGGAAAGTGTACGATTTTATCAAAGATTGTCCCTTGGACATTGAGGCTTCGTTTATCAAAAATACGTTTCAGGTAACGGACCTGAACAAAGACGGTGTAGCCGAAATTTGGCTCATGTATAAGACCGTTTGCCACGGCGACGTCAGTCCCTGCGATATGAAAATAATCATGTACCAAGGCCCGCAAAAATTTGCCATGCGAGGAAAAAACAAAGTCAAAATTTCGGACCGGGACTATGTAGGCGGAGAGTACAAATTTGACCCGGCCTTTAGCAGCGGACCAAAAGAATTTCTTGAATTTGCCAAAAAGTTATGGCAGAAAAACATCATGCAGACGTGGAGCAAATAAAAGGCTTCTGTATCTTTTTAGACGCAGATACACAAACCATTTGCAGTAATTTTGGAACAGAAAATTTAAAACAGGGATATGCACTTAAAAGATTTCGAGGTTGAACGGTATTTTGCAAAATATGAGTTTACTGCTCAATACCTCTTATCAAGTTCAGACTGTGATGGATACAGTATGAACTACGTTCTAAATTTAGCGTCTGACGTAGAAAAAGAGCACTGGGATACTTTAAAATTGGGCTATACCGAAACCGTAGGAAGTGAACCGTTGCGGCAGGCTATCAAACAGCATTATCAAACCATTGCTCTTGATGAAATAGTGGTATCATCGCCGGGAGAGGCTAATTTCATTTTGATGAATGTGGTGCTGAATGCAGGAGATCATGTCATTTGCATGGCTCCCATGTATCAATCGCTGTATCAGGTTGCCAAAGATATAGGTTGTTTTGTTTCATTTTGGAAACCGGCCAAAACTGAAAATCAATGGTATTATGACCCCGAAGATTTGAAACAATTAATTACCTCAAAAACAAAATTAATTGTCATCAATTTTCCACACAATCCAACCGGTTACAGTCTAACTCCCGCTGAATTTAAGCAAATCACAGAAATCGCACAACAAAACAATATCCTGCTTTTTTCGGATGAAATGTACCGTTTTTTACACCACGATACCGACCAGCAACTGCCTTCCGCCTGCGATTTATACGAAAATGCCATCAGCCTTTGGGGAACAGCAAAAACATTTGGACTTGCGGGATTACGATTAGGGTGGCTTACGTCAAAAAACAAAGAAATCTTAAAAAAGGTGGAGCATTTTAAAGACTACCTTTCGATATGCAACAGTGCCACAAGTGAACTGTTGGGAACGATTGCCATTAACAATATGGCCAAATTTGTCAATCCCAATTTAGAAAAAATCAAGTCAAATATTTTGTTGTTTGAGCAATTCCATCACCGTAACGCCGATTTTTTTGATTTTATAAAACCCAATTCAGGCTCAACCGCCTTTATAAAATTGACCGCAAAAGAGCCCGCCCTGCAATTTGCCGAAAGATTGGTGAAGGATACGGGAATCATGCTTTTGCCATCAGAAACTTTTGAGTATGGTGAATCTCATGCAAGAATCGGTTTTGGACGAGAAAATATGCCCCAAATTTTAGAAAAGTTTGAAGTCTATATCAACAATAACGGGAAACACTACCGGACAGTCTAAACTAAGATGATTAACCAAGACAAGGATGCTCCCCCTTTTACAACAGTCTAAAAACCCACGAATGGAAACCAAACTCCTCAATTATTTTTCCCGAATTATGCCGCTTTCTGAGGAAGAAGCAGCGGCCATTGCGGATACTATGTTGATTCAACGGTACAAAAAAGGTACTGTTTTGCTCAAAGAAGGGCAAATCTCCACCGAAGCTTACTTTGTATTGGAGGGGTGCGTGCGACAGTATTTCCTCATTGACGGGGAAGAGAAAACCAACAATTTTTTCACCGAAGAGCAATGGGTTATTTCCATCAACAGTTTCAGTAGCCGAACTCCTTCCAACCATTACCTGGAATGTTGTTTGGACAGTTCGTTGGTGGTGGGTAATCGGGAAAAAGAAGAAAACCTCTACCGACGATTTCCCAAATTAGAAACCATTTCCAGAAAAGTAATGGAGAAAGTATTTGCCGAACAGCAGGAAATCTTGTCTTCCTACGTGACCGATAGTCCCGAACAACGCTACCTGAAATTATTGACGTCACGCCCCGATTTGTTTCAAAAAATACCGCAATACCAATTGGCGAGTTACATTGGAGTAAAACCGGAGTCGTTGAGCCGAATCAGAAAACGAATCATTCATAAATAAGGAAAGCCGCCGCCGTTGGCACGCTCTACACCACAATCGCGACATTCCCCTTCTTGTGTCCTTTTTCCACATACGCGTGCGCTTCGGCCATTTGTGCTAAGGGATACGTTCGGTCAATCACCGGTTTCAGTTGACCTGCCTCGATGAGTTCTTTCAGAAAAATCATGTCTTCTGCCGTTTCACTAATGACGCCCGTCACTACTTTTCGGTTGCCTGTCATGGAAGTCCATGCCCCTCGAATCATTTCTGAAAGGCCCGCCGCACTTAAAATCAATATCCCATTCTTATTCAATGACTTTAAAATGTGTGAAAACAACGTCTTATTGACCGTCTCAAAAATTACATCGTAGGTTTCTCCGTTTTTAGTAAAATCCTCCTTGATATAATCAATGACTTTATCCGCTCCTAACGATTTTACCAAATTCACATTTGCCGTACTGCATACGCCCGTTACATGGGCTCCGAAATGCTTTGCCAACTGAACAGCCGCACTGCCCACCGCTCCCGAAGCTCCGTAAACAAGCACTTTTTGCCTGGGCATAATGTTTGCTTTTTTGATAAAATGCAGGGCCGTTGTGGCGCCAAAGGGAATCGCCGCCGATTCAGCATGAGTGATATTTCTCGGTTTTAAGGCCAACACTGCCTCTTCTGGCAGGCATTTGTATTCTGCATACGCCCCAAAACCAGAACTCAGTGCCGTAGAGCCAAAGACTTCATCGCCCACTTTGAATCGTTTTACGTCTTTGCCGATAGCTTCAATTTGCCCCGAAAGCACACCGCCCAGGATATTGATTTTGGGTTTCATAAGTCCAAAAAACAATCGAACGGCGTACGGGTCTGCTTTTCGAAGCCGCCAATCTCCGGAATTGACAGCCGTAGCTTTAATTTTTACGAGAATTTCGTTGTCTTTTAGGGTGGGTTTTTCTACTTCTTTCAATTCAAGAACTTCCGGGGCTCCGTACTTCGTATAAACAATTGCTTTCATGTTGGTGGTATTCTTTTTGACTTTTTCGAGAGCAAAAGTACGGGGCCGATTTCCCAATTTCATTGACTTTAGTTAAGAAATCGATGAAAACAAAGTCAATCGTTACTACACGATTACGATTGAAAAAAGAAATGTATTGTTGGTTCCCGCTTATAAAAGCTGAAAAAAGAACATTTGCATCCGCAACGTAATGATTCATTATTTTGTATTTCGGCGTTGGATAATCTGGTGGAGGAGCTTATAGAGGCTATGGCTATGGCAGCAGAACTTACGGATACGGAGGAGGATATTGTACGTAGGAGGAATACCTTATTTTTATTATTCGGGCATGTTTTACCGTTCTTATAACAACAACCAATACGAAGTGATACGTCCGCCCATTGGAGCGGTGGTGACAGAACTGCCCGCCGATGCCCAAGGGGTAATCGTTGACGGGGAGGAGTATTTCCTGAGTTATGGTACCTACTACCGTGCCTACGTCAATGAAAATCACCAATTGGTGTATGAAGTAGTGGGTGAGCAATAAATCAGAAGCTTGATTTCAAGTAGATTTTGGTTAAAAGCGGGTTTTAAAGGTACAATTAACCCCTCACTTTTAACGGATAATCCCTATGTTTTCTCGTCGTGATTTTCTCAGAACTACTGCTTTAGGCGGCGCTGCTTCGCTTTTTTCTCCTCATGTGTTGCTCTCAGCTACGCGTCCCAAAAAAGACAAATTGGGCATAGCCTTGGTCGGGTTGGGGTATTACAGCACTGATTTATTGGCACCCGCTCTACAATTGACCAAAAATTGTGAATTGGTCGGGATTGTCACCGGTACCCCTTCCAAAGCGGAAACGTGGAAACAGAAGTACAATCTGAAGGACAAAAACATTTATAATTACCAAAATTTCGACCAAATTGCCAATAATCCGGACATTGACGTAATCTATGTGGTATTGCCGCCCAGTATGCACCGCGAATATGTAGTACGCGCGGCCAAAGCAGGGAAGCAGGTGTTTTGTGAAAAACCCATGGCCCCGAGCGTAGCCGATTGCGAAGCGATGATTAAAGCCTGTGCGGATAACAAAGTGAAATTAGCCATTGGCTACCGTTGTCAACACGATCCTAATACGCAGGCGTATATGAAGTTTGCGAAGGAAAAAACCTTTGGTAAAGTGAGAATGGTGACTTGTGGTGCCGGCTATTTTGATGCCCGTACGACGCACTGGAAACAAAACAAAGCCCTCGGGGGCGGTGTCATGGGCGATATGGGCGTGTATGCGCTTCAGGGGGCGAGGTTGGCTACGGGCGAAGAGCCGATTTCTGCAACGGCGCAATTTCATACCACACGTCCTGATATTTACAAAGAAGTAGAAGAAACGGCTACCTTTCAGTTGGAGTTTCCAAGTGGAGCGTTGGCTGCCTGCCATACGAGTTTTGGCATCAATATGAATTACCTGCAAGCCAATTGCGAAAAAGGCTGGTTTAAGATGGAGCCTTTTTCGAGCTATAGCGGAAACAAAGGAAGCAGCCCGCTTGGTGCTATTGATTTCCCGCTCCAAAGCCAACAGGCAAAGCAATTGGATGACGACGTTGAGGCTCTTATGAAAAGCACTTCGCTCATTGCACCCGGTGAAGAAGGTCTGCGGGATATTCGCGTGGTGGAAGCCATTTATAAATCGGTCGCAAACGGAGGGAAGACGATTAAGATTTAATTTGAAACAATATTCAACATATAACAAGAGCAAGGTTTTGGCCTTGCTCTTGTTGTTTATAAACCTCCGTAATTTTTATAAATCACTAATCCGCTACTTTATTCAGCATCCCAACTCCTACAAACAAAAACAGCGCTCCTACGACGAAAGGAACCAGAGTTTCCCATTTGGTGAGTGTAAAGCCTAATACCGCCTTATCGGACATGAAGGCGATGCAGGCAAAGAGAATAAAAATAACACCCATACTGGTGAGAATGCTTCCTATCGTACGTTTCATTGTGGTTTGGTTTTGGTTTAATTGGGCTGCAAAGCTATCATTTTTGTTAGAAAGCTGCAATGAACTACGATTCAGGCCTGATTTTAAGCCCTTCTTTGTGGACAATGTATTCAGATTGATAATAAAATCGGTGGAACAGATAGATTCCTAATAATAGGGTAGTCAGGGCAAGAAGGGCCGTTGGAACACGAAACATAATGAGGAAAAATCCGACGAAAAAAGCATAAAATCCCTGTCTCAGCAGCGTATCCATGACATAATGCCGTTGGAGAAATCGACCGAAAATCAGCCAAAGGAGCCCCAAAATGAACCCCCACCACTGAATGGCATAGACCCAACTGACACCCTTGGGTAAGTAGCGCACCAAAAACAACGTTTCGGGAAGAATAAGGAGCGCGAAAAGCTGCAAGTATTGAATCGAACGTTGGCGAAGCGACAGCGGTAAATTGCGTAACAGTGGCAGTTGTAAATGCTCAAATTCGTACAGATGCAGCAGCAGCACCGAATGAACCATGCCGATGGTCAAGGCACCTAATGAAAGCAACCGTTCGTCGTAGTGGTCGGTGGGGTAGATTTTACAAACTCCCAGTACGATAAAGCATGTAAAACCTTTGGTCAGAAACAGTAAAACGGGGTTGTCTTTGAACAGATACAGAATAAAATAAGACCAATAGGGTTTGGTAAAACGGCGATTCAGATATCCACTGAAAGCGCTCAATTTCGTGTCGGGATTGGGACGAAACAGGCGGTATTCGTAGGAGGCTACGGCTGTAAATGGTATCAATAAAATGTAAGAATACGTAGCGATAACGGCGTTTTGCTGACCGATTTTCCATCCGTAATACCCCACAAATGCCGCATAAAGTACTACGGGTAACCACAGCATCGCCTGTACGTACAACAAGGCAAGCCAACGCTGCCATTTCGGAATTAACACCAATTGAAACAGAAAATCGTGTGAATCCCATAATAACCGTTGGCGGACAAAAAAGATGGTTTTGAGGTGATACAACCCAAAAAAGGCAAAGACCAAGCCCAGTAAAAAAGGGGAAGCAAAGACATAGGCCGACAAAGCAATGTGGTCTTCCGGACGCAGAATCCCAAAGGCAAACATCAGTACCAAAAAAAGAAAACCAGTATTGAGGCGATAGTATTCTACTACTAATGTTTTGCGAAGAATGTTGAGAACGGGAATCATAACTTGCTGCTTTATCACCCTGCGGAGGGACTTATTTCTGTTATTTTTTTATCCTTTACCTCAAATAATTGCTTGATGGGTAAGGCGTTAAATCTAAAATCCTGATGCGATGACAACAAAAACGTCACTCCCTTGGCGTGATAATCACGCACCAGTTCATAAACTCGCTGCACGGTAGCATCATCAATCGTAATGAGCGGTTCGTCCAGAATAATTACTTTCGGACTTCCTAAAAATGCCAACGCCAACGACGTTTTTTTTAACATGCCACTGGAGTAAGTACCCGTGGGTTGGTACAAAAATGGTTCGATTCCCAGCATTTCAATGAGAGAGTCAACTTGGGATTCGGAAGCACGCTTGGCGGTGGCAACAAACTGAATTAAATCATTGGCCGTGAGAAATTCGGGGTAGTCGGGTTCGGCTTCACCGTAATTAATATGGAGGCGGTAGTCAATGGGTTGTTTGCGAATGCCCCATTCAACTAATTGAATCTCTCCCTCAAAGGGCAACATTCCGGCCAGCGTTCTGAAAAAAGTGGTTTTACCCGATCCATTGGCTCCTTTGAACCAGTGAATACCCTCCGATAAAACCAAATCGGGCACTTGGATCACCAAATGCCCGCCGTAGGATTTTTGTAAATTTTTGATTTGAAGCATAAATTCAGTTTACTGTAAACTGCTTACGGCTGATTTTCTTGTTTTCGCTACTTCCAGTACGTGTTTTCCAATTTTTGTACCGGCAATATTGCCTTGGTCGCAACCTGATCGGTAGTGAATTCCACCGTAAAGCCGACTGATATTCACACTCTTGGCTGCTTCTCGGAACGATTTAAATGATAGAACTCCGTGGCCATGTTTATATTCCGTTGAATCCGTAAAAGCGATATTATCTCCGTGAACAAAGGTAAGAATTTCTGCCGAGGCAGCCGAGATGGTACTGTGACCGCTGGTATATTCAGGGAAAGGAGGAGTTTGTAAAAACGGTTGCCACTTAGGGTCAATATCCGAATTAATGACCGTTTCAGGGCGAACCTTTCTCGTACGGTATTTTTCTTCCCAACAACCAATAAAACCATCAAGCAATGCAATAGACGTAAGAGAATATCCTTCTACGCTTCTTTCAAACGGGACTTTGTTATTGCGACAAATGGTTGAGTTGATCGCCATCCAATGCCCTCCGGGAGTCATTTTTTTGTTGGCAAACGAAACGTGCCCAACTACATTCATAACAAAAGGATTGTCATCCCAAAACCAGGCAATGCGTTTTTGCTCTTCGGTCAGATTTTTACCAATTTCGTATACTTCACGGGTCTCGCGCCAAAATTCACTGTTTTTATCTTTGGTCCACATAGGAGGGCGCGGCGGCATAAACTGAGTGGCTGAGTCGAGCGTTAGTGACCGGATTCTGTGCCATTCGGGCTCGCAGGCATCCGCATAAGCGGGAGGGGTAGGGACCCAAGTGCCCGGTTCATTGGTAACCGTAAATCGAATTCCGCGTGTTTGTTTGTATTTGTCCTTAGTCGAATACCGCATTATGTGAGCAGCGACGCTATCTCCATACGCCATGGAACGTTCAATGACATCGTCGGGAATCCCCATATCCTCGTATTTTTTGTAAAAATCCTTTTCGTACTCGTCAAAAAAGCTCGCTGAAAAGGTAAGGTTTCGGGCAACTTTTAAAAAAGCGCGTGTACTTGCTAACGGAAAGCAATATTCTTTTCCGGCTTCGGGGGTAGGTGAGGGGCCAAATCCTTTCAGTTGACCCCCTAATGATTGATAAGTAGGGTAGCCCGGAACCATAGCTTCGTAGCCGGCCAAATTGGAATAAGCGTAAATTCGACCTGCTACCGGCGGTTTAAAAATGTCGTGAATAATAACTTCCGTAAGCAATTCGACAGAGGTATGATACAGTTCCGGATCGGCGGCCTTGGCGTTGTATTCTTCGGGTTTAGCAGTGGGTTTGCAGGCGCTCATCAGTAGGAAAACGACTCCTACACTTAGTAAAAACGACTTTCTCATCATATAGGGTTCTGAAAAAAATCAAAATTAAAATTCAAAAAAACATACCGTTAAATCGCAAAATTACAAAACGATACGGTCAATAAATTGATTTTTATCACTTATTTAGGGAATTGTGATTGGACAGATGCCTTTTAGTGGAATGAAAAACAGATTCAATTGAATTGAACATGGGCAAAAGTTTCCAGTGCTACAATCTGATAAGAGATAGTTTCCAGCATTAGCAACACTTCGCCTGGGAGGGAAACGGGTGGAATTTTCGCGGTTCGTTTGGTGTTTTAAATAGCAGTCGTAGAGAGATAGTTCACAAAGATTGGAAGGGGTAAAATTTGGACAGAAAAATGTCGGAGTCAGTAAGGCTGTACTGAGCAATTTCCTTATTATTGCAACTGTTTCATAATCAAACTTTCGCAAAAAATTTTCGCTAAAAAGTCAAAGTAATTGTTGTTTTTTTGAAAGAAAACTCTTATTTTTCCACAAACTAAAACATCTAAAGCATTTGGTAGAAAAAGTAATTTCCTTGGAAGATGTGTCGCTCGTAGATTTTCTGGGCGTCGAAAATAACCACATCAGAGAAGTAGCCGCCGCTTTCCCCATGAGTAAAATCATCTCGCGCGGCAATGAAATTCGGGTCATGGGTACTCCTCCCGAAATCCTTCGCATTGGCGATATTCTGGAATCTCTCCTCCAGCACTATCAGAAGTACGGAAAAATCACCAACGAAAATGTACGGCATTACCTTACTGCTAATGGTGGTTCGGTAGCTCCACCCCACGTACTGGAAGACGAAAAAGACGTTATTCTGTACGGTACGCGCGGCGTAGTGGTCAAAGCAAGAACGGCTAATCAGAGGCGGATGGTCGAGGAAGCTGCCGAACACGATCTGCTGTTTGCCATTGGCCCAGCCGGTACGGGTAAAACCTACACTGCCGTAGCCTTGGCAGTACAGGCATTGAAAGAAAAGAAAGTAAAAAAACTTATCATCACTCGCCCGGCCGTTGAGGCAGGGGAAAATTTAGGGTTTTTGCCCGGTGATTTGAAAGAGAAGATTGACCCGTATCTCCGTCCCATCTATGATGCGCTGGAGGATATGATTCAGAGTGAAAAACTCAAGTTTTACTTAGAAAACAACATTATTGAAATTGCGCCGTTGGCCTATATGCGCGGGCGCACTTTGAATAATGCTTTTATCCTGTTGGACGAAGCCCAAAATACAACACCTTCACAAATGAAGATGTTTTTGACCCGTATGGGGCCAAGTTCGAAGGTGATTATTACAGGCGATAAAACGCAGATAGACTTACCCAAAAATCAACAGTCGGGTTTGAAAGATGCGGCGGAAACCCTCAAAAACGTGAAAGGCATCAGCTTTGTAGAGTTGGATGGCCGCGACGTAGTACGCCACCGCCTCGTCAAAGATATTTTGGATGCTTATGATAAAAAAGAGAATGGGTAGAGTTTACAACGGTCCGCCGTGCGGTTTACAGTTTACAGTTAACCGTTTACAATTGGCAGTGAAATACCAAACGCACTGCCAATTGTCTATTATATGCCGATTGATACCTTCGTGCCGTCTTTTGCCTTTTGCCTTTTGCCTTTTTTTCTTTTTGTCTCCTTCTGCCAACGCTCAGCGCTGCTCGGCGGTTCAGTATGATTCTATGCTGGCAAAACGCTATCCTTTCTGGAAACTGAAGCGCAAAATGCTGGAAGATTCAATTCAAACTTACTTACGGTCACCTCAGAGTCGTGCAGTTCGCACCGGAGCCATTTGTGAGCGAATCAGAATTCCCGTTGTAGTGCACGTGGTGCATAATAATACGGCCGGCACCATAGGAGGGCGCGATAATCCAAACATTTCTGACGACCAAATCAAAGAACAAATTCGTGTTTTGAACGAAGATTACCGTCGAAAAACGGGAACCAGAGGCTACAACACTAATACCGTTGGGGCTGATACGGGTATTGAGTTTTATTTGGCAACCATTGACCCTGATGGTAAAGCAACTACGGGCATCACAAGGCATTATTATGCTCAGAAAACAACGTTTGACGTCTTCTTGGACGATCAGACATTGGCCAATATTGTAAGTTGGAATACGGATCGCTACCTGAATATTTGGGTAACTCGATTTTCCAATAACTATTTAGGGATTTCTCAGTTTCCATCTGTTACCGGAATCAATGGATTGGATAATAATAATGAGCTACAGGAAAAAACCGACGGCGTTTTTATTGATTTTCGCGTGTTCGGAATAGGCTCGGCGGTCACAAGTCGTTTATACAGTTTGGGACGAACCACTACCCACGAAATTGGGCATTGGTTGGGATTGGTGCATACGTGGGGGGATGATAACTGCGGCACTGATTATTGTGCCGATACGCCTACCTGCGAAAATGGGAACCAAACGGCAAACTGCGGCCCTGTTTTTTCCAATTGCGGCGGGGTACGTACTCGGAACATGACCGAAAACTACATGGATTACTCTCCGGATTCGTGCATGAATATTTTTACCAAAAATCAAACCGAACGGATGCTGGCGGTCATTGAAAAAGCGCCCCGTCGGAATCGCTTGGTAAAGTATTGGTGCGCTGCGCTTCCTTTCGGTACTAATCTTTTGGTTGAAATCTACCCAAATCCTACTGACCCTACGACTGATTTAACGAATATCAAAGTGACTTTAAAGGAGTTCGGTACATTTGATATTGAGGTTTTTAGTTTAACGGGGCAGTTGATCAGCCAAAAGCAATACAAAGACTACCCGAGTTGGGTCGTTGAATTTCCTACCACCAATCTTCCGCCGGGCTCGTATATCGTACGGGTAAAAACCAAAGACGAGACGATTACTAATCGCTTGGTTGTTATACGATGAATGCCTTGCTTCGTTATACGCTGGCTTTTGTCGGCGGAATTTTGTTACACGGCATTTTTTCCAAATCTTTTGTTGGAAATATTGGGTACAAATTTGTGTTCGGAGCCGTTCTGTTTTTGAGTGCACTCCTTTTTCTGCTCCTTCGTTTTCGTAAAAGCAATCGTTATAGTCTTGGTTTATTAACCATTCTTCTATTTGTAGGACTGGGGTGGGTTCGTACTCCTTCTTTACACGATAAGACTGATTTTAGCCACGTTATTGCTTATGAGGTGGCAGTTACATCACCACCCGAAACCCGCGCTAAAACCTACAAAATAGAAGCGATGGTGCTGAAAGCTCAATGGGAGAATCAATGGCATACACTTTCAGGAAAAATACTTCTTTACATTGACAAAGGAGCACCAAAGCCTCATTATGGTGATGTATTACTTATTCGTGGGGCACCCCGTTTGGTAGAACCTCCCCAAAATCCCGCGCAATTTGATTATCAAAGATTCCTCTCTTATAAACAGATTTTTCACCAACATTACCTGCGCAGTACTGATTTTGCTCTGACGGGTAAACGCGAAACAAATTGGCTGAAAGAATGGGCATTCACCGTCAGTGAATGGAGTGATGTCGCCTTACGCCGATTGGTGCCGCTCGACCGTGAATATGCAGTGGCCAAGGCGATGATTCTTGGTCTGCGTGATGAAATGGATAATGAATTGGTTCAGGCTTATTCGGCAGCCGGTGCTGTGCATGTATTATCGGTATCTGGTTTTCACGTGGGGATTTTTGTGCTTTTGTTGGCTTGGTTACTTCGGTTTATAAAAAAACGCCGACATGGCCTATTTCTTTATTTAGGGATTACCTTAGGAATCATGTGGTTTTATGCTGTATTGACCGGGTTGTCAGCTCCCGTGGTTCGTTCGGCATTGATGGTTACGATACTTTTGTTGGCAGAGCCGCTGGGAAAGACAAAAGATACAAAAAATGCCCTCTTCGGTTCAGCTTTGATTTTATTGGTGCTTGACCCGTTGTTGATTTATTCGGTTAGTTTTCAATTGTCGTATGCGGCATTGGGAGGGATTCTTTTTTGGCAACCTGTTTTATACCAAAGCCTTACCTTTAAAGATTGGTTTTTAGATAAAATTTGGGAAGTTTCTGCGGCGGCTCTTACGGCGCAGTTGGCTACTTTCCCTTTGGCTGTCTATTATTTTCATCAGTTCCCTACGTATTTTCTGTTGGTAAATCCCGTAGTGGTTGGGCTGTCGGTGGCTATGCTCTATGTGGCATTTGTCACCCTTGCGTTGTCCTGGATACCGTTTTTATCAGTAGGCTTAGGTTGGCTTTTGACGATGCTCACCTGGCTTTTAAATCAGGCGGTAGTATTGACTGAACAACTACCGTATTCGGTGTTAGGCAATTTATCCTTTTCCAGGTTAGAACTGTTGTTGGTTTATGGAATCGGCGGGTGTTTATTGGCGCTCCTGTACTATCGTAATGTACGTTGGTTTTGCGGGATTGGAATCGCAAGTGTAGGCTTGTTGATTTTGCAAGTGGTTGAAATAAAGACTTTTAATAAACAAAAATGGTTGGTTATTCATTCGGTACCGAAGCAAAGTGCAGTCAGTTTGATAGATGGAAGACAGGCAGTTTTGGTCGCAGATTCGGCTTTTTTTCAGCCTGATCAAAAGCCTTTTAATTTCTATCTTAAGAATTTTTACGTTAATCAAAGCATTGGTTATACTCAATATGAACCTTTAGAGGTTCCTGCGGCGGATGTAAAGATACTTCCATTTGGGAAACTTATCGTATGGCAAGGCCGAAAAATCCTATTCGTTGAAAAACCTATTGCGTGGACATTACCTCCCATTGCTGATTACATATTAATTCGGAATAACGCCTTTCGTAAATCAGAGCAATTACGCATTGTTTTTGGAAATCAAAGGCTCATCTTCGATAATTCCAATAAATTTTATGTATTAGATACATTGGAAAAACAGGCGGTATCTCGCCGACTGCCCTGGTATTTTGTGAACAAGAAAGGTGCTTTGGTAGCTCAATTTTAGTAATTTTTCTTCTTTTTACGGCATCTTTCAAAGAAACTAATCAAGTTACTTGCATTTAAGGAAATAAATGAAATAAATTTGCATAGTAAATCAATAGGATATAAGTATTAATACTCCCTATACTCTATCTGAATCCGGGTGTTAATGCTGAATGATTTAATTGATTTGTCGTTTAAACTATAAAATCCATCAATTTTAAATACTTATGCAACAGTTTACACAACTACACATGAAACACCTTTTCAAAGCAGCCATTTTGATAGTCGGCATTGTATTACCCTTGTTTTTGTCAGCCCAAGAAAAAACCATCATTAATGCGACCATTTCCGGGGTCGTTTTGGATGCAAAAACCAATGAAAAATTAATCGGTGCTACGGTATCCATCAAAGGGACGACCAACGGAGCAGCCACCGATGCCAATGGCGAATTTTCCCTCATTACGGGTCAAAAACTGCCTTTTACCCTTATCGTATCTTCGGTAGGTTATGTGAAAAAAGAAATTTTGCTCACCGAAAGTAAAGTGGAAATTAAACTTGAAGAAACTACCAATCAACTTTCTGACGTAGTGGTGACCTCCCGCCGTCGTCAGGAATCGGTGCAGGATATTCCGATTCCGATTTCGGTCATTCGCGGCGTAACGGTGGAAGACCAGGGTGCCTTTAACGTAAACCGATTGAAAGAATTGGTACCTACGGTTCAGTTTTACGCTTCCAATGCCCGTAATACTACGCTCAATATCAGAGGGTTGGGCTCAACTTACGGGCTGACCAACGACGGGATTGACCCGGGAGTTGGCTATTACGTAGATGGGGTGTATTACGCCCGGCCGGCGGCCACCGCCCTTGATTTTATTGACATCGACCAAGTGGAGGTACTTCGCGGACCGCAGGGAACGTTATTCGGTAAAAATACCACGGCGGGGGCCTTCAATGTAACCTCGCGCGCTCCCTCTTTTAAGCCCACGGCCAACTTTGAATTAAGTTACGGTAACTATGGCTACATTCAGGCCAAAGCCTCCATTTCCGGGCCATTGAGCAAAAAGCTGGCTGCCCGAGTTTCATTTGTGGGTACGCAACGAGATGGTTTACTCTACAATACCCGCACCCAAACCAATATCAATGATATCAACAACATCGGAGTAAGAGGGCAGTTTTTATACAAACCTACGGATAAGATAAATATTACCTTTATCGCCGATGTTACCGATCAAAACCCGGTGGGTTATGGGTGGCCGGTAGCCAAAGTAGTGACAACCAAACGGGTGGCCTATCGTCAATTTAATGCCATTATTGCTGATTTAAATTACAAACTTCCTTATCAGAGTGCCTTTGAAAGAACATTGGATTTGGATACTCCTTCCCGAGCGGGTAACCAATTGGGCGGTCTGTCATTAAACGCTGATTTTAAAATCGGCAATGGTACTCTGACCTCAACGACGGCTTGGCGCTATTGGAAATGGGATCCGTTAAACGACCGTGACTACACCGGTTTGCCTTCCTTCACCATATCGTCGGGCACCTCCGCCCATGACCAATTCTCGCAGGAGTTCAGGTATTCCGGAAAGATCAATGAGAAACTGAGCGGTGTGATCGGGGCCTTTGGTTTGTGGCAGGATCTGCGAACCGATCCGGTGCATACGGAAGAAGCAGGCGCTGCTCAGTGGCGTTTTGCGCAAAGTTCGACGAGTGCATTGTGGAAAACTCCGGGATTGTTTGACAACTTCGGAATTAGAACCACCTACGGCATAAAATCATCCAGTGTGGCATTGTTTGCTCAGGCCGACTGGGCCATTACCGACAAATTCCACGTATTGCCTGGTATCCGATACAACAAAGACACCAAAAAAGCGAACTACAGCCGAGTAACTTATGGTGGATTGCAAACCACTGATGCGGCTTTGCTGGCTCTGAAAAACGGGGTTTACAGCAACCAAACTTTTGATATTGATGCCTCCGAGGATAATTTCTCAGGGCAACTGACCTTACAATATAAATTCAATAAAAACATCAATGCCTTTGGTACGTATTCATTGAGTTACAAACCCATTGGGGTCAATGTAGGAGGATTGCCAACGGCAAGCGGCAGGGTATTGACTGAATTGGCGACGGTTAAACCGGAAGCTGTTTCTCACTTTGAATTGGGCGTTAAAACCAAGCCATCGGCTAATTCGGTTATCAATGTTGTATTCCATAACACCGATATAAAAGACTATCAAACGCAGGTGCAGACCCCTGAACCGGGCGTAAACCGAGGGTATTTGGCCAATGCTGAACAGGTAAGAGTAATCGGTTTGGAAGTTGACGGTAACATCCGAGTCAACAATCACGTGTCGTTTAATGCGGCCTTTGCCTATACGGATGGGAAATACGTGAAGTTCACCAACGCTCCGGTGCCCATTGAAGAAGTAGGAGGAGAACGGGCATTTAAAGACATTTCGGGCAGTGTACTTCCGGGGATTTCAAAATATGCCGGTTCGTTTGGGACAGAATTGACGGGGAAAGGCAGCTTTCTGGGGCTGAAAGGCAACTACTTTGGGGGGCTTGATGTGTATTATCGTTCTACGTTTTCTTCGAGCCCTTCTCCCTCTGCCTTTTTAGATATTGAAGGCTATGCTTTGGTGAATGGCAGAGTGGGTTTTCGGGCCTCCAACGGCATCTCATTTTTTGTTTGGGGCAGAAATCTGGGCAACAAAGATTACTACGAGCAGTTGTTGGTGGCTCCGGGCAGTGCCGGCCAAATCGGCGGTATTTTGGGGGATCCGCGTACGTACGGGGTGACGTTGCGATATACGTTTTAATTGTTCATCAACTTAGCAATCAGGAATTACTCAACATTTTAACCGGTAAAAACAATGCAAACTCATCCCAATACTACTGTATCAACTTCTTTGACTCAATTGGAGATATTGGGTTTTGACCGCGTCGGATTTGTCGAAGAGGTCACTCGTTTTATCTCTGATTATGGAAAGATCGTAAGTGTGCGCTTTGAAGCCGACGGGGTTCGCTCTCAAGGGCTTGTAAAAGTGAGATTGGAGAATACGGAGCGTTTGGGAAGTTTGTTGGTTCACTTGAAAGCCATTACTGGATTAGTCAAAGTTAAACAGTTGGTATAAAACAGAAAGTACTTGGACAATCATTATAACTAATTACTATGAAATCAATCGTTAAAATCATCGGAGAAGACTATTTTCTGTCTGCTTTACCTAAATCGTATAGAAAGATTGAGCCGCTTGCCGTTCGGGGGCTATTGCCTACCTGCCGTATCAATTGCGAATTAGGTGTTTGGCAACAGTTACCATCGGGTTTGGAAAACGCGGGTACTTTTTATCTGCATCAACTTTTGCAGGATGGTCCGTTGGTAATCAGTACCTACAGTCCAGATTGGAATGAATATGGCAGAGAACATTTGGAAATACTCAATAAGGTATTTGCATCGGTTCATAAATTGGGAGCAAACCTGCTGCTGTTAACGACAGAATATTTCAAAAATATTGTGTACAGCATTCAGGAGTTTGATATTCCTTACAATATTCTTCAGGATTCGGAAAACAGAATCAGTGAAGCATTAGGAGTATACTCACAGTATGAGCCTGTTTGGGATCGGATTGCGGGTATTACCGAAGATGTGCCTTTTCCGGCTACCTTTGTGATAGGAACCGACCGCAAAGTTTTGTATAGTTTTGTAAGTAAAGATTTTGAGTATTTGGTTCCAGCAAAGGAAATAGAGAAAGCCGTGCTTTTTGCCGGTAAGTAAACCTAAACGACTTTAAACAATGAACAAATTAGCTCTATGCCTTATTCTATTTGTGTGCTTTGTCCCAGTGTTTGGTTTTATTGCTGATGATTATGAGCAATGGCATCAAAAACGCGTTGAGAGTCTTAAGGCCGAAGATGGGTGGCTCAATTTAGCGGGTTTATATTGGCTCAGCGAAGGAGAAAACACGTTTGGAAGCGATGCGGCCAATGCACTTGTTTTTCCTGAAAAAGCACCCAAGAAACTCGGAGTGCTGACCTTGAAAGATGGTAAAGTTGCTTTTAAAAAGCAGCAGGACGTTGATGTTCAGTTTTTAAATCAAGAAAATGCCCCCGATTTTGTTTTTCAGGAAGGAAAGGCGATTACGCTGCAATACGGCTCATTCTGTTGGTTTATCATCAAACGCGGCCCCAAATACGGGGTTCGATTGCGAGATTTGGAGAGTTCCAATGTCTCTCATTTTAAAGGGGTTGAGCGTTTTTCGGTCAGCGAAGCGTGGAAATTGCAAGGTACGTTTGAACAGCCCCAAACCCCACGAACCATCGCCATTACTGACGTTATTGGATTGGTAAGTCAACAACCTTTGGTGGGATATGTTGCTTTTACCCTTAACGGAAAAACACACCGTTTGGCTGCTACGGATGGGGGAGGCGGCAAGCTATTTATCGTTTTTAAAGATACTACTGCGGGTCATGAAACCTACGGAGCGGGGCGATTTTTGTATTTAGACAAACCCAATTCGGACAATTCGGTGACCATCGACTTCAACAAAGCTATCAATCCACCCTGCGCGTTTACGGAATACGCTACCTGCCCGCTTCCACCGAATGAAAATCGTTTGCCGATTGCAATTACGGCAGGCGAGAAAAATTATGGAAGCCATTGAAAATTAGGAGGTAAAACTCTTTGCTTTTTTTGAAAAAACCATTTACCTTTGCGGCCTCATTTTCAATGAGTTCAAAATTTATAAACGTTTAACAATTCTCAGTATGTTTACACGACAGTATGAGATGGTGTTCATTTTAACTCCCGTTTTATCTGATCAACAGATGAAGGACACCGTCGACAAATTCCGCAAAATCCTTACCGACAACGGTGCGGAATTGGTACACGAAGAAAATTGGGGCCTAAAAAAATTGGCTTACCCGATTCAGAACAAAAACACAGGTTTTTATCACCTCATTGAGTTTAAGTCTCAGCCTACACTCATCCAAACGATTGAGACGGAATTCCGTCGTGATGAGCGCGTGATGCGTTATTTGACAGTGGCGATGGAGAAACACCACGTCACTTATGCTGAGCGTAAGCGCAGCGGATTAGTTGGCAAAAAACAAACCGAAACAGTTTAAGGAGGGCTAAGCAACATGACACTGGTAAACGAACCAATCGAGCGTAATCAAAACCGCAAAAAGTATTGCCGCTTTAAGAAAGCCGGTATTAAATTTATTGACTATAAAGATCCTAATTTCTTATTGAAATTGATCAACGAGCAAGGCAGAATTTTACCTCGCCGCCTTACAGGTACCTCTTTAAAGTACCAACGCAAAGTGTCGCAGGCTATTAAGCGTGCCCGCCACTTAGGGTTATTACCATTCGTAGCTGATCAATTAAAGTAAAAACCAAAGGAGAAAACTGACGATGCAAGTTATATTAAGAACTGATATTGCCGGGCTTGGTTATAAGAACGACGTCTTAGACGTGAAAGCCGGCTATGGTCGTAACTACCTTATTCCGCAAGGATTTGCGGTGATGGCGACCGATTCCAACAAAAAACAATTGGCCGAAAACTTGAAGCAAGCTGCTCATAAGGCCGAGAAATTGAAGAAAGATGCTGAAGATTTGGCAACCGCGATTGGCGACATGACGCTCAATATAGCAGCCAAAGCAGGTGACAGCGGTAAAATCTTCGGACGTGTAACGAGCATTCAGATTTCTGATGCCCTAAAGGCAAAAGGATTTGATGTAGATCGTAAAAAAATCACGATTGAAGATGTAAAAACCTTAGGTGTTTACAAAGCGTTACTTGATCTTCACAAAGAAGTAAAACATCCTGTAAACGTAAATGTAGTAAGCGAAGCTTAATCACATTCACAGGAGGTATAGAAAAGGGTGCGTTCCAAAACGCACCCTTTTTTGTTGAAAAATACCTGAATTTTTTACTGTTGCGGAGTTTCGACATTAGGCGGTGTGCCTTCTGCGGAGGCTTGCGGGGCTTTTCCCTGCAAGTTGCTCAATAAATCCTGAAGCATTTTTTCGGCTTCGGGCGTATATTTTTTTAGAGCTTCCGAGCCTTGGTTTTTCAATTGTTCAAAATATTCAGGCATTTTGTCCAATGCTCCCTCGGCCTCGGTTTTAAGGTCGGTGGCTTTCGTTTTGAGATCTTCAAATGCTTTTTCTCCCTCTTCGGTTTGTAAATATTTGTGCAAAGCAACTCCTGCAACAGCACCGAGAATAAACGTCGCTAAGTGTTTGGCATTGACCATGATGTTTGTTTTTTGTTTAAATGGTTGGACAAATGAACAATTAAAACGCCACTAAAAAAATGATTTTTACACCAACGGACGGGTTTTTATTTAGACTTTATAAAACTCAACACTAATTTTGTTTGTTGTTTGATTAACCGTCAGAAAATATTTTTCTCCAGATACACGGTTAACCAAAAACGATTAACATACTCCTTTGTGATTGATATTCAAAAAATTCGCCGGGATTTCCCAATTTTAGATGAAGTGGTCAATGGGAAACCATTGGTTTATTTTGATAATGCGGCTACAACGCAAAAGCCACTTCCAGTATTGGAAGCCTTGGCTAATTATTATGGACACTACAATGCCAATATTCACCGGGGAATTCATTTCCTGGCCGAAAAAGCAACGTCAGCGTTTGAAGCCTCACGGACCAAAATTCAGGAGTTTCTCAATGCTGCCCGAGTAGAAGAGATTATATTTACGTACGGTACAACGGATGGTATTAATTTGGTGACACAGTCGTATGGTCGTACCTTTTTGAAAGAAGGCGACGAGATCATTATCAGTACCATGGAACACCACTCCAACATTGTACCTTGGCAGATGTTGTGTGAAGAAAAGGGATGTGTTTTGCGCGTGATTCCTATCAATGATGCGGGTGAACTGCTCATGGACGAATACGAGAAAATGCTCTCCGAAAAAACCAAATTTGTTTCCGTTGTCCACGTTTCCAATGCCTTAGGCACCATCAATCCGGTCAAAGAAATTATCCAAAAAGCCCATGCGGTAGGGGCAAAAGTGCTGATTGACGGTGCGCAGGCTACTTCTCACATTGACATTGATGTACAGGCCCTTGATTGCGATTTTTACGTATTTTCATTGCACAAACTCTACGGCCCGACGGGCATGGGAGTACTGTACGGGAAAAGAGACGTATTGAACGCCATGCCGCCGTATCGCGGTGGGGGAGAAATGATTAAAGAAGTAACGTTTGAAAAGACGATTTACAACGATTTGCCCTATAAATTTGAAGCGGGAACCCCCAATATCGCCGACGTAGTAGCCGCCAAAACGGCCGTTGAATACGTTGAAATGCTCGGAAAACAAAATGTAGCCAATTACGAGCACGAATTATTGGTATATGGAACTGAGGCATTGCAAAGCATTGAAGGCTTGAAAATAATCGGTACGGCCAAAGAAAAAGTAAGTGTGCTTTCGTTTGTGATGGAAGGCATTCATCCGCAGGATATTGGGGTGATTTTAGACCAACAGGGCATCGCCGTCAGAACAGGGCACCACTGTACTCAGCCTTTGATGAAGCGATTGGGGATTGTCGGAACTTCCAGAGCCTCCTTTGCGGTTTATAATACTAAGGAAGAAATTGACAAATTGGTTGTAGGTTTGCATAGAGTTAAGAAAATGTTGAATTGATAAAAATGACAAGCCAAATTATTACAAGAGACAAAATTGTCGAGTCTATTCAGGCGATGCCTGATGATGCCTCGACAGATGATATTATCGAAAGAATCATTTTTATAAAAAAAATTGAAGATGGTTTAAAAGACGTAGAGGAAGGACGGGTCTTTTCTCATGATGAAGTAAAGACGAAATATCAGCAATGGCTACGAAAATAATTTGGTCTGATCACGCAAGACATGATCTTGATACTATTTTCCTATCCTTATTAGACTTTTCCGAATCGTACGCTCAAGAATGGATTAAGAAAGTGTTTTCAAATTTAGAACTTTTAGAAACTTTTCCCGAAATGGGAAGAATGGTTCCCGAAAAAGAAGTTAGATTTCTTCGCGAAGTGATAGTTTGGAAATATCGCGTTTTATATACGTATTTGAATCAAGAGATAACAGTTATTCGGATTGTACACAGTTCCAGACCTTTAGGTAAAATATAATGACAATCAACGAGAAACAGGACGAATTAATTGAAGATTTTGAGTTGTTCGACGATCAGTTGGACAAAACACAGTATATCATTGATTTAGGTAAAAAACTAAAACCCATTGCGGATGAATACAAGTCAGACGAAAATTTGATACGAGGTTGTCAGTCAAGAGTTTGGCTTCATACTGAAATGCGAGGTGACTCGGTGCATTTTGAAGCAGACAGCGAACCAACTGCCCAGATAAGTAAGGGTTTGGTAAGTCTCTTAATTAAAATTTTATCGGGTGAAAAGCCCGAAGATGTGGCCAATGCCAATTTGTATTTTATTGATAAGATCGGTATGAGCAGCATCATTACCTCTCGTCGGGCGGGGGGCTTAGCTTCGATGATTGCCCGTATGAAAGAATTTGCCCAAAGTCAGGTTGAGAAAATAAGTTAAACAACACTTAAAATGACCGAATCAGAATTAAAAGAAGAAATTATAAAGGCCATAAAGTCAGTGTATGACCCTGAAATTCCCGTAGATGTTTGGGAGTTGGGCTTGATTTATGACTTGAAGATATTTCCCGTTAACAACGTTTTTGTAGAAATGACCTTAACGTCACCCTCCTGCCCTTCGGCGGGAACGATTCCCGTAGAAATAGAACAAAAAATCCGCGAAGTGGAAGGGGTGAATGACGTGAGCGTTGAACTGACGTGGGATCCACCTTATTCGCAGGATATGATGAGCGAAGAAGCTAAACTGGAACTTGGATTTATGTAGATCCCTGACTTTGAAGGGAAATAAACGTATTAAAAACTGTAAACTTAAAACTGCAAACAACTTATGTATCCTCCTCACTTAGTAGCTCCGATGAAAGAAGATCTGACGAGCGTAGGATTTCAAGAATTGACATCGGCTGAAGAAGTAGATAACTTCATGGCTGGCCCGAAAGGAACTACGTTAATTATGGTCAATTCGGTATGCGGTTGCGCTGCCGGTGCGGCACGTCCGGGTGTAAAAGCTGCGTTGGCGTTCAGCGAAGTGAAACCTGATAATTTGGTAACTGTATTTGCCGGAGTGGATGGCGAAGCGACTGCCAAAATGCGTGAATACCTGTTGCCATACCCTCCTTCATCGCCTGCGATTGCGATTTTTAAGGATGATGAATTGGTGCATTTTATTGAGCGTCATCACATTGAAGGCCGTAATGCCAAGATGATTGCTGAACACTTGGTAACGGCTTTTGAAGAATTTTGCGGCGAAAAAGCGTAAGCTGAATTAACCTCTCGGCTGCGGCCGACCGTCCCCTGCCCCCTCTCCTTTTAGGAGAAGGGGTTTTTTATGGTTCTTTTTTAAAATATTTTCACGCCTTCGCCTTTGTGACGACACAATACGGCGTACGCATTGGGTTTTACTTGACGTAGGGGAGAGTTTTCGAGTAAGAAGGCTTTAGTTTTATAGACAAAGCGCTGCTTCCAATCTTTCATCAGGTACGAAACGACTTCGTCACTGAAAAACAGGAATAACTCGTCTATTACCTCAAACCCTTCGGATTTTAATAAAAACTTGAACAGTGCAGGGGTGTAAATATTGATGTGCCCGTACGAAAGAAAATGCTCAATCTTGCGATCCACAAAAAGGCTGAAATCAATCGGAACTTCAAAAAATTGGTACTCTGACACGCGGGCTATTTCCCGCAACAATAGGCGCGGATGCTCTACGTGCTCAATAACGTGAGAGCAAGTGGCCAATGAAAATTCTTTGTCAGCGTAGGGAATTGTGTAGCCGTCAAACAATTTGACTTCTTTGAGTGACTTCAGCTGGCGTTGGTTGATTTTTTCGATGCCGCTTCCCGAAATTTCAACTGCGGATAGGTTGTCCGTAAATTGACGCTTGTCCAATTCCTGAAGTACGGCACCGTCTCCTGCTCCTACGTCCAAGACCTTCTTAAAATCATATTTTTTGCATAAATTTACAATGTCATCCGCTTTCTGGCGAGCGCCGATTTCGCGCCATTGCGCATCCGAATTGGCGTATTGTTGGTCGTAAACATTTTGTAAAGAGGATGAAAGAGAGGCGTTTGACATATTTTTCAGGTAATGAGAAAGCGAATTTTAGTCAGCAAAATTAGATAAAAACGGCGAAATTATTTTAGAATAGTAGGTTAAGGCTAAACTTCTAAGGTATTTTAAATGTTAATTGGTAGTTCCATATCCTTGCATCATGCGGGGATGCCCGTCTTAACTAAACAACAACCATGCTCGGTCACCGCTTTTCAGATTTCAAACCCAGTGAACAAACAGGTAAAAATAAGTTTGAAGAACTGTTGAATATTTTTCAACAACTCCTCCTGATGACTTCTGGCGATGTAGCGCAGGCTATGGCGTGGATGAGTCAGTTGGATCGCCAATACAGCCTCACTAACGACAAATACGGCATTGGAGATTTCTTCGAAGACCTCAAAGCGAAAGGCTACATTACCGAAGAAAACGAAGAAGGAAAGGTAATCATGACCCCTAAAAGCGAGCGCAGTATTCGTCGCAGTGCTTTAGATGAGATTTTTGGAAAACTCAAACGCTCCAAAGCCGGAGGAAATCACCACACTCCTTACACAGGAACGGGTGATGAACTCAGCAGTGACGTGCGCGATTTTCAATTTGGCGACTCATTGGAACAAATTGCCATGACGGAGTCCATCAAAAATGCTCAGATCAACCACGGTACTGACGATTTCTATTTGCTGGAAAACGATTTGGAAGTGGTAGAAAAAGAACAAAAAACCACGACTGCGACGGTATTGATGATTGACATCAGTCACTCCATGATTCTTTACGGAGAAGACCGCATTACGCCTGCTAAAAAAGTGGCGTTGGCAATGGCCGAACTCATCAAAACCAAATACCCCAAAGATATGCTCGACATCATTGTTTTTGGCAATGACGCCTGGCAGATTCAAATCAAAGATTTGCCTTATTTGGAAGTAGGCCCGTATCATACCAATACCGTAGCTGGGTTGGAATTGGCGATGGATTTGCTTCGCCGTCGCAAAACCAAAAACAAGCAGATTTTTATGATTACCGACGGAAAGCCAACGTGTTTAAAAGAAGGCATCCGGTATTACAAAAACAGCTTTGGCCTCGACCGTAAAATTGTCAGTAAAACGCTCACATTAGCTGCTCAATGCCGCCGATTGGACGTGCCGATTACCACCTTCATGATTGCAACCGACCCGTATTTGAAGGAGTTTGTGCAGGAATTTACGCGGGTCAACAACGGACGGGCGTATTATAGTAATTTGCAGGGATTAGGCGGTTTTGTGCTGGAAGATTTTCAACGAAATCGTCGGAAAAATCTGAAATAAGTACTATTAGACTTGGAAAGTTTTTAAACTTTCCAAGTCTTTGTTTTGATAAAAAATGCAAAAAAAGATTGTTTACCTATCGCTGATTGTTTTTGTAGCTATTGTAGCGTATCAAGTCTTCTTAAAAGCAACCGAAAAAGAAATTCATCCTCTTACCAAAAGCTGGGAGAAAGCGGTACCTCAACAACAAATTCCTCAGGGTTTAGCGTCGTTGAGTTCTCAACAGTGTGGTGCCTGTCACGTAAAACACTACGAAGAATGGCAATATTCCACTCATTCTCACGCGTGGACGGATATGCAATTTCAGGCCGAATTGAAAAAAGAATCCAGTCCGTATTTGTGCATCAATTGTCATGTTCCGCTACAAAATCAGCAGGAATATATCGTTACGGGTTTGATAGACGGCGATATTTATCAGCCTGTTAAACATAAAAACCCTGATTTTGACAAAAATCTCCAACAGGAAGGAATCAATTGTGCGAGCTGCCACGTACGGGATAATGTCGTAATCGGCTCTACCGGAACGAGTAAAGCACCTCACAAGACCAAAAAAGACCCCGCCTTCCTTTCTGAAAAATTATGCCTTTCGTGTCACAATGCCAAGGCGGTGGTTACCTCGGCGTTGGTCTGCTCGTTTGAAACGGGCGATGAATGGAAAGCAGGGCCATTTTATGGGAAAAAGAACTGCATCAGTTGCCACATGGAACCCACACAACGGGAAATTGTAGCGGGTTTTGGCGAGCGCCCGAGTCACTTGCACTATTTCGCAGGCTCCGGGATTCCAAAAGTAAAAGGAGCAAAAACCAAAATGCTGAACGGGCTTTCTTTCTTTCCTTCCAAATTGGAGAAATCATACGCGGTAAATCAAACGATTAGTTATCACCTCAAATTGAAAAATGAATTTGCGGGGCATCGCGTACCTACGGGAGATCCAGAACGATTTTTCGGTATTTCGTTTGAATTAGTGGACGAAAATGGAAAAGCAGTAGCGAAAAAAACGGATCGAATAGGGGAGAAGTGGGAGTGGTATCCTGCGGCAAAAAAACTAGAGGACAATAATATGAATCCTGGAGAGGAGCGTACGTTTGCTTTCGCGTACAAAACTACGGAAAAACAAAAATTGACGTTGGCGGTAAAAGTCACCAAAAACCGATTAGACAAAAAATCAGCGGATTATAATAAATTAACGGATTCTTATCCTCTTGGTATTACGGTGTTTGACGAAAAGTATCCGATTGAAGTGAAGTGAGATTTATAACTCCTTTTTCATCAAAAAGTCATTCTGAACCTCGGTTCCCAAGACAAATACATGTTCTCCAAAACGTTGGAAACCCATTTTTTCGTAAAAGGCAAGGGCTTTGGGATTGTGTTCCCATACACCCAGCCAAATGGTTTCAAAACCCGCATTTTTGCTCCAATCCAAGCAGGCTTGCATGAGTTTTGCGCCGAGTTTTTGCCCGTGGTGGGTGCGGGTTACGTAAATTCGTTCAAGTTCTACCACTTTGTGTCCTTCTAAGCCTTCGGCGGAGTGGTCTTTTACCAGTTTGGCAAAGCCAATCAGTCGCTCATTTTGTTTCATTACGAGATACTGCACCTTTTCGTCCCGTAGTTCCTGCTCTACTTGGGTCAATCCAAAGTGCGAGGCCACGTATTGCTGCATATTTTCAGGGGTATTGAACTGTTCGTAGGTGTCCACAAAGGTTCGTTCCATCAAATCGCGCAGGGTAGGGGCGTCTGATAAGGTAGCGGGAGTGATGTCAAAAACGGACGTTTTGTATTCGTAAAAGATACTGTCTACGGTCATCAATGGAAACTGTGGCGGGAGTGTTTCTTTGGGTAATTGTACAAACCCATTTTTTTCGTAAAAACGCATCGCGGCTTGCAGACGCGGGTTCGTGCCCAAATAAATGGCATTCATATAATGGATGCGGCAATGTGCCAAAAGCGTATTGAGTAGCAGCGAAGCTACGCCCAACTCTTTACCCCGAAAATCGCGGTGAACAAACATTTTGCGCAGCGCCCCCATGCCATTGCCAATGTCTATCAACGCAATTGTGCCGATGAGCTGGTTTTCTGAGGTGGTAGCTATCCAAAAATCTCCCGCATTTTGGCAATAAAAATCAGGAATAATGAGCAAATCGGGCTGGTCTTCGAGCGTGATGGGTACGTTAAATTCGTTTTGCTGAATGTCCAAAATCAAGTCAATGATGGGTTGCTGGTAAGTGGGTTGGTACTGCGAAATCTGAATCATTTTCAACGAATAGTTGGGTAAACTTAACTCCTTTACGCTCTGCTACCCGCAAAATAACAAAAGGTGTTTTATAATTAAAAATGCTATTTTTAACTTGACTTATGCTCAGTTTGTATAAGTTAGCTACAAATTGATAAGATCAAGATGGATTTACGTCAACTTACGTACTTTTTGGGGGTGGCAGAAGAATTGCATTTCTCGCGAGCCGCCGAAAAATTGTTCATAGTTCAGCCCGCTTTGAGTCGACAGATTCAACAGTTGGAAGAAGAGTTGGGAGTTTTACTTTTTGAACGCGATAAACGCAACGTAAAACTCACGCCCGCCGGCAGTTATTTTCGCGACGAAATCAGCCGTCTACGGCATCAATTGACTTACATTACTGAACAAACAAAACGGATTCACAGCGGTGTGGTGGGGAAAATACGGATGGGGCATCCCGGTTCGGCGCTTTATTCCATTTTGCCCGAAACGCTTGCGATGATGTACGAGCGTTTCCCCGATGTAAATGTTCAATTGACTGAAATCGCTGAAATGGAATTGGTGGAGGCGCTGAAAAACTACGAAATAGACGTTGGTTTTACGCGGGAAATTAGCGTAAGTCAACAATTCTCGACGGACTTGCTGTTTGAAGAGCATTTTGCGTTGGTCGTTCCCACAGACCATTGGCTCAATGAGACTAATTTTCAGGACATTAGCCAGTGCAAAGAGGCTGAATTTATTTTACCTAAAATTGACGGTGACGTTAATTACGGTAAAATTTTACACGGTATTTTTGAAGAAAAAGGGTTTGAACCCAAAGTAGTGTATCATTCCAATTACGGGGCAACGATTTTGCGATTGGTCGAGAAAAAATTGGGACTTTCGGTATTGCCCATTTCGTACCGACACGGGGCTTCGAGTTTGGGCGTACGTTTTCTCAAATTACCTACCCGCACGCAACTTTACCTGATTTGGCGCTCCGACGATGCCAATGCGGTGTTGCCTCACATTCGTGAAATAGCGCAGGAAGCAGTGAAGAAATTGGCTTTGGGCGAGTTGTAAAGGATGAGCCGAATAAAAAGGATATATAGGATTGTTTTTTAGCTTTGTGAGACGAAAAAATGCGTTCTTATTCTGATAGAGCGATATTCGGATAGATGGAATATAACCGCCATAAACTTTTAAAAATAGTACATTTATGGCACTAACTGACTTGTTGGATGCCAGTGTAAAAAGACCTGTCTTGCAAAATTGTAATGTAGCCTATTCATTTAAGTGCTAAAGCACAACGGGGCCGCCCGTGCGGTTAATCGTTATTTGTTAACCGTTATCCGTTTAAAATCAACGAATTATATCAAAGCAAGTACCCTAAAACTTTTGCTCTACTACTTAACAAAGGATTAAAAAAGAAACGTAAAGTATGAACAAACAACAACTGGCAGCAAAAATCTGGGAATCTGCCAACCAGATGCGTTCAAAGATTGAGGCAAACGAATACAAAGATTACATTCTCGGTTTTATATTCTACAAATACTTATCTGATAAACAAGTACAGTTTCTTAAAAAAGAAGAGTTTGCGGAAGAAAACATCAAAGCACTATCGGAGGAAGATGCCGAAACCGTGGCCTACATTCAAGAGAACATTGGCTATTTTATTGCCTACAAAGATTTGTTTTCTACTTGGATTTCGATGGGCAAAGATTTTGATGTCTCGAATGTCCGTGATGCACTTTCGGCTTTTGGTCGATTGATTAGCTCGGCTCACAAAAAACTCTTTGATGGCATTTTTGATACTTTACAGACGGGCTTGAGCAAACTCGGCGATAGTGCAGGTTCGCAGACCAAGGCGGTAAGTGAGCTGATTCATCTCATTAAAGATATTCCGATGGATGCCAAACAAGATTATGACGTGCTTGGCTTTATCTACGAATACTTGATAAGTATGTTTGCGGCCAATGCGGGCAAAAAAGCGGGTGAATTTTATACACCTTTTGAGGTTTCGTACTTGATGTCAGAGATTATTGCCTACCATCTGAAAGACCGCAAAGAAATCGAAATCTATGACTCAACCAGCGGCTCGGGGTCGTTGCTCATCAATATTGGTAAGAGTGTATCGAAACACATTGAGGGCAAAAACAAAATCAAGTATTACGCTCAGGAATTAAAGAAAAACACCTACGACCTCACTCGCATGAATTTGGTCATGCGGGGCATTAATCCTGATAATATTTTTACTCGCAATGGCGATACTTTGGAGGATGATTGGCCGTATTTCGACGAAAAAGACCCTATCAAGACCTACAATGCCTTGTATGTCGATGCCGTAGTTTCTAATCCGCCCTACTCGCAGCAATGGGATTCGAGCCATAAAGAAGCCGACGCTCGTTATGCTCGCTTTGGGCTTGCTCCCAAAACCAAAGCCGATTACGCTTTTTTGCTGCATGATTTATACCACATCAAACCCGACGGTATCATGATGATTGTGCTGCCGCACGGTGTGCTGTTTCGTGGTGGCGAAGAAGGCAAAATTCGAGAAAAACTCATCGAAGGCAATCATATTGATGCCATCATTGGACTACCCGCCAATATTTTCTTTGGTACGGGTATTCCGACGACGATTATTGTGCTGAAACAAAAACGCCCCAATACTGATGTGTTGATTGTGGATGCTTCAAAAGGATTTATCAAGGTCGGAAAAAATAACAAACTGCGGGCTTCGGATATAAAAAGGTGCGTTGATGCGGTCATCAACCGAGAAACGCTTCCGAAATATGCAAAACTCGTCAGCCGTGACGAAATTCGTGAGAATGACTATAACCTCAATATTCCACGCTACGTTGATTCGTCTTCAACTGCGGAGTCTTGGGATATTTACGCCACGATGTTTGGCGGAATCCCGACCAATGAGATTGACGAACTCAGCAAGTTTTGGCAAGCATTCCCTACGTTGCGAGAGGCTTTGTTTACCCAAACATCGAGCCACCATGCCGAACTAAAAACGACCGAAATCAAAAACGCCATTATGCAACACCCTGACATAAAGGCATTTGTCAATAATTTCAATACTTCCTTTGCCGATTTTGATGCGTTTCTGAAAGCCGAATTACTGACCAACATGATGGCCGTGAATACCTCGAAAGAGGAAGCCGTTTTGAGCCATGCCATTTTTGGACGCATGGCTGCCGTGCCGCTCATTGATAAATACGAGGCTTATCAGCTACTCAACGACGACTGGACGCACATTGCCGTTGATTTGGAGATTATCCAGACGGAGGGCTTTGCCGCTACCCGACAAGTGGATCCCAATAGGGTGCTGAAAAAGAAAGATGGCAAAGAACAAGAAGTGCAAGAAGGCTGGCTGGGGCGAATTATGCCTTTTGAATTGGTGCAGAAAACTTACCTGAAAGCCGAACTCGACGAGCTGAAAGGCATGGAAGACCGTTTGGCTGAAATTATGGCCGAACTGGAAACTTTGCTCGACTCGCTGACGGAAGAAGAAAAAGAAGCCGACACCGTAAACGAAGCCAAAGATGCTTTTGTGGCGGCGGCGGTGGCCAAAGAAGCCAAGCAGTTTTTGGCCGATAAAAAGAAAAGTGGGAAAGATTTTGCCGAAGATGCTTACGAAACGAAAATGTGTACGGTAAACGACCTCTTTGCCGAAGAAAAAACGCTTAAAAAAGACTTTTTCTTGGCGAAAGTTGCCTTGCACCTAAAAACCAAAGAAACTATTGAGCAACTGACCGACGAACAAGTGTATGAACTTCTCGAACGCAAATGGATTAGCCCTTTGCTGACGGAACTCTACAAAATGCCCGACGTGATGACCAACCAACTCACGACCCAAGTGCAGGCATTGGCCGATAAATATGCCACTACCTACGCCAATGTAGTAGCCGAAATACAGGAAACCGAAAGCACCCTAAGTGCATTGATGGACGAACTAAGCGGCAATGAGTTTGATATACAAGGACTTAATGAATTTCAGACGTTATTAAAGGGGGAATAATACCAAACCTGCGTCAATCCTATAAGGTTTTCGAAAACCTTATAGGATTTCTACGTTAAAAACGAAAACTAATATGAAAAATAAAAAACCAGACATTCGTTTTAAAGGATTTAGTGAGGAATGGGAAGAGAAAAAGTTGGGAGAAGTTGCTGAAATTATTGGTGGAGGTACACCAAGTACCAGCATTCCTGAATATTGGGGAGGAGAAATAGACTGGTATTCTCCCACGGAAATTGGTTTGAATGTTTATGCAGAAGGAAGTGTCAAAAAAATAACAGAAATGGGACTCCAAAAAAGTTCCGCAAAAATTCTACCCCCAAACAAAACAATACTTTTTACGAGTCGTGCAGGAATTGGCGATATGGCTATTTTAAAGTATTCAGGAGCAACAAATCAAGGTTTTCAGTCATTTGTCATAAATGATAATACAGATGTATATTTTGTCTATTCAATAGGGCATTTGATTAAGAAATTTGCTCTCACAAATGCGTCAGGTTCGACTTTTTTAGAAATATCTGGAAAAGTTTTAGGAAAAATGGAATTTCATGTTCCTAATAAAATAGAACAAACCCAAATAGGCAATTTTTTCAAAAACCTCGATAATCTCATTAATCTACATCAGCGGAAATATGAGAAATTGGGAATTTTAAAAAAAGCGATGCTCGAAAAAATGTTTCCAAAAAACGGTGCGGATGTTCCCGAAATTCGTTTTAAGGGCTTTTCTGAGGCTTGGGAGGAGAGAAAGTTGGGGGAGATTGTGCAAATAAAAGATAGTGCCAGAGTTCCAAAAGAATTATGGGTAGAGTCTGGTATTCGGTATTTACGTTCAAGTGATTTGGAGAATAATGGACAGGGAGGTGAGTTATTTATCTCAATAGAGGCATATGAAAATTATAAATCAAAAACAGGTGTACCAGAGCGTGGTGATGTATTGTTTAATAGTGGGGGTGATATAGGATTTTCAATATTAAAGACTGATGATTCGCCAGTTTATGTTCAAGGTGGTGCTATTTTATATGCACGCACATCCCAATCAAAAGACATAGATGGTGGTTACCTCAATGTATATTTTAGTACACCACAGATGAAAAAGTATATAGATATTGCATCAGCAGGGGGAACGATAAAACATTTTACTCTGAAACCTGCTAATGCTGCACCAATTATATTCCCCAAAAAAGAAGAACAAGAAAAAATAGGCAATTATTTCAAAAATCTTGATAATCTTCTCACATTACATCAGAGAGAATTAGAGAAGCTGCAACACCTTAAAAAGGCTTTGTTGGAGAAGATGTTTGTGTGAGGGACTAAACCTTATAGGTTTCAAAAACCTATAAGGTTTGATATTAAGGTTAAAATATTTCATTTTCTTTTTTTTATACCCGAAAAGGTATAGATTTGGTTATTAAAATCAAATTATACCCTTTCGGGTATATGTTTTTATGAAAATAGCTTCATTTATCAAAGAAAGAAGAAAGCATTTAGGCTTAACCCAAACCGACCTTGCCGAAAAAGCGGGCGTTGGCCTTCGTTTTGTCCGTGATTTAGAGCAAGGCAAACCCAGCCTTCGGCTCGATAAAGTAAATCAAGTTTTGGATTTATTTGGGAGCGAAGTGGGCGTAATCAGAAAGGAGGTGAGCCATGAGTAGGTCGGGGCAAGTTTTTTATCAAGATAATTTGGCAGGCATCATTACTGAAAATGAGGACGGCTATTTTTTTCAGTACGATGAACGTTATTTAGAGCAACCCAACGCTCAGGCAATATCTTTCATCATGCCTTTACAAAAACAAGCTTTTAGCAGTAATACCTTGTTTCCGTTTTTCGATGGACTCATTCCCGAAGGTTGGCTTTTAGCGATTGCGTCCGACAACTGGAAAATCAATTTGCGTGACCGCATGGGCTTGCTTTTAGCCGTTTGTGGCGATTGTATTGGGGCAGTAAGCATCCAACCTATCATCGACGAAAACCATGAGTAGATGCTTATATTGCTATCAGCCCTTAGAAAATCAAGAAATAGATTTCCATAAAAAATGCTCTAAACGTTTTTTTGGGGTAAATCAAGCTCCTGTACTCAATTTTGGCGTGGAAGAGTTGAAATTAATGGCACAGAAAGCCGTAGCTCAACGTATGACGGTTACGGGCGTTCAACCCAAATTATCGCTTTCATTAGAAAAAGTAGATGCTACTCATAACAGACTCACCATTGTAGGATTATGGGGAGATTATATTTTAAAACCTCCTACCGAACATTTTCCGCAACTACCCGAAAACGAAGATGTAACCATGAAATTGGCAGCCTTATGCGGTATTCGCACGGCAGAGCATTCACTCATTCGTTTGACTTCGGGCGAGTTGGCGTATCTTACCAAACGATTTGATAGACAAAACGGGCAAAAAATCCATGTAGAAGACCTATGTCAATTAACAGGCACTTTAACCGAGCATAAATACCGTGGTTCGATGGAAAAAGTAGGAAAGGCCATTAAAACATTCAGCACCAATACGGGTTTAGATGCCCTATCGTTTTTTGAACTAAGCATCTTTTGTTTCCTGACGGGCAATGCGGATATGCACCTCAAAAATTTTTCACTGATGCACACGCCAACGGGAGAAATTCAGCTAACTCCTGCCTATGATTTAGTTTCAACCAAATTGGCAATGCCCCAAGATTTGGAAGAAATGGCATTAACGATGAACGGAAAAAAGAATCGCTTAAAAAGAATGGACTTTGATAAATTAGGCGAATCGTTGGGAATTAGTACAAAAGCAATGGAAAGGGTTTATCAGAAATTTACTAACAAAAAGGAAAGCATGAAGAAGTTGATTCATGAAAGTTTTTTAAACCAATCGTTAGCAGATGAGTATTTGAATTTGGTGATGGAAAGAGGGGAAAATTGTCTTAATTAGGATTGATTGGATTTGAGGATTATAGGATTATTTCTACAAATTCGGTTATACAAGAGACAGAGTATATTTTTGTAAAATATGTGAAAATGAATTTAAGAGGGTACGATACTTGGCAATCCTAAAATCCTAAACGGTGCGACGCTTCGCAATCCTAATCAAAGACGAATATGAAACATGAAGATTTAACACATAGAATAATTGGCTGTGCCATGAAAGTTCATAGTACGCTGGGCAACGGCTTCCAAGAAGTTATCTATCAAAGAGCCATGGCAATAGAGATGCAAAAGCAAGGATTATTGTTTAGTAGAGAAATGGAAATGACCATCTTTTACGACGGCATTGATATAGGCACAAGGCGTGTTGATTTTTTTGTGGAAGAAACGATTATGCTTGAATTGAAGGCAGTCATAAAATTAGAAGATGTGCATCTTGCTCAAGCAATGAATTATTGTCAAGCCTATAAATTACCCATTGGTTTGCTTATCAACTTTGGGGCAAAAAGCATGGAGTTCAAAAGAGTATATAATTTGAATCATCCTGACAATAAAGAATACAAAAAAAGTCAGAATTAGGGTTTATTGGATTCGATGATTAAAGGATTTTTTTAACAAAATTATATAATCATAAAATCTTAATTCTGACGAATTTTATAAATCCTACAATCATCAAATCCTAAAAATCTTAATCAAGACAATGATATTTTCATCAGAAGGAGACTTTGAAAACGCTTTCATAGAAATCCTAACCCAAAAAGGTTGGGAGAAGGCAATCCTCAACTATCCCACCGAAGAAGATTTACTACGAAACTGGGCGAATATTTTGTTTGAAAACAACCGAGACATCGACCGCCTCAACGATTATCCACTCACCGAGGGCGAAATGCAGCAGATTTTGGAGCAAATTGTCTCGCTAAAAACACCGCTCAAACTCAATGCTTTTATCAATGGCAAAACCGTGGCAATCACACGAGATAACCCCGCCGATACCCTACATTTTGGCAAGGAAATCAGCCTAAAAATATACGACCGCCACGAGATAGCCGCTGGGCAAAGCCGCTATCAGATTGCGAAGCAACCCAAATTTAAGAATAAATCAAAGATACTAAACGACCGCCGAGGTGATGTCATGCTGCTCATCAATGGTATGCCCCTCATACACATTGAATTGAAGAAAAGCGGAATACCCGTAAGTCAGGCGTACCATCAAATAGAAAACTATGCTAAATCGGGCATTTTTTCGGGTTTGTTTTCGTTGATTCAACTATTTGTAGCCATGAATCCCGACGAAACCGTCTATTTTGCCAATCCAGGAAGCGAAGGAAAATTCAACAAAGACTTTTATTTTCATTGGGCAGATTTCAACAACGAACCCATCAATCACTGGAAAGATATTGCGTCTTCGCTACTTTCTATTCCGATGGCACACCAATTGATTGGTTTCTATACCGTAGCCGATACCACCGACGGTGTGCTAAAAGTAATGCGGAGCTATCAATATTTTGCGGCCAACGCCATCAGCGATAAAGTTGCCAAAACCGACTGGAAAGGCAAGAATCTCTTGGGCGGCTACGTGTGGCACACCACAGGCTCAGGCAAAACCATGACCAGCTTCAAGTCGGCACAACTCATAGCCAACTCGAAAGATGCCGACAAAGTGATTTTTCTGATGGACAGAATCGAACTTGGCACGCAGTCGTTATTAGAATACCGAGGTTTTGCCGATGATAACGAAGACGTACAAGCCACCGAAAACACGGCTATTTTAGTAACCAAACTAAAAAGCAATAATCCATCCGATACCTTGATAGTTAGCTCGATTCAGAAAATGAGCAATATCAAAGACGAAGCTGAGTTTTTTAATGCCCACGATATTGAGCTAATCAATGCCAAACGATTGGTTTTTATCATCGACGAAGCCCACCGCTCGACTTTTGGTGATATGCTCATTATCATCAAAGATACCTTTCCAAAGGCTATATTTTTTGGTTTTACGGGTACGCCCATTCACCAAGAAAACCAAAAGAAAAAGAATACTACCTCGTCGGTATTCGGAGACGAACTACACCGATACAGCATAGCCGATGGGATTCGAGACAAAAACGTACTGGGTTTTGACCCTTACAAAGTGCTAACCTACCGAGACAGAGATTTAAGAAGAGCCGTAGCTTTGGAAAAAGCCAAAGCAAGCACCGAAGCCGAAGTATTTGCCAATCCTCAAAAAGCCGAAATCTTTAATGAATACATGAGATTAAGCATGGCAGGGCATTGGGGCAATGATGGCAATTATGTGCCGGGCATTGAAGATTTCGTGCCAAAGTTGCAGTATGAGCGAATAGAACACCAAGAAAAAGTTGTAGAAGATATATTGGACAATTGGCTGACACTCAGCCAAGGCAATAAGTTTCACGCCATTTTTGCCACCAGTAGCATAGCCGAAGCCATCGACTATTATGGTTTATTGAAAGCAGCCAAGCCCGATTTGAAAATTACGGCATTATTTGACCCCAACATTGATAACAACGGCAACGGTACGTTGAAAGAAGCGGGGTTGGCTGAAATAATTGAAGACTATAACGACAGATACGAACAGGATTTTACGCTGAAAAACCACGCAAAATTTAAGAAAGATATTGCGGCAAGGCTTGCCCACAAAAAGCCGTATCTTCAAATAGAACGAACACCCGAACGCCAAATTGACCTTTTGATTGTGGTTGACCAAATGCTCACGGGCTTTGACTCGAAGTGGCTCAATACGTTGTACTTAGATAAAGTGCTGAAATACGAAAATATTATTCAAGCATTTTCACGGACAAACCGCTTATTTGGTCCTGACAAACCTTTTGGCACGATTCGTTATTATCGGTATCCGCACACGATGGAGCAGCATATCAAACAAGCCGTAGAACTATATTCTGGCAATAAAGCGATTGGCTTATTTGTGGAGCAATTGGCCCATAATTTAAACCAACTCAATGCCATTTATGACGAAATAAGTCATTTGTTTATGCTTGCAGGCGTCGCCAACTTTGAAAAACTGCCCGACGATAGAACCGAACGGGGAAGATTTGCCAAACTCTTCAAAGAGCTAAATGCTTATTTAGAAGCTGCCAAGATTCAAGGCTTCAAATGGAATAAGCTGGTTTATGAATTTGGTAAAGGGAAATCAAAATCAGTGGTGGAAGTGAAATTCGATGAAAATACCTATTTGATTTTGGCACTCCGCTACAAAGAATTATTTGCTGGCGGCGGTAGTGGTGTGCAAAACGATGTTCCGTTTGAAATAGATGGCTATTTGACGCAAATCGACACGGGTAAAATAGATGCCGATTACATGAACGCACGTTTTGATAAATACCTTAAAACTTTAAAATCAGCAGATACCGATAGCCATCATACGCAGCAAACGTTAGACGAGTTGCATAAATCCTTTGCTTCATTGACGCAAGAAGAGCAAAAATTTGCCAATATATTTATACACGATGTGCAGAGCGGTAATGCTACAATAGAGATTGGAAAAACCTTCAGAGAATATATCACAGAATATCAGTCGAAAGCAAAAAATGACGAAATTAGTAAAATTGCACAGGCCCTTGGCTTAAATGAAACTAAGCTTAAAGCTATGATGGCAGCAAGGATAACAGATACAAACATCAATGAATACGGCCGCTTTGACGAGCTAAAAAGCACGGTAGACAAAACCAAAGCAAAAGCCTATTTTGAAGAAATAGAAGACCAAACGCTTCCGCCACACAAAGTAAATATGAGAGTTCATAATTTGCTTCAAAGCTTCATTATCAGTGGTGGTTTTGAAGTATAGATTTTCTAAATCCCACCCTATTTGAAATTTCAAATCTCTTCTACGCTCGTGATTATCAGAAAATCTACCTTAGACGACCTTCATTCCATTCAGGAATTATACCAAACTGTAGCACGTATTTCGGGTGGAATTGCGCGAAAAGAGCACGAAATTTCAGAGGCATATATCCATAATTTTTTAAGCAAAAGCCTCGCGAACGGTTGTTCGATGGTAGCGGAAGAAGAAGGAAAAGTAATAGCCGAAGTCCATACCTATTCGTTTGGAATAGAATGTTTTACGCATCTTTTTGGAGACACCACGATTTGTGTTCATCCCGAATACCAAGGAATTGGCTTAGGACGGAAAGTGTTCTCGGCCCTGTTGGAGTATGTAATGACTGAACGCAGGGATATTTTGCGGGTAGAACTTCACGCGCGGGAGAGCAACCCGAAGGCCATTGAATTGTATCAAAAACTGGGCTTTCAAATCGAAGGACGCGCCCTGGGACGCGTCCTTGATCCGGACGGCGGCATCGTTGCCGATGTACCTATGGGATGGTTGAATCCGAATTTCAGTCGGGATACTGCCTGATTGTATTTTATTCTACCATAATCGGTACTTCTTCTTTAATGAAAGCTTCTAAGTCGTGGTTGAGTTGAGGCCATTCGGTATAGAAAAAACCGTGCGGAGCATCTTCGTAGGAAATAAGTCGTGAACCGGCGATTTCTTGGTGCATGGCACGGGCCGTAAGATCATAAGGAACGATTTTGTCAGCCGTACCGTGAATAATGAGGGTGGGTACGTCAACTTTGGCTAAATCGTCTCGTAGGTCGGCTTGGCTGAAAGTAAGAATACAATTGATAAAAGCCCGTGGCGATGATTTCATGATTAAGCTGTGAAACCAATCCATCAACTTGCTGCTCAACGGGGTGTTAAGAATAGTAGCCCCAAAAAAATCTTTCGAGAACGATTCAACAAAAGCCGCACGGTCTTGGATGATGTTTTCAATCATCTCGTCAAAAACCGATTTGTCCACACCTTCCTCAAAATCGGGGGCTTTGAGCAGTCGGGGAGCGGCAGCACCCAACAAAACCAGTTTAGAGATGCGATTGCTGCCGTGCCGGCTCAGGTGGCGAAGCGCTTCGGCTCCTCCCATCGAAAATCCGACGAGGATTACACCGTTTAAATCAAGCGCTTCCAATACGGCCTGTATATCATCGGCGAGGGTATCGTAATCATATCCCGACCATGGCTGGTCAGATTTACCAAAACCTCGGCGATCAATTAGAATACAACGAAATTCATTGCCAAGTTGGTTGATCTGATATTCAAACATTTCGTGGCTGAGCGGCCATCCGTGTAAGAAAACAACAGGCTGTCCTTGTCCCCAATCTTCAACATGGAGCCGGACATTTGGGGCGGTTTCGATCATGGGCATAAGAAAAGAAAGTTAGAGGCCGTCTCATCAATGAGACGGGCAAGTGATAAAACAATTTCCTTTTCAGTACTGCAAATAATCGTACCGGCACTATTTTAGGCAAGAAACGCCCCAAATCCTTTAGAAAATGGGCTTTTGGGGATAATTACTGCCCCTAAAATATCTTTCGGTTCAAGTCAAATTGGGTTAAATAATCGCTTACCCGTTTTACAAACATTCCTCCCAAAGCGCCATCTACTACGCGGTGGTCGTAGGAATGAGAAATGTACATCATACTGCGTATGCCGATGACATCCCCTTGCGGAGTTTCAATAACAACTGGGCGTTTTTGAATCGCTCCAAAGGCCATAATTGCTACTTGTGGTTGAACAATAATGGGAGTGCCCATCAGGTTGCCGAAGGTTCCAATGTTGGAGATAGTATAAGTTCCTCCTGCAAGGTCATCGGCAGTCAATTTATTTTGGCGTGCACGGTTGGCCAATTCATTTACTTTTTTTGCCAAGCCAATCAAACTGTATTGGTCGGCATTATGAATGACGGGAACTATCAAGTTGCCGCTTGGGAGCGCCACTGCCATTCCGATATTAATGTCACGTTTTTTGAGAATGTTGTCTCCTTCCACCGAAATGTTTATCAACGGAAAATCTTTGATGGCTTTCACAACGGCCTCAATCAAAATAGGCGTGTAAGTAATGCCATCGCCCGTTTGTCGTCTAAATTCGTCTTTGATTTGATTGCGCCACAGCACAATGTTCGTCATATCGGTTTCCACAAACGAAGCCACGTGCGTCGATGTATTTTTTGATTCTATCATCCGCTCCGCAATCATGCGCCGCATTCTGTCCATCGGCATTATTTCGACAGAGGATTTATGATTTGCGATTTGCGATTTGTGATTTAGGTCTGCCGAATCGGTGCTTGATGAACTGCTCACTGTTGACTGCCGACTGCCGACTGCCGACTGCTGACGACTTTCCAAATACGCTAAAATATCTTTTTTTGTAACGCGGCTTTCTGCTCCCGTTCCAGAAATTTGGTCAAGTTCCTGACGCGAAACTCCTTCCATTTGGGCAATATTGAGCACCAACGGTGAATAAAAACGGCTACCGGTGGTTGGAACGGAAGGCTCAGGTAAGGCAGGAGTAACAGCAGTAGCAACCGTTTCAAATTGTTTTTCCAATTCAACGGCTTCTTCCGGAACGGCTACGGACGTAATTCCATTGACGGCCTCACCTGCCGGGGTATCAATACGAATCACGACATTGCCGACGGGTACGACATCCCCTTCTTTTACTAAAATTTCAGCAATAATACCCCCGTATGGCGCGGGAACTTCGGTATCCACTTTGTCGGTAGCTACTTCCATTACGGAGTCATCGGCTTCGACGCGGTCGCCTACTTTTTTCAAAATACTGATCACTGTACACTCCATGACACTCTCACCCATGCGAGGCATCACCATTTCAACTATTGCCATTTGTTTTCGTATTAATATCTATTTCAAATCCACAAACAGTTAACTTCCTTACTACAAGCCCAGCATTTGTTTTCTGAGTAAATTCAATAAATAAACGCTCGTAAATTGGATGTTTTGTTCGCGAAACTTTCCTAATTGTAATTTTTGAGTCACTGTACCGTCCGGGCCGGCGCTGGCAATCCAGATAGTGCCTACGGGTTTTTCTTCCGTGCCTCCGTCGGGTCCTGCAATGCCGCTGGCAGCAATGCCGTAGGTGGTATGCAGACGATTGCGTACTCCCTCGGCCATTTCGATGACCGTTTGCTCACTTACGGCGCCGTGAGCAGCTAATGTGTCGGAATTTACCCCCAATTCGGCAATCTTCACTTCGTTGCTGTAACTCACCACCCCACCTGTAAAATACTGAGAAGAGCCGGGTACTTTGGTAATCAGATGAGATACGTAGCCACCCGTACAACTTTCGGCTGTAGCGACCGTTTGACCGCGTTCTTTCAAAAGTTGACCTACTACGTTTTCAATTTCCACATTATCATACCCAAATACATTCACTGCAATCAGGGGCAATACTTTGTCAACTTCGGCCTGCGTGTCTTTTTTGAGCTGTTCCAAATCGGAACCCGTGGCGGTAAGGCGGAGTCGAACCTGCCCAAAGTTGGGTAGATAGGCCAATTTTATATGAGAAGGCAGATTATCTTCCCAGTCGGCGATGCGTTCTGCTAAAAACGATTCGCCAATGCCAATGGTATGCAGCATTTTATGGTAAATGACAGGAGTTTCAAAAAACTCCCGCAATTTAGGCAGCATGGCGTGCGTCATGAGGTTTTTCATCTCAAACGGTACACCGGGCATGGAAATAAATACCTTACCATTGTGCTCAATCCATATTCCTGGGGCGGTCCCCCAATTGTTGGGAATGTAGGTGCTGTTTTTGGGAACCGCCGCCTGTTGCCGATTCAGTTCAGTCATCGGCCGACCTCTTTTTTCAAAAAAGTTGGTGATAAATGCTAAAGCTTCTTCGTTGATATATAGCTCAGTATCAAAGTAGTTACAAAGAGTTTTCTTGGTGATGTCGTCTTTGGTCGGTCCCAATCCGCCCGTAATAAGGATAACGTCAGCGCGAGATTCGGCTTCCTGCAATACGTCCAAAATAGCCTGTTCGTTGTCTCCTACGGATGATTTTCGGATGGTACGAATGCCGATATTAGTAAGTTCGGTGCTGATCCACTGGGTGTTGGTGTCGGTAATTTGTCCAAACAATATTTCGTCTCCAATCGTAATTACTTCTGCTTTGACCATGAATTCTAAAATTTTTTCAAAGTTAGACAAAATTCTGTTTTGATAGGAACGTTCTACCATTGCTGCAACCGTTACTTTACTTACCTTGTGACGTCGCAACAATAAACCACCTTACATTAAATGGATAAATACCTCATGAAATCGTCTTTTACTTTCTTATTTGCGGTACTTTTTACTTTTCAATCAGTTGCTCAAGAGCCCAAAAAAGGGGGCTTGGGAGGTTTACTGGAAAAAGCGGGTCAGGTTCTTACTAATACCTCCGGAGGCAGTCTTAGCAACGATGAGATTGTGATGGGGCTCAAAGAGGCGTTACAGGTAGGTATTTCAAACGGGTCGGCGCAGGCATCCGCCTTGGATGGTTACTTTAAAAATAACCTTATCAAATTGGCATTCCCTCCTGATGTACAACGCGTTGAAACGAAGTTGCGCCAAATTGGCTTGGGAAATGAAGTGGATAAGTTTATCCTGTCGCTCAACCGCGCTGCCGAAGATGCGGCCAAAAAATCGAAGCCTGTTTTTGTTAAAGCCATTACTTCCATGAGTATACAGGATGCTCTCGGAATTTTGAAGGGCGATTCTACGGCGGCCACCAAATACCTGCAACGTACGACCAATCAGGAGTTGTATAATCAGTTTTTTCCGGTAATAGACAGCACGCTCAAACTGAACAATACTACTAAATATTACACGGATTTGGTAAATACGTACAACAAACTCCCATTGGTACAGAAAGTAAATCCGGACCTCAAGCAGTACGCTACTCAAAAAGCAATTGACGGACTATTTGTGTTGATTTCGCAGGAAGAGCGTAAAATTCGCAAAGACCCTATGGCGCGGGTCAATGATATTTTGAAGAAGGTTTTCGGGCAGAAATAATTGGAGTCAGTAACGAACAGCAAGAGAAAGTCAATGTGCCAATACCAATTCAAGGCTTTTCATCACAACATCGCCCATGCTGCGGCATTGCAAAAAACTGTTGTTTTGATAATGGTACGCCAATTCGCGTTTGAGTTGATTTAAATTTTGAGGAAGCGAAATGGTATCCTGCTGCATCACTTTCATCAGGTCTTGGATGCGGTTGCGCTCTACCCGTATGCGGCCTGAGATAAGCGAACGCTCTTCGCGCTGGTATTGTAGTACACTTTCCGGAGTAAGGTATTTCATTCCCATCTCAATAATGGCGTTATTCTGTTTGAAATACTGGGGGAGGTACACCGCCTTTTTGCCTTCGTACGATTGCTGGTCAAAGTCAATGGAACGAATGCGGTAGTAGATTTCTTCAAAGTCGGGTGTAATATCCACCACAAAGTTACTGGAGTGCATGTCACCGAGCAGCCTAACAAAGCAACGCTCGTTGAATTTGACAAACTCCTTACAAAACCGAACGATGTTTAGGTTGGGTTCATTCAGGTAGTTTTTGATGAACATATCGCCGGGAATCCCCGCAATGTGCTCTTCGACCAACGTATCTTTGCTGGTCATATAGCTGATGCGGTTGGGAGATAGAATGTGCTCTAATTCAAGTCCGTAAATCCGCGAGGCATCGGCATTTTTGATGTAAAAGTAGTCAAAGTTATCGTTGACTTTATTGACAATCCGCACTCGAAACGGCTTTGAATTTCCGTAGGAACACAGGTCAACCCGGTCTACATACAGGTGTTTCATGACCGATAAGTCTCCGTCGGCTTTTAAGTCAGCATAAATAGTTTTTAGGGCATAATACACTTCGTCAATCTCGCTGTGGGCATAAAAAACCGTTTCCCACAGGGTATCACTGCCTTTTTTGTCGTAAAGCGGAATGGCGTTATCGTAGCGTAACAAATAGCTGTAATCAATGGGTAGAGAAACTTCTCGATTATAGCTTTCCAAATAGCCCCGCAAATCGGAGTTGATGCGAAACGGGATCTTTTTGTTAGAGATGAAGGCCATAATTAGTAATGAGCATCAATTACTGTATTTCTTATTCAATACTAACTACTTAATACTACGTTCTCGATAAAGTGTACGGTCTTTGGGCATCCAATTTAAGGAAAATAAACAGCAGTATCGTAAAGGCCCACATGGAAGAACCGCCGTAGCTGAAAAAAGGCAGCGGAATTCCGATTACGACCATCAAACCAATGGTCATTCCGATATTGACCAAAAAGTGAAAAAACAGAATACCGGCTACGCAATACCCGTACGCACGGGCAAACCGCGTACGCTGTCGTTCGGCCAGAAAAATGATGCGGCACATGAGTCCCAAAATAAGCAGAACCACAGCGGCGCTTCCTACAAAACCGTGCTCTTCGCCAATGGTACAAAAAATAAAATCGGAGTGTTGTTCAGGAACAAAGTTGAATTTGGTCTGGGTGCCGTCTAAAAATCCCTTTCCCCACAAACGTCCAGAACCGATGGCAATCTTGGACTGTATCACGTTCCAGCCTTTTCCGGTTGGATCGGCTTTGGGGTCAATCAATACATCAATACGTTTGCGTTGGTGGGGTTGGAGTACGTGTTTGGTAAAAAAGTCAACGCTTGATACAAACAGCAGCATCATGCCGAAGACTAAAGATAAATTGATAAGCGTCTTTTTGGATCGATCATACCGGGGAATGATGAAACGATATACTATGGCTGCGAGTGCCGCCAAACCCAGACAAATATACAAGATGGGAAAAAATAGAGAAAGGATGAATAATACAATGGCGATAAGCAGCATGGCCGGATAAATGCCCTCAATTCCTTCTCTGTACAATACGATCATAAAAGACGCAAACACCAATGCACAGCCGGTCTCCTTTGAGACCAGAATGAGCAACATTGGCAGTATAAGGATACCTGCCACCCAGAGTTTATCTTTGAATTTATTGAGGTTGACATTGGGCTGGGTAATGAACTTTGAAACCATTAATGCAGTCCCGATTTTGGAAAATTCGGCCGGCTGCAGCGAAAACGATCCCAGCTTTATCCAGGAATGGGAACCTTTGATCTCACTTCCAAACACCAGAACGGCCAAAAGCAAAAAAATAGAAAATCCATAAATGATAGGGGCAAATGCTTCCCAAAATTTATGGTCAATCACAAGAATAGCGATGATAATAAAGACAGCAGAGCCGATAAACATTAATTGCCGTCCGGCGCTGTTGGAAAGGTCAAACAGTTTGGTTTGTTCCTCGGGGTCATAAATAGCCGCATACACGTTAAAAAGCCCCATGGTGACACAGGCCGCGTAAATCAATACGCTCAGCCAGTCTATATTTTGAGTGATATCTTGTTCGTTCCGAGCCATTTTTTTAGTTAATAGTCCACAGTTAATAGTCCGCAGTCAATAGTTTTAAGAGAATTAACCATTTATTTTTTTCTCCGCAGCTGTGGTTTGTTTTACAATCGTTGCTTCAGGCTTGGACTTAGGAGGAGTGGGTTTTTCTTCTTTGGGCTTAGGGGTTTGTGGCTTGAGAATAATCACGTTCTGCATGAGGTTCTTATTCTTCCATTCGTGTTCGTAGGCTTTACGGTCAACGTGGCCTTTGATGTATTTTTCAATGATTAACGAAGCAACGGGAGCAGCGTAAAATCCACCAAAACCCGCATTCTCAACCAGTACCGCAATCGCAATTTTTGGATTATATTTAGGCGCAAAAGCAATAAAAATAGAGTGGTCTTTTCCTTTTTTATTTTGAGAGGTACCCGTTTTTCCACACATCTGAACATCGGGAATAATCGCTCCCCGAGAAACTGTTCCGCGAATAACGGCCCTTTCCATACCATTTACGACCGTTTCAAAATAATGCGGTTCTACACCCGTTTCGTGCTTTTCGGTGTATTGAGCAAGCGGATTATTGTTTTTGCCGACTCCTTTCACCAAATGGGGAGCAATGTACCAACCCCGATTCGCAATAATAGCGGCTAAGTTGGCCAATTTCAAGGGGTTAATAAGCAACTCACCCTCGCCAATACTCAGAGAGTAGATATTGGAAAATTTCCAGCGTTTTTCTCCGTAAATTTTATCATAATACTTTACGTCAGGCAGTTTTCCCGAAGATTCACTGGGAAGGTCAATGCCCAGTTTATGTCCGAATCCGAATTTTTCGGTGTAATCATGCCATTTTGTTAAGCCAATCGCGGAGGCCTTAAAGGTATTTTTTTCGGAGTTGGCATAAAGCATCCGACGAAACACATGGTAAAAATACGGGTTACACGACCATTGAATCGCACTGGACACGCCCGTAAGTCCGCCGTGTCCGTGGCATTTCATGGGAGCCCCGGCGTGAGAAAATATACTTTCCGGACTGATAGCCCCTTCCTGCATAGCGACCAGTGCCTGTACAGTCTTGAACGTAGACCCTGGACGGTAGCTTCCCGATAAAGCGCGGTTGTTCAAAGGTTTGTAAGGGTCGCGGTAGAGCTTGGAGTAGTTTTTAGAAAATTCGCGGGTTGCAAACAGGGCAGGGTCGTAGGTGGGGGCCGAAGTCATGGCCAGAATCTCACCCGATGATGGCTCAATCGCAACTACGGCACCCGCTTTGCCCGCCATCAGGCTGTCGGAATATTGCTGAAGTTTTAAATCAATGCTGCTGTACAGGTTTTGGCCTGCCGAAGCGATTGTATCCAATTCTCCGTCTTTCCAAGGCCCCTTAGCTACTCCGTGTACATCCTGCATGACGTAACGTACCCCGCGTCGACCGCGCAGTTGTTCTTCGTAATATTTTTCCAAGCCGCTTTGCCCCACCAAATCCCCTTGGTGATAGTACAGGTTATCCTGATTGTCCAATTGCTTTTTGGAGATTTCGCTGACGTAACCCAACGCGTGAGCAAACGTAGGAGCAGAATAGGTTCGGATAGAACTTTTGAAGTATTCAAAACCCGGATAATCCACCATGGCATCCTGAATGCGGGCAAAATCTTCTTTGGACAACTGACGCATAAAAAGGGAAGGCTTGGCCCGAGAATAGATTTTGGCGACTCTCATCAGACTGTCGAAGTCGTTTTTGGTAATTTTCAACAAATTACACAACGACAGCGTGTCTTTTACTTTGAATTTATTGGGTGTAACGTACAAGTCGTACACCAACGTATTAAAAACAATCAGATTCCCTTTTCGGTCATAAATCTGTCCGCGCATGGGGACATCGGGGATTGCTTTAATGGAATTACTGGCTGTTTCGTAGGTATTATCCAGCACTTGAAGAAACAAAAGGCGAATCAGATAAATAATTCCTACCACCACAAACAATCCATATACAAAAAACTTCCTATTTTCTGACATCTAAGTAAATGTAAATTACAAATTGTGAATTAGTGATGGGGCCGCCCGCGCGGTTGCGAATTAGTGAATATCTATTACTAATTCACTACATTCTCCGCACCAGTCGATGGCTTTGTTATTTACAAATTTGCTTATTGACAAGCTGGTGATGCGGTTAATGGTCATTTATGCATTCACTGCCCGTAGGTTTACCCGCGTCAAAGATTTAATAATGGGTGAAAAACGACGAACAATGCACAAACTCTCACTACAAAGTTCGCTGCTTTTCACCGATTTTCAAGCATGAAATTCAAGATATTAATCAGGATTTACCATCCAGTGCCTTTTATTTTTGTTTTAATACGACATAAATACATATCGGCCGTCAGATAAAGGGTAGTGCCATCGTCGCCCCAGCCGCAGTTAGCCGTTGCTTCTCCGGTTTCAATACGTCCCAAGAGCTGCCCGGTTGGACTGAGAATCAAAACACCGCCGGGGCCGGTGCTCCAAACATTTCCGTTTTGGTCGGTTTTAAGGCCATCGGGCAGTCCCGGAAGGCCTTGTTTTACCATAGACGTAGCGTCAAACAATACTTTTCCCTGACCAACCGAGCCGTCGGTCTGTACCGGAAAAGCCATAATGACCGCTTTATCGGGGTCAGATTGAGCTACGTACAACGTTTTTTCGTCAGGTGAGAAAGCAAGTCCGTTCGGACGGGTCATGTCTTTGGTAATTAGCGTAACTACCCCGTCAGTCCCAACGCGATACACACCGAACCAATTGATTTCGCGGGTAGGATCGTCCTGTTTTCTGGGCATTCCATAAGGAGGGTCCGTAAAATAATAAGCGCCGCTTGAGTGTTGTACGACGTCGTTGGGGCTGTTGAAGCGTTTGCCTTGAAAATTATCGGCGATGGTGCGCTTGCCGCCGTTAATCAGGGGCATGGCCGAAATGCGGCGGTCGCCGTGTTCAGCAAATATCAATCTTCCCTGACGGTCAAGTGTGAGGCCGTTGCTGCCGGGCTCATCGCCGTAGGTGCCGGCACCCGTAAAGCCCGAGGGTTCCAGAAAAGTCGTCAAACCCTCTTTGGCATTCCATTTGAAAACAGTGTTTTGCGGTACATCCGAAAACAGCAGGTAATCTCCATCCTTAACCCAAACAGGCCCTTCGGCCCACGTAAAACCCGACGCCAGTACTTCGATTTTGGCATCTGTTGCCAACAAGGCATCCAATTGCGGCGAGTTGCGAATGACTTTGCCAATGGCAGGGTAGGTGTTTTGAGCAAAAGAAAAAGTGATGGAAAGGAGCAGGATTCCTGTTAATAGACGTGCCGTTTTCATGTTAGTAAAGGTTTATAATCAGCAAAAGACGGTTGTGCTTCATTTTTAACACGCATTGATAAGAGAATTTAATTCAGGCTTTTTAAACCCCATTTTTTCTTTCCATGAAACTATTGATTTCTTGGTTCTCCTTATTTTCATGGATAACCGCTATGCCGTATTTGTTTAATTTTAGCCATTATTTTGCGTCTTTGTTATGATTGCACACGCCCTCGAAATTGTCAAAAAAGAGTTGCAGGCTAATTTGAATCTCTACCAAAATTCCAACGGAGGGTTTTTGGTAGAACTGGCAAATGTGGCCAATTATGTACCCTCCAACGGGCCGCAGGCAATGGATGTGCTGATTACCCTGGTGAATATTAACTTGTAGATGTTAAAATAGGCATAATAGATTGATGGACAAAATATTATGCCTACAAATTGATGCAAAAGTTTGAAATTTGTAGCGACAAAACATCAAATTTACCAACATCAATTAATCACAATGATAAAAAAAGTATCAACAGGAATTAAACAAATTGGTTATAAAATATTTCAAAGGGCATTATAAAAGTAGTACAGATTTAATAGGAGCCTTTGAGGCATTTGAATTAGAGCAAGATGTAGCTCTGAGTTTGGACTTAGAGAAGCTCTTACAGCTTTTGTTTTTAGGTCAATTGGTAGGACTTCAGACTTTGAACAGCATTTTAATCAAATTTGGGATTAGCAGTAATTATCGTCAGATCAAGTATAGGATGCTATGTAATCGTTTGACTAATAGCAAGATGCGACACATATTTGAGCATGAGTTTATAAGTGTTTTGGAAGATATGTGTAAAAAAGACAGCAGTTGTTGGTCAAAGCAGTCAATAAGCGCAGTCTTGGATGATTCTATTTTTCGTCAATGGTTAGCTCAACATACAGATTCATACTAGGGGTGTTATTTTAGTGGACAATACAAAGCGACGGTATATGGCTATAAAGTGGTGAGCCTTGGCCTGGCCATAGATGGAGTGATGTATCCATTGTACTTTGATTTTGTCAAAAATGACAAAATACAGAAGTCGATTGAGTTAGCCAATAAACTCATAAGAAGGTGGAGATTGTTGGTAGAAAAACTCAAAAAGCAAGGGATAGATTTACCCAAAATACATCTAAGTTGCGATAGTGGCTACAGTGATAAGGGTCTTTGTGAAAACTTCCAAGAAAATCATTTGAACTACATTAGTGTTCCTAAAAAAGTCATATTATTGAACTTTGTGGTCAAAAAACAAAATTATCTACTTGGTTATCAGACCATTTTTTGTAATTAGAACAAGAACACCAAGAGGCTCAACAAAAGCTTTCAGAAGCCCAACGAAGGCCATTTGCCTATCGTTTTAGAGCCTATTATTGTTCTCAAAATAGAGAAGTTGCTTTTTTAGCTTTTCGACTGAATGCTTCAAAAAATTGGACCGATTTCTATGATTCATGCAACTGATGGCGTATACAAATCTTTATATTTTTCCTTTCGATGAACGCACGAGAAAACACGATGAATTAGCCGCACGGGATTTCTATGATTCAAGCAAGCGAATACGTATAGTTTTCGTCATATTTTTTACCCTGCTTGTAAAGAAAAAATAAGCCTTACAAGTTTATTCTTCATGGCATTGAAAATAGTAAA
>Ga0247843_1000583_pt1 | contig 85903 bp, 80 predicted proteins | sample LaCruzMarch2017__FD_192420 | JGI IMG/M metagenome (GOLD analysis project Ga0247843, IMG submission 192420) | Freshwater microbial communities from meromictic Lake La Cruz, Castile-La Mancha, Spain - LaCruzMarch2017_8m | ecosystem: Environmental > Aquatic > Freshwater > Lake | place: Spain... | reverse complement strand
AGTACGGTCGTTCTCATTGGGTGGCCCTTTCTTTTTCATGCTTCAATTTGCTTCGTAACACATTGAAAACACGAATTGGTTGAGCCACTCAACCTTCAAATTTCAACTAGGCCGTGGACATGGCCTCTTGATAGTTCGAACAATGTATCTACGAACATCAATTCTTTTGTTTCCAGCACAAGCTATGCTTCCTCAGGCTTCTTTTATGCCTATCCAACTATTGACGAACCCAATTTTCGTGCGGGTACGGCCATGGCCGTTGCCAATGTCGTCGGGGACGCGACCGGCACAAACGCCTTTCCAGATCTTTTAGTTGGAGCACCCCACGCATCGGAACCAGGTTCGGCCTATCGATACACAGGCTGTGTCTATGTGTTCGCTGGGACTGGCGTTGGTACCTTTAGCCAGACTGCGACTCAGCAGTTTTGTTCACCCAACGCTGTTGCTAACGGAACACTGGGAACAGCAACAGTGACCGCACTCAATTTTGGAACAGCAATTGCGACCGGTGACATGGACGCAGACGGGGTAGACGACATTGTGGTGTCGGCACCATTGCGAGCAAGCATTTATATTTTCCGTACCATTAAGAGTGGCAACACGCTTTCCATAGGTACGACTCCCAGTACGATCACTTCTCCCGTAACAACTCCCGCTGCGGCAAACCTCAGTTTTGGGGCGGGGCTTTGCTTGGGAGATTCTGACTCAGTGGCAGGAAGCGGTCTTGATATCTTTGCCACAGTCCCTCTGGAGAACTGCAGTGTCGCTTGCGCTAGCAGACTCGGAACTGGGAATGTAATGGTTTTTCACAATGCCTCGACCTTGAATAATTTCATAGCCCCCAATACTTTGAATTTCCGAATTTCCCCAACGAACAGTCTCCAAGCTGCGCCAGCGTCCTATGTCTTCGTAGATAATGAAGTTGCTGCTAGGTCTTGTGCCGTCGGAAAATTCGATCCCAATAATACGAGTCAGATTCAATTGGTGATTGGATCAGGCACCGTAGCCATAGGAGGCGGCGCAGTCGCAACACAGACGGATGGAATGGTTGCCTTCTATCGAAAAACAGGAGCCGGCGCTTTTACTTTTCAAAATGTGATTCCGGAAACCTTACCCACGGTGACGGGAACAACCTGGGGGAATGCCCTTGCGACGATTCAGCTGAACAGTGGGACTCAGGAACTGGCTGTCGGTGCCCCCGCCGACGCTTCGGTTGGAACAGCTGCTGGTGCAGCTTTCATCTATTCCGTATCTACGACGGCCTCAAAATTCAGTGTTACGGCTGTGGGAGATGCTTTTTACGGGGGCTCCGACTTTGACAGCAACGCTGCCGGAACTTCCATCGCTGCAGCAAATCTTTGGGGTCATACAGACGAAAAACAAGATTTTTTCGTAGGCGCAGCCTTCGATGACTTAACGAATATTATCGGTGCTGCAGCGGTGAATATCGGCCAATTTTTCACTCATAAGAATACGAACGGCCTCATTAGTGCCACAGCTTCACAGAATAATTTCAACTATGAACCCCTTCGAGCCCGCACTGACCATCAGTTTGCTACTGCCCTTTGTAAGGGTGATGTGAATAACGACGGACGAGAGGACGTGATCGTCGGTGTGCCTTCAACAGATTGGGATCCAGTCAGCTATGTGAATAATCTCAATATGGGCGCGGTCAAAATATACTACGGTGTTGCGACTGGAGAAATAAATTTTACTACGCCCAGTCAAATCCTCTACGCACCAGGTGCGCAAGCCGGCGGTACTTTCGGCAACTCCTGTCTGGTTATGGATTATAATGGTGATGGGCCGAATGATCTTTTGGTTGGCTCGCCCAATCGAACTATCGGAGCCAATACCACCCGCGGAATCGTGTACATTTATCAGGGATCTGCAAATACAGCTCTGCCGGCTTCCAACACCACGTCTCTCAATTCTCCGACGGCTACGACGGGGGCTTTGTTTGGCTGGGCCTTAGCTAAAGGCGATTTTGATGGCAACGGCGCGGATGACTTGGCAGTGAGTTCCACAGGCATTACGCACTACACTCTTGCGAACATGGGCTCCGTTCACATTTATTGGGGAACTACAGGCACGAAAGAAATTACGACCAATAACATGGTGACCTTGGCTCCTCCCAATGGGGCGGCTGGAGGTGGAACCAATCCTCATTTGGCTGTGGCGCAGACCAACGTTGCAACTCTTAATTTTGGACGAGCCCTTGGAGCCTTTCGAACTGTTGAAGGTTCCACCCAACAAGACCTAATTGTTTGCACTTCCCGCGGCGATGTTGTCGCCAATGAAATCAACGGCAGCCATGCGGCTTTCGCCGATATTGGAAAATGTTTTATCTACGAAAATCAACATGTGGCTTCACCTGGTAGCAACACTCCTTATACTTTTGGTCTCTGGCCGAAGAATGATATTCGCTATCCATCGGGATCGGGCTACTCTGCACCCGCGGCGACTCTTTATTTTGGATCATCCGTTACGACGGGTGATTGGAATGCAGACGGTGATGAGGATTTGATCATCTGTGCTTCTCGGCAAACGAATATGGATACCAATGTGACGCTGGCTGGGGGCTGTTTTGCCTATTACGGAAAGAAAGTTAGTGGAGTGAGCAGTGGAGGCTTTTTAACAAAAAGTGGATATCTTCCAAATTTTAGTAGCACTCGCTTCTCACCACTTGCTGATGATGCACATTTCAATCCAAATCCAGAGGCAGCAGCATCCTTATTTGGCGAAGCTGTCCTCTTGATGGATGTGAATAACAACAGCAGTCTTGATTTGCTGATTGGCGAACCCTCCGCGGACAGTCCCACCAATACCACCAATATGGGTTTTGATTCTGGTCGATTGTACATCATTCGAGGGGGCTACTGATGCTCCATCAAAATAGGACAACCTTCAAAATGAAAAGATCTCTGCTGGCTGGACTGAGCTTGTTCAGCATCAGCTGCAGCACGGTTGGGAAAGTGGTGCTGAACACAGATCCACCTCAATCACAAGTCTATTTAGTCGATGTCAATACGGGACAGGTGGCTTTGCTTGGGGAATCCCCAATGGCCTTCAGTAAGAACTTACCAGAAGGTAAAGGGGCCGAAGTGCTGCAACTGAAAATTGAAAAAGAAGGCTTTGAGACAAAATACACTTCTGTCGCTGCATTTGGTGGTGAAACCACTTACTTGGATTTGAAAATGGGCTCCTTACTGGATGCTAACAATAATCTCAGAAAAGCTTTCGAGACCAATCGGCAATTGATGACTGACGCCAACAGGCTCGCCGCTTCGAGGCGTTTTTCTGAGGCCCTCACTCGCGTCGAGCGCGTGATTGAAGGGGATCCCAAAAACGACGAGGCTTGGGCCGCAAAAGGATCCTTGCTCTATTTGATGAAAGATTATGACGGAGCTCTCAATTCTTGGAAAAAAAGTCTTGAGATGAATCCGAACAATGAATCGGTCCGAGCATCTATTCTCGATCTCAACATGAGCCTCAAGCACAAACGAGAACCTGCTCAAGTGGGAGGAAAAAATGAATAAAGTTTCGGGCTTATTGGGCTATATCTTAGTCGGCGCCTTCATCTACGTCTGTGTGACTAAATTCACCAGCAATCCAGAGCTTTTTATCAATTCTCATGGCTTGATCATTGTTATCGGCGGATTGTTTGTAGCAGCTGTGGCTAGCTTTCCAATGGCTTTGCTCTTTCAAAGTGTCGGCGCTCTGATTAAAAGCCTGGGTCCACGCGGACGTGTGAATACGAAAGTCGCGGAAGAAATTGTTGCCGTTGCCAAGGCACAACAAAAAGGTATGGCAGAGCTTGATAAAATATCTGCTGGAATCCGTGACCCATTCCTCAAGCAAGCTGTGAATTTGATTCTTGAAGGCATTCAGCTTCAGACGATTCAAGAAATTCTAAACAAACGCATCGAAGAACGTTCAGCGGCTACAAATACCCAAATGAACGTGTTTCTGACACTCAGCAAATACTCACCGGCACTGGGACTAGCTGCCACAGTCTTAGGTCTGGTGGATCTACTGGGACAACTGGCCAGCGCTGATATGGGCAAGCTGGGATATGGGATGGCGGTGGCTCTTTCTGCTACCTTCTATGGAATCGTTCTTTCCAATCTTGTGTTTGCCCCTTTGTCAGAGATGATTATGACTTCGGGCGAAATCGAGGTCCGCGAAATGGAGATGGTGCGGGATGGAATACAGGCTCTCATAGAGAAAAAGAATTCTTTGGTTGTCGGTGAAATAGTAAATTCCTACATCGAGGAAAATCGAAGAATTGATTTTACAAAAGTAACTAAGATTAACAATGCGGCCTAGTAGAAAGAGTACGGAATACAAACGATGATAAGTCGAAAGCAACGATCGGAAATTCGATTGCAATCCAAAAGGAACGTAGAGCTTTGGATCTACTCTTTTGCAGACATGTACATGATCATGTCGGTCTTTTTCATTGCGCTATCGGTAATCTATGCGGCTAAAATCAAAGAAAAGCACAAGCCAGTGGAAGAGCATGTGGTCTCCGCAGGCAGGGGTCCAGCAAGTGTCGTTTCGGATGTTCAAGTTCGATTTGACGCAGCTTCTGCCTCACTCAATGCAGACGCCATTCAAGAGTTAAAGATATTTTTACCGGTCCTTAAATCAGTGAAAAAAGGCATTGTAGATATTGAAGGCTATGCGGATACAGCAAGACTGAGTGCAGATTCGGAGTTCACTTCAAATCTGGATCTCAGCACCCGTCGCGCAGTCACAGTGGCGGAGTGGTTGATTAAAAATGGTGTGCCTCCTGGAAAAGTAAGAACTTTTGCCTATGGAGACAGTCAAATCTTTGCCAAAAGTAAAGTGGGAACCAATCGCCGCGTGGTGATCAAAGTAGCCACAGAAGGGGGGGCTGAATGAGAAGCTTCCTTAGAATAGGTTTGGTTGCGAGCTTGATCCTCTTTGCAAGCTCAGCCCTAGCTGTTGACCGGGCCGTGCTGGTGCAATCAAAAATTTCGGCGACTTTGTCTTCGATCTTACCGCAGACTGACTTTCTTGTGATTGTGAATCGGGTGGAGTCTTTGGATGCCACATCCGGAGTCACTTCTTTAGAAGCTCAGGCAAAACCACTTCCGGGTCTAAATCTCGGAGTCAATCCCAACGGAGATGTTGTTCCTCAAGGCAGCAATGGCTCCTCATACCTTGGACCCATCATTGCCAGAATTGTAATCGATGAAAAAGTATCTCAGAAAACATATCAGCTGATTGAAAGTTTAATGACAGAAATTGCGGGCGGGGCTCAAGATGCCGATGAAGTCACGATCACTCGATCGCAGCTCCGTCAGGATCAAAAACCTGCGGACAGTCGGCCGCAAATTACGATCAACAATAATGGACCAGAAAAAGATTCACAGAAGGAAAATTTGAAGTTTATTTCCCTATTCCTCGTCACAGCTGGGCTTCTGTTTTGGATTTTGTCCCGCCTTGGTGCGAAGCGAGACAACAACGACCGTCAGGCTGGATCCTCTGGCGCAAACAACTTTGATAAAAATTCTGACCCAGCAGTAAATCGAAAAGCGGTGAGCGAAACAGATTTTACTATTATTGATCCACAAGCCGTAGCAGTTTATCTTGTGAAAAGCTTGCGCGAAGACAAAATGGACAAAGTCAGTTTGTGGAGGAAGTCTGCGGGCTCCACGCAAGAACGCCAAGTGTATGGACATTTACCCACCTGGATGCTTTCTTTTTTCCATCAAAAATTCCAAAAACATCAAGAACTTGTCGGTGAGGCAGACGCCAAAAATGAACAAGCAGTCGAAGTTCCTTCGCAAGCCGCCGATCTTTTCTCTGAAATGGTGCTTGCCGAACAAGGTTTGCGAACCGAAGCAGCTAAGGCAAGAACCTTTTTAGAATGGTTTTCACCAGAAGCACTTCGCTTTGTCCCAGCTGCTGAACGGGAAAAAGTTTCTCAGCGAACAAAAGCAGTTCTTTGGTTTCTGCGTCCTGATCTTGGATTCTTTTCGGAATCAAACGATCCGATCAGTGATCCTTATTCCGAAAAGAACGAAGTGCCTGTGGATGATTTGATACAGGCTTTTGCTGAACTTAAAACTCTTTCAACGAATGAATTTGAACGCCGTACTACGGAAAAAGTGGATGCCGTGGCTCGCTGGGCAATGGCCATCAATAAACTGACAGAATTCAGTCCGATAGACTCTCAGTTGGAACAAGCTGGGAAAAAGCTGGCGGCCGCGGACTTCAGCCGGCTGAAATCTTTGGTTGTATCGGCTCAGACGCCTTTGGAATTCAGCGTGCAAGAGCGTAAGGATTGGCTCAGGTTCTTGGACCCCGAGGATTTCATTTGGTGGAAAAAGATCATCAACCATGATCCCGAGTGGAAGCTGGAAGATGATCTAAGAAACTTGAAGCTTGCGGCCTTTCGACAGGCCGAAGAGGAAAATGGAGTCTCCGAGTGGTCGGAAGCAATGAAGAAACAAGCTTCGGCACGGCTCTTGGAAAGCATTCGCAAAGTGCGTTTCCGTGAGAGTGATCATGCTCAATCGGCTTAATTTAGCTCAAATAGTTCTTTTGACTGTGCTCTGTGGTCTTCGATCCGAAGCGATGGAACTCACCTTTTATGGGGGGCCGAACACTCATATCTCTGTTCACCAATGCTGTAATTCTTCAGGAACAAGGAATGGGTTGGGACTGATTGGCGCACTTGATCTTGATGTATTACGAGATTTTGAGATGGCAGCGTTCACCACGGGAAAATGGAATGAATTTTCTTTGCTTTATCCGATGCATCTTTTGGGTAAGGCTCCAGAAACGCACCTGGATGGTAACAGTGGAGATTCCACCAAACGGGTGCGACGTTGGCGGATTGTTTCCTCTTTCGGAGCTGGATATTTCAATCACACTGTGACTACTAAAGATCTTGGTTTGCCACTTTTGACTTCTGGTTTGTTGGTAAATAACATCAATCGTCTGCATTTATCTTTAGGAGAAAACTGGGGCGTCAGTGGGTTGATTCAGTTTTCTTGGTCGATCTCAAAGTCGGGCAGTTCTATACTTTATGGTACCTACCTGGGACCTTCTTACGACTTTTAAAGATTGTCGCCACCTAGATATCCGAGCATGAGGCCGATGCGAGTGCGATTCTCAGTAAATAGCTCACGCACATTGAGTTTATTTACGATATTTCCTCTGTAGGTTGAGAAACCGATAAAAGTTCCAAGGTACCAGCTGCCGTGGGATTTGGGTGAGATTAATCGCCCCAATTCAAATTGAGAATCAAAGCTTTGAGAATTACCAAAGAGGACTGCACCTTTTAATTCGCCTTTCCAAAGCTCAAAAGACTGACTCAAAGAAGCTCCCAAAGAAAATGCAGAAACTGAGCCCAGACGAGTCGATCCTGTTGTTTCTCCTGCTAAGGAGTAAGAATGATAGCCTCCTCGAAGCTTGATCTCCTCGGAAAAAATATTTCTAGCAATACCAATTTTAATTTCTGAAACTTCCAGCTTTGAGCCCACCACAACGGCGCTACGGTCGATGGATGTGTAGAGGGAGTAATCGGTGGTTCGTAACTTGTAGCCAATATCAAGCCCCGGTAGGGAGATAAATGAATCTTTGTCGCCTCGGCCAGAAGCGAGCAAATTCTGATTGGCGAAAGTTCTGAATTTCCAAGGACGCAGCCAGCCCAAGAGGCCTGTGCGAATTTCTTTATCTTGAGTCTCTGTCATGACCACCGTTTCGGACTTGCGTGGAGTCTGCTCAATGAACTGAAGGTGAATGGTGCTGTTACTGACTTTGGGAGATAAAATTCTTCTTTCATTCGATCGATCGCTATAATAGCCATAAATTTTTAAGGCCGCGGATTTGGGGGTTGTGGCTTCGTAAATCAGCTGTTTTGGATTATTTTTATCCAAAATTTGCTGAGCCCCTTGGCTATTGGCCCACTTTTGCTGGCTCACTTCTGCGGCCGGCAGTTCTTCAACCTGTGTAAGGCCTAATTCAAAGCTAAATTCAGGCTTGTTGGATTTGTGAAGTAGAAACACTTGGTTGTTTTTTCGTGCAGCGGAAGAAAGATTTCTTTCCAGCGCTTGAATGAACTGAATATTTTTACGTCCCTTAACGCGAGGCAAAGAAATCATAATGTATTTTTGCTTTTGGATTTCCTTGTCATTGATAAAATTCTCCGTCGATCGGATGCACAGCGAGAGGGTTTCTTCCTTCGAAAGATCGTAGGGAGTCTCCAGATATTCGTTTTCAACTTGTTTGAGCATTGATTTGCAGGAGGAAATAGCTCTGCGTTGTGGCCAGGGAAATTTGGGGCTTGTAATTTCGATGCGACCATCCAGTTCGGTTCGTGAATACTGGTAACTGGCAGGCAATGCCTTAGTGGATTCGACATACAATTCTGGATTAAAAGGTTTAACGAGTTCTATTTTTTCAATGAGCTTTGAATCAGCATCAAAGATATGCAGCTGGACGGGAGGACCTCGAAGGGGCGTCAGGATGGCAGGGATCTGTTGAATATCCCAGCTGGGCCATTCGAGTTTATTGAGATTCAGAGCTTTTTCGTTCGCCCAAAGCTGATTGTTTCTCAAAAAAAACCAACTCAGTTGGTAAGAACCAAGTCTTGATAGCTCTGGAAACTCAAAGAAATAGTACTCCTCGATTGGCGGCGCCAAAACTGGAGGCGCCGCAACTGTGGGCGCTGAATCTGCTGAGGACGGCGCCGTGAAGAGCCACGAGCCAAAAGCAAAGGTGAAAATCAAAGCTGCTAATCGAGGCAATCTGGTATTGTTATATGCTTTCATTCAAAATCAATTTTGGGGCTGGAAGAGTCTGCATTGAATTCATTTCGCTCGATGCATCTGTAATCAGGACTCTTGTCTTGGATCTAATGCGACTTCAAAGATTTCTTTCTTTCCAGAATGCTTTCGGCAGATCGCAGGACTTGTCTCAATTCGAGAACAGAGAAACAGAACAGACAGCTGTCTAACTATTAGAGGCCAGCAGAGACTCAGCTAAAAGCAGAGACAAGTGGGGGTCGCTCCTTGCTGGCATTCATTTTGTACACAAATAGGCAATAGGGGAAGGATCCATTCAACAGAATCCTTTCGGAGGGTGTAGCTATGAACATGCGAATTCTTTTCTCACTTTTATCAGCCCTTGTGGCTGTGGGCTGTGGGTCTTCCAGTTCGAACAATGCTCCTCCTCCTGCTCCAATCTATGGCTTGCCGCTTGGAACAGGCTTGATTCCTCAATGTATAGGAGCCCAATGCAGCTATGGAATTCCACAATCCACTAGCATCGGTTTTTATGCTCAGACCAATAATTTTCAAAGTTCCATCTATGTAAACAACGGTAGCACTTTCAATCCTGTTTCAGGAGGCATGAAGGGAATTGTTAAAGATGCTATGGGTGTCTGTGATCGAAACTATGCGGATTATGGTCTTTCGAACTGTAATTCATGGATCAATGGTTATCACGATCTTGTATTTATGATGGATGGTTCATCTTCAAATTCAGTTCGCATCATGCTGCGATCTTATCCGCAACAAAGCGCTTTTTATTCTTATGCAGCAAGTTTTCCAAGCGCTTCGCAATTCTTCGGTGGTCTTTTGGGTTTCCCCCAATTCAACTATCAAGGAGTTTTTAATCCTCTCATTTTGACTGGAACCATTTGGCCAATCAACGACAGTAAAGGTTTTGAAATCCGCGCGAATGGCCCTACAGGCAGTTATGGATACAATCAATTGATGCAACTGCAAGTGGCACAAGGTAAAGTTGAAGATGAACGATTCACCTTTTCTTTACAATGGAATGGCCAGCAAGCTGCCTCTGGCACCTTGGTGCGCTGTCAAACCTTGACTTGTGGTCTGCCTTTCTGATCCTCTTTTCAGCAATGAACGCCAGAGAAATTGTTTGTCCCAGATGTCGAACGTCCACGATCTTTTCGCCTGCAAACCCTTACCGGCCCTTTTGTTCCGAGCGCTGTCGATTGATTGACCTCGGTGCTTGGGCCGATGAAAGTTATAAAGTACCAACTGTCGAAGCTCTGCCGGAAGCCCCGCCAGAAGCAGATTTTGATGAAACAGCTGATGCTGCACCTGATGCAAAACTAAAAAAATCAAAAAAAATTTGACCAAGTTTGAAAAATCTCTTCTGATCTAGAAATTCAAGTCCGAATAGGGGACCAACAACAACGAACAAGGAGTTCGCTCAATGAACAAGCAACAACTGATCGAGAAAATCGCTGCTGATGTAAATATGTCTAAAGCGCAAACTGAAACACTTTTGAACTGCGCATTCGACCACATCAAGAAGTCAGTAAAGAAAGGCGACGATGTAAAGCTCGTTGGCTTCGGTACTTTCACTAAAGCAAAGCGAAAAGCTCGCACCGGCCGAAATCCACAAACTGGCAAGCCTATCAAAATCCCTGCTTCTTGGGCTCCCAAATTCCGCGCTGGTTCTGAATTTAAAGAAATGGTTAAGTAATCCATTTTTTCAGTGTAATGAAGGAAGGGGCTTTGCAGCCCCTTTTTTTTTGTCTTTCGATAGCCAAACAACAGGAGGTCGATTGTGAAAATGATAGGAGTCTTCACAAGTGGTGGTGATGCCCCGGGCATGAATGCCGCGATACGTGCTGTGGTCAGAACGGGAATTTCTTCTGGTTTGGAAGTCGTGGGCATTCACGGCGGCTACTCTGGCCTTTTGGACAATTCTTTCGAGAAAATGAACCTGCGTTCGGTTGCGAACATCATTCAACGGGGCGGGACAGTTTTAAAAACCGGTCGCTGCATAGAATTTCATAAACCTGAAGTGCGCCAGAAGGCGGCTTTAAACCTCAAGGCAGCAGGCATCGAGGGTTTGGTTTGCATCGGTGGAGACGGCAGTTTTCGAGGAGCTCACGCGCTCTTTGTTGAACAGCAAATTCCTTCCATCGGTGTGCCCGGCACAATTGACAACGACATCTTTGGTTCGGAACTCAGCATAGGATTTGATACTGCGGTGAACACCGCCCTCCAAGCCATTGATCGCATTCGAGACACAGCTGCCAGTCATGATCGAGTGTTTGTGATTGAGGTCATGGGCCGGGACTCTGGTTTTATCGCTCTCTCCGCCGGACTTGGCGGAGGTGCAGAAATTATTTTTACACCCGATTTTCCGGTGACCTGGGAAAAAGTCATAGAGAAAATTAATCAAGGTCAATCTCGCGGAAAACGCAGCAGCATCATAGTCACGGCAGAAGGGCAAAAGCCCGGTCGAGCCTACGATCTTGCGGAACAGCTGAGAAAGCGGGCCAATATAGACGCCAAGGTGTGCATCCTTGGACATCAGCAAAGAGGCGGCAGTCCAACGGCCACTGACCGAATTCTTGCCTCGCGGTTGGGTGCGGCGGCCATTCAGCTGCTCTTGCAGGGTGAAAAAGACATTATGGTTGGAGTCGAGGGCGAGCGCATCGTAAAAGTTCCCCTCCAAACAGCTACTCAGCAGAAAAAAACAATTTCGAAAGAGCTTTATAATCTTGTGGATTCTTTGGCGAATTGACGCCAGCTGGGTTGACCTCATCGGCTCACATTGTTACCAATAGGAGTTCGAATTTTTGTTGAACAAATTAAGGAGCCTTCATGAACATGAATAACATATTCTCTTCCAGTCGATTGGCGTTGATGGTTTTCGCGCTGGTTGCTGTCGCAAGTTCTTGCACGAAAAAAGATTCCAATGAAATTTTGGTTGGTCACTATGGTTCAATGACGGGCGGCGAAGCCACTTTCGGACTATCAACAGATGAAGGAATTAAACTTGCCGTTGAGGAAGTGAATGCAGCCGGTGGAATTAAAGGTAAAAAAGTGAAGCTGATTACTATGGATACTGAAGGCAAAGCCGAACAAGCTGCAGCCGTCGTGACACGAATGATCAAGCAAGAAAAAGTAGTGGCCATTCTTGGCGAAGTTGCAAGCAGTCGATCTTTGGCCGCAGCACCCATCGCACAAGAAAGTAAAGTGCCTATGATCACTCCAAGCTCCACCAATCCCAAGGTCACTGAAGTCGGAGATTTTATTTTCCGTACCTGCTTTATTGATCCCTTCCAAGGAACGGTAATGGCCAAGTTCGCTGTAGAAAACCTCAAAGTAAAAAAGATCGCGATTTTACGAGATGTCAAATCGGATTACTCTGTTGGACTTGCTGACTTCTTTGCGCAGAAATTGAAAGAAATGGGCGGGGAAATTGTTTCCGATTCCAGCTACCAATCGGGCGATTTGGATTTCAAAGCACAATTAACTCAAATGAAAGCAAAAAGTCCTGAAGCGATTTTCATTCCGGGTTATTATACGGAAGTTGGTTTGATTGCCCGTCAAGCTCGTGATTTGGGAATCACGGCTCCACTTTTGGGTGGTGATGGCTGGGATTCTCCAAAACTTTCTGAAATCGGGCAGAAATCCATCGATGGTGCCTACTTTTCCAATCATTATTCTAATGAAAGCACAGAGCCTGTCGCTGTTGAGTTTTTGAAGAATTTCAAAACCAAGTTCAGCAAGGAACCTGATGGTCTGAGTGCTGCCGGTTATGACGCTGCAAAAGTTCTTTTTAAAGCAATGGAATCCACTGCCGACTGGAATCCAATGGCGATTCGCGAACAGATTGCGAAAATCAAAGAACACAATGGTGTGACTGGGAAAATCACCATCGATGACAAGCGAAATGCAACAAAGTCAGCTGTTGTTGTGCAAGTTCAGGGTGCGACCAATAAATTTGTTACGACGATCAATCCTTAAGAAGTCACTGAATGCAGAGTTTCATCCAGCATCTACTTAATGGAGCCAGCCTCGGGAGCATTTATGCTCTTGTGGCTTTGGGATACACGATGGTGTATGGGATTCTGCAGTTTATTAATTTTGCCCATTCTGAAGTCTATATGATGGGCGCTTTTGTTGCTTACTTTGCAGCTCGCTTGATGGGCTATGTGGACTCGCCCGGTATCGATGCTTTGATTCTTTGCTTGATGGCCGCGATGGCTGGTTGTGCCGTGATTGGTCTTACCATCGAACGCTTTGCCTACCGTCCCTTACGAAATGCACCTCGCGTGAATGTTTTGATCACCGCGATTGGTATTAGTCTTTTTCTTCAGTATTCTGGCCAAGTGGTATTTGGTGCGGATCCAAAGGTCTTTCCTAATCTCATTCAAGACCGCGCACTTTTTGAATTTAACGGAGTCGAATTCAGATCCATGGATCTGACGATTTTTCTGGTGACTCTTTTTATTCTACTTTCCCTTCAATATTTAATTTTTAAAACTAAGACGGGCTCGGCCATTCGCGCGGTCAGCCAGAATCCATTGGTCGCTCGATTGATGGGGATCAATGTCGAACGAACGATCAGTCTGACCTTTGCCATAGGTTCTTCCCTAGCGGGAGTGGGTTCTGTACTTGTTGGACTGAAGTATCCAAAGATAGAACCTCTGATGGGTACTATGATTGGCCTCAAGGCTTTTGTGGCAGCAGTTCTGGGCGGTATCGGCAGTCTGCCGGGCGCGGTACTGGGTGGATTTGTTATGGGTCTTTCTGAAGAAATGGTCGTTGCTTATCTTTCTTCGACTTACCGAGATGCTTTAGCTTTTGGAATTCTGATCATTGTATTGATCGTTAAACCCTCTGGCCTCTTGGGTGTCCAGCGCGTAGAAAAGGTCTAAAGTTGAAGAATTTATTGTGGGCTTTGCTCGCAGCTAGTATTGTTACTGTGGTCGCTGATGTGTCCGTCGATGCATTTGTTCAGCTGATGTTTATTTATGTGATCATCAATGCGATTCTTGCTCTTTCTTTGAATTTAATTAATGGCATCACCGGACAGTTTTCATTAGGTCATGCGGGTTTTATGGCGGTGGGAGCCTACGTTTCGGCTTACCTGTCTTCGGTCACAAGTGTGTTTTCACCCTTCGGCCAATTGGTGTTTTTCCCTCTGCTTGCTTTGATGGGTGGTTTAGCTGCGGCTGCGGCTGGATTTTGTGTTGGACTTCCCTCTTTGCGATTGAAAGGTGACTACCTAGCTATTGTGACTTTGGGTTTCGGAGAAATCATTCGAGTGCTTTTACTAAATACCCCTGCTGTGGGCGGAGCTCGAGGCTTTTACGGAATTCCGGGCCCAGTGGATTTGGATCTGGGCTTTTTAGTCATTAGCAAATTCTATGTAAATTGTTGGTACTCGCTTTTTTGGTTTTCGATTTGTTTCATCAGCCTTTGGCGGTTAAAAAATAGCGCCTTTGGACAAAAGTTTTTTAGCGTTCGAGATGATGAAATTGCTGCTGAGGCCATGGGCGTGGACACGACAAAAACAAAAGTTTTGGCTTTTGTGATTTCCAGTTTCTTTGCAGGGGTTGCCGGCAGTTTATTCGCTCACTATGCGAATTATATCAATCCGGCTTCCTTTGGATTTCAGCGCTCAGTTGACGTCATCATTATGGTGGTCTTGGGCGGAATGGGCTCTTTATCGGGTTCTGTCGTTGCCGCTGTTTTCGTGACCTTACTCCCTGAGTTGCTCAGGCCCTTGCAAGAAATCACAGGGGTGGATCTGCGGATGGTGATCTATGCTTCATGCTTGGTGTTATTGATGATTTTGCGTCCCCAGGGGCTTTTTGGTTCAAAAGAATGGGTTCATGTAATGCGCTCATGGAGACTGAGGTTCTATGGCAGAAAATCTGCTTGAGCTAAAAAATGTCAGTAAGTACTTCGGCGGTCTAAAGGCTGTGGACGGAGTTTCCTTCAGTCTTCAGCGCGGGGGGCTTTTTGGTTTGATCGGTCCAAATGGGGCTGGCAAAACAACCCTTTTTAATGTTCTCACTGGTATTTATGCTCCGACTTCAGGTGAAATAACTTTCGATCAACAAAGCATCGGCGGACTGAAAGCCAGCTTTGTGGCACGACTTGGGGTTGCCAGAACTTTTCAAAACATCAGACTTTTTAAAGATATGACGGTTATTGAAAACGTTTTGGTGGGATCTGCTTGCCGATCACAATCGAGCCTGGCAGCCACTCTTATTCAGAGCGCAGGATTTTTGCGGGAATCTCAAGACCGTATGAAGCGCGCGATGACTTTGCTTGAGTCTTTTGGTCTGGCAGATAAGGCGGACTGGGCAGCGACGGCTTTGCCTTATGGCGAACAGCGAAAGCTGGAGGTGGCTCGGGCCATGGCCAGTGACCCCAAACTGCTTTGTCTTGATGAACCAGCTGCTGGAATGAACCATCATGAGACTGAACAGCTGATGACTATGATTCGAAAAATTCGCCAAGAATTTGGCCTGACCATTCTCTTGATCGAACATGATATGAAACTGGTTATGGGAATCTGTGATCAAATTGTGGTTTTGGATCATGGTTCTAAAATTGCTGAAGGCACGCCGAAAGAAATTCAGCAGAATGAAAGAGTGATCGAGGCTTATCTGGGGCCGCAAACAGATGAGGTCTATGCATGACGGTAATGCAGCCCTCTTCACAAATTCTTTTGGATGTCAAAAACCTGAAAGTGAGCTACGGAGCTATCCAGGCAATCAAAGGTATTTCATTTCAAATTTTTAAAGGCGAAATCGTAACCCTCATCGGCGCCAACGGGGCCGGGAAAACAACGACGCTCAGAAGCTTGTCGGGCCTTTTGCCTTGCACGGGTGAAGTTGAATTTCTCGGGAAAGACCTTCAGCAAATTCCCGGGCATCAGCGTGTGCCCATGGGTCTTGCGCAGTCGCCAGAGGGGCGCGGTGTATTCCCGCAGATGACAGTCATTGAAAATTTGTGGATCGGGGCTTTTCGCCAAAAAAATAGGTCTGTCTCTGAGAAAATTCTACAGCGTGTTTTCGAACTTTTTCCGAAACTAAAAGAAAGACAATCGCAGTTATCTGGAACCCTTTCTGGCGGGGAACAGCAGATGCTGGCCATGGGTCGCGCCTTGATGGCTGAACCTAAGCTGCTCATGCTGGACGAACCTTCTTTGGGCTTGGCTCCAAAAATCGTGTCCCTTATTTTTGAAATCATTGCCGAGATCAACAAACAAGGAGTCACCGTTTTGTTGGTGGAACAAAACGCTCGCATGGCCCTCAAGGCCGCCCACCGTGCCTATGCCGTCGAGACCGGCCTCATCAAGCTCTCCGGTACCGGCCAAGAACTTCTTCACAACGAAGAAGTCAAAAAATGCTATTTGGGTTGGTAGGTAACAGTTCCCTTTTTGAAACGCTCTGCATTCCAAAAAGGGAACTGTTACCTAAAAGTACCCACCTCAGGTGCATTCTGCGGCTCTGTCAAAACTCTAGACAGCTCAAATTGAAATAGTGTCAAAGGCAGCCTCTTCAATGATGGCACTCGCATTGAAGTGGTTATCTACTGAAGTACTAAATTGGGAGAAGTAGATGAAACAAAAGATTCTAGCGGCCCTCGGAATATATCTTTTCGCTGGCATTTTGGCTTATGGTCTTAATTCTCACGCAGAGCCAGATGCCGATGTGGCCCCTCCTCGCCGTGAGGCGCCTGCGACGACCGCACCAAGACAAGTCGAGGCCGAGCCAGCAGAGGTTGATACTGAAGCCCCACCTGAAGAAACGGTCACTCCGGCTCCTGCACCTCGTCGTCAACAAGTAGGGCCTCGAACTCAGCAGAAGGCGCCTCGCCGCTCTGAAAAAACCTATCGCAGAACCGTGCTTCGATGTGCTGCTGGGACTTTTCAATTTTTTGACTTCAGTCCTTCTCGCACTTGCACAGACATGAGTACCGGAAAGAAATATGATGTCAGAATCGATGGTGCGGGATTTGGTGCTTCCTTAGAGGGCTCCTTTGTCTATATCGACACCAACGGTGGTCGGATCGAAGGCTCTTACGGTGGACTGGGAGTTCGCTATGAAATTGGGATTGGCGGTAAAGCTGGAGTCTTTGCAAAAGGTCGCAGCAAGCTTGTTTTGGGCGGCTTGGGAATCGGACTCAATGTCTCAATTAATGCCAGGGTCGTGGTTACTTCCGTTGAAAATCGTCGCGCACGCAAGCAATACCGCAGTTACCCTGACACCGATCGTGACTGGGTCAGCCGCGCTTTCAACATGCATTATTAAACTTAAGGCTAATTCTGCTGGAACTTATTTCGAAGTTCCGGCGATTGCTTGATTGCCCTTCGAGGCTTTGATCAAAATCACCGAGCCCGCCACAATCAAACAGAGTGAAATCCAAGATGAAATTGAAAGACCCAATATAAAATCACCGCGGAAATCAGCCCGATAAAATTCTGTTCCGAAGCGAATTCCTCCGTGAACAATTAAAAAAATTCCCGATACAATCCCTTCATTTTTTTGAAGCTTCCACTTTTGATTTGCAAAAAAAAGAATAGAGCCATGAAGCACTTCAAGAGCCAAAGAATAAAGTTGAACAGGATGGCGGCCTTGTATAGCCCAGGGCAGGTCGCAGTAGTTCCCATAGCAACAACCTGCAAGAAAACAGGCAAAGCGTCCAAAGCCATAACCGAGGGCTATCACAGGGGCAAAAAAATCGGTGAATTTATAAAATCTAAGCCGCTGACTTTTACAGAAAAAATAAAGTCCCAGCAATCCACCCATTAGTCCGCCGAAATAGACAAAGCCCCCATTCCAGATCATGAAAATCCGCAAGAAGTCCTCTGCATAAATCGCCGGGGATTCCCAAACGACATGAAGAAGCCGAGCAAATACTAAACCTGGAATCAAAATCCAGAAAGTTGCATTCAGGGCGTCTGTAGGTGTGATCCAGCGAGGGTCCTTTTCCGACTTTAGAACGACAAGATAAATGCCCAAAGAAAAAACCAAGCTGAGCCAGGCAAAGTAAGTTGGAATCAGCAACCCAAAGAGCTTAATTTCCGGAAGCATGAACTTTGGATTCCAGGGGCGATTCTTGAGAAGGTTCCCGAAGAACTAGAATCATCAACACGACCATTCCCATCACAATCGCAGAATCTGCAACATTGAAGGCTGGCCAAGTGTATTTTTCCTGAAAATGAAAATCTAAAAAATCAATGACATAGCGAAACCGAACTCGATCAATATAGTTTCCAATGGCTCCGCCAAAAACTGAAGAGAGTGAAATCACCTGCCAGCGGTCCTTATCGGCGACTCCCTTCAGAATGACGAAAATAATCAGCATCGCCACTGGAGGCATTGCTAAGAAAAAGAAAGTTCTGAATGTTGGATTCGACTGACCCAGAAACCCAAAGGCGGCTCCGAGGTTTCGAACATAAGTGATGTTAAAGAACCCGGGAATCACTGGCGTACTTTCGCCCAGCTCATAATTATGATGAATGTACATTTTACTGATCTGGTCGATGACCACAATTCCAACGGAGATCACCAACAGCCAAAAATATTTCGAACTCAGTCCAAAAGCAAATTGTGAACTAGGACTCCCTTTCAGGGAGTCCTTCAAATGATCTTCTGGCAGATTCTCAGTTGGTGTCATCAGAGTCCTAGGATAAGGCAGTCACACACTTGGGGCAAATACCGATTGTCTTTGGTTCCTGAGAAATTTTGCTCGAGTAAGTCCAACAACGCACGCACTTTTCTCCGGGAGCTTTCTCCGCTTTCACAGTGGTCACCGCGCTCTCTGGACCTGAGTCTGGCCCCTGGACAAGCTGCACATCAGAAACGATCAGAAACTCGCGAAGTCCGGCATTGCCACTGCCACCAGAATCCGAAAAATCTTTTAAAAGATTTAAAAGTTTTGCATCACAGCTGATCGTCACACGCGCTTCGAGGCTTGCGCCGATAACTTTTTGCGCACGCAGGCTTTCAAGCTCCTTTTGACAAAGACCTCTCACTTCCAAAAGCTGTTCAAATTTCTGAGCAAGAGGAGCATTCCGCCACGAGCCGGGAATATCGGGCATATCTAAAAGCAGCACAGACTCAGCCTTGCTGCCCTTGTGATAGGCGTAAACTTCTTCACATAAAAATGACAATACCGGAGCCAGCAAACGCAGAAAATTTTCTGTGATATGATGGATCACCGTCTGAGACGAGCGTCTTTCAATTCCATCGGCCTTCCAGGTGTAAAGTCGATCTTTCAAAACGTCCAGGTAAACGGCAGAAAGATCCACGGTGAAAAACTGGTTGGTCGCGTGAAAAATTTTGTGGAAAGCATATTCATCATAGCCTTGGCGAATTCGATCATTCAATTCAGCCAGGCGTCCTAGAGCCCATTGGTCTATTTCCGTCAGCTGTTCATACTTAACTAAGTCTTTGCTGGGATCGAAATCAAAATTAGCTCCCAGTAAAAAGCGCATGGAATTTCTAATGCGGCGATAGGTTTCTGTGACCCTCTCCAGGATGTCGTTTCCGATGGTTAAGTCTTGGCCGTAATCTTCGTAGATGGTCCAAAGGCGCAAAATGTCCGCGCCCATCTTGGAGGAAACTTCATTCGGATCCACCGTATTGCCCTTGGATTTACTCATTTTCAGACCTTGGGAATCATTCACAAAGCCATGAGTCAGCAAATTCGTGAAGGGTGCCTTTCCATGGATCGCAATAGAGGAAACTAATGAAGTATTGAACCAACCCCGATGTTGATCAGAACCCTCAAGATAAATGTCAGCGGGAATTTTAAAGCCATGGCGGTCTTTCATTGCAAGATGATAGACGCCGGAATCAAACCACACGTCCAAAATGTCTGGGCCATGTTGAAAACCCTGACTGCCAAATTCACCTTCCACTCGCTGGCCGATAAAATATTCTGGAGGATGATTGTAGTAAGCATCCAGGCCTTCTTTTTCAATATGTTCGGCAATCTTTTTCATTACCGGTACATCGATCAAAGGCTTTCCAGTTTTTTTACAGTAGAAAATTGGAATCGGTACGCCCCAAATTCTTTGGCGACTGAGGCACCAGTCAGGGCGATTTTCCATCATCGCTTTAAGACGTGCCCTTCCCCAGTCTGGGAAAAAATTAAAAGATTCAACGGCCTTCATCAATTCAGGTCTCAGAGGGCGTTCTTCCAAATCCAAGCCCAAGAACCACTGCGGTGTGGCTCTGAAAATTAAGGGGATCTTAGTTCGCCAGCAGTGAGGATAGCTGTGGACGATTTCTTTCGTGAAGGCGAGTCTATTCAGCTCCTGCAGGCGCTGAATGATCATTGGGTTCGCTTTAAAAATGTGGACGCCTTTGTATTCTGGCACTTCAGAAGTATAGGTTCCATCGGGTCCAACGGGACTAAGAACACCAAGGTCATACTCAAGACCGACCCGGTAATCATCCATTCCGTGGCCGGGAGCCGTGTGAACCACTCCAGTTCCTGCTTCGAGTGTGACATGTGTGCCTAAGACAACTTTTGAATCGCGTTCGTAAAATGGATGCCGAGCCAAAAGCTTATCTAGCTCTGCACCTTTCTGAGTCTGATCAAGATTTTTATAAACAATTCCAGTTTCTTTCTCGATCAGTTCCTGCATTTTTACAGCAAACACCAGGATTTCATCGCCTTGTTCAAAAAGGCCATATTCAATTTCGGCACCGAGTGCGACACCAAGGTTTGCAGGTAAAGTCCAAGGCGTCGTCGTCCAAATAAGAAAGGAAACTTTTTTACCAAGCAAAGAAGCAGGCAATCGATCTGTGCCCAGGGCCTTCAAAGTTTTCGCATCGGTCACTGGAAACTTTACATAGATCGAGGGACTTTTATGGTTGTGATATTCAACTTCGGCATCGGCCAAGGCGGTTTGCAAAGACCAATTCCAGTACACTGGTTTCACACCCCAATAGACATAGCCCTTCTCCACGGCAGCAGCGAAGGCGCGCACCTCTGCGGCTTCATACCAAGGATCCATTGTCTTGTAAGGATGATCCCAATCAGCGATGACTCCCAAGCGCTGAAATTGACCGCTCTGAAGGTCCACCCATTTCTGAGCTTCTTTTCTGCAGAGATCACGGATTTCAGAGGGCGACTTTTCTTTCATCTTATCGCCCAGACTTTTCATCACGGCCTGTTCGATGGGAAGCCCATGGCAGTCCCAACCTGGAATAAAGGGCGCGCTAAAGCCGCTCATATTTTTATATTTGATGGAAATGTCTTTCAAAATTTTATTGAGAGCATGTCCTATATGAATCATTCCGTTCGCATAAGGAGGCCCATCCGGGAGAATAAAAGATGGACGACCTTTGTTTTTCTCCATGAGTTTTTGATAGAGGGATTTTTTCTTCCATTCCTCAATGAGCTGAGGTTCTTTTACTGGAAGGTTACCCTTCATGGGGAAGTCAGTTTGAGGCAAGCGAATGGTGGCTTTGTAATCAGGTGTTGTCGACATCCGTTCAATCTAACGTTTGCCCCAAGTCTTCGTCAACGAAGCAGGTTTTTCAGCTGCTGACATCCCACCGCAATAACAAGCCGGAGGGCTTCCTCTTCCGAAGGTAAATTAGAAAGGGCTCGGACTTCTTCGAGCAGCGTTTTTGATTTTGCGTCGAGCACCAAGCCAACAACATTGGCTGGTGACTGAGGCAGAGGCTGAGTTGGAGGACCAGACGGAGCGATGGGTGGCTGACGATGGGTCACGGCGGGTTCTTTGTAGACCGAAAAATCTTTGGCCGGAGACTGTTCCCGAAAAGCTGCAAATTCTTTTGCCGACGTGGCCTCTCGATTTTGTGCATGAAGCTGTTCAAGGCTTGCTTGCTCTCGAGCAGATTCAAATTCCCCCAACTGACCTGCAAGATTCTTCAGCTCGCTTTTAAAATTTTGAATGCTGGGTCGGTCCAATGCGCTTTCACCTTGAAGCTTTGCTTTAAGATACAAGCTCACAAGGACATCCGGAGTTGTTGCCAATTCCTGAATTCCTTTTGGTTGTAACTGAATCCATTGATACGCTTTCACAAGAGTATCTTTGGTATATGCTTGAGGAGGAAGTGGGTGCATCGACATGGGCATTGAATTCTTAGCCAGAACCAGCGGCCATTTCAAGGTGATTTGAACATAATCTTGCTGAAATCTTAGCTATAAAAAAAAGTCTGAGGCCGGCATGTAAAGGGGAACTCAGCGGCAAGACCGCCAAGTCCTCAATTAGTTAGTGTATTCCTTCGCATTGATCCCGTATTTCTCGATTTTTCTCAGCAGAGTTTTCTTCGGAATGTTTGCGTGAAGTGCAGTCTGATTGATTCTTCCATTGAAAGTTTTCAAAGCCTTAATAATAAATTCTTTCTCAAAAACTTCCTTCTGCGCGTTAAAATCCAGACTTCCGGTTGACAAGGCTCCGCCCTCGCCGAGGCTTTCCTCATCACCGTCATCGCCAAGGTCTTCTGAACTTTCGTCATCAAGATCTTCTTCGCTATTTTCATCAGAACTGCCCGAAAGACTTCCAGCAGCTTTTGTAGTTAATGCGGCAGCGGCCGATTCCGACGTCGAAAGACCTTGATCTATCGAAGGCAGGGTTGTGCCTGTCACACTGAGCACGAACTCTGGAATCGCTGTGATCGATAGGAGGTTGCCGCTTTCCATAATGAACATATGTTCAATCACGTTTTCAAGTTCACGAATGTTTCCCGGCCAATCATATTTTTTAAGAACGGCCATGGCGTCTGTACTGACACCAGCTACTTTTCGGCAATGGGCTTGATTAAATTTTTTGATGAACATAGTGACCAGACGCTGCAGATCATCTTTGCGTTCCACCAAAGAAGGCAAAAATATTGGAATGACGTTCAAGCGATAAAATAAATCTTCTCGGAAGCTGCCGGCCTTCATCATATCTTCGAGGGGACGATTGGTGGCGGCAATAATGCGAACATTCGTTGGAATTTCTCGATTTGCCCCGACTGGGGTGAATTGCTTTTCTTGCAGCACGCGGAGCAGTTTCACTTGCATGAGAGTGGGAAGATCGCCGACTTCATCGAGGAAAAGAGTTCCACCCTCTGCGAACTGAAACTTGCCAATTTTTCGCTGATCGGCTCCAGTAAAGGAACCCTTTTCGTGGCCGAAAAGTTCGCTTTCAAAAAGATTTTCTGGAATGGCAGAACAGTTGATTGCTACAAACTTTTCGTCTTTGCGAGAAGAATTAAAATGGATGGCTCGAGCAACCAACTCTTTCCCGGTTCCAGAAGCTCCTCGGATCAGAACCGGAGTGTCGACTTTTGAAAGACGCTGAACGATATTGAAAACCTTCTGCATTTGCTGAGTGTTACCAATAATTTTTCGGCCTGCTTCCATTAAAATAGGGGCCGACGCGGCTACATTGGAGATCATTATTTGGGCCGCAATGGCTCGATCAGCCAAGGCAATCAAGTCATCTGCCTGAACAGGTTTCGACAAATAATTATAGGCTCCATCTTTCACAGCCTGTACAGCCGAATCAATGGTCGCATAGGCAGTCATAATGATGACAACTACACCGGGATTAAAATCTTTGATCTGTTTCAGAGCTTCCAGGCCATCCATTCGGGGCATATCAACGTCAAGGAAGGCCAGATCAAAGTTTTCAGCTCGAATTTTCTCCACTGCTTCCATGCCGTCATTGGCTTCGACGACCTCAAAGCGTCCAGCGGACGACAGCGCAGATCGAACAGAAAGGCGCAAACCAAAATCATCATCGGCAACCAATACTCGGATCATTAAAAGACCCTCCGCAGGCAGGTGGTGAAAAAGCTACTTTAAGTCTAGGGGTTATATCATAGAAGGGTCTTAGTTTCCAAGGGGGAGGTCCACTGTGAAGGTGGAGCCTTGACCCTGTACAGATTGAACAGAGATTTGTCCTTTGTGAAGTTCCACAAAGTATTTAGCTAGATAAAGCCCTAAACCCGAGCCCTTTATGGGTGAGCTTTTGACAGCCTTGCTTCGAAAAAATTTCATAAACACATTGGGAAGATCTGCTTCGTCGATGCCTTGGCCGCCATCTTTTACTTCAATGCGCACAAATGCATCAGATTCCCTGGTCGTTACAATCACTTGGGATCCGTCCGAGCTGTATTTGATGGCGTTCTCGATCAGGTTCGAGATCACCTGCTTTATGAGTTCTGGGTCCACCCGGATCGGGAAGAGGGGTTCGAAATTGGTCACGACCGAGATATGCTTCACTTTTGCTAAGAAATCGTGCTTGCGGATCACGTCTTTGATCAGCTCATTAATATCTTTGCTTTGAAGGTGCAGGGCGACGCCCTCGGACTCGATACGAGCGTAATTTAAGATGGTGTTGATAAATTTGTGCAAATCTTCGCTGGAAGTTCGAATATGATCGATGGCTTCTTGCTGAGGTGGGCTGAGGTGATTGGTGTCCTTTGTAATCACATCAGCCATTCCTTGAATGCGCGCGATGGGCGTCTTCAAATCATGGGACATCATTGAGATAAAATTAGTTTTGAGTTCCTCGACCTGTTTCAGGAGCTGATTTTTTTGATAATATTCCCAGGACTTTCTATTTTCCATGATCAGTCTGTAAGGAATAAAAAAGTAGTAGCAGAGGAAAATTCCTAAAAGCGGATGAGCCATAGGAATTAAAAGACCCGTCGACCAAAAAATCAAATAACTTAAGATAGCAAAGGAAAAGGTCATCAAAAAAAGATGAGTCAGTCCCTGCAGAGGATGTTCCGAAAGCACAATGCGAATCGTGACGAAGGCAATAATTAAAAGCAAAAGCTGCCGAACCCAATCGGGTGAAGGCACTGGAGCTGTATTGCGAATAAAAGTTTCGACAGTGTGAGCTTGAAGCTCCAATGCTGTCATGGATCCCGGATCGCGTGAATGAGGTGTCGCCACATAGTTTTTGATGGTTTTACCAAAGTCGTCGCCTATGAAAACAATTTTCCCAGTGAACCTATTAGTTTCCACTGCGTTAGTTTCCGTTGCATTGGCTCCAAGCGGACTTTCTGAAGAATTCTTCAAAAGTCTCTCGAAAGCAGTGACTGAGAAAGAACCTGGCTGCAAAAAATCGATAAAGATCTGACGACTATCATAGACATCGAACTGGCCACGTATTTGGGAGGGAGAAAGCGCTTGATCGCCGTTCACTAGACCGGCCAAGAAGACTGGCCCCAGAGGCTGTTCTTGGTAACTGACGAAAGCTCTTCTTGTCACACCGTCTTTCGCAAAAAGCGTGGCGTCTGCCGACTTAGAAAAAGAAAGGACAGGAACAAAATCCAGTGGAGGCCCCAGTTTGTAATCATCATTCTGCCCACGGAGTTTGAATTTATAGCTGAGCTGATAAAGATGCGGGAAGGAGCGAAGAACTTGTGCGAGCTCTAAGGCCTCCTCAGGCGGGCCCTCGGGAGAAGATCCGAGGAGGCCCTTATCATCTTCAATATCGCCACTACGGTTCAGTGCCGGCAAAACCACAATGGCCCGTGGACCCTGCGCGATGATGGCACCAAGAGCCTCTGCATAATGCTTGTAGGTGGGGACTCCCCCTAATTTTTCGACTGTCGTTTGGTTCATAAGAACCAATTCAATTTGACCTGAAGGAGTTGGATTTGGCCTGAATCTTAAGCGAAGATCAAAAGACAGGGCTTCGATCGTATCAAGATTAAACTGTGAAATGATTGAAGCGAAGATCAAAGACATCAGGAGCTGAAGAGCCCAAGTGGCATATCTGTTTTCTCGCCAAGAGCTAAATAAAGAGGACAGCCAAGATGTTGATCGAATGAGGGCAGATTTAAAAAAGGATAGGCTAAAAATTTTCAATAGAGAAATTGAGCGAAGTCCAAAAACAACTGCTAGAAACCCTCTAGGCTTCAAGCAGTTATTTCCTTACTTTTTAGTCGCGCTGTCCATCAGGTTTGCAACCATTCGTCAGGCGATCAGTGCCACGAATGCTCTGTGGACGAACAATCATTACATGCTTGTGAAGTGTCATTGCGGATTCAGCAACAGCTGCCGCCGCCAAAGCAACAGAGGACTCGCTCTGCTCACTTAAGTTTTGAACACTCAACACTTGCGAATTTACCTGTGAACTAGATAGTGCGTCTTTCATAACGCCTTCCTTTCCGCTGAGGCCACTCCGGACCTAGCTATCTTATAATACATTATACCCTGTGCAATCAAGAGTCTGGTTCTATTGCAAAAATTATCATCTACTTTGTGCTTACTACCTGTTTTATTTTTATGAATGAACATACAGCCGCCACCACAGAGGTTTCTGGCCCAGCAGCTGCCACATTGATTCAGCTCGGTGAGGGGAGCCTCATAAGCCTTTAATTTGTCTACCCAAAGCTCAGACCCAACACCGACGACTTCCTTCGAATCTCCGGCAACCCAGGGGCAGGTGTAGATTTGGTTGCGGGCATCGATCATAAAGAAAGATTTACCAGCTCCGCAGTAGTTCTGAACTTGCTGTTGTTTATCAAGCAGTTCAAAGATTCGGTCGAAAGTTTTGATTTTTCTGAGGCCAGCTTCGCCATTTTCCTGAAAAGCACGACTCGCCACGGCCAAGAGTCGGGCAGTGTATTGCTCGCTGACTTCAGCTGAGGTTTCTAAGTGATCGTAAGTGAAGTCCATGTGATCCACGGAAAACTGCGAATAAAACTCATAGGCCGCCATCAAATCTTGATTCTGCTGTCCGAAGACTCCAGAAAGTTCGACTGTACCCAATTCTGATTTCCGCTGCAGTAAGAGCTCAATTCCTTCAATCACCTTGAGAGTCACTCCGCGGCCTGAGGCCGTCGGCCGAGTGCGATCATTCAATTCGGGAGGCCCATCCACACTGATAATGAGGTTGGCTTTGAGCTTTGCCAATAGCTCAATGTTCGCAGGGGAAAAGAGAGTTCCGTTCGTGACCACAGTGAAAGAGCTAGAAATTGAACGTTCTTTCGCAGTGGACTTCACATATTCAGCAAGAAGAGCAATGCCCTCTGGGTAAAGCAAAGGCTCGCCACCCAAAAAGGTGATGTGAAATTTTCTGCCTTCAGGAACTCGTTCTAGAAAAGCCTTCAACTGAGGAATTGTTTTTTCAACCGAAATTTTTTTAATGGGGTCGCCGAAAGTGCCGTCACCGCCTGCCGCACAATAAGTGCAATGAAGGTTACACACTTGAGTGACATTGATGGTGATTGAGCGCGGTCCAAAGTGAAGAGTCCCTGGTTTTACATTTTGATTGATGGAGCCATTCCAAGCTTTGAGTTCTTCGAGGGCCTCATCTAAACCTTCAGCCCTGGCTGTAGCGCTTGACTTAAGAAAAGCGAGTGCAGTTTCTGCCTCCGGGGAAATGGCCGCGACTTCAAGATTTTCAAGGTGAAATCCAGTGGGCTCCAATCCAGAGGATTCAGGACCCGAAATAGCCACGATCTTGTCGAAGATTTCGACAGTAGGGCCGATTTGGGTCTGAGTTTGAGCACGCTGATTCACTGTTTTTCCTTCCTACGGGCAGAACGGCACCAGCTCCACTGGTCTGAGGAGTAAGCTGCAAGATTCGTGCGGACCAAAGGGTGCCAAAGTGGAAGATATTTGAAATTTCGCTGAACTTTCAATATAATAGATTGAGTAATAGCCTTTCAAAGAAACTGATGGAGGTACTGATGAAGCAGTCAAAAGTCCAAGTCACAGTCCAAGTCCAAGTGCGGCAGGTCTTCAAGAGCTTCTGGGTTCTTTCGATATTTCTTGGGGTCATCGGAAGCTCATTGTTGGCTTCCAGAGCAGAAGCTTCCCGAATGTGTGATAAAGACAAAAAAGGGGACTTTAAAGCTTGTGTCACTTTCTTAAAGTCCACCTTTGAGGAAAAAAAGGAGAATCCAAAAGAATTCTCGAAAATTTTTGATGAGATCTGTCAGACCAATAAAAATTTTAAATGTACAAAAGTGACTGTGATGGGTGAGCTAGAAAAAACGAACCAGGAATATGCGAAGGATTCGGATTGGAAAGGCGCAGTTTTTTTTCAGGTGAAGATTGAAGACGGCAAGTATCTTTACATCTTTCAGAAAAAGTAGATGCATTGTTAATGCTCCGATAAGAATTTTCTTCACTTCCTTGGAGTAGGTCCTGCTTGTGTTGTATTATGTTATGCATTCGCTACTTTCAGCTAGAGCTTCAAGTCTAGAAAAGAGCACTCGATTTGCCAGCTTAGCTTCCATCAGCGAAACTAAGTTTAAATATGGGTTTACGCGTGGTGTTTTGGGGGGTGCGGGGTTCTTTACCGAGCTCGGCGTCTCCAAAAAAAATCAAAGAAAACTTCGAGACGCTTCTTAAGCTGTTTGTTTCTCGAGGCAATACAAAAGCAGATCAAGTGGCTAGCTTTCTTGATTCTTGGCCTTTGCCTGATGTGGGAGGCTATGGCACCGCAACGACTTGCGTAGAAGTGTTATCGCCGCGAACTCAGTTGATCATCGATGGGGGCTCTGGGATTCGAAATCTATCTGAGCACATCATGCGAAATGTAAAACCCAAAGGTCCAGTTCAATATCATATTTTTCTTACGCATTTTCATTGGGATCATCTGATTGGAATTCCTTTCTTTGCTCCTTTCTTTATTCCTGGCAACACCATAAATTTTTATGCCGTTCAGCCAGAGCTGGAAGAGATGATTCGTGGGAAATTCAAAAAACCTTATTTCCCCGTTCAGTTTGAAAGTCTTCCTGCGAAGGTTGTTTTTCATCAAATGGAAGCTCGCAAGTCCTTTAAGCTTGAAGACATGTCGATCACTCCCTATCAACTGGATCATCCAGATCCTTGTTGGGGTGCCAAGGTCGAAAGTGCCGGGAAAGCCTACGCCCACTGCGTGGATACGGAAGGCACTCGTGTCAGTCGCGAATCTTTAGGGCCTGATCTGCCGCTTTATCAGGGCGTGGACTTGATGTATTTCGATGCGCAGTACACTTTGCCTGAACTCGTTGAAAAAGCGAATTGGGGGCATAGCGCGGCCCAACTGGGACTGGACATTGCATTTCGAGAAAACATCAAAAAAGTGGCCTTTGGGCATCACGATCCGGGCGCAGTGAACGGTCAGGTTCAAGATTTGATTCAGCAAACGGAGGAGTATTACACTTGGCGGAGGCGCAGCGCTGAAACCAATCACACGGAGCTTCCAAGCGTGGATTGGTGTTTCGCCTACGAAGGTCTTGAGTACCGCCTGGGCTAGCAGACCACCAAGCAATGCAGTTGGACCTCAAGACTTTATTAATTAACTAATTACTTTCTTTGATAGCTATTTCTGCCTCTTCAGTTTCGTCCAGATTTTTGACTTTTTCAAAAACCAATCCAGGGGGCCAATGAAATTCTCTTTGGCCGTCATGATTCGTGATCTTTTCCATGAGCTCAATCCAGACAGGAAGCGCCCCCGAACTGCCAGTCAACCCATGGCTTTCATTCAAATCATAACCAATCCAAACTAGGGTTGTGCGATCGGGGGTAAAGCCCGCATACCAGGCGTCTTTAGAATCACTGGTCGTTCCGGTCTTGCCAGCGGATTCGGGCTTGAGAGCCGAGCGGGAAACACTCATACCTGTGCCGGAGCGATTGTTTTCCCTCATCATTGAAACCACCATGGCGGTCTCAGTTGGAAGGAGCCACTGACCGTTTTCTAAGGAGGCCGAACTTTCCGATCCCAAGGGCAGATCCGTAAGTAAACTTCCCCTGAGGTCAGCGATGCCACGAATAATTCTGGAAGGGCGCGGAATTCCAAAACGAGCCAAGGTGCCGTAGGCCTCCGCAACTTCAAGGGCTGTTAGTTCGGCAGCTCCTAAGGTCAAAGAAGGCAAGATGGGTAGAGGGGTCTTGATCCCTGCGTCTTGTGCCAGCTGAGCAATGCGCTCGACACCGGTCTTGATTCCAATGGCTGCTGCTGAAGCATTCAAACTTTTTTTGAAAGCGTAGTAGACAGGGACTTCGCCGTAAAACTTGCGATCATAATTATCCGGCGACCAAATTCGCCCATCAAACTTATGCTGAAAAGCTTCGTCCATGACCAATGATAATGGATTGAGATTAGGAATATGGGTGAAGGCCGCTAAATAAACAAAAGGCTTTATTAGCGAGCCCACCTGTCGTTTGGAATCCGTCAATCGATTGAACTGTGATTGGCGAAAGTTGCGACCACCTACGGCGGCAGTGATCCAACCAGTTTCATTTTCCATGGAAAGTACAACTCCTTCGAGATTCTTTCCTTTCTCTTTAAGTTTTTTTATTTTTGGATTTTCTGCTTCGAGCTTTTTTAGGTGCTGATTTAAAATGTTCTGGGCAAAGGCTTGATGTTCCGGATCCAAAGTTGTGAAGATATGAACATTGTCATCTTCCACCCCGAGCTTTCGTTTTTCTTTCAAGACTGCTTCGATAAAATAGGGTGCCGTCTGCGAAATCTCCTGTGGCTTTTGAGAAGGCAAGGGCCGTGAAGAAGCATATTGAAATTCGTCAGGTCCAAGGTGCCCCAAGTCTTTCATTCTTTGAAGGACGCGGTCCCGGCGCTGATGGGAGCGCGCTGGGTGACGGAAAGGATCGAATAGGCCCGGAGAATTAAGCACAGCTGCAAGTAGGCTGCATTCTGCTTGGTCAAGCTCCGCAAGCTGTTTGCTGAAATAGAAATTGGCAGCGGCGCCGAAGCCTCGAATTTGGAAAGAGCCCGACTGTCCTAAATAAATTATATTTAAATAAGTTTCTAGAATTTGATCTTTGCTGGCGATACGCTCTAAAATCAGAGCCATAAAAAATTCCGTCAGTTTTCGTTTGAGTGTTTTTTCTGGGGTGAGAAAATAATTTTTCACCAGCTGCTGAGTGATAGTACTTCCGCCTTGTGCGCTTTGTCCGCGCAAAACATTCTTATAAAGAGCTCGGAGCAAGCCTTCTGGGCTGACTCCGAGGTGCTCTAGAAAATTGGAGTCTTCGATGGCAAGAACCGCGTTCAGGCAAGCAGGGGGCATTTCGCCAAGAGGTGTCCACTTCATCAATAGTGGAGTTCCTTCGAGCTGTTGGGCAATGATTTGGGGCTCCAAGTAGGCGCGGGTTTGATGAGCACCCGCCTCTAGAGGGCCCGCAGCCAAGAGGCGGCCGTTGCTGCCGAAGAGGACTGCGTATTCTTTTTCACTGCCGACATCGGGATCCAGTGTTTTAGTGGTTTTCCAGGTCAGGCAAGCGGGTTCCAAAAATTCTTCCGTGGTTTCGAAATCTGTCCAGGTCTTCAAGCAATAGGAACTATCGATCCGGTGGAAATCGCCTGGAAAGAGAATTTCATCAACAGGTCTGCTGCGGTAGGAGCGTTTTTCCAGGACATCAGTGATTTCTTGCTGACTCCAAATTTCACCTGCGCGAAAGCTGGTCGGCAGAGAGTGAATCACCGAAACTTGTAGGAAACGGTTTTCATTCAATCCTGACTCCACGCGGATATAAAGACTGACTAGCCAGTTTGCCGAAATAACCAGCAAGAGGAGGAGGGTGATTAAACTGAGGATGAGAGTTCTGCGAAGCCAAGCCATGGGTTTCCTTGACTTTAGAGAGTAGGCATCGACATAGTCAAACCGTGATCACACAATCCCCAAGACTACGTCTTTCTAAGAACCAAATGCAGCGAATTGTTGAACTGATTATTTCCACTTGGAAGAAGAATTCAGCCATTGAATTTAAAGAAGATGAAAAGAAAGCAGTCGCCAGTGCCATGAAGGCCATAGAAGGTGACTTCATTCGCGAATCACAACTGGACGCCGAGGTCTATCGCATGTTGGATGATCTTGAAAAGCAACATGGCGGGCAGTTCCAGCGGAATAAGATGTTTCACCTTCTGAAGAAAAAGTTGGCTGGCGAAAGGAAAATCATTCTATGAAAGATCCCATCCTTAGCCCTGACCGAGTGAATCATCTGGCTCGCTTGGTAACCGACGCAATTTGGGAAGATGATCTCGCGGATTATTCGGACGATGATTTGGCACTTCGACTTGCCAAGTCAGCAGTTGCTGAGTTTGTTAAAGAAGAAGAAGACATCGATAGATTTGCTCGCGAAAAGGTTGCCTCCCTCAAACGTAATGTCATGGAGGGAAGCCCTGAGTGGGATGTGATGTATCGGAAATATTATGAAGAGGAGACCAAGCGTCGTGGCTAAAGTGAGCAAGAAGAAGAATGAGAAGAAGACTGAGAAGAAGACTGAGAAGAAGAATAAGCAGATGAGCAAGAAGTCCAAGATTTCAAAATCAACTCAAGTGGTGAAGGCAGCAAAAAAATCTCAAAAAGCACCGGCCAAAAAAGCTGCTGTCCAGACGCCTGCCAAAAAAACACCAGCTAAAAAAGCAGCTCCTAAAGTTGTGAAAAAGGCTGGTCAAAAAGCACCTGCTAAAAAGGCTTCTGCGGCAACTGAGAAAATTGTCACGAGTGCTGCAAAAAAAGCAGCTCCTAAAGTTGTAAAACCACAGATCTCTGACTGGAGTCAGGTGTTGTCACCACTCGATGATCGAGTTTTGGTTTCTATGGCCGAAGTAACCGAAACAAAAACCAAGTCAGGACTGATTTTGCTTGAAGGGTCTGAGGATCAAGAGCAATGCCGCGGCAGGGTCGAGGCGGTAGGGCGTGGACATCTTTCCAAAAAAGGGAAGATTCGTCCTTTGGATTTACAAATCGGAGATCAGATTCTATTCCCAAAATTTGCGGGCGCGAAAGTCACTGTAGAAGGTCAGGATCTTTTTATCCTGCGCGAAGGTGAAGTGCTCGGTGTGATTGCCTCTTCGACAAAATAGAAGCTGAGAAGTAAAGCTGGATAGTAAAGCTGGATAGTAAAATTGAATAGCAAAGACTGATGTAAAGTCCCTGGCAGAGAAAGAGAGATATTGTTTATGATGAGTTTAGTGATCGGCTTGGCTGTACTCTGTGGATTCAATCAAATGGTTTCTGCTGCAGTTGTGGATTGGGCTGGGACTTACCGCTTTGAGTACGTGGAGCTGGATCGGACGTCCTTAGGAGACCCTAAGGGGCGAAAGCTTTATGCTTTAAATCGCTTGAGTCTGTCTCCGAAAATTGTTGCAGTTGATGGAATCAATATCGTTTCGCAGTTCGAAGTGCTTTCCAACAGCCAGTACACTTTTTCTCAACTCGGAATGCCTTTAGGCCAAGGGGTAAATACCTCGGCGGGCACTGGCCCTGAAAGCAATCTAGGACGCAAAAATCAGTCGGCAACAGACCTGAGTGTCCGTCAGTTGTATTTAAAAATTAATCAAGAGTACGGGTCTATCGTGGTTGGGCGAGCACCCATCCATTTTGGTTTAGGGGTTTCTTATAACTCTGGAGCCGGTCTTTTTGATCACTGGGGTGACGTGCATGACCTCGTTGGTTATCGCTTCTTGATCGATTCCGTTTCGATTATGCCGATGATCGGTAAGCCCTATCAAAAAAGTTTAGCTGGTGGCCAAAGTGCAACGGACATCATGTGGAATATCGAGTACAATAATCCTGAAACGAAATCCGTGTTGGGATTGTTTTATCAAACTCGGACGGCTAACCAGGACATTAATGACGGACTGAATATTTTTAACTCCAACACCAATGCGACCTATGCCACTTCGAAGATCGTGGGTAACTGGAGCACTCAGTTGGTTTCCCTCTTTCTATCAAGAGGCTGGGACAGCTTTAATTTTCGCATGGAAGGTGGCTTTAACGGCGGCAATACGGGTTTGGCTACGACTCCTGCTGGTGGCACTGAACAAGAAGTGAAGACCAATGGCTACGGAGTCGCTTTTGAGATGGATTTTTTACGTCCCGAAAGTAAATGGGCTTGGACTTTGAAGACAGGTGTGGCTTCGGGGGATGATCCTTTGACTTCAAACTACGAAGGCTTCACATTTCATCGCAACTATGATGTTGCCTTCTTGATGTTCAATCATCCCTTAGGCAAATATGACTTATTTACGACCAATATTCAGCGCAACCGGGCACCCTGCGCAGCGAACTGTTCACTTTATTCCAATGACATAGCGGCTGATGAAGAGACCCTTAGCAACGTTGCTTACTTTTCCCCACAGGTGGATTACAAAGCGAGCGATCGCTGGATTTGGCGCAATCGATTGACTTGGGCTCAGCTGCAAAAGAATCCTTGGCAGGTTTCCGGAAACGAAGTGGCTAAGGATGTGGGTCTTGAGTGGGATATGGCTTTCATCTATCAGCCTCATGAACGAGTTCAATGGGTGAATGAGCTGGGACTTTTGAATCCTGGAGCTGCCTGGAAGGGTGGATCTGCGGGCTATGATTCTCAATTCACTTATGGCTTTACGTCAAAAGCCGCGATTAGTTTTTAGCCGCGGCTGAAGAAAAGTAGTTTTGAAAATGAGCTTTGAAAAATAAAAGAAAAATTTTTAGTTACGGGTTCTCACGCCGCCGGCAGAGGCTTTGGCTGCGGGGGCTGCAGGCCGCGCAATAGTTCTCCCGCTAGGAGCTACTGTTCTGCCTTCATCATTCAATTTTTGCACTGATGATGTGGGCAAGGAGGTAGTGCCAGGCTTGAAGGGCGTGCCTCCCTGATCAATCACTGTGCCAGGACCTGAGCCGGGTTTGCCGCTGGGAATATTCTCAGTCGGAAACTGTCCTTGAAACTTTGGCAGATTAGTGCGCGCCCGAAAGTCACCGTTCGCAGGCAGTGTTCCTGGAGCAGAACCTCGAGATGCCACCTGCAGCAGAGGGTTTGTGAGGCGAGAAGTGACGATACCTCCGCTTTGTGGCCAGAGGCTCTGAACCACGCAATTCACTCGGTTTGCCGACTGAAAAGATCTGTCACAAGTGCCTACGTCATTCATAATTGATTGCCGAAATAAATACTGGGACTGCTGCGGATCTAAAGCTCCGGCGGCGGCCTCATTGGCGCGATTGATAACAGTTTCCTTCAGTATGTCCAAAAGCGGGTTGGGAACATTTCGTGAAACTGCAATTTTCTTATCTAAAAAGTTCTGTTTATAGCGAAGAACTTGATTCATGCAGGCAGTTTTTTCCTTTTTGAGCGCTCTGTAGGCTTTACGTTCTTCTTTATCGTCTTCATCGAAGTCAGCTTCGGTTTCGTCGTCCATAATATCTTCGCAGTCTTCTTGTTCGTCTTCGATTCTTTCCTTCACACATTTGATGTAGTCAGAAGAGACGGGGAGCTGAATTTTAGCTGTATCGAACTTGGAGCTATCAACTTCACTGAGAAGGTTCTCCAGCACATGGCGCTGTTCAGAACGATTGAGGGATTCGTCTTTGGTGCATTCGTCTTTAATTTTTGGATAGCGTGTTTTGGTTTTTTTGTCAGACTTTAGATCTGAAACTTTGGTACCTTTCAGCAAGCCGTCTTCCTTGAGCTGAGCTAGAATTTCTCGTCTCAAATCTTCTTTGTTGAGTTTTTCTTTCGCAGCTCGCAGGCGCTCTAGCTCATCCCGTTCGTCGGAGCTAAGAGCAGGCGCAGCAGAGACTTCGACCCTTGTTGGCGGAGCCAGGGAAATGGGCTCCACGATCGTGATAGGAGCTTTCCGGTCTGCGGCTACATCAATAGCTGGGGCTGTGCTTGCGAGCATGGTCTCTTCAAACTCAGGCGTGACATGTCTTACGATGTTTGTATTCTCAGGATTCCAACTGAGGCTTGAGCCCAGAGCCACGGACAGAACACCCATCAGAGCCAGTTTCTTGCGAGCTGGAGACTGTAAAAAGTGTTTCAAATTAAATTTGGGCATGACATCCTCCTGAATCCCGTGAGGGAATCTTCTGAAAGTAGTGATATCCAAAAACAGGGCCAACTACCCTCACTGAAGATGCCGTCGACAAGTTGAAGTAATGTAACAAGATTCTCAAGCTGAGATCGGTGCCCAAAAGTTTTTCACCTGTTGATCTAATCAGCGCTTTCGAGATTCATTAACATTTCGACGAAAAAAGATTTTCAGACAGAACGAAGTTGGCCCTCTATTCTGGTACTGATCTAATACTTAGGCTTGGTATCTTACTGAGTCATCTATAGGAGGCCCCATGCGACCCACCAAGAGCAGCCCCAAAATTTTTGCCTCTGTCTTCTTATTGGCTCTATTGTTCGTGATGAGCTTAGGACTGAGCGGTTGCAGCCAAGGACTTTCTAGTCAGGAGCTTCCCCTTGCTTCCGAAATCCCGGAGCTAGATAAGGAGGAGCCAGGTAACGATGCAGCCGAAGAATTGACTCCCCCGGGTTTTGAGAAGTTTGCATCTCAATGTGGGACGGTCAGTGGTGTGGCGGGCGATCCAGGACTTTTTAATAATCCCAACGCCCTTCTTGAATACTGTGTGTATGCGAACCATCCAGAACCGAAAAAGACCATTTGGTTTTTTCATGGCCTAACGGATGACGAGAACATTTTTAGAAATCCGGGCGAAAACAGAATTTCCTATCGCAAATTTTTGGAGCAAGTGGAGCCAGTGAGAATAGTTGCGATCTCTTTTGGAACGCTTTGGATGTTTTCAAGTAACAACAATCGCACCGAAGAGCCCAAAGAAGCTACCATCGATGTTTTTAGAAACAAAATTGTTCCCTACTTTGTGGAACGTTTCAAACTGCCTCAGCCCTGGTCAGTCATGGGCCAGTCAATGGGCGGCTTTAATGCAGCCATCCTTTGTGCAGGGGCACCAGAGCTTTGGAAAAAATGCGTTCTATTAAATTCGATGCTGCCGAGCTGTGATCCCTACACTGGCGCATTTCCGGAGGGACTGACTCCCGTCGGCGGTGGATTTTCTGGAATCAATATGTGCAACCCAGGGCCTGCGGCAATGGTGAAAGATCAATTCACAGCTGCTGAATATAAGGATTCGCAACCCTTGCAAGTATTAGCTCGGGCTTCAAACCTTCCTAAGACCTATGTGACCGCTTGCCGTGAAGATGATTTTGGACTTTTCACGGGACCCCAAGCATGGGCTCAGGTCGGGCAAAGAAAAGGTTGGAACGTCACTTGGGATCCAAAGTCAGGAAGTTGCGATCACTTTCAATGGCCTGTGGAATCTGTGATCGAATTTTTGAAATAATTTTTGCCGAATGAATTTGAGAATTAATCAGAAGCTGGTTTTGCAGATTGGTTGGGGCCAAGGCACTGACGAAAATTGCCCCTCATTTGAAAAATTCGGCATTTTACAAGTTATTCGGCAGGCAAGCTGAGTTCTTGTTTGTTTCTTTGTCAAGCTCCGCTTAGGGTCCTCTCACGAGCTTTTGTAGGAGGACTTTGTGGAAATGATAACAAACATAGATGGCAATCGAACGAATCGGACATCGCAAACGGCTGCGAGTATTAAGCCCAGTGATAACAACTCCGGTGCAGTGACTTATGCTAGCTTTGAAGAATTCTATAAGGCCTATATGTCTTATCACACCAAGCCCTTGTCCAACTTTTTGCATTTTGCGGGTATCACCTTATTGCTGACTGCTGTTTTTTACGTGGAATATAATAATATTCCCCAAAGCTGGAAGATCACAGTTCCAGCAGCAGCCATCGGCTACGCACTTGCCTGGATCGGGCACTTCGCGGTGGAGAAAAATAAACCCGCTTCTTTCAACAATCCACTTTGGAGCATTCGTGCAGGGCTTCGCATGTACATCGATATGCTTCGAGGCAAAGTTAAAATCTGGTAAGCGAGTTTTTGCGACAAAATGAAATTTGATTTTAAGAGTGTCGATCCGGCTTCTCGGGACACAAAAATTCTAGTCGAAAATTGGAATTCCTGGCAGTGGCAGCTGCGGCACTCCGCTACGGATTTGGGGAGCTTCAGTAAAAGTTTAACTTTAACTCCAGACGAGGCTGCTGCCTTCAATGATGGGAAAGATCTTTTCTCCGTGCGCTGCACTCCTTATTATTTGAGCTTATTAGGACCCAGCCCTCAAGATCCTCTTCGTAAAGTGTTGGTCCCACAAATTCGCGAGATCGTAGCCGGCCATCAAGCCCTTCTGGATCCACTTGGAGAACGCAAGAATAATCCTGTTCCACGAATCATTCATCGGTATTCTGATCGAGCACTGTTTCTGATCACCGATTTTTGCAGCGTCTATTGTCGCTATTGCACGCGGAAGCATTTTACGGGACAAGGTCAGTCGCTCATTCCTGCAGAGGACTATGCGAAAGCTTTGTCCTACTTGCGGGAACGCAAAGGAATTCGCGAAGTCATTCTTTCCGGAGGGGATCCCCTCACTCTGTCGGATGAAGTGCTGGCAAGAGTTCTGAGTGATCTGCGAGACATCGAACATTTGGAAATCATACGCATTGGAACGCGCATGCCGGTGGTGTGCCCCATGCGTATCACGGAGAACTTGGTGCGTATCCTAAAACTCGCCAATCCGCTGTACATGATGGTTCATTTCAATCACCCGCGGGAGCTCACTGCCGAAGCGGCTGGAGCACTCACCTTACTTGCCGATTCTGGAATACCTCTATTTAATCAGATGGTTCTTTTAAATGGGGTCAATAATCATCCCGCGATCGTGCAAGCTTTGTCACGTCGGCTGCTGTATCTGCGAGTGAAACCTTACTATATGTTTCAGTGCGATCCCTCCATCGGCACGGATCATCTGAGAACTTCGATCGGTGAATCAATGAAAATTCAGCGCGAACTGTGGGGACATCTTTCGGGTCTTGCGATGCCCACTCTTTCCGTCGACATTCCTGAGGGTGGAGGGAAGGCCGCGCTGGTTCCGCAGTTCGAAACAGCGACGGAGTCTTTGCAAACTTCCGAAGGTGCGGTTTTTCAAAAAAGATTTTATCAAGGCTTTGATGGTGTGCAAGCTGAATACATTGATCCTGATCCGGCCTTGCGAGAAACTCCTTTGGATGCAGAACTTTATTTTGCTGAGTGGGAAGAGCTTAAAAATGCTAAGCTCCGCTAGTCCGCCAAATAGTTCTATGGCTCTGCATGAGGCAGAGGAAACTTGGCAAAAATTCAAAAATCGGATTTGGTAAAATCTGTCCAGGTGCAGGTTTTCAGTGTTGCCCAAAGGCTTGAGATGAGGTGATAGAGTGAGTGATGAAGTGCGAGCTACTGTGCATGAGAAAAATAAACGAGGCATCGAAAAAAAAAATCCTTGACCACACCTAAGCACGTTTTTCACAACTTTTGAAGTGAGGTCAGAGCTCTATACAATTGGGGTTTTTTGAAGCTTCTGCAACCCTTCCCTTCATTTTTATTTGCTTCAAGTGAAGCTGATCGACCGGAATAATAGACCTGCGAGATATCCATGACTGCCTTCAGTTTTTATTTGCCCCGCACTGACCCAATCCGGAACAACTCATCTCGAGACTAATTTCGGTAGCAAGAATTACCGGACAATTCAGCCCATGCATTAAAAATTTCGACAAACCAATTTACAGATGAATCCATCTCTGGGTTCAGGATTTATTGTATTTGATCTAGGAGAGAAATTTATGTGCATGCAGATTGCATCTTATACTTCTGAACGAATGAAAAATGATAGGGAGTTTTATAATGAGACAGTCATTGATTCTAACACTACTTGTATTTATTTCTTTAGATGTCTTTGCTCTTCGCGAACACATGATGAATTTTCCTGCACACAATACAAATGATAATTCACAAAGACTCATGGAATTGGAGACACTCACCCTTCCAAGCTATTTTTCCGAGCAAGACCAATTGACATACGATAATCCAAGACTGAGTCCGGCAGCCGGTGAGGTCAATCGTGATGATGCCAAGAGAGCGAGAGAGTATGTGCTTGAGTCTCAAAATTTTGAATTGATGTTAAGTAAAAATGACCTGAAGGCATTTAAAGAACGCCAAAGAAAAATGAACGAAACCTTAGAGAAAAAATATCAACAGTTGAGCTCAGAAGTGCTTTCTCAGATCGAAAATTCAGCAAATAAGGAAGACCAGGAGAAAAAAAACAGGTTCGATCGTCGTGCGACGATTCAATTAACTGATCTTGTTGCTGACTACATGGAGTACAACAAAAGGAAACGCGTTGCCTTCCGAAGTAATTGCCTTGAAGAGTTGAAGGTTCCAGCTGCGACAGCTGATCTTTATCGCGTGGACATCAACTATATGCTTTATGACTTTGATCGATACGACCGACTTTCAAGTCTGAGATACAGTGGTGCTCCATTAAACAAAGGACCTGTAATAATTCTGCCGGGCCGTGCGGAACCTAGCTATAAATGGGTTGAGTTTGCCCATGAGCTCTATCGCCGCGGATATGGACCAATTATGTCCATTGATCATCGCGGACAAGGTCTATCGACTCGAGTTCCATGGCTCGTAGAAGTGAACAATGGTGAATATGTTGGGCCTACTGGAGCTGACTTTATAGATAACGAGCAATCGATTCACAAGGTGGGTCACGTCGATCTTTTTCATTGTTATGTAGATGATGTTCATACATTCATGACAAAAATAGCCCAGCCTTTGCTCGATGCTTGGCATGATAAGTACAAAGAGGCCAAATACGAGAACGGTGAGTTAAAATACCCAGGCCTGAAAAAATACAGCATAAACGATATTACTTTTATAGGTCATTCCACTGGAGGCGCCATTGCTCAGGGCTATCTCATGCGATCTCAGATGGACCAAAAGTTCAAAGAGGTTAACGCGGCCCCGACACCTAAAAATGTTTTTCTGATCAGTCCAATGTTTGGTTTAAGTCTATTCAACGCTGCTCAAGGAGCAATTGGGCAAAGTATTGCAAAACAGGGGACTCAACCTGATCAGAAGCCGCAAAGATGGAAGGACCTTTGGAAATCAATCACATCAAGCTACAATTCAATAAAGAGTGTTGGACAATGTAAACTTCTAGAAATCTGTGGAGGCATCGCCAGCGACAAAGGGATCAATCCAAATCTTGTACATGATCCTTTCAATATCACAACCCACTCAGCTTCCAGATATCTTCACTATCGAATCATGGTTAATCTTTGGCCCGAGGCGAGAATTGAAGGGATTTCAGCCAACTGGCTCAAAGAAGCGGAAGTATTCTTTAAGCTCCTGCACAAAGATCCTTATTCGTATCCTGATACCAAATTGCGAATTTATATCGGAGGAAATGGATCTCCGCTCGAAGGAGAACGTGTCGTCGACAACGATGCCATCAAAAAGTACTGCAACAAAAAACGATCTGTTTTCAAAAATAAGACCTGTGAGGTTGTTCCGTTTGCGAATCTGCCGGATTGGGGCTTGGGAGGTTCAAGACATGCAATTCACAGTGAAGACGATTGGTATTTCGAACAGATGATGAGGGATATCGATGTTAAAATGGGAGGAAATTTCTTGCTCCACGATATGATCGTGAGGTGTGAAGAAGAGAAAAAAGTTGAAATGTACAAAGAAATGTACAAAAAGGGATCCAAGGTTACCTTAACTGATGTCAACGAAAAGAAAAATCTTCAGGTTTTGCTTGCTGCACAATGTGTAAAGCCGGAACTGATTGCACCCTATACAATGAACCATACGGCTCCCGGTTTCAGGCTCCATAAGAAAACAATTGATGACGAGAATTCCAAACGTTTGATCGATGATCTCAAGAGCCGAAAAGATTCTAAGGAAGTTAGCCTAGAACTCGATAAACACAAGATACTTAATTTCAATATCAACTAAAACAGCTCCAGCCGCGCATATTTGGTAACAAATTTGCGCAGGCTTTTGTCCTGAAAGAGTACTGAGACTTTCTCCATATCGCCTTTGCCCTCAAGAAGGTAAATCGTGCCCACTCCAAAAGTAGGATGGCGCACACGTTGGCCTTTCTGAAAAGCCGCGCGCTCTGATTGATCTTCGCCTTCATAGTCAGGAAATTCTTGTGAATCAGAAGAGGCTGCAAGTCTCGGTCGTCGAAAGCTATCGCGGTCCACAGATTGGCTCAAGCGTTCTGAAAAAGATCCTGCTTGCAGTGCCGATGTCATCTGAATATACTCTTTAGGAATTTCGGCGATAAATCTTGAGGGTGGATTGAACTGATCTTGTCCCCAAACTTTTCTTGTTCGCGCATAGGTGAGGTGCAGTTTTTGCCGGGCCCTGGTCATACCGACATAGGCTAGGCGTCTTTCTTCTTCTACAGACTGTTCATCTTGTTCGGACTGATCAAAACGATTGCTGGGAAAAAGATTTTCTTCAAGGCCTACGATATAAACATAAGGATATTCAAGACCCTTTGATAGATGCAGAGTCATCATCGTCACAGTTTTTTGTTCGGCTTCTTTTTTATCAAGATCACTCGATAATGACATTTCTTCAAGAAAGGTCGCGATGCTGGAGTCCGGCCTTTCCTTTGTGAATTGATCAAGGGCATTGCCAAGTTCACGCAAGTTTTCAATGCGGGACTCTGCTTCAAGGGTGGCTTCTGCCTTCAAGCGAGCCAGGTAATCTGTTTTTTCCAAGATCCACTGGTAGAGCTCCATCAACGAAAGCTGGTCGGTTTGTTCCCGCGCGCCCTGGATTAAGCTTAAGAAACCTCTGAGCTTACTGGTCGTTCCTGAATTGAAGGCCCTTTGTTCCACAGCTTCTGAAGAAGCTTTAAAAAGTGATGTCTTTTCCAAAATTGCTAGATCATCTAATTTTTCTAAAGAGGTTTTGCCAATGCCCCGCGCTGGGACATTTAAAACTCTGCGGAAGGCAGCATCGTCGTCGGGATTAATGGCCAAGCGAAAATAGCAGAGGATGTCTTTAATCTCGGCGCGATCATAAAAGCGCATGCCGCCAAAGATTTGGTAGGGTAAACCCAAAGTTCTGAATTGCTCCTCAAGAACTCGGGACTGAGCATTCGTGCGATAGAAGATTGCGATTTCATCTGCAGTAATTTCACCCTGATCCAAAACCCCTTGAACGGACTTGGCCACCCAACGAGCTTCCTCATATTCAGAGCGTTCTTCGCGCAAAGTGATGAGGTCCCCATCCGGATTCTGAGTAAAGAGAGTTTTGTCTTTGCGTTCTGAATTCAGACGGATGACAGCACTTGCCGCTTTGACAATGCAGCCGGTGGATCGATAATTTTCTTCGAGCTTTATAACCTTGGCATCAGGAAAATCTTTTTCGAAGTTCAAAATATTGCTGATGTCGGCTCCGCGCCAGGAATAGATGGACTGATCTTCATCGCCGACCACGCAAAGATTACGATGAGCTTTCGCCAAGAGTTGAATCAGTAGATATTGCACATAATTGGTGTCTTGATACTCATCGACCATGATGTATTTAAAGTGCTGTTGATAATCGGCTAAAACGTCGGGATTTTTCGCTAGCAGCTCATAGGTTTTCAAAAGTAAATCTTCAAAATCAAAAGCATTGGAATTTTTAAGCTCCAACTCATAGCGCTCAAAGACATCTAAAGTTCTTTGGTCATGGGCAAAGCCCGGAGTCTTAGCTGCTTTTTTTGAATCTAGTCCCTTCATCTTTGCTTGATGAAGTCGTGATTTGAACATTTTTGCGGGAAAGATTTTGTCGTTGATATTCAGCGCATTCATGCATTTTTTGATGGTCTGCAATTGATCGGAATCGTCGTAAATGACAAAGCCATCTCGGTAGCCAATACGAGTTGCGTGTTTTCTCAGAACGCGCACACAAAAACTATGGAAGGTGGAGATCCAAAGAGCACCGGCTCCATAGCCTGTGGGTATACCCAAGAGGTTCGAAATACGATGACCCATCTCTTTTGCAGCTTTATTTGTGAAGGTGACCGCAAGCACTTCTTGTGGAGCTGCCGAGCCGCTGAAAATCAAATTTGCAAAACGATGAGTCAAAGCTTTCGTCTTTCCCGAGCCCGCACCCGCAAGGATGAGGACAGGACCTTCCATTGTCACAACGGCGTCCCGCTGGGGGGCGTTCAAATTCTCGATCAATGAACTCATGGGACGATTTTCCTCACTCTGTCTAAGATATCGACAAAGAAATGGTCTTAGTTCGTCCCAGGTGCAGAGGCAAATGGCAATGTTGTTGCTGCTAGGCAGGCGTGCGAAAAATTCTTATATTGCCTCTTATATTGAATCTCCTGCTTTCTTGCGTGGCCAAAGATCCGCAGGACGGCCAATCGGGACCCCTTCGAGTCAAGATTCCCATTTTTAATCCCGAATCACCTGATACCTACGCAATGAAAACTGTGCAGGTCGATACAGTCGACCACTTAAAGACCTTTAGCGGGAGTACCGGGCAGTTCTATTTTTCTCCTGGCAGCATGAATGGAAAATTGGTCGGCCATCGACCTGCAGTCAAATTGGGTCGAGATTCTGATGGCAGCTATTTTCCAACCGATCTTTTAAGTTTGCAGATTGTTAGCATCTACTATCATCTGGAGCAGCTCCGTTTTTTCGATCGCGAATTGAAAATCGAATCCTCAACTAATTGGCCTAAAAGCATAGCTCTAAATGCGAGGCTGCCCAGCCGGCGTGATGATTTTAGGCACAATAATGCCTTTTACAGTCCAGAGCTCGATGCCTTGGTTTTTGTTCCTTATACACAAAAGCGCCTTCCGATTATGGTGAATGCGGGTGTTATTGCCCATGAACATTTTCATAGTCTCTTTGAAAGTTATTTGGACCGTTCGGTGAAGAAGCTGAAGCTCTATGAAGAAAAGACCAGCGACACAAAATTGACTGAAGACAAAGCTAAGCAGGGCAGCCTGGGACTATGCAAGGGCAGCGAGCAGCGCCCTCGATATTTGATAACCCTCAATCGCGCAATGAATGAAGGTTTGGCCGATGTTTGGGCTTGGCTAGCAACGGGTGACACTCGGTTTGTGGAACGGTCCCTTCATCAAGGTGGAGGGCAGGTTTCCGATCGACTGAAAATCACCCCGCCTTCGAGTTCACGACCACTTTGTGGAAGAATGGCTCCGCGTGCAGTTTCGCGGGACCTCAATTCGGAAGTGCAAGGTGAGATCGAAAATTGCGCCTGCTTGGCTTTGAAAATTCAAGAAGCTGCTTTAGACACTAAGTCGGAACAAGAAGCGCGGGAAAATTCAGTGGGTTTAGCCTACCATTTGGGTTCAAGAATTGCCAAGACGCTGAAGCAATTTGTTCAAATCTCTAGTGGCGCAAGTGCAGAACCTAGATTCTTATCATCCTCAGATCGGCGAGCCGTTGCTGAAGCCCTGATTCGCGGCCTTCAAAAAATAGAACAAAAAATGACTGCGATGAAGGAGGACGAATGGCCCGAACCTCAGGAACTTGTTGCAGTGTTTGTCGACGAAATTTCAGAAACGCAAAAGCACAACTGTGAATACGCACAGAAGAAGCTGGGCGGGTCACTCAAAGGTTTTTGTAAGCCTTCCGCGGAAACTAATGAAGGAACGATAGTAGCTCCAAGTCGAGGACCCAGCAGTGTGAAGGCCGATCCCACAAATGTAGAATCCACAAACCAAAATTCGGAAGTTCAAAAGCCACCAGCAAGTAAACTGCGAAGAATTATTTTTGTTGGAAGTGATTCCAGGTTCGAGCGCAACGACAAGCAAGAGTACGAGCAAAAACAGATGTTCAGCTTTGGATTCGGCCTTCGTAAAGGCCGGTGGATGGGAGCGCTGGAGGGCGGAACATTCTCGGAATCCTCGAATCTGGGAAGTATTTCCTTAGCTCGTAAGTTCGAGCAATACACGGGTACGTTTTTACTCATTCCCCAGGCAAAACAACTGAGTCCCTTCATCGGTGCTGGCCTCGGCTTTTACCGGGAAACAGTTGATTTTGTAGTCGACAAAGCCGCAAGCTCGTCCAATGGTGCTTGGGAAACAGTGAACCTTTTCACGGCAGGAATTCGTTTTTTTGCCAAGACTTCCATCTGGCTCTCTGGAGAGGGCCGAATCTTTTTGGGCGGCCGAATCGAACCCGATCCGATGGTGGGTTACCTCATTCGTATGGGCGCGGAGTTTTAGTGCAGCGAGTCCCGAAACGTTAGGAGGTGCCTTTTGTTACTGTATCTTTTGGACGATTGTTTTGGAGATTCCGTCTTTTTCGAGCTTCTTTTTGTGGGCTTCGGCATCGTCTGAAGATTCAAACAGACCAACGCTCACGCGGTACCAAGTCTGATCTTTGACCTTAGCCGTAATGTAGAAAGCAGGAATGTTTTTTTCTTTCAGGCCCGAAGACATCTTTTGAGCTTCGTTTTCTGAAGGATACGAAGCGATCTGCACAGTGTATTTTCCAAGATTAGTGCTAGGCAATTCTGGCTTGGCTTTTTTTTCGACCTTCAGTTCGTCTTTTGCCTCCAGTTTCAATTCAACCTTGGAGTTGTTTTTTGCTTTAGCATCTGCAGCGGACAAAGAATTGTGGTCCATCACTTTTGAAGTTTCACTTTTCTTTTCAGCAGAGTGAGCTTCGGCAGAACTGACATCTTTTTTGTCTTTGCTCGATTCTTTGGTCGATGCAGGAGAGTGGCCAGCCTCAGTGTGACTGGAGTCAGCTTCCGCTTTTTCGACGATGCTAGCTGTGCTGCGGCTGCCGCTGTCAGCGCCATGTCCCTCATCTTCTTTTTTCAGACTGTCTTCAGCTACAAATTCTTCAGCAAGTTTTGCAATTTCATCATCAGAAAGTGTCTCTTTGTCTTTGAGTGTATTTGCATGCGGATCCACCGAAGCCACGCCCCGTGAGGCTTCCTCGCCCTGACCCTGCTTTGGAGAACCATGTTCGTATTTAGCAACCTGGTGCTGATTGTCGCTAAATTTTTTCCCAACAAAGGTGCCCACGGCAAATGATAATAATGAAATAAAAAGAACAAGTCCCATCTTCAAAGCGACATCCAATTTTGAAGCATTTTTTTCTTTCGACACAAAAGTCTCCTTCGCCATCCTGGCCCAGCCTGCAGTCAAAAACTTTACACATGCACCTACTAGAATCATAAGATTCATGACGAACCAGCGTCAATCCTACCACCGTCCTGAAACTGCTAGGCAAGGTCCAAAGCTTCGTTTAAATCAGAAAGAATGGCACTTGATCAAACTCATTTAGACAAAAGCCTTGCTGCTTCCGACCGAGCGCATCAGAATTATTTACAGGTTGCCCTGTCAGCTGCGCGGGCTGGGCGTGATCAGCTTCTCAAGTATTTGGGCCGACTTGAAAATGTAGATAGAAAATTTCAAGCGGGCTTGGTGACCGAAGCCGACCGTGCCGCCGAAGCAGCGATTCACGAGGTGCTTAAAACCTACACTCCGGATTTTGAGTTTTTAGGGGAAGAATCTTCTGCCAACGAAAAGACTCTGAAAGTGCAATCGCAGTCGGACTATCGCTGGATTGTGGATCCACTCGATGGAACAACTAACTACGTCCATCAGTTTCCGTTTTTCGCAGTCAGCATCGGCCTTGAGTTTAAGGGCAAGGTGGTCGTTGGAGTCGTCGATGCACCTCTTTTGAATGAAGTTTACTGTGCCGTCAAAAACGGTGGTAGCTATGTGAATGGCAAAGCCCTGCAAGTCAGCCAAACAGCAAGCCTCGAAGATGCTTTTGTTGCCACAGGCTTTCATGCGGAAAAGCAAAAGATGTTTGATGAACAGTTAGCGATGTTTTCATACTTAGGTCCAAAAGTTCGTGCCGTCCGCAGACCCGGTGCTGCGTCCTTGGATCTCTGTTACCTCGCGCGAGGTGTATTTGACCTCTATTATGAACGAGGTCTGCAGCCCTGGGATTCGGCAGCTGGCGCCATCATTGTCGAAGAAGCCGGCGGCTTCGTTCGAAGTTTTTTCGAAGACACTTATTCTCCGTTTCAAAACTCACTTCTTGCGGGAAATCCCAAACTCGTTTCTGAGTTTGTATCTTCTTGTTCACATGTTTTTGGATCGAAAGAATTTCCAGAGTGATCGCTCAACTGGACCTTCTTTAGTCCAGTCAATTCAGTGACAGAGAATTAACAATTCGGCAGTCAACAATCTGCCGACCTTCTTTTTAAATTTTGATTAGTCTCAAGGCCTGCGACCTTAATTCAATGCTTTGAATAGCACGCTCGACTTATTTCCCTGTCCTTCCATCTTGGTCGCGAGGATTTTCGTCTTGTTGGCACTTCTGTTGCTGAAGAGAGTCTAAGAGAGCTTCGAAAGCAGGGAGGATTCTTTTGGCAGAGCAGAACGCAGCCCCTAAAGAAGCCGCAGCAGCGGCCCCATCTGGAGGATCTAACAAGACCCAGATGTTTTTAATGATTTTAGTTATCGTAAATATGGTGGCCGTTGGCGCCGTGGGCTTTCTGTTGTGGAAGAATAAACAGAAAGAAGCCGCAGAGCCCAGCATTGATCACGTCATCAAAGGTGAACACGCGACTCAGCAGAAAGAGTCCAAAGAAGCAAACTTGGCGCGAAAGCCAGTCGTTCCTTTAGAGACCTTTATAGTGAATCTTGCGGGTTCTCGGGGCCGACGTGTGGCGAAAGTGAATATTGAATTTGAAGTGTCTGTGCCTTTGGTCCAGGCCGAGCTGGATCAGCGAAAAGCTCAAGTACGAGACATTGTGATCATTCTTCTTTCCGGAAAAACTTACGAACAAATCGAAAAGCCTGAGGGCCGAAACCAACTACGGGACGAAATTAAGGACACCGTAAATGCCTTTCTGACTCAAGGTAAAATTGAAAACGTTTTCTTTACTGACTTTATTTACAACTAGGAGCCGCGCGAATGAATCAAGTGCTATCACAAAGCGAATTTGATGCCCTGCTAGCCGCTGTCTCAGAGGGTGAAGTCGGAGATTCATCTGGAAGTTCTTCAGCCGGACCGGCGGCAAGTTCGGGTCCTAGAGATGAACGAGTCATTGTTAGCTATGATTTAACCAGCCAGGATCGAATCATCCGCGGTCGTCTTCCGCAGCTGGACGTTATTTACGAAAAATTCATGCGCGCCTTTCGCGTGACACTGTCCAGCGCCCTTCGAAAAATTGCTTCGATCACTCTTGCGAGCACGGACTTTTTAAAGTTCGGCGTATTTATCAACACTCTGCCAATGCCCACCTGCATGTCGGTCTTGCGTTTTCAGACGCTCCGGGGCTCGGCTCTGTTGGTCATCGAAAGTAAACTGGCCTATGCTCTCGTTGATTCTTTTTTCGGTGGAGTCGATCGACCTTACACTAAGATTGAAGGTAAGGACTTTACTCAAATCGAACTTTCGATAGTACATAAAGTGGTCAATCTAGCCATTGATGATCTTGAAGCAGCCTGGGAATCGGTGGAAAAAATTGGGTGTTCTTTCGTGCGAACCGAAGTGAATCCCCAGTTTGTTGGAATCGTACCCCCGACAGATGTCGTGATCGCTTCCATCTTCGATGTGGAACTTGAAAATGCCAACGGCACCATAACGATCGTGATTCCTTATTCGACGATTGAGCCCATCAAGCAAAAGCTTTCAAGTGGCTTCCAGGTGGAGTCTGACCAAACTGATAAACGAATTTGGACGTCCATTATCTGCGATCAGCTGATGGAAACGGAATTGAACCTTGCGGTGAATCTGGGGCATTCCCAAATCACACTCGAGCAGATGATGAGGCTGAAAGCCGGTGACGTCATTCCCTTAGATCAAGATAGTTCGGGCGAACTGGCCATCGAAGTCGAAGGTGTGACCAAGGCCAAAGGTTTCTATGGTTATCATCATGGTGCCGTGGCGATGCAAGTGACAGAAGTTGTAGACAAACAAAATGGTTGATCTGATTTTGGAGGTTTTAAATGGCAGATAATTTGGCAGCACTCGCTGATCAACTGGAAGCAGAAGCTCTAGCCGCATCAGGTGGTGGTGGTAGTGCCGCCCCCTCGGGTGAGTCAGTGGCGGAGGATATTATCCGAGACCGCAATCTAGGGATGATTCTTGATATTCCCTTAAAAGTGACAGTGGAACTGGGCCGAGCAAAAATGGCAGTGAGCGAGCTCATTAAACTTGGGCAAGGTTCGGTCATTGAACTTCACAAACTCGCTGGGGAACCTATGGAAGTGCTTGTGAACGATAAACTGATCGCCAGGGGTGAAGCCGTCGTCGTGAATGAAAAATTTGGTGTGCGACTGACTGATATTATCTCGACCCGAGAACGTGTTGAACAGTTAAAATAACAAATGGAAATGAGGAGCCTTCGCTTGATTCATTATCGGTTTTCAAACATTTTCTTAGTTCAGTTATTCCTTGTCTGCAGCTTGTTGCTTGCAGGCTGGGCTGGCTGGGCGCAAGAACCCAAAGCGGAAAACGAAATTCCCGTAAAGCTGCAAGCGGTGGGTGCTGTCACTTCTTCTGCGGATTCGGAAAGCGCTCAGTCTAAGCTTTTTATAGGTTTGGCAAGTGTGGTACTTATTGCAGCTGGGATTCTTTGGGCCCTCAAAAAATATTCCATCCACAATGGTAAGTCGGCTCAGAATAAAATCAAAGTTTTGACTCAGTATCATATGGGTCCCAAAAGATCTTTGGCAATTGTGCAAGTCGCGGGCGAGTCCATTCTTGTCGGTCTTACAGATCACCACATCAGTCATATCAAAACCCTCAGTCTATTAGATGAAGATCTTCCGGAGCTGGAGCAAAAATCTTTTGGCGACGTGGCTTCTGATACGGTTCTGAGCGAACAGAATGACAAAGATTTCAAAGTCGATTTGCGCGAAGAGTTCAAAATTACCGGACTCAAGCAGCTGGGCAAGGGGCTACGATGATTCGCTTCACTTACCTTTTGCCCTTAGTAGCACTGGTGATCATGACTTTGGTTTCCATGTCCGCGATGGCACAGGTGACTTTGCCGCAAGTGAGTTTGGGTTTCAAAAATGTTGATAGTCCCCAGGATGTTGTGAGCGCCATAAAAATTATCATGGTGCTGACAGTTCTTACCTTGGCACCTGCAATTCTGATCATGATGACCAGCTTCAGTCGAATCATCATTGTGCTTTCCATTTTAAGACAGGCTTTGGGCGTCCAACAGATGCCGCCCAATCAGCTCTTGGTGGGACTCGCACTTTTTCTTACATTTTTTATCATGGGTCCCTCTTTTCAAGAAATGAACACAAAGGGAATTCAGCCCTACTTGGCTGGGCAATTGACTCAGGATAAAGCCCTCGAAGAAAGTTTGAGCCCTTTGAGAAAATTCATGTTCAGTCAAACTCGCCCTGCTGACCTTTCTCTTTTTGTGAAGCTCAGTCGTGCGGCAGAACCAAAGACGCTGGCCGATGTCTCAACAATGACTTTGGTTCCAGCTTTTGTGATTTCCGAGCTAAAAACGGCTTTTCAAATCGGATTTATCATTTTTCTTCCCTTTCTTGTAATCGATATGGTTGCGGCCAGTGTCCTTATGGCAATGGGGATGATGATGTTGCCACCGATGGTGATCTCTTTACCACTGAAGGTAATGATTTTTGTACTGGTCGATGGTTGGTCGCTACTTGTGGGTTCAATGGTCGGAAGCTTTGGAGTCTAAATGACAGAAGATTTGGTAATTCAGTTAGCTCAAGATGCTCTCAAAACCTCTGCGATGTTGGCGGCTCCAATTCTTATCGGAACTTTGGTGATCGGTTTGCTCGTCAGTATCTTTCAGGCCCTCACGCAAATCAATGAGGCCACGCTAACTTTCATTCCAAAAATGATCATTGCTGCTTTGGTGATCGTACTAGCTGGGCCTTGGATGCTGGACGTGATGGTCAGCTATACGACGAAGCTATTTGAAAATCTTCCGACTTATGTGAGGGAATAGTTTAAAGATGAATCCGTACCAACTGCCTGAAGAACAAATGCTGGTTTTTGGACTCCTCTTTTTGAGAGTCATTGCGTTCTTCGTTGCGATGCCAATCGTAGGAACAAGTTCGGTACCTTCACCCATTAAAGTTCTTTTCTCATTGGCTTTTGCAATGACAATGTTTCCCGTTGTGCAAGCGACGCCTATGAACCAAGAACTACTTTCTGATTCTTTGATTTGGCTCTGTGGCAAAGAACTTATGGTCGGCCTTTTCCTAGGCTTTCTCGTGCGGATGTTTTTTTTCTCGATGAGTGTGGCGGGGGATATTGTTGGTATGACTGCCGGTTTCTCGGCTGCTCAAATGTTCAACCCGGCCTTGGGCGAATCCGGCACAGCGATGGATTTCTTTCACGTTTTGCTGGGAACTTCGGTTTTCCTGATTCTTGGTGGGCACCATATGTTCATCCTGGGCTTTGCCCAATCTTTTCAATTTCTGCCAATTTCCTCGATGGGATTCAATTTGCTAGCACCACAAGCTGTGGTCGATTTAGGAGCTGAAGTCATTGCGACCGGTTTCAGATTGGCTTCGCCGATTTGGGTTGCCTTGCTGATTGCAAATCTTGCCATGGGTCTGCTTGGACGAGCCGTGCCCTACATCAATACTTTTGTGCTGAGCTTTCATGTGACCATCATGTTGGCCTTTGGAATTTTGATCATCATGATGCCCATGTTGGTTGGTGAAATGCATGGAATCATTGATTTGATGGCCAGCGGTTTTTTTAAAACTGTTCGAACTTTATAGACTTTAGATAAAAGGGAATGAATGGCTGACGAGAGTAGTGATGAAAAAACGGAAGAAGCAACACAGACCCGGCGCGATGAATTTCGCAAAAGGGGTCAAGTTGCTCATTCGAAAGAACTAGCTTCGGCGGTTCTTTTCATTGCTGCTGCCATTCTCGTCTCTGGTTTGTCCCATTATTTCGTAGGTCATCTTCAGGATCTTTTTCAAAGAACTTTGGGAGGTGATCTTGTTCATGCAGTCAGGGAAGGCGACTTCTGGGCCATAGTTCAGGTGGCCTCTTTCAAGTACACCGTTTTAATCACGCCCATTTTCGCGATTTTTGGTGTGTTAGGTCTTGCCTCTTTTGTCGTGCAGATGGGATTTCTTCAAGTTGAGGATGCTCTTCAGCCAAAGCTTGAGCGCATCAGTCCACTTAAGGGCTTCTCGCGGCTGTTCAGCCTAAGAAACTTGGCCGAAGGTATTAAGTCCCTTCTCAAATTGCTTTTGGTCAGTGGGATCACCTACTTGGTTCTCAAGGGCGAAATGGCTCACATCCCAATGCTGATTCGAACAAATGTCACAGAGTCTTCTGGTTTTCTTGGCTCCGTTCTCTTCAAACTCTTTTTTAGCTTAGGCTTGGGAGTGCTGTCGATTGCAGTTTTGGACTATTTCTTTCAGCGCTGGGATCTGGAGCGCCAAATGAGAATGACCAAAGAAGAAGTCAAGCAAGAGCACAAAAATCAAGAAGGGGATCCGCTGATCAAAGCGCGAGTTCGAAGAATTCAGCGCCAGCTTGCCAATCGGAAGATGATGCAAGAAGTGCCTAAGGCCGATGTTATCATTACGAATCCCACACATATTGCAGTGGCATTGAAGTATGATGCGAATCTTCCTGCGCCGCAGTTGATCGCAATGGGAGCTGATCTCATCGCGCAAAAAATCAAAGATTTGGCGAGGGAAAAAGGCATTCCAATCGTTGAGAATAAGCCTTTGGCGCGAACAATCTTCAAAACGATGAAAATCGGTCAGGTCATTCCCAGAGAGCTTTTTGTAGCTGTGGCTGAAGTGCTTTCCTATGTTTATAAACTCCGTCGCAGGAAGAGGTCGATCTAGTGGATGATCTTTTTCAGTTTCTAAAGAAATTTGAGCGTTACACTAAAAATACTGATCTTTTAATTGCCTTTGGCATGTTGGTCATACTCTCGGTTATGATCATCCCACTGCCACCAGTTCTTTTGGATTTGGCCCTTACCTTCTCATTGGCCTCATCGATTCTGATATTGTTGGTATCCTTATATGTAAATAAAGCATTGGAATTTTCAGTGTTTCCTTCTTTGCTGCTGATGACGACCCTGTATCGATTGTCATTGAACGTAGCAACGACCCGATTGATTTTGACACATGGACACCAAGGGCCTGATTCCGCAGGAGAAGTAATCAAAGCCTTCGGAAATTTTGTGATCGGCAACAACTATGTCATCGGGGGAGTCGTCTTCGTGATCCTCGTGATTATTAATTTCATAGTAATCACAAAAGGTTCGGGCCGAGTGGCAGAAGTCGCAGCCCGATTTACTTTGGATGCAATGCCTGGAAAACAAATGGCCATTGATGCAGATCTCAATGCAGGCCTACTGACTGAGGCTGAGGCGCGCAAGCGCCGTAAAGAGATCGAATCCGAAGCCGATTTTTATGGAGCCATGGATGGTGCCAGCAAGTTCGTCCGTGGTGATGCTATCGCTGGTATCATCATCACCATCGTGAATGTAGTCGGTGGCCTCCTTATCGGTGTTTTGCAGAAGGGCCTCGATCTATCTACAGCGGCGCAGTACTATTCGATGCTGACAATCGGTGATGGCTTGCTTGCCCAAATTCCTTCCCTGATTATTTCGACGGCAGCAGGTATCGTCGTCACTCGCAGCAGCCGCAGCGATGAAAACATGGGAGTGGAAATAACGAATCAGCTATTATTGAACCCTCGGGCCCTGTTGATTTCCGGCGGTGTGGTCGGTGGACTGGCCCTAGTCCCCGGATTACCAACGATTCCTTTTCTTATGATTGGCGGAGGTATGGCCGGACTTTCTGAACTCGTGAAACGTTCTCGGTCTGAAAAAGAGGACATTGCAAAGAAAGAGTTCGAAGAATCCAATGTAGGAAATAAGAAAGAAAATATCGAAAGCATGCTTCCCTTGGATATGCTCGAACTCGAAGTTGGTTATGGCCTCATTAATATTGTCGAAAGTGATCAAAGCGGCGATTTGCTCGAGCGCATCGGCAGCATTCGAAAACAGTTTGCGGTGGACCTCGGAATTGTGGTGCCGAGTATTCACATTCGCGACAACTTGCAACTGCAAGCTGGCGAGTATCGTTTTCTGATTAAAGGAAATAAAGTGGGCGGAGGAATTCTTAGACCCGACTGCCTCCTAGCGATGGATCCAGGAAATGTCACGGATAGGGTCAATGGAACTCCTACAAAAGAACCTGCTTTTGGACTGGATGCTCTTTGGGTCAATCAATCCACCCGCGAAGAAGCTGAGATCGCTGGCTATACCGTAGTGGATTTACCCACGGTGATGGCGACGCACATCACGGAACTTGTGCGCAGTCATGCCCACGAACTGATCGGTCGCCAAGAAGTTTCTGCCTTGGTGGATAACTTTAAGAAGACACATCCAAAAGTTGTGGAAGATCTTATTCCAGATCCCTTGCCTTTGGGGGGAGTTGTTCGGGTGCTTCAGAATTTGTTGAAGGAAAGTATTTCGATCCGGGATCTTCGCACCATTTTTGAGGCTCTTTCTGATGAAGCTTCGAGAACGAAAGATGTCGAGGTTTTGACGGAGTCCGTGCGTAAGGCCTTAGCCCGAGCGATCACGGCGAAATTTTCTAATTCAGACAATCAGATACCCGTAATGACTTTGCATCCCAATGTCGAAGAACTGATCAGCAGCTCGCTTCTGCAGACAGAACAAGGTGTTCAGCTGGTGATGAGTCCCCAGTCGGCGCAAAGACTGATTACTGAAATCGCTAACTCTGTCGAGTCTCATCCGGAAATTGCCAGTCAGCCAATTTTACTGACCAGCCCCAGTACAAGACGACATTTGTATAAGCTCACTTCGCGGTTTATTCCGCAGTTGGTGGTTCTTTCTCACAGCGAATTAACAAGTGACGCTCACGTTCAGTCGGTTGGTGTCGTGGAGATGAAGCATGCAGGTTAAAAAATTTGAAGCTCGAACAATGAAAGAAGCTTTGGAAATGGTTAAGCGGCAGCTTGGACCCGAAGCAATTATTCTGAGCGCAAAAGACAACCGCAATCGCTTTGGTCTTGTTGGGGATATGAGTGTCGAAATTACGGCAGCGGTTTCTGAGGAAACGCTTCGAAAAAAACAGTTCACTGAGTCTCGCATGAATGCGCAGGACCGAGAAAAATTTGGCTCCATCACTGCTAAATCGCAAAAGCAGGTCATGAACAATTTCGTTAATCACTACAAGACGAGTCAGGAGCCAGAGACTCGTTCAAACACTCGGTCCTCAGTTCGCTATATAGATATTGACGAAAAGCCAGATCTTCGAAAACCAGAATACAGAACTGATAGCAAGCCAGCACCTGTGGACAAAAATGAGGACAACATCGCTCGCAGCCGCATTCGAAATGCAGCGCAAAGAGCCTGGGGTGCTTTTACTGAGGTCACTAAAGAGCTTCCCGAGCCCACTGAAATAGTTAGGCCCAATTCGCCCCAAGCGACCAATGCTGAAGTCATGGGACTCAAATCAGAAATCCAAGAACTTAAAACTCTCATCTCGCAGTTTCAAAAAGTACCAGATATCATCGGTGGCACTTTTCCGGGTGCAGACTTCGGCGTCCAATACCACTGCAGTTCTTTGTTCCAAAGACTCTCTCGAGCCGGAGTTCACCAAGAAGTAGCCGGGGAAATACTTCGACTGTTGCAGGGTCAATTGCCTTTGGAGCGTCAGCGCGATCCTTCAGTGATGGAAGGCCTGGTCGTGCGCTATCTTCTTCAAAGCATCAAAACCAGTGGTCTTACAGAAGATCGCAAAGTTCAACTTTTTGTGGGACCGCAAGGAAGTGGTAAAACTTCTGCGCTGATTAAATTGGCCAGTCAGTACTTGATTCGCGATAAAAAGAAAGTTGCCCTGGTGACCACAGACACTCAGCGCATTGGCTCTGCCGAACAACTTCGGATTTACGCACAAATTCTGAATGTGCCTTTCGCCATAGTCCGCAGTCCGAAAGAGTGGCCACAATTGCTGCAGGCCCTGAGCGGGTATGATGCGATTCTTTGCGACTATGCAGGCAGCAGTTTGAGTTCAGAGCGTGAAATCAATGAGCTTGCCGCTAAATTACCGCCTGAAACAATGAAGGCACAAGTACACCTCGTCCTGCGCTTGAATATGCGCAGTGAAGAAATGCAGGAAATCTGGCGGCGCTATTCCCAGTTTCAACCCATGGACTTTATTTTTAATGGACTTGATGAAGCCCTGGCTCACGGTCAGATGCTCAGCTTGCTTTATAGTACTCAGCTGCCGGCTCGGTCTTTGGGAACTGGCCCAAGAGTGCCCGAAGATTATGAGAACGCGAGTGTCGAGCGCATTGTGGATTTAGTTTTTCATCTTTCATCTCAGTATCAAATGCAGGAGAAATCTTTATGAGTCGGTCTCTGATTGGAACCAAAACACTGTCTTTCAGCTCTGGAAAAGGTGGCGTGGGCAAAACTTCGCTTTTAGTCAACGTGGCAATGGGACTTTCCGAAAGGGGTCAAAAGGTTTTGATTTTTGATGGCGACTTGGGCCTTTCGAATGTCGAGATCTTTTTTAATCAAAGACCCAAAGGACATATTCTAGAAGTGATGGAGGGCCACAAAGAGCTTTCTGAAGTCATCACACCTCTCTATGAAAATTTAGATCTCATTTCGGGGGGGCACGGTTTGATTGAAGCAGCCAGACTGAATGCCTTTTCTCGCAAGTCGCTGATCGATGCGGTGACTTCAATGGAAAGGCGCTATGACTACCTCCTGATCGATACAGCCCCTGGGATTGGTGACAATGTCCTTTATCTAAATGCGGCGGCTCAACAGATCATGATTGTAATTACACCCGATGCGGCCTCAGTCACAGACTCCTACGCCTTAATTAAATTGCTCCATCAAATTCATGGCGAAAAGAAGTTCAATATTATCTGCAATCAAGTCCGAGATGAAAATGAAGGACTGGGACTTTTCAGTCGTTTCAACGAGGTCGTGAATCGGTTCATGTGTATTGGCTTGGACTACGCCGGTTCAATACCACACGATACGGTGTACAAAAGATCGTCACAATCACAGCGCTTGCTTCATAAGATGGAAGCAAAAGTCGAGGCCCTCCAGCATCTAGGCAAATTGGTTGCCAATATTCAAAATCGAAATCGAAGCCAGGCTAGTCTAGACAAGGGTGGCCTCCAGTTCTTCTGGGAACAGGTCGTCGGTGTAGCCTGAGTATTTTGGACTTTCGGTCTTCATGATGCATCTGATAAACTGGTTCAATCAGGGTGGGTGAATGAGTAAAAACGCTGCTGTTGCTAAAAAGTATAAGGAAGATCCTAAATCCTTCTATCGCACGAACAAAGACAAGCTCGTCTCTGAATATTCACCCTTGATTAAGTTCATTGCTCAAAAAATCGCGGTGCGCTTGCCATCGAATATCGAATTGGATGATTTGATTTCGGCAGGTGTTATTGGTCTGATGGATGCAATTGATAAGTATGACCCGACTCGAGACAACAAATTTAAAACCTACGCAGAGTTTCGAGTCCGGGGTGCCATTCTCGATGAACTGCGCTCTCAAGATTGGGTGCCGCGTTCTGTTCGTGATAAAGCTAAACTGTTAGATAAAACAGTGATTCATCTCGAGGCAGAACTTGGACGTGTTGCAACCGACGATGAAGTAGCCGTAGCCCTCAACATGAGCCTTGAAGAGTTCCACGAGTTGGTCCATCAAGTTCGACCAGTATCCTTGCTATCGATTGATGAGGCCCAGTCTTTTAGTAATGTGGATAAAAAATCAATTTTAAATCTGCTTGAGGGCACCCGCCTCAACAATCCTTTTGTGCAACTGAATATGAAAACCGTAAAGGATGTTGTGACAACGGCTATCGAAGAATTGCCGGAACGACAGCGTCTCGTGTTATCGCTCTATTACTATGAGGACTTGAACCTCAAAGAAATTGGAAAAATCCTACGAGTCACGGAAAGTCGGGTGTCGCAGCTTCATGCTCAAGCGGTCACTCATCTGCGAGCAAGATTGGCTCAGGTGCTGGGAAGCACCGAGCTTGATGTTGCCTAAGACCTAGCTCAGGAAAGCTAGGTCAGGTCAGTATTACTTCTTTTTATCTTTCATTTTATGAGGTCTAGCCTCAGCGAGTTCTTTCCGACAATTTTCCGATAGGCTCTCTTTCTTATCCATCAAACAGCGCATCACTCGGCCCTTTCCTTTTTCGATGTCTCCACACAAAGTAAGAGCATCATCTTCGCAGGCCACTTTTCACTTTGAATCCATGTGCAAAATATCTTTTTGAGTCGTTCAAGGTTCGTCCGATTGGGTTTTTCGTGATGATTCTCAAGCTGAGACACTTAGGATTGTATAATGGTGATACAACTGTCAAATTCTTCAACCCTCGACCTCTAAGTTCATATAGGCTTATAAAGAACGGGGGGTGAAAGTGCTTGCACTATCATTTCGTCAAATTAATGTGACTCGTACTGGCCTATCACTACTGGCCGCTGTGAGTTTTTCTTGGCAGGCATTCGCCCAGACTAACGTTGAGGCGAAAAAGATGCTGGAACGAATCGCTGGAACGAAAGTACCGGGCGACGATCCTCTCATCAAACAAATGGAGCAGTTGATTTTGAAAGGGAAGAGGCAGGAAGCTGCCGAGCTTGCCCTTTCTCATCCCGGATTTCTGAATGTCACTGTGAAACAGATGGCACTTAAGATGTCCACTCGTGAAGAAACAACGCGGGTTGATCTGAACGACTTCACGGCTTCGATCATCGGGGTTACTCGTGATGATCAGGATGCTCGGACCTTGCTGACTGGGAACTTCTTCTATATGGGGGATGCCACAAAGCTCACTACAGCGACACCGGTTCGCAGCGCCATGGTTGCCGACCTTCTAAACTCCAACAATCATTACGAAGATTTGGATAGGGCATCGATTGATCTGGGCAAAGTGCTCAAGCGAGTCGAGGGCCAGAAAATCTATTCTCAGGCTTCTCAGGCTGCCGTGGCAAATCCGGATCCAGCTGGAGTTTTAACTTCAAGATCTTTTCTTTCTTCGCATGTGATCGCGGGTACAAACCGCCGTGCGGTGGAATATACTTTTCGTGAATTCATGTGCACGACCATTGAAGAGTGGGCAGATGCTCAGGCACCTTCGGGACGTATCGGTCGCGACATCGATCGAAATCCAGGCGGCTCTCCAGCTAAGTTCGAAACCAGCTGTAAAGCTTGCCACTCTGTGATGGATGGTTTTCGGGGCGCTTTTGCCTTCTGGAACTTTCAGTTTGATCGCGAAAAGGGGATTGCCTGGGTATCGAATTCTATAGCTGAAACCAGCTTAGATCCTTTGGGATACTTAGCTTCGAAAGTTGTGAAGAAGCTCAACCATAACGAAAGCGTTTATCCCGGTGGCTATGTCACCGCCGATAATTCTTGGCAAAACAACGCCATCAACACGGCTAACAATGCAAAGTTTGGCTGGCGGGGAACTTCGACTGCCATTCGCAGCGGTCGCGGAGTGGCTGGACTGGGCGCCGTGGTTGCAGATTCTCGTCGGTTCAGTGAGTGCATGGTGAAGAGAGTTTTTGAATCCACTTGCCGGCCTCGAGTCTTGTCTTTCAAGGAACAGGCCTATTTTGTAATGGATCAAGCAAATCAGTTTGAATCTTCAGGATACAAGCTCCGTTCACTTTTTGCCCGGGTCGTGGCATCTAAGGAGTGTGGACAATGAAAAAAGCTTCACTCTTTCTCTCTGTTGGATGTTTAGCCGTGGCCAGCCTCATTGTTTTTAACAATTGTGCGAAATCTGGTTTTCAAGTGGGCCGCGATGTCGCCAGCGATGAGGCTCCTCACGCAGAATTGGGGCTGCCAGCAACGGAATCCATTGACTACGTAGCTGCTGATCAGGCCGTAAGTTCCAGCATGCTGACCGCAGATCAAATGCTGCGAAGTATGTCCAGCCTCACAGGAGTTCCTGTCGATATGGAAGTCGAAGCCGAATATGAAAAGCTGCGCTCTGCTTTTGGTGAAACTTATGATCTGAAAAAAGTGACAGCACCTATGCTGATGTCCATGACTTCGCTAGCTGGAGTCTTCTGTAATAAAGCGGTGAACCGCGAGGCAGCTCTGGCTTCAGGGTCACGGGTTATGTTCAAGTTGGTAGATTTTGGTAAACCTGTTTCGAGCTTTAACAACGCGCCATTTTCAGATTCTGTCAGTGGTTTGTCTATGCGCTTTTGGGGCCGTGCCATCAAGTCGACAGAGTCTTCGATGATTCGATCGGGCCGAGATGAATTCGTCCAAGGAATCGTTGGAGACATCGCGAATGTTCAACATACAAAGTCTTTGGCAGTTTTCTTGTGTACCGGAATGCTTTCAAGTTTTGATTCATTTAGTCTGTAATGGAAGGGAAAGGGTAAAAGCTTATGTCAAATCGCAACAATAAAAAAGGCGGTATTCCTGAATGGGCAAAGCTTGGTCATTCTCGTCCATTGACTCGGCGGGAAATGCTTGCGGCGGGGATTATACCCTTTTCCGCAAAACTTCTGATGCCCCAATATTTAGGCTTGCTGCTGGGATCGAAAGCTCACGCTGAATCCACCGAACGCTGTCCCGTCCCTGAACAAGGCTGGGTACCATTCATTACTTTGAACTTGGCTGGTGGCGCTGGTTTGATGGCAAATTTCGTTCCCCATGATCAAGGCGGCCAGCCTCTTCCATCTTATAGTCTGATGGGATTGGGAAAAAGTCCTAGCTTGCAGTATGAATTTGGCGGAGTTCCCTTTGCCGGCAATGGGGTAGCAAATATTCTCACGGGTATAAAATCAAAAGCCTTGATGGACACAGTCAACAAAACTGCTTTTGCAGGCGTTTGTGTTTCACTCAAAGATGATACGAAAGATAACAAGCTCTCTGTGGATGGAATGCTGGTGCACGCAGGCCGAGTGGGCGGAATTCTGCCAAATCTTGGAATTCGAGCAGACACTCCCACAGGTATGGGACATCAACCGGCTTTGATTGTGCCGCCGGCTCCTTTGATAGTGAAAGATTTTAAAACGATTAAAAATTCTTTAGGCTATACAGCCGATCTCGGCACGATGATGAATGAAAATCAGCAGAAGGCCCTTTCGAAAATGATTCAGGGTCTATCGACGGAGCAGATGGCTCGCTTGGGTGCCAATGATGCTGTGACCGAAGTTGTACGTGTGGTCGAATGTGCGGGGATGACCAACATGAATAACATGAATAATCCTTCTAACACGGGCATTGATCCGCGTGACAATATGACCGTGAAAAATTTGTGGGGAATTACCGATACCACCAAAGATGACGAAGAACAGCTGATTTTTGCTGCAATGACTTACAACGTATTGAATGGAAATGCGGGTGCCGCATCCCTCGAACTTGGTGGCTATGACTATCATAATGGAACCCGAACCAAGGGTGATAAGATGGACATGGATGCGGGTGCACTGATCGGAAAAATTCTTGAAACTGCTGCGACTCTACAAAAGCCTTTATTTCTTTATGTGACCTCAGACGGATCCGTAGCGTCTTCGGATTCTGATAATCCGGGTGCGCCTTGGGTTTGGGACCGTGGCAGTGCAAGCACTAACTATATGTTTTACTACGATCCTCGCGGCCGACGAGATTTGGTTAAGGCGAACGATTATTCTGTTGGCTGGTTTACCAAAGGACAAGTTGCCGATGAGTCCTTTCTCACTGGCAATAGCGCTGAACTTTCTGCGGTCGCCGTTTTTGCCAATTACTTGGCAGTGAACAATAAGCTCGATCAGTTTGGTCGTTTGACCAATGATAAATTCAGTCGCGATGAATTAGCTAAAGTCGTTAAATTTATGGCCTAAACTTTTAAAGAGGACTATGAAATTGGGTTTGCACAAACTAGCAATTTATATCCTGATCGGTGTCTCAAGTTTGAGCCTCCTATTCACCAATTGTGGCCGCGTGGGGCCCCAAGGCTTGCTTGCATCCAGCGGTTTGCAAAATGATGTTGCAGAAGCACCTGAAAAGCTAGGTTGTGAAATTGAAAGAAAGAACGCTTACGGGCGAACATTTTTTCAGTTCTTTCGCTCCAACTGCACGAACTGTCACCAACACACTCAAAGTCATGCAAGCCAAGATATGAATGTTTCTTTCAATTCCTTTCGCCAAACAGGCCAAGAGGTTATCGACTATCAGGCCACTCATCCCCATGGCGGAAATCAGTTTGGAGCCGCCAATCGTGAAGCCATTGATGCCATCCTGCCGGAATGGAATGCCGCTCAAGTCGAATATTACGAATGTATGAGTAGCAATGGAGAAGAAGAAATCCCAGTCATCCCACTCTGGCGAGACATCAAACTGAAAAACAAACTGATTCCAAATATTGCGCAGACAGAAACAAATCAATCTCTTTGGTTGGAAGTCAAATGGAACCTTTCGACTGAGGTGGAGCCCACCAGCGAACAAGGAAAAATCTCTGGCGAGTTCATCGTTAATATTCGCTATTGGATGATTGAGAAAGATGGGAACTATACCAATGCAGGGCTTTCGATCAAGAATCCCCGCATTCGCTTGAATAGTGGTCAAAAGGATATCTATCTTGATGGACTCAAATTTTTCTTAGATGGAGTGTTTAAGAGTGGAGCCACCAACTACTTGTTATTGGATCGAACCTTGTCATTTGGTGGATCAGGTAACTTGGGTGAAAACGAAGTTATTCAACAGTTGGGCTGGGAGACTCAGACCAGAAGACCAGAGCTTGCAATTGAAATGTTATCGGTCTCTATCGGTGAAGAAATTGCTGCTCGCAACGGAACTGGTGAGGTCGATGCTCCGGAAACTCCGAAGCCTCCACCTGTAGGTGGCACTCCGACACCGACACCCACGCCTGGGGTAGTGATCACTCATGCGGATTTAGTCAACGGACTACCAGCGGTGCGGATTTTCGGTGATAGTTGTGTCAGCTGTCATAACAGCAATAATCGTCGAGGGAATTTGGATCTCACAAACTATAATGAGGCCTTTGCTCGTCGCAATGCGATTTTGTCTCGAATGACAGACTCATCCAGTCCGATGCCACAAGGTGGCCTGCTCAGTAATTCAAAAATAGATAAGGTCCGCAATTGGGTGAACAACGGCGCACCGCAATTCTAGCTTTTAGTCTCAGAAAAAATCAAATAGAGCGAGTTCGGAGTTCAGCAGCAATTCTCCTCTGCAACTTGATGGATTCCAGCTGGAACCCAGATCACATCACCATCTTCGAGTTCACCCAAATGATGGGGCCCGAAGGCATGGACATTTTCAACAAAACGTTCCTGCTTCACGCACAAGAGATTGGGATCTTAGATTCTTCCAAATTAATGTCAGACACCCCCGCGCAAGAGGCGATGATTCCGTACCCGAACGAAGTCGGCTTGATGAAAAGATTTTCAGACCTGACAACGGGTGCTCTGAAAAAAGTGGGCGGAAAGTTTTCGGCAATCAAGGGCAAGGCCAAAGAGATCGCGGCCAAGATCAAGGGTCTCGTGCGAAGGTCCCATCTATTTGCCAAAACAAAGGTCGACAAAGTAAAAGTCGGCAAAAAGTTGTACCACACAGCTCAAGAGCTGCAGGACTTACTCAAAGGAGTTCTGTCCCTTGCAGAGCGCAGACTTCACGGAAAAACTTCGATGGAGATCCAGCGACTCTCAAATCTGATGGACACACTCTTTCCGCAGATTTTATTTTTTCTGGAGACCGGATTTGTGGCTTCCAAAAAGATCATCCATCTTCAAATGTCAGAGCTGTACTCGATTGAAAATTCCGAGAAATTGTGGATAACCACCAATTTTTACTGACTCAAATCGCCGAACTCGCTCTAGTTAAAGATTCTAGAATTTAGCGCGAAATTCACCGGCTTTCAAACGATCTCCTTTGAAAGAAGGGGGTGGTGCAGAACTTTGCGAAAATGTCGTGCAGTTGAATGGGAGCGAGAGGATGCCTAGTTCAAGCGAGTCTGGTTTTGTTCGACCCAGCCTCTAAGCAGCCTTCAGATCAAACTCGATCTGCTCGTATTCGACGACCGGAGTCTTCACTCTACGACCGCTGACTGTAGATGTTTTGATCTTGATGGCGCCGACAGTCTCAAAGAAGAATATAATCTTGTTGAGGTTAGAAACATCCATGTCCACCAGCTTTGCTAGCTCATAAACGGACTTTGGCTTATGAATTAATATTGCAGATAGGATTCCTAAGTTTTTTACGAAGCGATCGAAGTCCTTCTTGTTATCGAAAGAAACTTCGAAATGATCAGTTTTTAAGCGTCCTTTGCGGGCCCCCTTCAAAGCTTTTTTGAAGTCAGAAAGTGTTTCGCTGGAGGACTTAATGGACACGATTAGTTTTTTCATAGCTTTATTCCTAATTCCTTGAGGACCATCATTTCGAAATCCGCAATCAGTTGGTTATCGCTCACATACTCGTAAGGAAGCTCCCGATCATTGATATGCATATGGGGCCCTTTGGGGTGGTGATTGTCCAGCAGAACATAATCACCATTCTGGAGATCCTTACAAATTAAGCCATACTTGATGCCGTCCGGGTACCTAGTTGACTTGCCAACCTCATATATCGAAAGCTCCACCACATAGCGGTCGTGGATCTTATTTTTGATGAAATATCTGAGGTGAGCCTTCATGTGGGTAATATAGCACCATTATGGGTAAATATATACCAATGTATTCACTAAGCTTAGAAATCTAGCCGCATCGGATCTGCGATTTAGCGTCCGCCGCCGCTAGCTCAAAAGCGATAGCCGAAACCCAAGCTCCAAATTGTGGAAGCTTTCGTTAGAAGAGTCCCGATGGATTGGCAAAAATCCACTCGGGGCGCTAAACGCAAACGCAAATCCAAGGTCAAACCATAGTTAAAAGAACTTCCACTGGTTGCCGCAAGTCCCGCATCTGTGGGCCAAACAAATGGCCGATACATCAGAAGCGGGCCAATCTCAAGATACACTCGTGGGTAAAGCCTTGTGAACCGAGTTGCCTTGAATGTGAAGGCATTGAATTTTTGATAAGAGGCAAAGTAAACTAAAGCGCCGGCTTTAGTGCCCCCAGTGGCCTGACCTGAAATGTAAGCAGCGGCGAAATTCCAACCAGAATTTTTTTTCGATCGAGTGAACTCGAATTCAACTCCAAGACCGCCAAAGTTCGCGCGGCTTTCAAGCTTTGATGCTGCACTTTGAATTTCCATCACTTCGGCCCAATTGTAGTAAGACAGGTTGACCATTCGGTTCTCGGCAGAGGCAATTGGGAGCCACGCAGAGAATGTAAGCACTAAACCCAAAAAGAAATTTGTTTGTCCGATATTCTGAGGAATTTTAAAGCGCAAGATGCACCTGCCCTTGCAAAGCCCAGGCATCATCCGTCACGGATTCAGAAGAGACATCCCGCTGATGGGTCGCGTGAAAACGAAATTCCAATCTTTGAAAAGGAAAGTAAAGAAATCCCAGTCCCACTTTCCACCGATCTGGAGTGGTCGCCGAGATGTCTCTATTGTAGCGTTCAATGTTGGTTATAAAATGATTTCCCTTTGCCAAGCGAATCATTGATTGAAGGTAAGAATAGCTTCCATTGGTCGCGCTCGTAGAGTCTTTCTTTTGAATTATTCCATATTCAAACAGAAGGGCCGTGCCCGTTGAAAGTCCTTGCTTCCAGTGAGCACCCACCAAAGTCACTGCATTTTTTAATTCCGATTCGCTTTTCAATGCGGAAAGGCCGATGCGACCTTTTTCCACAACTTCGATATCTGAAGTGAAGGAGGTTCCTTTCTGCTCGGAGGTTTTATTTACGGAATCCATATTCCCAACAAATTGATTGATGGCGAACTCTGAAGTTTCGCCAAGGTAATGGACGATCGCACCATGAGACTGAGTGTTTTGGAAAAGTTCCTGCGGCACTCGGTTGTAGGAAGTGTGATCCACATTACGAAGACCGTAGGCCTTTTCTAATTTTCCCAAATAAAGCCAGATCGTTTCTGTCGCCTGAACCCGAAGATACAAATCTCTTCCAAGAAAGCGATTGAGATTATTTTTCATGTTTGGATCAGGACTCGGTACATAACCATAATTCAGCATCAACAAATATTTTTGGTCCTGATCAATCGCAATTGCTGCGCCTGCATCGATCTGCATGTGGAAATATTTTGCCTTACTCGCCGCGCTCCCTGGGTTGGGCTGAACATTGATGCCGCGGTATTTGATATGGGGGCGAATCCAGTAGGGAAGTTCTTTAGAGCCAAGGAATCCCGAGCGAGCACTTAAATCTTCAAGCTTAGCTGATTTGGAAAAAATATTAGCGGCGATTTCTGAGGCCCAGACGCCGCGGCCGTAATCATTCAAAGCTCCGTTGCCGAGTCCGTTGTAATGGCAAGTAATGCAGGAGCCATAGCCATAGCCAATGAATTCTGGATAGGCCTGTAAAAGGGGACTCAATAGAAGTTGAGTCACCAGAAGAAAAAATAGTCGCAGTTTATCTTGACAAATTTTATAGCAAATTTTTTTATTCATGAATCTGTTTTCTTTGCCTCTAAACCGACGGTGATTGCGGGAAGTATCAGTTCTTTAATTTTTTTCATCAACCGAGCTTCTGCTTGCCGCACGGCCTCGCGAGTGATCCCATATTTTTCGCCAATTTCCTGAAGGGTCAGGGGGTCTTCGGAAAGCAGCCGCTCTTCGAGTAAAATCTTTTCGCGCTCATTCAGCTGAGGTCTCAGAATTTCAATTTTGTCTTTTAAAATTTGAACTTCTTCCTCAGCAGCCAACAGCTCGTCGGGATTTGCGGCCGAAGATTTTTGAAAATCCATGAGGCTGGTTCCGCTGTCGGCATCCAGAGGTTGACTGAGGCTGACATCCCGCCCACGAATGCGCTGGCTCATTTCCTCAACTTCATTCGCTGGAATGCCCAGTCGAGTCCCGATCATGGCAAAATCAGCGGATTCGCCCAGAGAATCTAAAGCTTCTTTTTCTTTTTGCAGCCGATAGAACAACTTTTTCTGATTTTGAGTGGTGCCAATTTTCACTAAAGAATATTGCTTCATCAAATATTCTTGAATGTAACCGCGAATCCACCAGACGGCATAAGTGATCAGGCGATTACCCTTGTAGGGATTGAACTCACGCACAGCATGCATAAGTCCCATATTTCCTTCTTGGATAAGGTCAATCAAGCGAGCCCCAAATTTCGAGTATTCCACAGCGACTTTAACCACAAAACGAAGATTGGAAGTCACAAGGGCTTGGGCTGCAGCAGGGTCTTTTGTATCGTAATATTTTTTGGCTAAGGCCTGTTCTTCTTCGCGGGTGAGAAGCTGATATTTCCGAACTTCTTTCAGATACAAGGCCACTGGGTCAGAGACAGTGACAGATCTTTCGGCTGAGCCTGGGGCGGACCGTGCAGGCAACTGACTGGGGCTCACATTCAGAATCGGGTCAAAATCATCAGCAGAGTCTGCTTCGTTCGTGGAAGCTAAAGTTTGTGCATCTCCATCCACAAGCTCGGCCTTCACCAGTCGGTGAGTTGCGGGCTCCGCCCGTCGGTGAGTCGCAGGCTCCGGTGTTTTCGCTCGTGGATTTTTCTTTGCTGCAGCTTTCGTTGATTCTTGAAGACTGGCTTTATCCACAGAGGAACTTTTCGCTTTTTTGGGCGATACAAGAGTTGCCTTTGAAGAAGGCTTTTTTGTGGGAGTCTTGCTCTTCGCCATCCCTCGGATCCTATCTAGGCGAGATACTTCGCAAGTTTGGCCTTAACGGTCTCTTCAACTTTGCCCTTGAACGGAGTCAGCAAGAGAGGCAGATCCACAATCAAAGTAATCGATGAACCCTCAGATGCCGGCTTCACTTCGAAGCTTGCTTTGAACTGGCTGCCGTTGGCTTTTCCAGTTTTTTTCGCTTCATCAAAGGAGATCTCCAGTTTCGAATCCATTTTCTTTATATCTTTATCATTTTGGAAGAAATCGCGAATCCGGGTGAAAGTTTCATCAGCGCTTTGCGTAGTCGAATGATTGATTGAAATTCTAGGCATTCTTAAACCTCCAAATGAAGTCGGAACTTTCACAGAAGTTAACACAGACAAGCTAAAGAGGCAGTTCTGTTTTGACGCCATCAAGGGCGTTGTGTCAAACTCGTGGGCTATGACTACACAAAAGCCGATTGTCAGTGATTTTATCAGCAAAAAGAAACGCAGCCACTACTGTGGGGGTTTGACTACTGCCCAGGCTGGTCAAAAAGTCGTTTTGATGGGTTGGGTGAATACCCGGCGTGATCATGGCAGCTTGGTCTTCATCGATTTGCGCGATCGAGAGGGAATTGTTCAGGTGGTATTGGATCCATCATTGGCGGCCTGTACTTCGGCAAAAGACCTACGCAATGAATATGTCGTTGCGATTCAGGGCACAGTCAGAAAACGCCCTGAAGGAATGATCAATAAAAAAATTCCCACAGGCGAAATCGAAATCGAAGCGGAAGAATGTTTTCTTTTGAATTCAGCTTCCCCTTTGCCGTTTCAAGTTGATGACACCAATGTTTCTGAAGCTGTGAGATTGAAGTATCGTTATTTGGATTTGCGAACTCCGCATTTGCAGCAGCACCTCTTCACGCGGCACCGAGTGGCTCAGCTGGTTCGCCAATTTCTTTCGGACCAAGGTTTTATCGAGGTGGAGACTCCCATCCTCTACAAATCCACTCCAGAAGGAGCACGGGATTATTTGGTTCCTTCAAGGGTCAATCTCGGAACTTTTTATGCCCTTCCGCAAAGTCCTCAGACTTTAAAGCAGCTTTTGATGATCGGTGGCTTTGACCGCTATTTTCAATTGGCCCGTTGTTTTCGTGACGAGGACTTACGTGCCGATCGGCAGCCGGAGTTCAGTCAAATCGATATCGAGATGTCCTTTATCGATCAAGAAGATATTATTCAGCTGAATGAAAAAATGGTTCAGCTGATTTGGAAGGAAGTCAAAGGCCTCGAGGTCGGACCGATTCCTCGGATGACATTTCAAGAAGCGATGGACCGCTATGGCTCGGATAAGCCCGACATTCGCTTTGGACTTGAGATTCAGGATTTCACCAAGAAGCTTTCTGGTTCCAGCTTTCAAGTTTTTGAAGATGTGATCCAACGAAAAGGCTTTATCCGAGGAATTTCCGTTCCAGGTGCAGGTCAGATGAGTCGTGGGCAAATTGATAAGTTGACCGAAGTGACCAAGCGGGGCGGAGCCAAAGGCCTCGTGTGGATCAAATGGGATGCCAACGGATCTGTGTCTTCCTCCATTTCAAAATTTTTCTCAGAGGAGATTTTAAAAGATCTTCTGGCAACTGCCAATTCAAAGGCTGGGGACGCTTTATTTTTGGTGGCCGATGATTTTGATCCTCTTTGTGCTTCTTTGAGCAACCTTCGCGTGCATTTGGGAAGAGAACTGAATTTGATCGATCCCAATATCTACAAATTTCTTTGGGTCTTGGATTTTCCGCTCCTTGAGTATTCACCAGACGACAAGCGCTGGATGGCTCGGCATCATCCCTTCACTAGTCCTCAAGATCAATTCATCGAAGCGCTTCTTAAGAACGACGAGACAGTCTTTCCAAAACTATTGGCCAAGGCCTATGACTTGGTTTGCAATGGTTATGAGATGGGCGGAGGCAGTATTCGTATTTATCGCGAAGAAGTGCAGCAATCCATGTTCAAAGTGCTGGGCATGTCTCCTGAGGAAACTCAGCTCAAGTTCGGATTTTTCCTTGAAGCCTTAAAGTATGGAACACCTCCTCATGGAGGTATCGCTTGGGGAATGGATCGATTGTTGATGCTTCTCTGTGGAACGGACGCCATCCGCGAAGTGATTGCTTTTCCTAAAACAGCAAAAGCTTCGGATTTGATGGCAGATGCTCCGAGTGAAGTGAACCGAGATCAGTTGGCAGAAGTTGGAGTGCGCCTCAGCGCGCTTGCGGAAAAAAATCTAGCCGATATGAAAAAGCAGAACTAGACTCAAGAGTTTCCAGAAACTGCCGATCTATTTGACAGATGAAACTTCGGCCAAAGTGGTCTGCTGTTTCTTTCACATGGAGGTGAAAGATGGAAAAGCTCAGTTCAATTCTTCCGTCCAGTCCCAGAGTCAAATCTGTTGATGTTAAAGAGATGGCGCCTGTTCGCCCAGGAGCACCCGCAATGGGACGGACCGAAGGTCGAGTCAGTGCCCGCGACCGGCTCACCCTCAGCGCAAACGCCAAAGACAAAGCTTTCGCCGAGACCATGGCTGCAAAAAATCCTCGTGAAGCCGTTCATGTCAAAATCGCTGATAACGTAGCAAAAAAGTTTTTTGAAACACGTGTCGCCGAGCCCGTTGATGTTCCAAAAAAGGCAGACGCCATCGATAAACAAGAGGTCCTTGCCGTGGAGGCATCGGACTACGAGCCACCCGCAGCTTCTGATTACGTCAAGGGAAGTTACATAGACACGGAAGCCTAGCTGCCGATGATCTGAAAATTTTAAGCCAGCTTAGCGCACTGGCTCCAGCAGAAAGCCAGTCTCTTCCAATGAAACAAGTCGGTAGATGGAGCAAAGCCTTCTTCTGCCGTCTTTGCATCTTTCGACTTGCACGACGTATTGCAAACCAAGCTGAATCATTTTTCGAATCGCTTGCAAATTCCACATGCTGGCGCCCAGTTGCACCAACATTTCTAGCCGAGTCAGAGCCTGTTGAGGACTGCTGGCGTGCAAAGTGCTGATTGAGCCCTGGTGTCCTGTTGAAAGTGCCAAGATCAAATCTTTTGCCTCGCCCCCACGAATCTCACCCATCACAATACGGTCAGGTCTTAACCTCAAAGATTGCCGAATCAATTCTGCTTGATCGATCGTGGGCAACAGTGTTGCAGGGTCGGAACGGGTCAGCAGGCGAATACTAGATCCTTTACTGAGTTCAATTTCGCAGGTGTCCTCAATGACAATGCATCTTTCCGATGAGGGTAACTCTTGCAGAAGGGCATTGAGCACCGAAGTTTTACCGCTGCCCGTGCTTCCGATGATCAGAATGTTAGCTTTTCGTTCAAGGAGGCCCTTCAGACAATCGAGCTCCTCAGCGCTGCACCAGCTGGCTTGCTGAAGGGCTGCTAAAGTCCAGCGATTCTTGGGATGCTTTCTAAGGGAGACTATCGTTTCGTTCACCGCAAGTTCTTTGCCTACAATTTGCAATCGAAAATTCCCCCATTTGCCGCTGGCGTATGGCCTTTCAAGGGTTAAGTGAATTCTTGCTTCGTCGCAGATACGATGAAGAAACCTTTGGTAAGAGCGATGGCTTTGAAAAATATCGGGCAGTAATTGAATCTGTCCACTGCGCTCAAACCAGATTTGCTCGGGCGAATTGATAAGAATTTCAGTGATGGCTTCATCGGCAAGAATTTCCCCTAATGGGCCAAGCCCTTCGATTTCATCTTTCAGCCTTTGTCCAAGTTCTGATGGCTGCATAGAAAGAAATTCGGCCACCTTCTCCGCAAGGAGCTCCTCTTTAGAAGTTTTCGAACGGAGGTCGATATCCATTTCAAGTACGCTGGCAATGAGGGCTTCAAGCTCTTTTGTGACTTCAGAAAGCATTTTTGCCCACCTTTGTTGAACCCAATGTGGCTGAGTTTGTGGATAATGCTTTCTCATGGCTGCCAAGTACTTCTGGCCGCACTAGAATTAACAGCTCTGTTCTTGATTCGCGGAAGTCTTGACTGCCAAAAAGGCGTCCCAAAATCGGAATCGATTGAAGTCCTGGAAGTCCATCGCCCGCATTGTGATCTTCGTTCTGTAGGAGTCCTGAAAGAGCAATTGTCTTTGAGCTGCTGAGATCAAAATGGGTTTCCAGTTTGTTGACACTGATGGCGGGAATTCCATTGAAAGACTTAGTTCCGCTGAGGCTTGAAACTTCGGTTGAAATTTGAATACTCATTCGACCAAGAGGATCTGCAGTTGCTTTAACTTTGAGAAGAATCCCAAATTTTTTCCACACCACATCGCGAGATCTTGGTCCAAGGATCGTGATTGGAATTTCGCCGCCAGCCCAGAACTGAGCCTCGGCTCCTGATCTCGAAAGCAGTTCGGGCCTCGCCAGCAGTCTTCCTTGTCCACTGCTTTCCAGAAAATCGGCTGTTAAAAAAACGTTGGAGTTGGTGGGATTCATATCGTCGATCAGCTGAGCATTGTAACTGCTCGGCCAACGAAGTCCCATTTTTCGCGATAAGCTGGTTTTTACTTCTGCGATAATGATCTGAGTGTGAATTTGCGGAGGAGCCTCCAGCACGGTGTCGTCGATTTCAATAGCTAATCCATAGGACTGAATCCATTTTTTTGCTGAAGCTGTCAGTTTGGACTGAGCACCGAGAAGAGCGGTGGGCTCAGGATCCCAGCGCAGGGCAATTTGCGGAAGACCTGCTATGGAGATTTGACTTCGAAATTCATTTTCTAAGTGGAGACGCTCAACTGTCGGAGTTGAGAACCCAGCTTTCCAACTTCCGAGCGAGGAGCATTCCTCTTTCAGCTTTTTCCATTCGGAGAACCGAAAAAGCTTTCCAAGAACTGCGCTGTTTCCATCGATGAGTTCCGCTTTCAGTCCCACGGTCGATTGCACGGACCTGGTCAGACATTCCAGCATTCGCTGAGTATTGGGCCGAATCACTTGAATCTGATGTTGTTCAGCGCCCAGGTGAACAACTGTGGAGCCTATGCCTTTCCCGCGAAGGTTGATGGTGGAGCCGCCTGTATCAAGGCCTTCTAAAATTTGCTTATTTTCGATCAATAAAGGTCCCTTCATTTTGAAAGGAAAGCTTTGTCCGACGAGCAGATATTTCGGAAGTTTTGCCGGACTGCCTGGAGATGCGGAAACCGATTGGCCAAGGCAAAGGATCAGAGTGGAGATTAGAATTGTCAGAAATTTTGGCGATGAGGAGAATTTATTTTTTCTATGCATGGCGCTTTGCCAAAGCAAAGTCGGGGCCGCCGTGGCTTCAAATGAGTTAGAGGCAAGGAAGCTCGAAACTCACTTCGACTCCGTTGTCCGTGTTGCCAATCTTTAGCTGCGTGGAATGCGCTTTCAGAATGGAATGACAAATGGTCAGGCCCAGACCCATTCCGGTGGAATGGTTCATCACGTTTTCGTCCAAGAAAAAAGGCCGAAATATTTTTTCTTTGATATTGTCCGGGATCGGCGGACCTTCGTTCGAAAGTATAAATCGGACCCGGTGTGCATGCAAAAGTTCGGCTTTGATCTCGATGGCTGCGTCCTCTTTACTAAATTTCACGGCATTTTGTACCAGGCGATCGAGGACTTGGGTTAGTAGGGCTTGGTCGCCCACAACTTTGCGGTCCATCCACTGTGTTTCTAATTTCAATTTTTTTTGGCGAAATAATTTTTCGGACTCTGGTTTCATCGAGACCTGAAAACTGCGGCAATCAAACGGCGAGACTTTGACTTTCAAAGATTTCATTTCCGATGAGACCAGCAATAAAACATCTTCAACAATTTCCCGCAGTCTTTCCGCGGAACGGTGGATCCGTTTAACACAAATGCCTTGTTCCTCTGAAAGACGTGTTTCCCGGAGCAGTTCCGCAAAACTCAGGATGGAAGTGAGTGGCGTTTTAAGTTCATGATTGATCAGGATCATAAACTGATCTTTTGCCTGATCGAGGGTTTGCAGTTCCGCAAGAGCCTTCGTGATCACGTCATTTTTTTCTTTTATTTCCCTTGTGAGTAAAAATCTTTCCACCGCGCGATCCACTGTATTCAGCAGATCGACTGGATCCCATGGTTTATTGATGTAACGATAAATCTGAGCCGCATTGATCGCTTCGATAATAGATTCAATATCTGTGTAGCCCGTTAGTAAAATTCTCGAGGTGTCTGGATGGGTCATCATCGTGTGCTCTAGAAACTGGACTCCAGTCATACCCGGCATTTTTTGATCTGTGATAATCACTGCGATGGGATCTGGATGAATGGCGAGAATATCCAATGCAGCAGCGGCGGAGCCAGCCTTAAGCACAGTGTATTTTTGTCGAAACAATCTTTCGAGTGCATCGACATTATCATTTTCATCATCCACGCAAAGAATAGTCTGTTTATTCATCAAAAGAAGTGTAAGATTGAGACTCAGGCGAAGCAATAGGATTTGCCGTGGCCTGTACTTGGTCATGCTGTTGATACGGAGTCTTAAGGATGAGAAAATTCGTACGGATGAGAAAATTCGAATGTCACAGATGGTTTCATTATTTCTTCCACCGTTTTTTTCACCGGTCTTTTATAGGAGGCTTGCTTGTTTTCGTGTTGGGCCTTGAGTCCGCGCAAGCTTCCCAAGGCATGTGGGGCACTGGAATGTATCCAGCAGTGGGTGCTTGTCAATACAATCCTCAGCTCAGCGATGAAGTTGTCAGCATCAAAGAACAGCAAGAGGAAAACAAAGATCAGTGGGAAGAGACCCGCAGTCGTTTACGCCGGGCCAAAGCCAGACTGAAAAGGGCACAAAGAGAACTCGACCAGACAAAAGCCGATTTCCAAAAACGAGGACTTTCTGGCGCAGCCTACAATTTGATCGATCGACATATATCTTCGGGTACTGCATGTGAGACTTATGAATCCGATGATTGTCCCGCTCGAAGGGGACGCTACCAAGCTCCGAAAAGAGGCCAAGGCGAAAACGGCATCGGAGAATACACAGTTGAGGATCCTATCGAGACTCTTCTTGCTATGAGCGGAGTCTACGATTCGGAAGTTGAAACGAATAAGCAACCACTCAGAAATGTGGCAAACGCTGAAGTATTAGGTGAAATTGATGATGGAGCCCGAGAGGCATTTGACCGAAATCCTCCTGCCGTTAGGAATCCTCCTGCGGCGAGGCCACCAACTCAGCCTCGTGCGCCTTCGGATGTCGCGGAACCAGTTCGCGCTCCTCAGCCTCGTCCTACTGAAAATCAGGGAACTCCCGATGAACCTTACTGTGAAGGCAGTCCAAGATCTTCGGCGCCTTTTGCGGCTGGAGTTTGGGAGCAAGCCTGTTCGGGCTCCACTATTAATGGCAGCATCTGCCGTCAGGGCGTTGATCAAGGGCCTGGGTTCAATGGTTCGGCCTGCTCAGAATTGATAAAAAAATGGTATCAGAAAAAAGCTGCGGTTGAAGAAGCCCAAGCTGAAATGGCACAAGCGGAACTCGAGCGCGATAGTCTCAAAGCTGAAAAAAAGGAGCTTGCAGAAGAAATTCGTGAAGCAAAGCGCGAAGCGCGCGAAGAATACCGCCGGACTGTGAGCGAAGGTGGCTGCGTTGAATGTATGGTTCAAAATAGTTCACGCTATCAACAATCTAGTGGGGTTAACTGGCCCTCGGTTTTGGGAAATACAGCTTTAGGCCTAGGTGCGATGTATTTTGGACAGCAGCAACAAAGATACATTTCAGACAATAACGCCAAATTAGGCTTCCCGACTCAGACTTACCCAGCGATCGGTTTTGGATTTCCATATTTTGGAAATGCTCTGTATGGCGCTCTCGGCGGCGGAATGGGTCAAGGTGGTTTTGGTTGCGGCAGTGGTTTTGGAAACGGCGGAGGTGGCGGCTTAGGCGGCGGTGGAGCCTTCGGATATCCAGGCGGCATGATGGGAAATCCCATGGGCGGCGGCATGTTCAACGGCGGCTTTGGTCCAGGAGCTTTGGGCTTTGGACAAAACGGCAGCTTTATGAATGGCGGCATTGGCGGGCCTGGATTTGGAATGGGTAATTATATGCCAGGTGCTGCTGTGCCTGGTGGTTATATGCAGAATGCTTATATGAACGGATTTGGCGGACCTATGCCATTCGGACAGTTTGCACAGGGTGGAATTGGGTTTCAAATGCCTGGTATGGGAGGTCCGTTCGGAGGTCCGTTCGGAGGTCCGTTCGGAGGTCCGTTCGGAGGTCCGTTCGGAGGTCCGTTCGGAGGTCAGTTTGGTCCAGGCGGATTTGGATTTCAAGCGCCCGGATTTGGCGGGCCAATGCCATTCGGACAGTTTGTACAAGGTGGAATTGGCTTTCAAGTGCCCGGTGGATACGCCATGGGTGGGCCAATGTTCGGCGGCCCCATGTATGGAAGTCCATTCGGTCAGGGTGGTTTAGGTTACCAAATGCCTGGAGCCTACGGAATAGGTGGGCCAATGCCCGTCGGAATGTTTGCCCAAGGTGGAATCGGTTTTCAGATGCCCGGTGGATATGCAATGGGCGGTCCTATGTTTGGCGGACCCTTTGCTCAAGGTGGGATCGGTTTTCAGATGCCCGGCTTTGGTGGACCAATGCCAGGCTCGATGATGTCGATGATGCCGGGGGGCGGATTGGATCCTGCTTCTATGCAAATGCAGCAGATGCAGATGCAGCTGCAAATGCAGCAAGCGCAAACCGCAATGCAGATGCAGCAGCGAAGACAAGAAAACTATATGGCTCAGAGCCGAGTCGTCCAGGGACTTTCGATGGAGCTCAACACGCTGTACACTCGGTTACAACAAGCTCAAGTCAGTTTGCAGTCCGGTGGATCTTTTGGCTTTGAATATGGTGGTGCGGGCTTTAGCGGTGGTCTTGGCTTTTCAACGCCGGGCTCTGGTTTTTCACCCATTTATAATGGCACTGGAATTGGTGGACCTGTCCCTGGTGCCCTTCGACCCACAGTGCGCTAGAAAAATATCTTAGTGCTGCATCTGGTCCTTCCTCCATTCATGCAAATGGAGTAAGGACTTGATGAATGAGACTAGAAATCCCTCGCTGCTATGACAGTCATGTTCATTTCCTCGCCACCGGACTTTTTGATCCTTCGCAAAGTTTGAATTCGTTGAAGGCTCCGACCGAAATTTCGATGGAGCATTTTTCCACCATTCACAGTCGGGGCGAATGGCTGACAGGTTTTGGTTGGGATCAATTTAACTTTAGGAATGAAAAGCTTCCGCACAGGAAAGATCTGGCTCACCTTGCCACTGATCAGGCGATTCTTTTGTCACGCGCCGACGGGCACGCAGCTTGGCTGAATGAAAAAGCTCTCCAGCTTGCTGGTTTGTGGAAAAGCAAAGATCAGTTTCCTCAGGAATTTGTTGAACTCGCAGAATTTGATTCCGACGGCTGGCCAACCGGAATCTTGTACGAAAATGCGATGTATTTTGTTTATGGGATGATTCCCTCGCTCTCGGCTGAACAGAAAAAATCTGCCTATCTTAAGTCTCAGCAAATTTTTGAGTCCGGTGGTTTCACTCATATTCGAGACATGGAGTGCAATGCCCATCATTTTCAAGTGTTAAAGAAAATGGAGGATGAAAAACTTCTTTCTTTGTACGTCGAAGAGAATTTCAACCTCGAAAAAATTCACGATTTGGATGCTCTGATTCTGGAGGCCCTGCAGGCCCGCAAGGAGCCAAGTCAGCAGCTGAGAGTCTTGGGAATCAAGTTCTATCTGGATGGAGCCTTAGGATCTGAAGGAGCATGGGTCAGCGAAGCCTATGGGCAGGAATCGCCACAAACGCAAAAGAAGTTTGGATTTTGTCTTTGGGAAGAACAGCAAATTGAGGAAATCTTGATTAAAACTTGGGAACAGAAATTGAGCGTGGCTGTGCATGCCCTCGGAGATCAAGCTTCGAAACATCTTTTAAGAATTGCCACTCGGCTAAAAAATCAAAGAAGTATTTCAGGGCCTTTGCACCTCGAGCACGTCGAAATTCTGCAGGATGAAAGCATCGCAATGATGAAAAATTTAGAGGTGCGCTGCCATCTGCAACCTTGTCATTGGTTAACGGATCGAAAGTGGCTTCGAGAAAAGCAGAAAACTAATTGGAAACTTGCTTTTCCCATAGCTCGATTGCGGAAGGCTCAAATTCCCTTTTCTTTTGGCAGTGATTCGCCGATAGAGCCTCCTTCGATTGAAAATAATCGGAAGGCACTTGTTGATTTGGAAGACGCAGGCATTTCTGGTCCTGTTGAAACGTGGTGGACAGAATGGCGAAATTCATGGTGGCAGGCGCACTCCCATCCAGATACAAGCTGGGGGCCGAAACTTTCCAGCGTTTTTGAAATGGCAGAAGGTGTTCATTTTTCCCGAACGGATAAAGGCTGCTAGGAATCATCTCAGTATCAAAATCCTTAAACTTTTTTTCTTTGCTTTGGCTTTGCATTGAATATCGCCAGTGCAAAGTGGTAGGTTCCGTCTAAGTTTAGAATCTGTGTCTTCAAAATAAGAGTCAGTAAAAATTCTTGAGGAGGATCCTATGAAAATATTTACGTCTGCTTCTGTAATGCTCATAGCTTTGTCTGCTGCTGCAACTGCTCATGCTGCCCAAAAATGTCGGGCAATTTTGCTCAGCGAAGGCATCGACGACAATCTTTGTGTACAAAAAGATGAGCTGTTAATGAATCTTTCAGACAAAGATTGGAACCGACTTGTTTGCAATTCCAAGGGTGGATTCAGCCTTGAGGGAACAAGTTATTTGAGAGATCAGGCTTCTTATGGATTGAGCTCTTCAGGTTCCGCGGTTCTTTGTGAATGGGAAGTACGAGCTAATTCTGGAAAATAGCCTCCAGAGAATCTTTTAGGGCAGCCGAACAATCACTTTGTAGGGTGACTGAGAGGCTGCAATCCCTAAAATTAAGCTTGACCAGATCACTGCAGTCCATTGCTGGCGCGTCCATCCTGTTTGTTTGGTTGGGGTCTGGCTTAAATCCCACTTTCTTTCTGTGTCTATTGCTTGACCACTGAAGCTTGCCGGATTGTTTCTTTCGCTCTGGGTGTGAGTTTCAATCAGCCTGAGTAAATTTCCTTGTTCCTCGGGGCGAATACGCAGCTCTCTTTCTATCAAAGCTTTTTTTAAGTCGGGCTGAGGGCGAATCTCCGGTGGATGGCCTGTCTGACTTTGTGCTGCCAAGGCAGTTTCTCTTTTCTGAAGCTCCTGAATAAAAGGCAGTAAGCTAGAATTTTTCGTCAGCGCGAGATCTAAATCTTGATCAAAATTTTGGAGACTCGTTTCTATCAGCTTCGGTGATTGGCCTTGTAAAAGTTCGCAGGTCAGCAAAAGCAGACTACAGAAAACTATATTTTGGAAACTAAGAAAGCTGCTCTGATATTTTTTCATAAGTCCTCCTAGTCAATGTATTGAATGCGTGAGGGCGGATTTTTGTAAACCGGAAGGCTAGCCTCTTCACTTTGAGTTGGATTCTGCAAAACTGCGAACAAAGGATTTTTGAACTGCAAGAGCTTTACTTCCTCACCCTTTGGTACCAACACCGCCATTTTTTCAGGATCCGAATAGGAACGAATCAATCGCAGCCGCTGTCCAACTTTGCGATGAACTTTTTTTCCGTCGTCAGTAGTTTCAAAAAGATCGACAATGGCAAAATCTGAGAAAAGCGAACTGAGCGTGGGACCATTTGCAAGCTCGAGCGGAACAAGCGCCAGTCCTGGTGGAATCAGCGTATCGATACTTGCTGGCTCAATAGGTGCATTTTCTGGGATTTGTTTTTTATCAGCCAAAAAGGAAAGGCCAAGACTGAGGGTCAAAATGCAAACCATACCCATCATGATGAAGCTTTCATTTTTTTGAATCTGCAGTCTTAATTTTTCAAAAAAGGACTTCATCTGGACCTCCATGATTGGGATGTTTTCAAGTTTTCTCTGTTGGCTTTTTCTGCTGGTTTGCCGGCGAATTCTTTCTTCTGAAATTCTTGAAGAAATTGAACCACTGTGAATAAGGCGACCCAGAAAACACAAAGCAGAGCCAGCTCAACTAAAATTTGTCCTCGTGAATTTTTGGCTGTAAACTTTGCGCTGCAGTTTTTATCAGAGTTGCTCCGCATATGAGATCCTTTCTGAGTGTTGGTGATTTAGGTATCGAATGGTTTTTTCGGAAGACTTCCAAAGTGGAATCTTTTATTTGGGTGGTCCATCTCCAGTGAACCATTATGCTTTGGCTTTTTTCGAATTCCGGCTTGAGGTAATATTCAGGAAAGGGAGGGTCTATCAAATCGAGGGCCCACGAATGCATGCTAGGAATTGAGAGGTTTGCATCGAAGCGTCCGACTTCCGTGTGAGTTTTCATTAGCCTGACTTTGCTGCTGAGTTCCTGTCGAAGTTGATTCAATGAGAGGGAGGCTTTGAGGCGACCTCGGGTCATTAATTGCGCCTGCCGAAACTGCAGGACCTTTAGCTTTGCCAAGACCATTTGGATTTTTGCGGAAACCGCCGCCGCCACGACAGGGTTCGAAGTTAAGATCGCTTGGAGCTTTTGAGCTTCTAGAACTCGAAGCTCCATTTTTAAAACTCGAAGGGGGCGATTGAGGGAAAGTAAAGATTCAATGCCTTGGGCGTTGTGCAGCTGCAGTTCCAAAAGTCGGTCCCTACAGGTGTTTTGCAGAACTCTTTCACGAAAAACCTTGCCGTGAAGCTGCATCGCAAGGGAGAGCATTATCAAGATAGGAAGAGTTCCAATCAAAGCCAAAGCCACAAAGCCTCTAGAACTTGAACTGTAATGGAATTTCTTCTTGCAAGACCAGAACAACTGCCCGGCCCAAAATTTCGACTTTGAATTCAGCTTGCGCATGAGTGGCTCCTTTTTGGGACAGAGATATCAGGGAAAGTTTCGAGCCTTCTTTCGAGAGAAACTTCTCCAGGCTTTGCCGACACAACAAAGACCTGGCAGTTGAATTTCTGCAAACTAGATATTCCTCAAGCTGATGGGCCAATTGAAGGCGAAGACAAAAAATCTGCACGAGAATTGAAAAGCCAACAAGGAGCGCCACAATGGTCCCGCCAGCGAGGACCATTTCCAAACTGGCTTGTCCAGAAACTGCGCTGGATTGAATGCCTTTCGCTTTCTCAGTGGGGTTCATTGCTGTTAATCCGCTTCAGAATTTTGAGTGCCTTTCGAAGGACTGACGGCGCCTTGCATGAAGTTTCGCAGATCTTTTTTGGAAACTGAAGATTCAAGGATTTTTGGAGCCTCTAGTTTTCCATCATAACTTGCACCAAGAGCTTTCGACATGAGGGCAAACTTATGTTGTACGGCCTCGGAAAAAGTTCGCATGATGCCGATGGTGCCCACTGCGACCAAGCAGACAATGATGAGATATTCGACCAAGCTCTGACCTTTTTGATTTAAAGATCGAATTTGATTTAGAGTTCGAGTTTTATTTAGTGTTCGAATTTGAATTAGTGTTCGAAAAGGTAAACTTTTAGTTGATTGCATAGGTGAGCCTCCGAAGAGGATCGGCCTGCAAAAACTAGATTATAATCTTCAGCGCCAAATGAGAGCAGACAAGGAGAACTTGTCCGATTTTCGAGGGGTGCCAGTGCGGCGGCGGACTTAGAAAATCATCCGCCCCGTGAAATTATTTTTTTTTGCCTGGAGGGGCTTTTTTCGCCGGAGCTTTCGCCTTAGTCGCAGACTTGGCGGCCGGCTTAGCTGGCTTTGCGATTTTTGCTGGTGCCTTTGCTTTCGCTGGAGCGGCTTTCGCAGCAGGTTTTGCAACTGGCTTCGCAAGAGGCTTAGCTGCCGGAGTCTTCACTTCAGGAACCTTTGCCTTGACAGGCGCCATCGCTTTTGGAGCGGGTTTTGGCGCAAGCTTAGTGGGGGCCGGAGCAGTTGGTTTTTGTGGAACCTTCGGGGTGGCTGCGACTTCCGCGGGCTTTGGAACAGGGACTTTGACCGGCGCAGCAGTTTTTGCCGCCGGGGCAGGCTGGACTTTTACTTTAGTCTCTTTTGCGGCTGCTTTTTCTGAGGCTTTCTTAGCTTTTCGCTCGATAATAATGCGCTCCAGAATTCGATAAGCTTCACGCTGCAAATCGTTCTCAAAAATAAACCTATAGAATCCTTCGATTTCCGGGCTCTGCCGGAACTTTTTCATGGAAGTGGGAAGACTATCGGACTGAACGAAATCAATGGAACTACCATCTTTAGAGAGCTTTACTTTTTCCGCCATATCAAACCCTTCCCTTGCCCAGTTTTTGTAAACCAGCCTAAAACACAAGCCGACTTTTAAGCCAATCAAAGGGTAAGCTAGTCAAGAGGTCCGATGGGGTCAAGACTTGAATGCCAAGCACACCTCTGAGAGAGTGGTTTCACGAATGAATCACTCAAATTTCACGCTGATTGATGGAAAAAAAGTAGCTGCTCACGTCCGAAGCCAAGTCGCCCTTGAGGTCAAAAGCTTCCAGTCAAAGCTGGGCCGAGCGCCGCAGTTGGCGGTGATTTTGGTGGGCGAGATGAAGGCCTCCCAGGTCTATGTTCGCAATAAGGAAAAAGCCTGCTCCGAAGTCGGATTTAAGTCCCTTAGAATCGATCTACCAGCAAGCCTTTCGCAGCAAGAGCTAGAATTTGAAATTCAAAAGTTGAATGAAGACCCCAATGTCGATGGAATCCTTGTTCAGCTGCCTCTGCCAAATGGTCTTTCTGCTGAGCGAGTGCAGGAAGTTTTGTCTCCAGCAAAAGATGCAGACGGATTCACCGTGGGTTCTATGGGTAAACTTTTGGTCGGTAAGTATGATGTGGCACCTTGCACTCCGGCAGGAGTGATCGAACTCTTAAGGTTTTATAATATTCCGATGGCTGGAAAACACGCCGTCGTTGCCGGACGCAGCTTGATCGTGGGTAAGCCGATGGCGCAGCTGCTGCTGGCGGAGGACGCGACCGTCACAATTTGTCATTCGAAAACAAAGGATTTGGCTGAGTACACGCGTCGCGCTGACATTGTTATTGCCGCCATTGGAAAAAGGCACTTTTTTGGGAAGGAACATTTTTCACCCAATTCCGTTGTGATCGATGTTGGAATTCATGGCACTGGTGCCCTCCCTGGAAGTGGCGGAGGGGTCACCGGCGATGTTCGCTTCTCTGAAATCGTAGACTTTGTGGCCGCGGCAACGCCTGTCCCCGGAGGAGTCGGTCCTATGACAATTGCGATGCTGCTTCGAAACACGATGATTTTAGCAAAAAAAAGAGCGGGTATCTAAATTGATTTCTTGTGGATGGCTAAAGTCAGTCTTCCTTCTGCTAACATTCGCGATTCCTAATCATGCGGCGGCTCCAGAATTGGCGAAGGAGCTCGGGAGAACCTCCCTTCCTTCGAACTATAAGTTCGAAGGTAAACGCTTTGGCGGAATTTCTGCCATCGCAAGCCATAAACTGAGTTCAAAAAACGAAACGACTTCCGGTCTTGTCGCTTTCCGCTATTGGGCAGTGAGTGATGATCGCGGCAAGTTCGGACCGCCAAGACTTTATGAATTGGAACTCAAACTAAAAAAAACTGAACCACTTGAGTTTGAAATCAAAATACTTTCAGAAGTTTTCGTTGATCAGGATCAAGTGAGTCCGACGACGGGTCATGGCGATTCACCGAAAAAAAAGCAGAAAAAAACAACATTGATTCCAAAAAAAAATTTAGATCTTGAGGGAATGGCCGCACTCCCATGGGGGGGCTGGTTGCTTTCTAGTGAAGGGGATCTAGGTAAAAAACCACGCCAGCTGCCAAGGCTTCTGGAGGTGAATGCAGCAGGTGAGCTTCAGAAAGACCATGTCTTACCAGCGGAATTTTTGCCGGAACTGACGGGTAAACAAACAAAGGGCATTCAGAACAATCAAGGGATCGAAGGCCTCGCTCGCCTATCGGAGACAGAAATTCTGGCTGCGGTTGAGGGACCACTTTTCGGTCGCAGTGGCCTTGTTCCATTTGTCATTTTGGATACTTCGAAAGCCTGGTCGGTGAATTTGGGGGTGACTCTGAGCTATCCCCTCGAGCCCCAAGTGAATCCCATCGGCCAAACAGGTGTCAGTGAAGTTCATTCTTTGGGTGAAGATCGCATTTTGGTTTTGGAAAGGGAACTTTCCATAGGTGCCAAAGGTTTACTTTATCTGAACAGGCTGTTTGAGGCAAAGCTGCCTTCCCGCAAGAAAGCAGGCGAACCAATTGGATCAAAGAAACTTATTTGGGAAGCGACCGGTGCTGGCCTTAATTTGGAGGCCATTGCTGAAGGACCTTCCCTCAATGGACGAAGGACTTTGCTATTGGTTTCTGATAATAATTTTTCTGATGCAGCTCCGACGGAATTTATTCTCATCGATTTTTCGAATCACTAAAATTGACAATTGTTCTGCAGAAATCAAAGAGGATTTATATAGGGCTCAAGAAATTTCATCCTCATGACTTGATTGAGCGGGAACAACTTTGAACCTTGTCGGCAGCTGGAGCCATCAAATTTACATTTATTGATTCGATGGCAACCCTCAGTTGTCAGATAACTATCAAACTGATGGCCACTGATGAGAACACCTTCGACTTCTTTTGATGTGTTGAGAACGGGTCCTCCTGAGTTTCCTCCAAGCGAATCCAGCGGCACAGTAAAGACAAAATCGTGATTCGCCGAGCTCACGGAAGCCTGACCAGAGTGCTTTGCCGGAAGACCCCAAGGATGACCGATGGTGTAAACCACTGTCCCTTTGCCAAGTCCTCTTTTGGAAATTGGGATTGGAATTGCACCAGGAATTTCATTTTCCAGTTCAATGATGGCAAAATCTGGTTTATCCGAGGGCAATAGACGCCCAGTCGAGTCGGTCTTATCATCAACAGAAGGAAGATTTTCTGCATGAATGACTCGTTTGCATTTTCCAATTTGCTGGGGATCAATTTGATTGAAGCTTGGAAGTTTTCCATTGAGTTGACGATAACCAAAATACCAAGAAAATGTTTTACAGTATTCAGCCGAACTGGAATTAATCCCTTCATTTGAATAGCAGTGACCAGCCGTCACCAAAATACGAGGTGCAATGAGAAAGCCGGTGCAGGAGCCAATGGATGGTTGATCTAGAAATGCCTCGGGAGTTTCAATGATTGGGTTTTCCGACTTGCCAGAACCGCAAAGATTTTTTCCAGCGAGCTTAACGTCCGTGATTTCTAGGGATCCATCTGGATTTTTCTTGATAAAAATATTTCCAACCATGGTAGCTATCGCGGAGGACACTTGTTCCATCCCTTTGACCTCTTCGACCTCTTTTCTGTTATCTGGGCCATAAATTGCGGCGAAACTCTGTGTCGCTACCCAAGAGCTGATGATCGAGGCCACTAAGCCCAGAGAAAATACACTCACTCGGAAGCCAAACATTTTGTGTCCTTTGATGGCTGATCGCTGCCTTCAATAATCGATACCTATACCGAGTCCACTTGCAATACCGATACAAAAACTCGGCCAAGAAAATCTTAAAGAGCCTTTGGGCTTCTCCTAGGTTCTGCGTGTTTCTGGTTTTTTTTGTTTGTTTCTTTGGCTGGCGATTTATTGGAAAAAGGCCCAGCGAAGATCCGGAATTTTTCATAAATGATGGAAATTTGTAAATTTTGCGAATTTCCAAAGAAAAAAGATTGTTCGGAGTTCTACTTTCGAGGTCAACCGTTTTTGGGCGCTGTTTGCCTGAGATAAATTCGATTC
>Ga0247843_1000579_pt1 | contig 86082 bp, 59 predicted proteins | sample LaCruzMarch2017__FD_192420 | JGI IMG/M metagenome (GOLD analysis project Ga0247843, IMG submission 192420) | Freshwater microbial communities from meromictic Lake La Cruz, Castile-La Mancha, Spain - LaCruzMarch2017_8m | ecosystem: Environmental > Aquatic > Freshwater > Lake | place: Spain... | reverse complement strand
TTTCGTGGTAAATCATATTGCTAATTAGTTGCTCTCCAGCAGAGCTAATGTCCTCTTTTGACTTATAGGGCTAGTATAACAATTATTTTTATCAAAAGCACCAACTATTTTTTGCACCATTACCCTAAAATTTTATCTTTAGATAAAGTAACTTTTAAAATTTCCGAAGCTTGTTTTAAAATATCAGCTTCTAATGTTTTCTTATTTCCTAAAATAACATTCGCCTTTTCTATAGCTTGAAGTTCCGTAAGATCTTCCAAAATAAAAATAGCATGCCTTAAATGTTCAGATTTTAAGCCATCGTCTTTTAGTTTCCCTAATTCCTTAATCAACCAACTTAAAGCGAAAAAAGAATCGATATCAAATTCAATAATAGCAGTATTTTTAGGTTTGACAGGCAACTTATTATATGGTGAATTTAAAACCTCCTTTGTAAAATAATTCAACTGATACTTTGATTTCTTAGTCGATTTCTTTAATTGTATCAATCCTTGTAAGGCTTGCGCGTATATACTTAACCAACGTAATTTGCGGCGCAATTCATGAACCTGCTCTTCTAACTTTGTAAATTGATATTCACATTTCTCACAAAAACTAAGAATAGCATCAACTTCATCAATCAAAGAAAAAGTAAGTTCTTCAATATATTCTTTATTGTAATCAACATTAAACTCACTTAGTTTTTCATCAAATCTAAGGAGCTTATTATTTAACCATTCTTTCTCAGATAGGCGTTGATTACATTTGTTAATTAAACTATTTGCATTGACTGCAAAATATTTCAAGACTTCCTTTGTTACTTTTTTATTCGTTTTTAATTCCTTTTCTAAAACTAAATATTGATCAATCTCACCAAATAAATCTTCTAATTTTTTAAATCGCTTATTCCATTTATCAAATATCTTTTCATCAAATGCTTTATTATGAAGTCTAGTTAAACCTTCCAGCATAAACAATGGAGTTCTAGCATCATTGGCATATAACCAAAGTGCTGGATTTTTTTGCTTCGATGCCTCCGTTAGCAAAGTTTGTAATTGCTTACTGTAAAACAAAAACGGATTGAACTCTTTTACTGCCATAATTTTAAATTTTTATACCGATAACACATATATCATCCACCTGCTCCAAATCAACTCTCCAATATTCTATTGATTCGTTTAATTTTGTTTTAATCTCTTTAAGCGGCAAATGTGAATTGGAAAATAATAATTCTTTAATTGTTTATACTTAAATTTTTTACCCTTTTGGCCACCAAATTGATCTGCGTAACAATACCTTATTGGTATCATTTTTAGCTGTTTTTAAAATAGTTAGGCAAGAATCAATGTTCATTAATTGCGCAAAAGTAGTATACCCAATAATAATGCTGCAAAAAGCCAAAAAATATCTTATAACCTTAAATTTCACTGACTTAAAGCTAGCCATTTTTTATTAAAAACAGTTTAAATTAATAATTATCTTTGCACTCTATGGAAAAAAGAGTAAGATTACGTTTTGCGCCAAGTCCAACTGGCGGTTTACATATGGGTGGGGTTCGTACCGCTTTATTTAGCTATTTATTTGCCAAAAAACATGGCGGTGATTTTGTGTTACGTATTGAAGATACCGACCAAACTCGTTATGTAAATGGCGCTGAAGAATATATTATTAACGCCTTAAAATGGTGCGGTATTGAGCCAAATGAAGGTGTTGGTTTTGGGGATGGGCCTTATGCTCCATACCGCCAAAGCGAACGCAAAGAATTAGGTATTTACAAAAAATACTCAGATCAGTTAATTGCTTCAGGTCATGCATACGTTGCATTTGATACCTCTGAGGAATTAGATGAAATGCGTAAACGTTTGGAAGCTGCTAAAGTAGTGGCTCCTCAATACAACGCTATCACGCGTCAAAACATGCGTAACTCATTAACCTTACCAGAAGATGAAGTGAAAAAATTAATGGATAGTGGTGCGCCTTATGTAGTGCGTTTAAAAGTACCTCGTAACGAAGAAATTCGTTTTCACGATATCATTCGTGGGTGGGTAACTGTAAACTCTAGTCAGGTAGATGATAAGGTATTATTGAAATCAGATGGAATGCCAACTTATCATTTAGCACATATTGTAGATGATATTGAAATGAAAATTACACATGCGGTGCGTGGCGAAGAATGGTTGCCAAGTGCTCCATCTCATATTTTGATTTACCGTTATTTAGGTTTAGAAGCTGACATGCCCCAATTGGCACATTTACCATTGATTTTAAAACCAGATGGTAACGGCAAATTATCAAAACGTGATAAATCAGGCTTACCAATGTTCCCAATCAACTGGCATGATGAACGAACAGGAGAAAGCTATGTAGGTTACAGAGAATCAGGATTTATGGCAGATGCTTTTATTAATATGTTGGCGTTGTTAGGATGGAATCCAGGAGATAACCGTGAGATTATGAGCAAGGAAGAATTAATTGCTAATTTTTCTTTTGAACGCGTAAATAAATCAGGAGCTAAATTTGATCCTGAAAAAACAAAATGGTTCAATCAACAATATTTAAGAATGCAAAGCGATGAGCAATTAGCAGAATCTGTTACGCCTTTTTTAGAAGCTAAAGGAATTAAAAAAGATAAAGCATTTGTAACAGAGTTTTGCCGATTGATAAAAGAAAAAGCGCATTTAGTAACAGAGTTTTATGATTTGGGTTCTTACTTTTTTGCAGCACCAACAAGCTATGATGAAAAAGTAATGGCTAAAAAATGGAATGAAAATTCAAAAGCTACTTACACGAAACTAACAGAAAAATTAACTGCTATAGATAATTGGACAACAACTAGCTTACATGATTTATTTGCTGCAGTGGAACCAGAATTAGGTAAAATTGATATGCAATTAGTTCGTGTGTTAACTACTGGTGTTGCCGGTGGCGCGCAATTATTTGACATGTTAGCTTTATTAGGAAAAGAAGAAACACTTGCTCGTTTAAACAAAGCATTAGCGAGTTTATCATAGTGGAATTATACTCTGACGAATATTTTATGAACGAAGCGCTGAAAGAAGCCCGAAAAGCTTTTGAGGCAGACGAAGTTCCGGTTGGCGCTGTGATTGTAGCCGATAATAAAATAATTGCCAGAGCACATAATTATACCGAACGATTAAATGATGTGACCGCTCATGCCGAAATGCAAGCTATTACATCAGCAGCTAATGCTATTGGCGGAAAATATTTGAATGATTGTACTTTGTATGTAACTTTAGAGCCTTGTTTGATGTGTGCTGGTGCACTTCACTGGAGTCACATTACAAAAATAGTATTTGGTGCAAGCGACGAAAAAAAAGGATATAGTAAAATTAATCAAACCGTGTTACATCCTAAAACAACTGTTATTAAAGGAGTTTTAGAAAATGAATGCTCAACGATTTTAAAAGAGTTCTTTGCATTAAAAAGAAAATGAGATTATTAATTAAAATACTATAAAAAATTCTCTGCGAACTTCGCAATACTCTTTGCGATCTTTGCGGTTAAATAACAAAACTATGAATTTAGACTTAAAACATAAACAAGCCATCGTTTGCGGTAGCACCCAAGGAATAGGAAAAGCCATTGCTTTAGAATTAGCAAACTTAGGAGCAAGCGTTACATTAATTGCTCGTAACGAAGAAGCTTTAAAAGCCACTAAAACAGAATTAAGCACTACTGCTGGTCAGTTACATTCATACTTATGTGTTGACTTTAGTAAACCAGATGAACTAAAACAAATTGTTGAAGCCTATTTACAACGCCAACCAACCGTTCATATTTTAGTAAACAATACTGGTGGTCCAGCTGCTGGCCCTGCGCATTTAGCCAAGACAGAAGAGTTTTTATCAGCTTTCAACAATCATTTAATTTGCAATCATATTTTAGTACAAGCCTGCTTAGAAGGCATGAAAAATGCTAAATACGGGCGTATTATCAATATTATTTCTACATCTGTAAAAGCACCTTTAGCAAATTTAGGTGTATCCAATACCATTAGAGCAGCTGTTGCTAATTGGGCAAAAACATTAGCCAACGAATTAGGCAAGTTTAATATCACGGTTAATAATGTCCTGCCAGGAGCTACTTCTACTGTGCGTTTAAAAACCATCATCGAAAATAAATCTACTAAAACTGGGCACGCGTTAGATGCAGTTACTAACGAAATGATTGCTGAAATACCAATGGGTCGTTTTGGCGAAGCGTCTGAAATTGCTAATGCCGTTGCTTTTTTAGCATCACCAGCTGCATCTTACATCAATGGTATTAATTTACCAGTTGACGGAGGCAGAACGGGGAATTTGTAAATTTTCAATTGCAACATAATGTTAGCCTAAGCGGAGTCGAAGGCTAATGTAATCAACTTTCAATAGTTAATTCTTTTCTAGTAAATTAACAGGCTTTATCGCCTCCAATTTGCCAATTTCTCAACTTTTTAATATTATATTTGTTTCTATTTATTACCTGATTATATAGATTTATGAAGATTATTATACCAATGGCTGGCAAAGGCAAACGCATGCGTCCGCATACTTTAACTGTTCCAAAACCTTTAATTAACATTGCAGGTAAACCCATAGTGCAAAGACTTGTAGAAGATATTACTAAAGTTTGTGGCGAAAAGGTAGATGAAATTGCTTTTATCATAGGTTCTGACTTCGGAAAAGAAGTAGAAGAAAACTTAATTAAGATAGCCGAATCGCAAGGTGCAAAAGGAACTATTTGCTACCAAGAGAAAGCGTTAGGAACTGCTCACGCTATTATGTGTGCCAAAGATAGCATTACTGGTAAAACCGTAGTAGCTTTTGCTGATACCTTATTTAAAGCGGATTTTGTAATGGACACTAATCAAGAAGGTGTGATTTGGGTGCAAGGTATTGAAGATCCTCGTCAATTTGGTGTAGTGAAATTAAATGAGGCTGGCGTCATTACAGATTTTGTTGAGAAACCAGAAACATTTGTGAGCAATTTAGCAATTATTGGTATTTACTATTTTAAAGATGGTGATAATCTAAAAAAAGAATTACAGTATTTATTAGATAATAACATAACCGAAAAAGGCGAATTTCAATTAACCAATGCTTTAGAAAACATGAAGCAAAAAGGAATTGCCTTTACACCTGGTAAAGTAACTGAGTGGTTAGATTGCGGAAACAAAGACGCAACGGTTTACACTAACCAACGTGTATTAGAATTTGAAAAAGGAAAACCTAACTTAAAAGGAAAAAATATCGTTACCGAAAACAGTACCATTATTGAGCCTTGCTTTGTTGGCGACAATGTTGTGATTACAAATTCAATTGTTGGACCGCATGTATCTATTGGTGCAGGTAGCAAAGTAAGTGATGCAGTTTTGAAAAATAGTATCATACAGGCTAACACAAAATTAAGTAATACAATAATTGCAAATAGTATGATTGGCGAAGGCGCTGAAGTAAAAGGAAAAGCCTTAGACATCAGTATGAGTGATTACACAACACTTTCTCTGTAAATCAAAACCAATAGTATTGAAATTTAAAATCAATATAATTTTTAGTGCTTTAATTTTGCCATTAATGGTAATTTTTGCATTTTCTTGTAAATCAAAAAAAGGAACCTCTAATTCGTCCAAAGAAGCGAGCAACCCATCCACAAAAGGCATCTCTGAAGAAAATCAAACTAAATTCTCTTTTTATTTTATCGATGGTTGCAAAGAGCGAATGAAAGGGAATATTGAATTAGCCGAAAACGCATTTAAAGAATGTCTAAAAATAGACCCGTCTTCTGCAGCCGTAAAATACGAATTAGGTAACATTTACCGATTTAATGGATTATATGACAATGCTTTGAAATACGGCAAAGAGTGCGCCAATGCAGATCCTAAAAACGAATGGTATCAATTATTGTATATCGACTGTTTACATAATAAACGTCAGTTTGCACAGGCAGCAGAAGTATATACTCGATTAATTAAAAATTACCCTAACCGCTCAGAGTTTTACGAAGGCTTAGCTGCCGAATATATGTATGGCGGTAACTACGAAAAATCGTTTAAAACATTTGACGACATTGAAAAGAAATTCGGGCAAAACGAAGCCTTTACGCTCAATAAAATAAAATTATTAAAACAATTAAAAAAAACAGCCGAAATTGAAGCTGAATTTAAAAAATTGATTGCCGCAAACCCAAGTGAAATCAGATATTACACGTATCTGTCAGAATTTTATCAGGAAACTAATCAAAATGAAAAAGCCATGGGTAATTATCAAGCGGCTTTAAAAGTAGATTCAAAAAATCCTATTTTACATCTGGCATTAGCAGATTATTATAAATCGTTGAACGATAATGCTAATATGTTTAAAGAACTTGAAATTGCATTTGAAAGTTCCGATTTAGAAGTTGAAACTAAATTAAAAATTTTAGCGTCGTATTACGAGCTATCTGAATTGAATGCAGACTATAAAAAACAAGCGGATGAGTTGTGTGATATTGCCTTAAGAGTAAACTCAAACTCTGCTGAAGTTCATAGCATCAAAGCCGATTTTTTATTGAAAGATAAAAAAGTAAAAGAAGCACGTGACGAATACGAACTAGCTATAATATTAGATAAGAGTAGCTATAACATCTGGACGCAATTAATGGGAACGGAAGCAGAATTAGGAGAATATAAATCATTGGAGGCTCATAGTTATGAAGCAATGGAATTATTTCCTAATCAACCATTACCATATTTTTTTAATGGTATTTCAAACACAACTCTAAAAAACTATACAAAAGCAATCGAATCGTTTACTGATGGATTAGAATTTGTATATAACAATAATTTGTTATTAATCGACTTTTACTCGAGCTTAGGAGAAGCATATAACTCTAATAAACAATACGAAAAATCAGATAAGGCATTTGATGATGCTTTAAAAATAGATCCAGATAATGCCTCTATCTTAAACAACTACGCTTACTATTTGTCACTAAGAAAAGAAAAATTAGAGAAAGCTGAAAAATTTTCGAGAAGAAGCAATGAATTATATCCAAATAATCGTTCTTATTTAGATACTTATGGCTGGATTTTGTATCAACAAGGTAAATATAAAGAAGCCGAAGTTTGGTTAGCGCGTGCCGTAAAAATTGGAAGTAAAAGTGCTATTGCCGAGCATTATGGGGATGTATTATACAAATTAGATAGAAAAGAAGAGGCGCTAAAATATTGGATGGACGCTAAAGAAGCTGGCGCTGGTTCTGAATTCTTGGATAAAAAAATTGCGGAAAAAAAATTAAATGATTAAAAGGAACCATATTTCTATTTTTTATCTGTGTCTTATTGGTGCGTTGCTCGTTATGTTATCGTGTAAATCAAAAAAACATGTTCAACAGGCAGCCATTCAAAATCAAACAGAAGATACCATAGGTAGATGTAGATTACAGTTTAAAAGTGCCAAATCATTATCAAAACACATTAAGGAAAACGAGCTTCAGTACAATTGGCTATATGCTAAAGCAGATGTGGAAACCTTAATAGATGGCGAAGATCATAATTTAGATGTTAGGATAAAGGCCCGAAAAGACAGTGCCATTTGGATATCCATACAAGCAGTAGGATTAATTGATATCGCAAAGCTATTGATTACTCGCGATTCGGTTAAAATGGTAGTATATGTTAAAAAACAATATTTTAAAGGCGATTTCAATTATATTAATCAATTACTAAACGCTGATTTAGATTTTGATTTGATTCAAGCGGCATTAATTGGGAACAGTGCTGATTTTGATGATGATGATTCTAAAATGAAGCCCGTGATTGATAGAGAAAACTGTCAATATTTGTTAAGTACCGTTCGAAAACGTAAGCTACGCCGTATAAACAGTGGTCAAGATTCATTAAAACGTTCTTTACAAATCATGAGATTAAATCCTGATAACTTTAAAATCATTAATAACGATTTTGAAGATGTGTCAACAAACAGAAGTTTTCATGCGAAATATGAGAAATTCCTAGCTTCCGACTCTGTTTTTGCACCACACAATGTTAATATTGAGATAAAGGCAGAGAAGAAAATAGACCTTAAAATTAACTATGTTCGCATAGAGATAAATCAGCCACAAAAATTAACGCTGAACATACCAAAAAGCTATGAACCTATACCTATTAAAAAAGAACAACGTTAGCATTATTTTATGCTTAATCTTCTTTTTTAGTAGCATTTCATTTCACACCTTTTCTCAAACTAAAGGGCAACCATCGCAAAAAGATTTACTGAACAAAAAAAACAAGTTGAATGATGATATCAAACAACTTAACTCTCAATTAAGTCAAACAAAGGCCAGTAAAAAATCGCAAATTAATACCATTGTGGTTATCAATACCAAAATTAAAGTGCGCGAAGAATTAATTAGCACCATCAATAGTGAGTTAGCGCAAATTAATTCTCGAATCAAAAAAAATGTAACAGAGATAAATGCCTTAAAAGCTAGCTTAGATAAATTAAAAAGCGAATATGCTAAGATGATTTATTTTGCGCAACGTAATCAAGATTCTTATACAAAAATTATGTTTTTGTTTTCGTCGGGCGATTTTAATCAAGCCTATATGCGTATTAAATACTTTCAGCAATACGCTACATTTCGTAAAAAACAAGCTGATGAAATTGTTGCTACGCAATTAGTGTTGGGTACAAAATTAAAAGAACTAGAAGGGCAACGACACGAAAAAAATGTATTACTAGGAAATGAGAAAGAAGAAAAAACGCAATTAGATGGTGAGAAGCAGCAACAAGAAATTGTGTTAAGCGAATTACAACAACAAGAAAAAGAATTAAAAGAAGAATTAGAAAAGAAAAAACGTGATGCCGAAAATTTACAAATTGCCATTAAACGTTTAATTGAAGCAGAGATAAAACGTAAGTTAGAAGAATCATCTAAAATTGCTGCAGCTAAGGCAGCCAAAGCGGAAAAAATAGCTGAGAAAAATAAAACAAAAACCAAGACAAAAACTAAAACACCAGAAGTAAAAGCAACCGCTCCTGAGTTAACAGAAGAAGCGGAAGCGCTTGGCGCAGACTTTTCGAGCAGTAGAGGTAAATTACCTTGGCCTGTAACAAAAGGCGTTATTTGCCAGCCTTATGGCGAATATGAACACCCTGCAATCAAAGGATTTATGATGAACAACAATGGTGTAGAGATTTGTGCGAATAAAGGCTCACAAGCACGTGCTGTTTTTGAAGGTGAAGTCACTAGTATTGCTATCTCTCCAACTGGCGGAAAATTAATTATCATTCGTCACGGTGAGTACTTAAGTGTTTATAGTAATATTGGCGATGTATTTGTTAAACAAGGCGACAAAGTAGCCATTAAACAGGCAATTGGAAGTATAATGGATGAAGACGGCAAAACGAGCATGAACCTTCAAATTTGGAAGGGACAAAAAACCATGGACCCTAGTGGCTGGTTGTTTAATGCAAGGTAGTTTTTTATAGGAAAATGAAAAAAATAATTTTCAGTGCGCTCATCTATCTTGTGTTAGTTTGCATACTAAGATTTATTGTCATTCCCGAAAAATATATTTACGGTCACCAACACGATTATAGCATTTTAGAATTTTTATTGGTTACTGTTGCTATTCCTGCAAGTGTGGGATTATTTTACATCGCAAAAACGGCAAACAAAGATAAAGCACTTGGCATAGGAATTTTATTTATTGCGTTTGGTTTTATTGGTCTATTACTTTCTACGTTTATTGAAAAAAGTATAGTGTCATACCAAATCCATGACCATGGTAAAACCATTACTGGCAAAGTAGATTACACCTATCTAGAAAGGTCTGGCTCACGTTCATCTGGCAAATTGCAGTACCACTTTATTGTAGTATTTGATGTCAATAGTAACAGCTATTATTCTATACCAGGATTTACAGACGAAGAAAAATATAAAATAGGCGACACGATACTTGTTAAGTACTTGGAAAGAAATCCATTTTTAAATAAGATTTATTATAAAGAATAAACTTACAATCTACTTCCCCCAGTTCATCAAATCTTTTCCAATATCGCTACGGTAATATTTACCATCGTAACTAAGTGTTTTGGCTAAAAAATGGGGAAATTGAAGGATTTTAATAAAAAATAATCTACTTTATATTATCAAAACTTGTAAATTTTACAAGTTTTGATAATTTATTTGTTATCTTTGATTTATGAATAACTACACAAATCGTAAAGAATATTTAGCTAAACTCCTTTCTTATCAGGACAAAGATCTAATAAAAGTTGTGAGTGGTATTCGTAGGTCTGGCAAAAGCACTTTATTAGAATTATGCAGGCAACAATTTTTGAAACAAGCAATTGGCAAAAAACAAATACAGTTTTACAACTTTGAATTACCAGAAAATTATCTAAACAAAACGTGGGACAATATATATTTTGACATAAAAAAAAAACTACAAGCTGATAAAAAAAATTATATTTTTTTAGATGAAGTACAAAATATTCCGTTTTTTGAAAAATTAGTAGATGGGCTTTTTGCTACAAAAAATACAGATGTTTATATAACTGGCTCAAATGCCTTTTTATTAAGTAGCGAGTTGGCGACTTTACTAAGTGGCCGCTACATCGAAATTTCTATTTTACCTTTTTCGTTTAAAGAATATTTAATAGCTCGTGGTATTGATACTGACAATAAATACCTCAACTACGAAGCTTTATTTTTTGATTACATAAACGAAACATCATTGCCTAAAGGTGTTGAATTACGCGAAAGTGGCTTCGATAAAATACACGAATATTTAGAAGCAATTTACACTTCTATAATAGAAAAAGATATTACGCAACGCTACCAAATAAATGATAAACGAGCATTCGGCAATATTGTAAAATTTGTAGCTTCTAATATTGGCAGCGCGCTTTCGCCAAGTAATATTTCAAAAACACTTAAACAAGACGGACAAAGTATACACCACGCCACAGTAGAAAAATATTTAGAATATTTAGTAGCAAGTTTTGTGTTTTATAAAGTAAACCGCTTTGATATAAAAGGCAAAAAACAATTAGCTACTCAAGAAAAATACTATTTAGTAGACGCAGGTTTTTTGAACCTTTTGGCAGGTAAAGAACGAACTACGGATAGAGGACATATATTAGAAAACATAGTTTACTTAGAGCTACTACGCAGGGGTAACAAAATATGGACTGGTGCCAACCGCAATAACGAAGTTGACTTTGTATGCAAAAATGCAATGGGTGACATTGAATATTACCAAGTAGCATGGCAAATGTCAAGCGAAGGCACTATTGAAAGAGAGTTTACTTCATTAGAAAAAATACAGGACAATTATCCTAAATTTTTACTAACTACTGATTCATTTACACAAAACAGAAGTGGAGTGCAACATCTAAACGTTTTTAATTGGCTTCTTAATACAAACGAAAATAAACAATAATCAAATCATAAAAGACTCATTTTCCTACTTCCCCCAGTTCATCAAATCTTTTCCAATATCGCTACGGTAATATTTACCATCGTAGTTAACGGTTTCGGCAGCTATAAAACTTTTAGCAATAGCGTCTTCAATGGTTTTTCCAAATGAGGTGATGGCAAAAACTCGTCCGCCATTCGTTACTACGTCTTCGTTTTTAAAAGTTGTGCCTGAGTGAAACACTTGGCTATTCGTAACCTTATTTAAACCAGTTACTACTTTATTTTTTTCGTAATCTTCTGGGTAACCACCGCTCACTAATACAACGGTTGTGGCAATATCTTTGATTACACTAAATTGTTTTTCGTGCAAAGTTTGTGTCGCCACGCCTTGTAATAAATCTAACAAATCTGATTCAATACGAGGTATCACTACTTCAGTTTCAGGATCTCCCATGCGGCAATTGTATTCAATCACACTTGGTTCACCATCACAATTCATTAAACCAATAAAAATAAATCCACGGTAATCAATACCATCTTTTACTAAACCATTAATGGTTGGTTTCACAATTTTTTCTTCTACTTTTTTAATAAAAGCTTCATCAGCAAATGGCACTGGGCTCACTGCTCCCATTCCACCTGTATTTAAGCCAGTATCTCCTACTCCAATGCGTTTATAATCTTTAGCAGCTGGTAATATTTTATAGGATTTTCCATCCGTCAACACAAATACAGATAATTCAATGCCTTTTAAAAATTCTTCAATCACAACCGTATTGCCCGCATTACCAAACTTGGCATTCAAAATCATATTTTGCAATTCTGTTTTAGCTTCTGCCGCATCATCAATAATCAACACGCCTTTTCCTGCGGCTAAACCATCTGCTTTTAAAACATACGGAGGAGTTAAGTTATCAATAAAGGCAGCTCCTTCAGCAATATTATCTTTGGTAAAGCTTTTATATTTAGCTGTAGGTACACCATGTTTAAACATAAATTGCTTACTAAAATCTTTACTGCCTTCTAACTGCGCGCCATCTTTTTTAGGACCAATCACAGGAATTTCTTTCAACACTTCATCAGCTAAAAAATAATCGTGTACCCCTTTTACTAATGGATCTTCAGGGCCAACTAATACCATATCAATACTCTTTTCCCACACTAAATTTTTAATAGCATCAAAATCAGTTGCTGATATATTAACGTTAGTGCCACATTGAGCAGTTCCAGCATTTCCTGGGGCAATATATAAGTTTTCTAATTGCTTACTTTGAGCTAGTTTCCATGCAAAAGCATGCTCTCTTCCTCCTGATCCTAAAATTAATACGTTCATATATTTTAATTAATGCGTAAAAATAAAAAATCCCACCTGATTAGATGGGATTGATTAAAAAGTTTTAAAAACTATTTTAATGTTTTCGTTTACTGAAACTAGAGTTTCCTCTTACACGTCTCATACTACGTTCTCTATTTTGTTGAGCGATAATACCATCTGTAAAACGTTTACCTTTAGTACGATTACGAGTAAATAATTTATGCTGCTCTTTCTTTTGTTTTTTACCAGGGTTTGTTTTGTGATAAACCCATGGACCATTGCTTTTATTTCCTTTAAAAATTCTAGCTAAAAAATTATTTTTGTGTCCGCCTTTGGCAAAAGCATTTGCATTACCCCTGCTTTTATTACCAAAAAGCTTTACTCCACCTCGTTGGTTACGATGTTCCTTTTTACGTCCACCTCTTACCTGCGCCATGATAGGTGTAGTAACTCCTATAGATAAAATCAAAATTACTAGGGTAAAAAGTTTTGTAAGTTTCATTAATACAATATTATACAAATAAAATCACAAAATCCAACGTATTTAGTTTTATTTATCGAATAAAACCATAAGATTTTAACAACTAGATAGTGAAAACTGTTCACTACAATAAAACTACAAAATGCGATTCTTTAAAATTAATAACATTCATTTTCAATAAATAACTGTAGTTTCGCTTTAATGACTGTTGATGCCATAAATGTAAACGACTTTTTAAGCAAAAGTAAAACCGAACTCATTATAGATGTGCGAGCACCTATTGAGTTTTTCAAAGGTCATTTACCTAATGCTATTAATATTCCTTTATTTGAAGATAGCGAGCGAGCGGAAGTTGGCACTTTATATAAACAGCAGGGAAAAGATACCGCTGTCAATAGAGGCTTAGAAATTGTGTCTCCTAAAATGACTTCTTTTGTTAATCAGGTAAAAGCACTATCAAAAAACAAAAAAGTATTTGTGTATTGTTTTAGAGGTGGGATGCGCAGTAATAGTTTTGCTTGGCTCATGAATACTTCAGGTTTAGATGCCGTAATTTTGAAAGGTGGCTATAAAGCTTTCAGAAATTATGTATTAGATTATTTTAAGCAAGACAGAAAAATAATTTTAATGGGTGGGAAAACGGGAAGCGGAAAAACAGACATCTTAAAAAAATTAAAAGAACAAACCATACAAATTGTTGATTTAGAAAATATCGCTCATCATAAAGGCTCTGCTTTTGGTGCCATTAACGAACAAAAACAAAATCCTCAGCAGGTTTTTGAACATCAGTTGTATGATCAATTTTCTGACCTCGATAGCTCACAATACGTTATATTAGAAGACGAATCTCAAACCATTGGATTTAATAAATTACCACAAGGTTTGTGGCAACAAATGAAACAAGCTTCGATTATAAAAATTGAAATTCCATTTGAATTGCGAGTACAAAAATTGGTAGAAGATTACACCACGGTTGACATCGATGCTTTAAAAGCCTGTGTTGGAAAAATAGCACAACAATTAGGAACCTTAAATACAAAATTATGTTTACAATATTTGGATGATAGAAATTTATCAGATGTAGCTCGTTTGTCCTTATTATATTATGATAGAGCTTACGAATTTAATTATAAAAATAAAAAACAACCGATTATAAATATAAACTCTGATACGATTGATGCAGAAGTAAATGCCTTAAAAGTAAAACAAGTTATAGATACCTTGAACTAAAAAACATGTCAGTAAAACTTACACAATTTAGTAAAGCATCGGGCTGTGGCTGCAAAATTGCACCAGCCGTATTAGAAGAAATTTTAAAAGGCTGTAAACAAGATATTGTTTTTAAAAACTTATTAGTTGGCAATGAAACCAAAGATGACGCCGCTGTATACGAATTAGAAGATGGCAATTGCATTATTAGCACAACAGATTTTTTTACTCCCATTGTTGACGATGCCTTTGACTTCGGAAAAATTTCGGCATGCAATGCCATTAGCGATATATATGCGATGGGCGGAAAACCTTTAATGGCAGTAGCAATTTTAGGTTGGCCAGTAGATAAAATTCCTACCGAAGTTGCGCAACAAGTGATTAAAGGTGCTCAAAATATTTGTAACAAGGCTGGTATTCCTTTAGCAGGCGGTCATAGTGTAGATACACAAGAACCCTTATTTGGTTTAGCTGTAACAGGCTTAGTAAAAAAAGAACATATCAAAAAAAATAATGCCGTTAAAGAAAATAATATTGTATATATTACAAAGCCTTTAGGTATTGGTGTATTGAGTACCGCTTTAAAAAGAGGATTACTAAACGAAACGGATTATCAATTACTATTAGAACAAACCACCACACTAAATTCGATTGGCGAAAAACTAGGAGCATTAACTTACGTGACTGCTATTACAGATGTGACTGGATTTGGTTTTGCTGGCCATTTATTAGAAATGTTAGCCGATACTAATTTATCAGCAACAATACATAAAAGCGCACTTCCTATCATGGAAGCTGCAAAAGAATACGCCAAACAATTTGTGTTTCCAGATAATACGACACGCAACTATAATGATCAATCTAAAAACATAGATGGTATGAAAGATTTAGATTTTATTTTTTATTGCGATCCTCAAACTTCGGGCGGTTTATTATTTAGTGTTGAAGCATCTCACGAAAAAGAAATGGATGCCTTTTTAGAATCTCAAAATCAATTTTTTGCTAAAATTGGAGCAATTACTTCAAAACAAGAAAAAGCAATAATTTTTCTCTAGCTAAACTATTTTGTTTAACGTTTGTTAACCTATAAAACGATAATAAAGTGTTAAAAATCACGTTTTTACAATTAATAAAATAGTTTATCTTTGTTGTAATGGAAATTGTTAAAGGTTCAGGTGTTATCCCTGGTGTATTATTGGCAAAGGTTAACTCCCCAGCCGATTTAAAAAAACTAAAAGAAGAAGAATTAGAGCAGTTTTGTGCAGAATTGCGTCAATTCATTATTGATATCGTATCTGTAAAAGGAGGTCATTTTGGCGCTTCTTTAGGTGTTGTTGAATTGACAGCTGCTTTACACTATGTATTCAATACACCATACGACCAATTAGTTTGGGACGTAGGCCATCAAGCATACGGACATAAAATTATTACTGGCCGTAGAGATATTTTTCATACAAACCGTATTTACAAAGGTATTAGCGGTTTCCCTAAACGTTCAGAAAGTGAATATGATACTTTTGGCGTAGGTCACTCTTCTACTTCTATTGGTGGTGCTCTAGGAATGGCGGTTGCAAGTCAGTATTTAGGATTAAAAGATAAACAACACATTGCCGTTATTGGTGATGGCTCTATGACTGCTGGTCAGGCTTTTGAAGCATTAAACCATGCAGGTATTTCAAATAGCAATTTATTAGTAGTACTAAATGATAATTGTATGAGCATTGATCCTAACGTTGGTGCTTTGCGTGATTATTTAACGGATATAACAACTTCTCATACATACAATAAAACAAAAGATAAAGTTTGGGAATTGCTTGGGAAAATTAGCAAGTTTGGACCAAATGCTCAAGAAATTGCTAGTAAATTAGAGAATGCAGTTAAGACTTCATTATTAAAACAAAGTAATTTATTTGAGTCGTTAAAATTCCGTTATTTTGGACCAGTTGATGGGCATGATGTAGTTCGTTTAACGAAAATCATGGCCGATTTAAAAGATATACCTGGCCCAAAAATATTACACGTTTTAACTAAAAAAGGAAAAGGTTATAAATTCTCGGAAGAAGGAAATGAAACCGTTTGGCACTCACCAGGTTTGTTTAATAAAGAAACTGGAGAAATTATAAAAGTAGTTCCTAAAGAACCTCAACCTCCAAAATATCAAGATGTATTTGGACATACAATTGTAGAATTAGCTGAACAAAACAAAAAAATAATGGGTATCACACCGGCTATGCCAAGTGGTTGCTCATTAAATATTATGATGAAAGCGATGCCTGATCGTGCATTTGACGTAGGTATTGCCGAACAACATGCGGTAACGTTTAGCGCAGGTTTAGCAACACAAGGTATGATCCCATATTGCAACATTTACTCTTCGTTTATGCAACGTGCATACGATCAAGTGATACATGATGTAGCTTTACAAAATTTAAAAGTAGTATTATGTTTAGATAGAGGTGGAATTGCTGGTGCCGATGGACCAACTCACCACGGTGCATTTGATATCCCTTATTTCCGTTGCATTCCTAATATGATTGTGAGTGCTCCAATGAATGAAGAAGAATTACGTAACTTAATGTATACGGCTCAATTAGATGAAGTAACTGGGCCATTTAGCATTCGTTACCCACGAGGTAATGGCGTAATGGTAAATTGGAAAACACCATTTAAAAAATTAGAGATTGGAAAAGGTCGCAAATTAAAAGATGGAAAAGAGGTTGCAATTTTATCTTTAGGTCATCCAGGAAACTTTGCAGTAAAAGCTATTGAGAAGTTAGAATCAGAAGGCATAACACCAGCTCACTACGATTTACGTTTTGCGAAGCCAATAGATGAAGCGATGTTGCATGATGTATTTGCCCGTTATAAAAAAATCATTACCATCGAAGATGGAACTATTGTAGGCGGTGTTGGTAGTGCTATTTTAGAGTTTATGGCAGAAAATAATTACAGTGCTCAAGTAAAACGATTAGGTATTCCAGACAAATTTATTGAACACGGTGAACCAAAAGAATTATACACAGAATGCGGTTTTTCTGAAGAGCAAATTTATTCGGAAGTTTTAGAAATTCTGAAAGAAAAGAAAGAAGTGAAAGTTGGATAGTTCATTCTAGATTTAAATAAAAATGCGGTTTAATGATTATTTAAACCGCATTTTTATTTTAACAGAAATTTTATTTTAATCCTCCTTTGTTTTCGTTAAATTTGTGTAAACACCAATAAATTGCCTTCAGAACAAAATATCCTAATATTAAAACTAGATGAGTTCATACGCAAGTATTATAAAAACCAACTCATCAAAGGTTTATTATATACTAGCGGATTATTAGTTGCTGCTTTTTTATTTTTAGTAGTTGCTGAATACTTTGCTGAATTTGGAACAACGACAAGAACTATTTTATTTTATTCGTTTTTAATTGCTAGTGGTTTTGTATTATTCAAATACATTGTCATTCCTGTTTTAAAATTAAATAAATTAGGCTCAGTAATTTCTTATGATGAAGCGGCAAATATTGTCGGCATACACTTCAATAATATCAATGATAAACTATTAAACACGCTTCAGCTACAACGAAACTCTGGTTCTATTTTATCTCCAGATTTATTAACAGCAAGTATCAATCAAAAAATGGAAGAGTTAAAACCTATTCCGTTTACTTCGGCAATTGATATTGGAGAAAATAAAAAATACTTAAAATTTGCTTTACCGCCCATTGCTTTAATGTTATTAGTATTAGCAATAAAACCAAGCATCATTACAGATGGAACAAAACGCATGGTGTTTCATCAAACCTATTTTGAAAAAGCAGCGCCTTTTCAATTTGCTATTGATAATAATAATTTAGAGGCTATTCAGCAACAAGATTATGTGTTAGAATTAAAACTCAAGGGAAACGAAATTCCTAATGAAGTTTTTATTTTAGTAGATGGTGTAGAACATAAAATGGAAAAAGTTGATAATGTAAATTATACGTATACTTTTAAAAATGTTCAGCAAAATCAAGACTTTGTATTTACGGCGGCAGGCTATAATTCTAAATCTTACGAATTAAAAGTATTACCAAAACCAATGTTGATGAAGTTTGATATTCAGTTAAGTTATCCAGCTTACCTCAACAAAAAAAATGAAACCGTATCAAATATCGGTGATTTGCAAATACCTCAGGGCACAAAAATGCAATGGGTATTTCATACAAAAAATACGGATCAAATATTTTTAAATTTTAGAGATACCATGGTGGATATTTCTAAATCATCGGAAGATGAATTTTCTTTTTCAAAACGCATGATGCAAAGTATGCCTTACAGCATCAAAACCATGAATCATTTCTTAAAACAAAATCCTGATTCAGTAAATTATACAATTAATGTGGTTCCAGATCAAGTTCCATTAATTGATGTGAGCGAAAAAACAGACTCTTTAAATCCTAAAAACATTTATTTCTCTGGCACTATAAAAGATGATTACGGCTTTACACGATTAACATTTAAATACACACAATACACCCAAGATTCAACGGGTAAAGCCATTTTGAAAAATGGAGAACAAATCATGGGTGTAAACAAACAGCAAATTACTCAACCCTACTACTACTTTTTAGATGCCTCTCGTTTTGAATTATTACCTGGCGATAAAATTGAATATTATTTTGAAGTTTGGGATAACGATGGTGTTACAGGTTCTAAATCTGCTAAAACGCAAACCATGTTGTTTAAAGCGCCAACCATTGATGAAATGAATGCGACGACAGACAAAAACAATTCGGAGATTAAAAAAGATTTAGAAGACGGCGCTAAAAAAGCAAAAGATTTACAAAAAGAAATTAATGACCTCAGTAAAAAACTGACCGAGAAAAAACAAATGGGTTATGAGGAAAAGAAAAAATTGGAAGATATTTTGAAGAAACAAAACGAACTCAAAAATAAAATTGAAGAAAGTAAACAAGAAAATCAATTAAATAATCAACAGCAACAAGAGAATCAACAAATGGATGAATCTCTTTTAGAAAAACAAAAACAACTTGAACAGTTGTTTGAAAACATCATGACTCCTGAAATGAAAAAATTATTTGATGAGGTAAATAAGCTATTAGATAAACTAGATAAAAATCAAGTACAAGAAAAACTCGAACAATTAAAACTGTCGAACAAAGACATGGAAAAAGAGTTGGACAGAACCTTGGAAGCATTTAAACAAATGGAAGTAGAACAAAAACTACAACAAGCCATTGATAAATTAGATGATTTAAAAAACAAAGAAGATGCCTTGAAGAAAGAGACAGATGAGAAATCAGATGTGAGAAATGAGAAGTCAGAAAAAGGCAATGAGAAACCTGAAACTTCAAACAAGGAACAAAAAACTGACAACAAGAAACCAGAAACCTCTTCTAAAGAATTAGAGAAAAAACAAGACGAATTAAACAAACAGTTTGAGGATTTAAAAAAAGACTTAAAAGAAATGCAAGAAAAAAATGCAGCTCTTGAAAGTCCGAATGAAATTCCTAAAACTGAAGAAAAGCAAAATGAGATTAGTAAGGAGATGGAAAAAAGTTCTGAGCAATTAAATCAGAATAATAAAAAGAAAGCATCACAATCTCAAAAAGAAGCTTCTGATAAAATGGAAGAAATGAAACAGCAAATGCAGCAAGCGATGGAGAAGATGCAAAAAGAAGAGGAAGAAGAAGACATGCAAGCTGTACGTCAGATTTTAGAAAATTTATTAAACTTATCTTTTGCACAAGAAGATTTAATGGGACAACTTTCTAAGTTACGCTCTGATAATCCACAATATTTAAAAATCACCCAAACACAAAAAAAATTACAAGACGATTCAAAAATTATTGAAGATAGTTTATTAGCAATCAGTAAAAGACAACCTAAAATTAGCGCAACGGTAAACAGAGAAATTTCTGCCATAAATATGAATATGGGAAAAGCTGTTTCTGAATTAGCAGAACGTCAGCAGTCTAACGCTCAAATGCGCATGCAATATTCTATGACTTCTATTAACAACTTGGCATTATTACTAAACGAGTCTTTAGAGGACATGCAAAAGCAAGCCAAAGAATCAAAAGAAAGTAAACCAGGAAATGGAAGTTGTAAGAAACCAGGAAAAGGTAAAAAACCAAGTTCCTCAACCAAACCCGGCGACGGGAAACCTAGTATGCAAAGCATGAAGCAAATGCAGCAAAAACTGAATGAGCAACTAGCCGAACTTAAAAAACAATTAGAGCAAGGTCAGAAACCTGGGGGTCAAAAACCTGGGGACAAACCGGGACAGAAACCTGGCGGGCAAAAACCAGGGGGACAAGGAGGAATGGGTCAGCAAGGTGGGCAAAAAGGTATGATGCCAGGACAACAAGGCCAAGGTATGAGTGAACAATTAGCTAAAATGGCAGCTCAGCAGGAAGCATTAAGACGTCAAATGCAGCAAATGATGGATAAAATTAAAAAAGATGGTGGTTCAAACCCAGGTGGGAATATTGCCGACATGATGGAACAGACTGAAAGAGATATAGTTAACCGTCAAATTACTCAGGAAACGATGAAACGCCAGCAAGATATCATAACTAAACTTTTAGAAAGCGAAAAAGCAGAGCGTGAACGCGAGCAGGACGAGCAAAGAAAGAGTAATGAGGCAAAAAATCAAGTTTTAAGTAACCCTACGCAATTTTTAGAGTATAAAAGACTTAGAGAAAAAGAACTGGAGTTGTTAAATACGGTTTCGCCAAGTTTAACACCTTACTACAAGCAAAAAGTTAATGAATATTTTAATAGCGTAAACAAATGATACCAGCTAAAGGAGAAAAATTGGATATCCCATCATCATCAGAAAATATAAGATTAGTAGAGCGTTTAGTAGAAGATGTATGTGATGTATTTAATGTAAACGAAGATAGTTATGGCAACATCTTAATTGCTGTTACTGAAGCAGTAAATAATGCCATTTACCATGGTAACAAAGGTAATCCAGATAAACATATTAAAATAGGGTTTGAATCACACGAAAAAAACATTTGTTTTTCGGTAGCTGATGAAGGTCGCGGATTTGATTACAATAATTTACCTGACCCGACAGACCCAGCAAATTTAGATAAGCCAAACGGACGCGGTGTTTTTTTAATGAAAAACTTAGCTGATAAAGTTGAATTTAATAATAACGGTCAAGAAGTTTTATTGACCTTTAATTTGAATTAATACTTCCGTTTTTTTGAATGAAAAAATCTCATCTTAAAATTTTATTTATTATTGGTATTGTATTTAATGTTTTAGCTATCATTTTATTAGCTATGAACTTCATAAATACTCAAAAAAACGAATACCTTTTTAAAATCAGTCTCCCCTTAATTGGCTTATTGTTTTTTTACTTTATGATAAAGAAAATAAATTCCCTAAAATAATATGGCAATTTCCTTCAACAACCAAAGCATTGCTTTTAAATTTAAAGCAAAAACAAAAATAAAAGCTTGGATTAAAACTATTGCTGAAAAAGAAAAACACAAACTCGGCACGATTAATTACATTTTTTGTACAGATGATGAATTGGTTGATATCAACATCAAGCATTTAAATCATAATACACTTACCGATATCATCACCTTTGATTATACAGAAGGCAAAACCATCAATAGCGATATTTTTATTAGCATTGAACGCGTTTTAGAAAATGCCGATAAATTTAAAGTAACTTTTGATGAAGAATTTCACCGCGTGATGATACATGGTATTTTACACTTATGCGGTTACAAAGATAAAACCAAAGCAGATGCTGAGTTGATGAGGAAGAAAGAAAATGGGGCTCTGAAGTTGTTATTAAAATCTTAATTCAACTCGTATTGCAACTTACTCAACTTCTGATAAAGCCCTGAATCGTTAGCCATTAATTCTTGATGAGTTCCCATTTCTACCACTTCGCCTTTTTGTAATACAACTATTTTATCTGCTTTTCTTATAGTTGATAAGCGATGTGCAATTACAATAGAAGTTCTGCCAATCATTAATTTATCTAAAGCATCTTGCACTAAGCGCTCGCTTTCGCTATCCAAACTGCTGGTTGCTTCATCTAAAATTAAAATAGAAGGATTTTTTAAAACTGCTCTAGCAATAGCCACTCGTTGTCGCTGACCGCCAGATAATTGAATACCTCTATCACCTACTAAGGTTTCAAATTTATCAGGGAAACTCATAATAAAATCATAGGCATTAGCTTGTTTTGCTGCTTCAATCACATCAGCATCAGTAGCACTTGGTTTTCCGTATAAAATATTTTCTTTAATCGTACCACCAAATAATAATACATCCTGAGGTACAATCGCCATTTGATCACGTAACTCAGTTAACTCATAATCAGTTGATTTTTTTCCGTCTATCGTGTATTCTCCGCTCGTTGGTTCGTAAAAACGTAATGCCATGGATGCTAAAGTAGATTTACCACTTCCGCTACTACCAACTAAGGCAATAGTTTCGCCAGCTTTGGCGCTAAACGAAATATTTTTTAATACAATAAAATCAGGACGAGTTGGATAAGTAAATTGAATATTTTTAAATTCTAAATCACCTTTTACTCTGTTCAAATTTAAATTATTACGATGCGCTAAATTTATTTCTTCATGAGTGTCATCAATAATATCAAACACTCTATCGGTTGCACCAAGTGCACGTTGTATGGATGCCAACTGCTCAGGTAATCCACCTAGCGACGCTGCCACAAAAAATGAAAGCATCATGAAAATTCCAAAATTTTCAGGACTCAATAAAGGTTTGCCATCTGGTCCAATTTGATTGAGTAATAATAACATTTGGTATAAAATAAAAAAGATAGAGCCAAACACACACATAATAATAAAGGCAAAAAACGCTCCTCTCATCACACCATATTGAACTCCAAATCGTCTAATTTCATTGGTTACTTTATCATATTTACTGATTTCTAATTGCTCGTTAGTAAATGCTTTTACGCTTGTAATGCCAGTTAATGCTTCTGAGACAATAATTCCCGATTCGGAAATTTTATCTTGAAATCCTTTTGAGTATTTGCGAATTTTTCGTCCGTATATAATAGCGATAATTGTAATTGGAGGAATGATTGCTAGAAACCATTTAGCAACATCCCAACCCGTATAATAAACTAATAAAACTAATCCTCCCGTTCCAACAATTGTTTGACGGATAACTTCGGCAATGTTAACCGCAAAAGCATCTGAAATAACGTTAATATCAGTGGCTACTCTACTACTTAAATCGGCTACCTGATTTTTTGAAAAAAAACTCATAGGCATTTTTACCAATTTATTAAACGTATCTGTTCTTAACCCTTTTAATATATTTTCTGTGACAATTGAAAACGTATATACTCTGCCAAAGGATACTAAACCTTGAATAATTAATAATACAAAAAGCTCAATACCTGTTCCAGAAACAGCGTCTTTAAAAAGACTAGGCGCCATGGTAGTTTGTCCTAAATATCCAAACATTTTACCAGCCATAATTGGAAAATACAAGCCAACAATAGCCGTTGCTAAAACAAAAAACATCCCTAATACAAAAATCCACTTACTTTTTCCCAAATATTTGAACAAACGGAACGATTTTTTGAAATTTGCTGCGGATAGTTTTGCCTTTGGAATATCGTCTTTTGCTTTGTGCTTTACACTGGTGCCTTTTGCCATTTTACGGAAATTTAGAGTGCAAATGTACAGTTTTAGGACGGCTAAAACCGAAAATAATAGCTATTTTAAGGTTAAAATTCGTAAAAAGTTTGCCACATAATAAAAATCCATTATATTTGCAGTCCAATTTTGAAAAACTTATAACATTTAAATACTAATACCATGAAACGCACTTTCCAACCATCGCAACGTAAAAGAAGAAACAAACACGGATTTCGTGAGCGTATGGCTTCTGCAAATGGCCGTAGAGTTATTGCAAGTCGCAGAGCTAAGGGTCGTAAAAAATTAACTGTATCTAGCGAAAAAACGCATAAATAATAGCTTTCCTAAAGCAATTTAGTACCTTTTTAACAAAGCTGCCTGTAGTAACGGGCGGCTTTTTTATTATATTTACTAGCCTAAATTGCATCTATGAAATAGCCAAGTTTGCCTAAATACAAACATAAATGAAGATAAACTGGCTATACCATATGACAATTAAAAACAATAATATCTACATATGAAATAGCCATGTTTGCTAAAACACAAACACAAATGAAGATAAACTGGCTAAACCATATGACAACTAAAAAACAATAATATCTACATATGAAAAAATTATTACTTCTTCTGTCATTAATTTCCCTAAATTTTTTAGCTCAACAGCAATCTACCATTCAGGAGCAAAGTAATCATTATAAAAACTATTCATTTTCGGAAGACACCCAATGGGATAGTTTAAACACCATTGAAAACGGAACCGTTTATAAAGCAAATTCAAATCAACAAAAAACAACAAGCTGTACTTTAAACAAAAAAGTATATGGCTGGCATCCATATTGGGTAGGTTCTGTTTACACAAACTACGATTGGAGCATGCTCAGTGACTTTTGCTATTTTGATTATGCGGTTAGTCCAACAACAGGTAATAATACAAATGCTTCTTTCGCCTGGGCAACTAGTGCAGCTGTTACTGCAGCAATTAGTAATAGCGTAAACGTTCATTTTTGCGCTACCTTATTTGGTAGCCATTCTACCTTTTGGGCAAGCTCAGCAGCTCAACAAACGTTTATTACCAATGCCATTAACTTATTAAATTCTCGTCCGGGTAGTAACGGTATTAATATTGATTTTGAAGGGATGGGCTCGAGCGATAAAGTGCCTTTTACAGCATTTATGACAAGTCTTTGTAATCAGGTACATGCAGCTAATCCAAATTATAAAGTAACTATGGCTTTGTATGCTGTTGAATGGGGCAATAACACCTTTGATATAGCTGCACTAAATCCACTAGTAGATAATTTTATTATTATGGGTTATGATTATTATTATTCAGGCTCAACTACTGCTGGTCCTGAAGCACCATTATATAACTTCCAAACTTCTTACAATTATACTTTAGCAAAATCAATTACACATTATTTAAATAAAGGTGCAACAAAAAGTAAATTGTTGTTAGGTTTACCTTGGTATGGAAGAGAATGGGAAACAGTAGCGAGTACAGCTCCTTCAGCAACAACAGGTGGCTTTACCTCTTCGCGAACTTATGCTTACGTGAAAAATAATGCGGCTACTTACTCTCTGGCAAATAAAAATTTTGAAAATAACAGTTTTGAAAATTACTATTCATTTCAAAATACTGGGAATTGGCGACAATGTTGGATAGATGATAATTATAGCTACAGCCGTAAATTTGATTTAGTAAACCAACGTGGCATTGGCGGCATTGGCATTTGGGCATTAGGCTATGATGATGGTTATTCTGATTTATGGAACTTAATAAAAGATAAATTTTCGACATGTGCTACCGTTGCTTGTACTGATAGTATTTACGATATGGGTGGGCCGAACAGAAATTATTATGATAACGAAAATTATGTTTATACCATTGCTCCTACAGGTGCGAGTTCGGTAAAACTAAATTTCAGTTACGCTGTTACTGAAGCAAATTACGACACTTTATTTATTTACAATGGTAACTCAACTTCCTCACCAACACTTGGCGTATATACAGGAACATTGAATTCAACGTTTACGTTAACGTCTGCCTCTCCTACTGTAACTATTCGTTTTAAATCGGATGGAGGAACTGTGCAATCTGGCTTTAAAGCAATTTGGACATGCATACAAGATAACACAAATCCAACAACACAAATAACAACACCAAATAGTTGGATAACACAAAACTTTACAGCTACTTATACAGATGCTGATAATGTTGGAGGGAGTGGTATTGAAAAAAGTTTTTACCAACCAAGTTACTACAATGGTATAGAATGGAGAGCCAATGGCGCAAGAGGTTTTTTTAATGACGATTTTAGTGGAAGCACTATACATCCAGAATGGACAAACTCTGTAGGAACTTGGAGTATTAATGCAGGAGCCTTAATTCAAACCGACGAAACAAATGCTAACACCAACATTTATGCCGCCGTCACTCAAAGTTTATCTAACCGTTATTTATACTGCTTTAAGGGAACCATTACTGGAGCTAATACAAACCGCAGAGCAGGAATTTACATTGCTTGCGATAATCCATCACAAACTCAGCGTGGAAACAGTTATATGATTTGGTTTAGACCAGATCAAAGTGCTGTTGAGTTTTACAAATCAGTAGCAAATACTATTGGTTTACCAACCTACTCAGCAAGCATCAATATTACCGCTGGAACAACTTATGATTACAAAATATCTTACGATAGAATTACAGGAGAAATAGAAGTTTGGCAAAACAATGTGTTTATTGCATCTTGGACAGACACTTCACCTCATGCAACTGGAACAGCTGTGTCTTTTAGAAGCGGTAACAGTACTTTTAGAATAGATGATTTTAAAATACTTCGTTCAAGAGCTGCATCTACTTCCATTTTAGTTGGGGCAGCTAATACAAACGATCTTCGTAACGAAAATATTTCACCGAACATATACGGCGGAAATATTAGTAGTATTACAAAAGATAATGCCAATAATCTTTCTGCTATTAGCAATCAATATATTGATATCGACTGGACTAAACCGACTGCCTCATCAATTATTAAAGATGGAACTGCAAATGACATTGATACAACTTATGTTGGAACGCAATTAGATTTGAATTATACAATGGCAGAAGATACTAACTCGGGAGTTGCTTCGTATTATTATGCCATTGGCACAACGGCAGCTTCTCAAAATATTACTTCTTGGACCTTAAACAACTTGAACTTATCAGCTACCAAAACAGGATTGAACTTAGTAAATAACCAAAAGTATTACATTATGGTAAAAGCTATAAATAATGCTGGTTTAGTAAGCGATAGTACAGTAAGTGACGGTGTAATATACCTTATGTCAACTGGTATAGAAGAAAATAATGCACTAAACGAATTATCTATATATCCAAACCCTGCTAACGACAAAGCAACTATTAGTTTACTAAGTTCATCTAATGAAACTATAAATTATACGCTATATGATGCACAAGGAAAACTAATTGAAGAAAAAGTACTATACATACATTCAGGAATAAATACTTTGGAAATAAGCGTTCATCAGCTACAAATAAGTAAAGGCATTTATTTTATTAAACTAGTTTTAGAAGGCAAATCAATTACTAAGAAATTAGTTATTGAGTAATGTTGTTGCTTATTTTAGCTGCTGGTAAAAGAAATCACAACACATCATATAAAGAATATCCTGAATGGGCAACCTACTTAGCTTTCGTGGTATTAGCATTTGTAGTGTATTTACTGTGGAAAGGCAAAAGAAACAATAATCCAAAAAATAAAAAGTAATAAATTCCCATTTGTCTTTCTAGTATCGATTCTGTAAACATAATTAAAACCGAAGAGCATAAAAAAATAAATCCTAAAGGAAAGTTTTTGAGTTTTTTATAGATCATAGCTAATAAACCTAAAAACAATAATATCACGCCTACACCGTAGTTAATTCCGAGAGTTAAAAACTGATTGTGAGAATTAAAGTGAAAAAAATATCCTTTATAAAAGTTCACCATTAAATAACTTGAATCAATAATTTTTTGCGTGTTTCGTGCACCAACTCCAAAATAAATATCGTTTAAAAACATATTTTTACTGCAATTAAAAATCACATTTCTTTCTAAAAGTGTATTATTAATTGTTGGCTGAAAAAAATAATTTGGTATTTCCAAAAGGCGATTTCTAAGCGAAGGGATAAGAAAAGAAATGCCTACAACAAAAACAAATGAGCATCCGTAAATCAACATTAATTGCTTCTTACTAGTCACTTTTTTATAGCCAATCCATATCAGCCCAAGAATCAATATAATCAAAGGCATTTTTGAAGCAATGACAATATTTAATCCCATCATAAAAAATAGTGATATACTTAAAATCCATTTTAAATTTTTAGAGTATTTATCAAAATAATAAATAATCCATAATGAAGCAGTTGTACTAAATAACCCATAATAAATAGGATGTTGGCTTGACATTTCTTCAAATGATCTCCTGAACTCAAAAGCACCATTTTGGTAGGCTACTTCCGAAAATACATTACCCCAAAACAATAAGTTTAAAACTGTCATAAATGAAAGTATAGCTACCGAACTTATAAAACAATTTACGGCCTGTTTAATTTCGAGTTTCGAATTCAAACAGGCACTCAAATAAAAAACAATTGGGGCAGCGAAAAACAATAGCTTTTTTTCCAATTCAAAACGAATAACCTGGTTATTGGGGTATAACAAAAATTCAATGAGATACGGGACAAAAGGCAAGATGAACAAAGCAAACAATTTAAAAATAGAAAAATTAAACTTTGGTTTTTCTCTATAATAAAATAATAAGGTAAAAATCGTAAAACATATAAAAAAAATATTGATAAACTTTATTGAAACAACTGGAAAAGTAAATAAAGCAAGAAACATTACTTGCCTTAATTTTTCAATATTCTCTTTTTTTACCAAAATCATTTACTACAAAAAGATTTATATGTTTCCTCTACAAATGAGGTAAACTCATTACGAAATCTACTTTTATCAAAACGAGTTGTATTTTTTATAAAATCTGCTTCATGATAAACTTTCTTTTGAGTCTCAAATGTTTCGATAGCTTTTTCTAAGTCATTAACAGTTTGTTTTTCAAAAAAACAACCAACACTTTCATTTACTGTCTCTTTATAACCTCCCATTTGAGGCACAATGATGGGTGTGCCACAGGATTGCGCTTCCACAACTGTTATTCCGAAATCTTCGTTAGCATTTGCAATAAAAGCCTTAGCATTTTTAATTTTTTCTCTCAAATCATCCGTGCTGATGTAGCCCAATATTTGGACATTTGGAGTGGCTATTTTACTAAGTTTTTTTCGATTTGGTCCATCTCCAGCAACAATAAGCTGTAAATGTGGGAATTTAGAAAAGGCTTTTATGATTTGTTCCGTTTTTTTATAAGCCACTAAGCGAGAAACCGTAAAATAATAATTTGCTTTTTTTGCTGTTATTTCAAAACTCGAGACATCTACTGGAGGATAAATAACAATAGCTTCTCTATTGTAATTCTTTTCGATTCTATTTTTTACATTGATGGAATTAGCCACAAAAAAATCAACTCGTGAATTTGATTTCAAATCCCACTTCTGAAGTCTATTTAAAAAATAATTAAAAATCATTTTCGAAAAGGAATTCTTCATTACACTCAAATAATCTTGCCTCAGATCCCAAGCATAACGCATTGGGCTGTGACAATAACAAATATGCAATTGCGACTTTGTTTTTTGAATCCCTTTAGCAACAGAACTAGATGAAGAAATAATCAAATCATATTTTGACAAATCAAGACTTTCTATAGCCCTAGGAAATAATGGAAATAAAAATCTATAAAATTTTTTAGAAAAAGGAATATTTTGAATAAAGCTAGTTTTTGCTATTTTACCTAAAAGATACTTTTCTCTTTTGTGTTCGTCATAAAAGTCAATTAAACTAAACACATCAGCTTCCGGATAACACACTAAAATTTCACGCACCACCTTCTCAGCTCCGCCAATGTCATTAAACCAATCGTGTACTAACGCTACCTTCAATTTCTACAATTCTTGCAAAGTTTTTAAAATTAAAGAAACCGATTCATCAAAACTATATTTTCGCGTAAGTTTTTCAACATCTAAATCTGATATTGTTGCAGTATGCAGCCTTTGTAAAGCATGAATAAAATCGGATGGATTAGATGTACTAAAATAAATAGGTAAATTCTCAAACGATTCCTGAAACACTAATAAATCAGAACAAATAACAGGTGTTTTCAAACATAAACTTTCCAAAACAGGAATTCCAAAACCCTCATATAAAGACGGGTATACAAGCGCCTTCGCGTATTTAATAAAAGAGTAATATTGGGCTTCGGTGGTGTAGTTATGATAAATAATAGAAGGATGCACTCTTTTTGGAACTGAGTTAAAAACTGTTTGATCGCTATTTAAAATAACGAGTTTAAAACCAAGCTTTTCTATCTCATTAATATGCTTCAAAACACCAGTCGTATTTTTACGAGGGTTATTCCCTCCAAGGAGTAAAATATAATTTTCCTGTATTTGTCGATTATCAATTTGAATATTAGTATTTAACCCATTTGGAATAATCTTTATATTCTCACTATCAATTTTGTAATGAGAAATAATTTCTTGTCTAGAAAATTCTGAAACAGTGAAATTTACTCTTGCAGACTTTGCAATTCTTGGAATCAAAAAACGATACCACTGTCTAAATCCTAGCGAAAACCACTTAAACCCTTTTTGCTCATAAGCTAAATCATGAATCGTAACAATTTGATGAATTGCAAATAAAGGAGCTGAATTGCAAAAATTAATTAAAATACTATTCGATTGCCTATTGACATACAAGGGCAAACTCCATTGTTCCCAAAAACTACTATTTGAAAAGAACCCAATTTTTTTAGTATTAAAACCATCAAATAGCAGATTAGATTTGGGCGTTAAAACCTCAAACGGAATATTTCGCCTTTTCATAGCCTCTATCATCCCGAGTGCGTATGCCTGTACCCCCGTTTTTTGCTGGGTTAAGAACTTGCCATTGATGTATATTTTACTGATAGACACAAACATAAATATAGATAAAAAAGCCCTTCAAAAATCAAAAAATATGGTCAAAAAAGGCTATTTTCGCTTAATTCATGAAAAACACAAAAGGATATACTTTATATTTTTTAGTATATAAGAACTTACAGTTAAAATACAAGCATTCATTGCTTGGTTTTGTTTGGAGTTTTATACACCCATTATTTTATTTATTGATTTTTAATTTTGTCTTTTCTAAGGCCTTTTCGGAAATCGAAAACTATTCACTATTTGTGTTAAGTGGTTTAATATTTTGGGTTTACTTTTCGGGAAGTTGCAATCAATTGTCTCAAACATTTATTAAAAACACTCATCTCATTAAATCTCTTCAAGTAAAAAAAATATTATACCCCATCTCCGAACAATTAACAGAACTTGTTAGTTTTTTAGCAGGCTTTATATTATTTATTGGCTTAATGGTTTATTTGAACTTAAATGTGAATATCACCATCCTTTATATTATTCCAATTATAATTCTGTTTTCTATTTTCACATTTTCAGTTGGTTTAATTCTTGGTTCATTGAATGTTTTTTTTAGAGACATTGGTATTTTATGGAACACACTTAATCCTGCGCTATTCTACTTAACACCTATTGCTTATGCAATCGATATTATTCCTCAAGAATACTCCTTTTATTTTAAATTCAATCCGCTTTACCACTTTCTATATATTATTCGAAATGTCTTACATCAAGGATGTGCGCCTGAATTTTATCACAGCCTATTTTGTTTAATTATTACTCTTATAACGGTAATAATAAGTGCTTATATTTATAAGAAAACCAAAAACGGATTTATCTCCAATTTATAATGAAAGAAATTGCAATAGAATTAAATAATGTTTGCGTTAGTTATCTCCATAACCGACGCGGCATTTATTCTATTAAAGATTTTGTTTTAAAAGGAGGGATATTTTCACCATTCGAATATAAATCTGTATTACACAATATCAATCTAACCGTTTATAAGGGAGAATCTTTAGGAATACTCGGCAGAAATGGAGAAGGCAAAAGCACATTATTACGCACCATAGCTGGCATCATAAGCCCTAAATCTGGCACTTGTAAAGTTCATATAGAGATATCCCCATTATTGGCCTTAGGTGCGGGAATAGAATTAGAGCTGAGTGGAATTGAAAATATAAAAATATACAATGCCTTAAGTGGCAACTATCATAAGAAAACAATCGCCTCAGTTATTGATAACGTTGCAAATTTTTCTGAATTATCGATGGAGCAATTGCAAATGCCAACAAAAATGTATTCCACTGGTATGTTAGCGCGTTTAGCGTTTAGCAGTGTTGTAACGTCTCAACCGGATTTAATGATGATTGATGAAGTAATGGCAGTTGGCGACAAAGGCTTTCAAGAAAAATGTAAAAAAAGAATACACGAAATAAAACAAGCAGGCGCCACTATACTATTTGTTTCACATAATCCAGATGAAATATTGGAAATATGCGAACGAGGAATTTGCTTAGAACACGGTAAAATAAGTTATGATGGAACTTCTGCAGAAGCTTCAAAAACGTATTTAAAATTATTTAATTAATGCCTCAAAAAGGAAACATAAAAGAAAAACTTACTTTAAAAGAACGTAATGAACTACTTGATTTAAAATTAAAATCAAGAGACGAGTTGGTGAATGAAGTTGTTAAGTCAAAGAACGATATCAAGCACCTTCACGAACAGTTAAATAATGCCTTCCGAAGCATAGATCAATTAATTAAACGAGTAGCCGAATTAGAAAGTAGTAAATATTATAGATTTAAAAAATACATATCCCTATACATAAAACGCTTACGTAGTAATGTAAAAAAAGGGAATAAGAAAAATATCTTCTCCATACTTTACAATTACGTTTTTAAGAGAGGTGGGAGAATTGCCCGGATTATTTTCGCGAAAGTATTAAAGCACGTTTATCTTTTAGTAGAAATTAAAAAAGTAATGATTGTAGAAGTGTTTACTGATATACTTTCCAATCAGGCAGATTACAATCAATTTTTAACCAGACGTATTCTAACAAAAGATAAGAAAAAACAAATTTTAAAAACTCAAAAAACATTTTCTTACAAACCATTAGTAAGCATTATCGTTCCCGTTTACAATCCTCCTATAGAGTTCTTTAAAAAAGCAATAGATTCAATCATCAATCAATACTATGGTAATTGGGAACTATGTTTGGCAGATGATTGTTCGACAGATGAAGAAGTAAAAGAAATAATTGAAGAATATAGAAAAAAACACACCAATATAAAGGTTGTATATAGAACTGAAAATGGACATATTTCACGAGCATCAAACTCTGCGCTAGAATTAGCAACTGGAGAATATGCTTTGTTGATGGATCAAGACGATGTATTGCGTGAAAATGCATTATTTGAAATTGTAAAATTAATTAATGAAAAGCCAAATGCTGATTTAATATATACAGATGAAGATAAGATTGACGAAAACGACATACATTCCGTTCCTCATTTTAAACCAGACTGGAGCCCAGATAGTTTATTGTCTAGAAATTTCTTAGGACATGTATGTATTTTTAAAACCAATCAGTTAAAAGCTATCAATGGATGGCGCGTTGGTTTTGAAGGAAGTCAGGATTACGATTTAGTGTTGAGATATACGGAGAAATATACAAACATCTATCATATACCTGAAGTACTTTATCATTGGCGTATACATCAACAAAGTGCGGCGTCAGCAGAAAGTGCAAAGCCATACGCATACAGGGCAGCGCAACAAGCCTTGACTGAAGCGATGGAACGCAGAGGATATGTTGGGCATTTTGACTTCTTAGATGGATTCAGAGGCTACCAAGTGCGGATAGATTTAAAAAACACAGATGATCTAGTCAGTATTATTATTCCAACAAAAAACAAGCAAGATTATTTAATTAAGTGTATTGAGTCAATTACAAAATTATCCACTTATAAAAATTATGAAATTATTTTAATTGATAACAATAGCGATGAAAAAGGATTTTTTAAGACTGTTGACAAGTGGAAGAATCAATCTCAATTTAAATTCAAAGTAATTCGAGATGAAAAATCTTTCAACTTTGCTAGATTAATGAATGTAGGACGAGCCAATGCTTCTGGAAAATATTTAATCTTACTAAATAACGATACAGAAGTTATCACACCTGATTGGATTGAAGGCATGATGGAACATGCTCAACGACCAGAGATTGGCGTAGCAGGCTGTAAATTGCTATACGATGACGATACCATTCAGCACGCTGGAGTAATTGTAGGTATAGCGGGCGTTGCCTCCCATGCTTTTATTGGTGATGATAGAGACGGGCCAGGATATTTCAACTATATCAATTTACTAAACAATTATTCATCATTAACTGCGGCATGCGTGATGATGCGTGCCGAAGTGTATGATAAAGCAAATGGCTTTAGTGAAGAATTTGTAGTTGAATATAACGATGTGGATTTTTGCTTGAAAGTATTAGAAGAAGGATATCGTAATTTATACGTGCCGCATGTAGAATTGTACCATTACGAATCCATCTCAAGAGGACATCCACATGCCACATCAGAATCATACAAACGACATGTAAAAGAAGTCAATAAATTCAGAAAAAAATGGATGAAATACATAGATCATGATCCTTGCTATAATCCAAATTTATCATTAGGAACAGAACATTTTAATATTAAAATATAATTGATATATGGTATTTAGCTCCGTCATATTTTTATTTTACTTTTTACCTATAGTTTTGCTTGGAAACTTCTTATTAAGAAATATTCAACTAAAAAATCTATTTCTATTAATATGTAGTTTGCTTTTTTACATGTGGGGAGAAGGTGAACTTGTAGTACTAGTAATACTATCAGCTCTATTTAATTACTTAATTGGACTTGGCTTAGCTTATTCTCGTATTCCAAAAGCCATATTAATTATTGGCATTTTACTTAACATTGGATTATTAGGCTATTATAAATATTATGAATTTATCATAGAAAATCTAAACGTACTTGGATTCAATATCGTTCATCAAAATAGCATCTTACTCCCAATAGGTATTTCATTCTTCACCTTTCATGGCTTGTCATACATTATTGATGTTTACAGGGATAAAAAATTAGTTCAAAAAAATGTTTCAAATTTGCTTTTATATATTACGTTCTTCCCACAGTTAGTAGCTGGCCCAATTGTAAGGTATCACGACATTTCTCAACAGTTAAACAAAAGAGAAGTAAGCGTTGATAAAATGACGGAAGGAATAAAAAGATTCATTATTGGGTTAGCAAAAAAGATATTAATTGCAAATACACTAGGTGCACTAGCTACACAAATTTTTAGCACAGATACCTCATTAATTGGAACTGGCCCAGTATGGCTGGCAATCATAGCTTATAGTTTTCAAATATACTACGATTTTTCAGGGTATTCAGATATGGCAATAGGACTGGCCAAATTTTTCGGCTTCGACTTTCCTGAAAATTTTAACTTTCCTTACATAAGCAAATCAGTGAAAGAATTTTGGCAACGCTGGCACTTATCCCTATCGAATTGGTTTAAAGACTATTTATACATTCCGCTAGGAGGAAGTAAAAATGGCAATTTTAAAACATACAGAAATTTAATGATTGTATTCCTATGCACTGGCATTTGGCATGGAGCTTCATGGAATTTTATCGTCTGGGGCTGTACTCATGGAATACTTATCATCATTGAAAGACTATTTCTATTAAAGTACTTAGAGAAATCTTCCATCATTTCAAGAATATATTTAATGACAACAATTGTTACAACCTGGTTGTTTTTTACTATAGAAGATTTTAGCAAAATTATTATCTACCTAAAAAAAATGTACTTTATATCTGGTACAAGCGGAATTCTTCATTTAAACGTCTTTATGTCGTTAGAAACTGTGACAATTCTAGTGCTCGCAATAATTTTTTCTGTTCCTTGGCACAGAATTATTATAATAAAAACACCCAAAACCGTAACAATAGCAAATTATTTAAACACGATTTTTCTGCTAGTACTATTTTTATTATGTATTAGCAATTTAGCGTCAGAAACGTATAATCCATTTATATATTTTCGTTTTTAATGAGAAAATATATAAATACTTTTTGGCTCAGCGCGTGTCTTATACTATTGAGCACCCTTTTGGTACTTATTACAAAACGATACTTTTCGCAAAGTAGTGTTATAACTATTCAAATAGATTACCAAGCCTATTCCGACGAAGACTTAACTCTATACTGGAACACCAGCAGAGGAATCCATCCAAAAAATTACTTAACCCAAACTACTTCGATAAAAAAGAACAAATACTCGTATTCTTTGCGAGACGCTGATTCTTTAATTGAAATAAGAATAGATCCCGACACTGGGTTCATTTTAGCGCATATTAATGAAATTAACATCACTGGCTTAATACAACCAATTAAAATAAATGATTTTAGTAATGTAAAATCAAATGGATTAATTATCACCAAAAACAATTCCGGTTACTATATTCAACGACAAGTAAATAATTATGACCCAAATTTCACAATCACTATTCCACCATCAGTAAGACAAGTAAATCATCAGCTACTTACTATCGATGTTATTCTGTATATAATATCACTAGTATTTTCGGTAATCCTATTTCTAATATTCAAAACAAAGCTGTTAATGATGTTAGAAAAACAAAGTCTCAATAAAATTTCACTGATTTTTGTTTTCATTAGTGTCATTTCGAGTTATTGGATAAATAGCGTTTTAAAATTTTATAAAGCACCAGCGAGTATTGAAAACAGAAAACTTGCTGATAAACCCGAAACAGACAGTATTTTTCATAAAAGCAAGCTATACTTCGCAAACTACACAACGTGGTTTAATGATCATTTCCCCTACAAAAGTATTTTAGTTCATGTGAATTCAGTATTTAAACTCAACGTATTTAAAACGTCCCCAATGCCAAATAGCATGTTTATTGGAAAAAATTTTGAGTTTTACACATCAAACGAATTATTATGGGATGATATAACTGGAAAAAAACGATTAACCGATGAAGAAATAAATTACATGTATGGAGTTACTCTGTCAAAAAAAGTATTTCTCGAAAATCAAAATATCAGCTTTTACTTAACTATCCCGCCTTCCAAACAAACAACCTATCAAAACCTACTACCAGATTACTTATCCTTACAATTAAAAGGAAAAAAAATGGGGCTACAGTTTATTGATAGACTTCGAAAAGAAAATGCGACTTTTTATATCGACGTTATTGATCTATTAAACGAACGACACAAAAAATATCCAAAAGAAAAACTATTTTACAAATACGACATCCATTGGAGTGAATGGGGTGCATTTTTAGGTTATCAAAAACTGATTAACACCATTAATCTAAAACATCCTTTTGTGGGCAAAGCTTTGAATTTTAATGAAGTGGATTTAAAAATTGAATACAGTAATGATGCTGATTTGGCTAAGTTAATTTTAATGCAAAACGAATTCAAAAAAGAACGCTACATTTTTACACCAAAAATAAAAGACACCATTACTGAAACCATGATAAATGGTATTACCCAGTTTCCAATTTTCAAACACTACAACCCACATGGTAAAGGAAAACTATTGATGTTTAGAGACTCATATACTGAACAATGGCGCAACCTAATAGCCCATCATTTTAAAGAATCAGTTTTTATATGGGATCCAACTATTTCACAAAAATTAATAAACGAATACAAACCCGATATCGTTATTCAAGAAAATTGCGAGATGTTACTGTTTTATTTATTTAATGCTGTTCAAGTAAATGAGCAAAAGTAAAACATCATACTTATTCTATCTTTTAGTTGGTCTAATACCTATTATATACTACATAATGTATAAAATAGACAATCCAAAAAATATACCGCTAGGCGGATATCATTTCTACACTAGCGTAAAATCGCCAGATATTTCAAAAATTGAGTTTTACAAAAACAATGATTTATTAAATACTTGGCAAACGTCATTCAAAAAATACAAACAAATAGATTATTTAGAAAAAAATGATTTAAAAAGTGATAAGGGTTTTTCTATAAAAATAAGTCACAATAATCAAATTGATACTATTTCATTTTTAGGCATAAATTTTTATATAAATGGGCAACTATACACTCTTGCGCAAAATCAGATAAGTCAAATTACCACGAGCTCAAACGCTAGAATAATTCACCACAATAGTCAATTAAAAATTATTTCCGAAGACCATAATCCCGTTGATGTAAAATTCAATGCGCCATGCTCTTGGTCAATAAATTCAATTGATAATTTTAAAAAAATATTATTTCTATTAACCTGTATTGTTTTTTGCAGCTTGCCATTCATTATCAGACCAGGCAAAAAGTGGTTTTTAATATCTCTTACATGTAGTTTAATTGCGATGTTTTATTATTGGCAAATAGGAAAAGATCCAAACGCCCAATTAAGTATAAGTCCATGCAACATAAATAAGGCAATTACTTTTTATTACAATTCAGTTCCAAATTTTAAAAATGAACTATCTGCAATTTACAATGATTCTTCGGAGACAATGAAAACTCAGGTAAATACGGTTAAGCATTCTTTTTATAGGATAGACTTTTCTGATAGCTTGCAAGACCTCACCAAAGTTCAAATTAAATATTCAATTGGTCTCATTAGCAAAACGTGGCATCTAAATTCAATTATACCATTTGAAATGAATGGAAATGATTTAGATTATGAAAATGGCAAATACTCTATATCAGGTAATGATGGATATTTATGTTTAACAAATGTGCTTTTTAATAACGGGTTTAAAAAAGTGAATTTTGTTCGTTCTAATGTATATATGCTATTTACATTTATTATTTTTTGTACGTTATTATTAATCGAACGCTATTTAGCGAATATTATTAGTGGTGGTAAAATTATTATTCTACCATTTATTTGCATGATATTCAGCAGTTTCTTTTATCTATTCGTAAATGACGAAAAGCTTGTTATGAGTGAAGAAAAAAGATTAGCCTTGCCATTTCCTCAATATAAAAATAGCTCGTCTCTAAAAATATACACTAAGCAACTTGACAACTATATTAAAGATCAATTACCTGGCAGAAGTCAACTAATTTTAATAAATAATTACAGCAAGTACAAAACATTCTCTGAGGTTGGCAATAATCCACTCGTGCATTTTGGAAAAAATGGATGGTTGTTTTATACCGGCGAAAACGTAAAGGATGTGTATGAAAATAAAACTCCTTATACAATTGAGAATCTTAAAAAAATGACTTCTGTTTTGGAAAAAAGACGCGATTGGTTAAAAGCACAAGGAATAAGCTATTACCTTATTTTTCCAAGAATGTCGCATTATTTCTATCATGAACATGTCGGTTATGGAATTTACCAGTATAACCCTAAAGCAAGGCTAGAAGTTTTTCTGGAATACTTAAAAGCAAATAGTAATATCAATGTTATTGATATTTATACGCCTATGTATAAAGCTAAAAAAGAATCTAAACGAGATTTGTATTACCAATCAGATTCACATTGGAATTTATATGGCGCTTACTTTGCATATACTGCAATTATAAACAGAATTAAAATTGATTATCCAAATCTAAAAGCCCCTATTCCGCTTGATAAAATTAAATGGCATGAGGCCGAGTCTTATGATGCGGATTTAGCGCAACTACTTTCCTTAGGATCCGTAATTACTCGCCACGAATTTATACCGATAAATAAGGAAATTAATAATACTGCCGAATTACCGATTCCTGAATATCCTGAATATCAATCAGTGCATCCCATGATTTTCTACCAAGGAAAAAACTCAGGCGCTCCAAAACTTATTATGAACCGAGACTCATATTCTAATTTTTTAATCCCCTACTTTGCTCCGCACTTCAGCAGACAAGGCTATTTATGGACACCATTATTCTTTCCCACCATTATTCAAAAAGAAAAACCTGATATTGTTATCACAGAAATGATGGAACGATTTTTAGATGATTTATTAGTTGAAAATCCTCATTTACCTTAATAAAAAACATTAAATTTATCTGTGAAAAAGATTCTCATCATAGCCGACCATCGTCTAAATCGTTCGCCAAGTCAGCGCTACCGTTTTGAGCAGTACTTAAATTATTTTAAAGAAAACGGCTTTGATTGGGAATTATCAGAAATCATTTCGCAAAAGGATGATAAAGTATTTTACAGTTCGGGAAACTATTTCAAAAAAGCGTGGATTCTTTTTAAATCACTATTTATTAGATTAAACGATTTGCATCGAGCAAAACAATTTGATGTCATTTTTATTCAGCGCGAAGCATTGTTATTAGGTTCTTCGTATTTCGAAAAACAATTCTTTAAAAGACATAAAGTTATTTTCGATTTTGATGATAGCATTTGGTTATTGGATACGTCGCCAGAAAACAAAAAATTTGAATTCTTAAAAAATCCAGATAAAACCAAAATCAATATTGCTCATGCCCATCGAGTGATTGCAGGTAACTCTTTTTTAGCCAATTACGCTAAACAATTTAATCCAAATACGATTATCATTCCAACAACCATTGATACAGATTTTCACAAACCAAAACCAGAATTAAGAGGTAAGGATAAAATAGTGATTGGATGGAGCGGAAGTATTAGCACCATTAAGCATTTTGAAATGGCAATTCCTGCTTTAAAACAAATTCAAAATAAATACCCAGATAAAATAGAGATTCACGTCATTGGACAAGGGTCATATACTCATCCAGAAATTAAGGTGATAAGTAAAAATTGGAGTTCAAAAACAGAAGTTGATGATTTAAACTGTTTTGATATTGGCATTATGTCGCTACCAAACGATGATTGGGTAAAAGGTAAATGCGGACTGAAAGGGTTATCTTATATGGCTTGTGGCGTAGCAACTGTTATGAGTAACGTAGGCGTAAATTCAGAAATTATTGAACACGACAAAAATGGTTTTTTAGCTCAAACTGAGCAGGAATGGGTTAATTGTCTTTCTTTATTAATTGAAAACAGTGATTTACGTCACAAAATTGGGGAAGAAGGTAGAAAAACAGTGGTTAAAAACTACTCTGTAAATGCTCATAAAGATGCCTATTTAGGTGTTTTAAAATCACTAATAAAATAGTAGCTTTACCTTTCTTAACCACTACACAACAATAAAAATTATATATGAAAAACACAGCACTTACACAAAAACACATTTCTTTGGGAGCTAAAATGGTTCCATTTGCAGGATACAATATGCCTGTTTCTTATAGCGGATTAAACGATGAGCATGCAACTGTTAGAAATGCAGTAGGTGTATTTGACGTGAGTCATATGGGCGAATTTATTTTAAAAGGAGATAAAGCTTTAGATTTAATTCAAAGAGTAACAAGCAATGATGCATCTGTTTTAACAGATGGTAAAGCGCAATACTCTTGTTTACCAAATAACGATGGTGGTATTGTAGATGATTTAATTGTATATCGTATTGACGAAAAAACATACATGTTAGTCGTAAATGCTTCTAACATTGATAAAGATTGGAATTGGATTAGCCAATTTAATACAGAAGGTGTTGACATGAAAAACATTTCAGAAGAAACTTCTTTACTAGCAATTCAAGGACCAAAAGGTTTAGAAACTTTACAAAAACTAACGGATGTGAAATTAGCCGAGATTCCTTATTACTCGTTTGCAAAAGGAAAATTTAATGGGATTGATAACGTAGTTATTTCTAACACTGGTTATACTGGTGCTGGTGGTTTTGAAATTTATTTTAAAAATGAAGATGCCGATAAAATTTGGGATGCTATTTTTACAGCGGGTGCTGAGTTTGGCATTAAACCAATTGGATTAGGTGCTCGTGATACTTTGCGTTTAGAAATGGGTTTCTGTTTATACGGAAACGATATTGATGATACTACATCTCCAATTGAAGCAGGTTTAGGATGGATTACAAAATTCACAAAAGACTTTACTAACCGCGTTGCTATTGAAAAACAAAAAACAGATGGCGTAACTAAAAAATTAGTAGGCTTTGAAATGATTGACAGAGGCATTCCTCGTCACGATTACCAAATTGCTGATGCTAATGGAAACATTATTGGAAAAGTAACTTCAGGAACTCAATCACCAACTTTAAATAAAGCCATTGGTATGGGTTATGTAAACAAGGAATTTGCTAAAGCTGATACGGAAATTTTTATCGTCATTAGAGATAAAGCCATTAAAGCTCAAGTTTGCAAAATACCATTTTTGAAAAAATAATTTAGACAAAAGATACAAGATTAAAGAGACAGGATATCAAAGTCTTTAATCTTGTATCATTAATCTTTAATCGAACTAAAATGAACATAGAAGTTTGTTATACACCTCAAGCCTATAGTCTTTTTCATAAAGACAATTCGATTGTGGTTGTAATAGATGTTTTCAGAGCAACCTCGGCCATTGTTACTGCCTTTTATAATGGTGTTAGCAAAATGATTCCAGTTGCAACAGTAGAGGAAGCAAGAGAATATCAAAAAAATGGTTTCATGGCTGCGGCCGAAAGAGATGGAGAAGCGATTGAAGGTTTTGAATTAGGGAACAGCCCTTTTGGTTACATGAACAGTAAAGTAAAAGGGAAAACCATTGCTATTTCAACGACAAATGGAACGCAAGCTATTGAAGCAAGCCGCAAAGCATCCAAAATTTTAGTAGGTAGTTTTTTAAATTTAGATGTCTTATGCGAGTATTTATCCTCTCAGAAAAAAGATGTGATTTTAGTTTGTGCTGGTTGGAAAAATAAATTTAATTTAGAAGACACTATCTTTGCAGGAGCTGTTGTAAACAAATTAACTACCGAATCAGGTTTTGAAATTACTTGCGACTCAGCTATTGCCTCTAATCATTTATATACCATTGCTAAAGATGACTTGTTTGAATTTTTATCAAACTCTTCGCACCGCAATCGTTTAGCAAAATTAGATTTAGAACGTGATATTAAATATTGCTTAACGCCAAATCAATGCCCAGTTATTCCAGTAATGGAAGGGAAATACTTGGTAAAACTGTAATTATTTTATGGAAAACATTCAAGTTATTAGTAAACGTACTTCTGTTTTAATAAAAGATCAGGTGTTTAGTTTAGTGATATTACCAACAGGTGATAAGAAAAAAACAAATATCATGTTCTTATGGTTATTAGCTTGGAGTGTGAGTGGCGTTATTGTAATGGCTAATTATTTTACTCTAACACAAGATAAAGCAAAAATGATGCTGATTGTTTGGCTAGCATTTTGGGCGTATTTTGAATTTAAAATTATCCGAGTGTTTATGTGGAAACGTTTTGGCAAAGAAAAACTTTGGATTAAAAATGGCAAGATTTTGTATCAACAAGACATTAACGGCAAAGGTAAAATTAAAGAATTTGACTTGAATTTAGTTTCTGACTTTAGTTTAGTGGCTTTAACACCTGGCAGTATTGCTGATACATTTAGTCAAACCTTTTGGGTAAAAGGTGGCGAGCGTATTGAGTTTGATTGCCAAGCCAAAAACATAAGAGTTGGAATGCAACTCGATGATGATGAAGCAAAAAAAATTATTGCAGCTTTGAATAAATTTTTGAAGAGTAAGTAACCCTCTAAACTCCTCTGCGTTCTCTGCTCCTACTCAGCGTTCTCTGCGGTTAGATCTTCTTTCCAATTCTCAATCTTCAACTTTTTAAAAAATTCTTCTTCTTCAATCTCTAACACACAACCTGGTTGCAAATCTCCTAATTCTAAATTTTCGATTGATACACGAATTAAGCGTTTACAATGATGATACACCGAAGACACCATTTTACGGATTTGATGATACTTGCCTTCTGTTAGAGTAATCATTAACCAAGAACTTGGCAAGTCTTCTCTAAATTCGTGCGCACGCTTTGGCAAATTTGCAGGCTTTGCAACAATCTCTACTTCGCAAGGCGTTGTAGTATAATAACCACCACCTTTTACTCTAATAGTAATACCCGTTTGTAATTGAAGTAATCGTTCGGGTGTTACTACTTTTTCAACATGAACTAAATAGGTACGTTTATGTGGCGTATCACTTTCAAATAATAATTTAGTAACACGTTTGTTAGTTGTTAAAATTAATAAGCCTTCCGAATTATTATCTAATCGTCCTATGGCATGTGTGCCTTCGGGCCAATCAAAATCAACATCACCTAATAAATTAACCTTATCGGGGCTAACAAATTGCGACACCATTTTGTATGGCTTATTAATAATAAAATAACGATTAGGATTTGGGTTCATTAACTATTGGTTTATACCCAAATACTTTTAATAATATCCAAGTCACAATAAAACCTACTACGCCTGCAGCTATTGATAATACAGTAGCACCGATATAATAAACATATAAATTTTTAAGCGTTTCAACAGAAAGTAATTTAGTGAAATCTAAATTTACTTGCTTACCTAACACAAATTCGCCAGTTTTTACGCTCGCATACAAAACAAAAGGAATTAAAGGTGGCACAGAAATTTGTGCTGACAATCCAACAATAATTTTATTTAATTTAAAAAATACAGCTGTGAAAATAGCTAATGCAAATTGAAAACCCCAAATAGGTACAATACCAAAAAACAACCCAACACCAACCGATAAAGCTTTTTTATTAGTGCTTTCGTGAGCAGCAACTACCTCTGCTTTCCAAACTTTTTTTAAATTTTTGAAGTTAATGCTTCTAATTAACATTACTGGGCGCCAAAACAAGGCCGCAAGTATTACTAAATAGGTATTTAAAAAACTAATTCTTGTACTATCTCTACTTGGAATAAAATGCGACACACGTTCTCCCTCTGGAGCGTAATACACACTTACAGGTACCGACACAACAGGAATTCCTCTCCAAGCGGCTTTTACAATCACTTCAATCTCTAATTCAAACTTAGTGGTGAACAACCATATTTTTTTTAAGCGTTGAACAGGATATAATCTGTACCCACTTTGTGTGTCAGGCATAGTAATACCTGTCTCAGCCCAAAACCAAAAATTACTGAACTTGTTTCCGAACGTACTTTTGTTTGGCACATTTTCAACCGTCATGTTTCTTGCGCCAATAATTAAACTACCAGGCTCTTTTTCGATTTTATCCAAAAATAAAATAAAATCTTTTGGATAATGTTGTCCATCACTATCAATACTAATCACATAATCAAAACCTAAATCAACCGCTTTTTTAAAACCATTTCTAAGACCTACTCCTTTTCCTTGATTAACAGGATGCGTTACCACTTTTAACTGAGGATATTTTGCTAATATCTCGGAAGTATTATCCGTACAACCATCATTCACAATAATTACTTCATCACAATACTCTAGGGTAGATTGAATAACGCCTTCGATTGTTTTCGCATTATTATACGTAGGTACAAGTACGCAGCATTTAAGCTGTTTAAATTTTTGTTTTACTTGCAATTTGTGCTCCTGATATTCGGTCATAACTAGACGGTAAAAATAAAAAAATATAGTTGCAAAAATCGTATTTCATTTTCTATTTATTCCCTAAGTTTGTAGTGTATGGCACGTATTATTAAATATTTCATTTTTATAGTCGTTTTATTAGCTAATACAACTGTATTGGCTCAAAAAAGTGAGCCGAAAAAAAAGCTAACAAAAGCCGAAAAGAAAGAAAAGAAAAAACAGGAGAAGGAGAAAAATAAAATTCCTGAAAATATTGAAGTATTTCCCGGTAATTTTTTAATTCGTCCACGTTTTGTTTACCCCATTGTTTCAGTTAATGTAAGTAATCGCCTATTTGGGAAAGGTGAAAAATTTTCATACATGCCTGCCATGCCCGGCGTAGTAGGATTGTCGCTAAAAATAAAAAAAGTATATATATCAGCCGCTTTACAATTGCCAGCAAGCGAAGCTCTAAAGAAAAAATACGGAGTCACAAAATTCAGAAATATCAATATTAATATTCAAGGTAGAATAGTGAATTGGGGCTTGTTTTATAGAGACTATAAAGGTTTCTATTTGTCAAACTATAAACAATATTATCCAAATTGGAATCAAGACTCTCTGGGTTACCCAAAATCACCGGGATTGCGCATTATTGAAGGAGGTATAAATTTAGGATTTAACTTTAACAAAAACTTTTCGATGAACGCTGCTTTTGCTCAAGGTGAAAGACAAAAGAAAAGCGCAGGTTCCTTTTTAATGGGATTAAGTGAAAGGTATCAACGTATTGAGGCCGACACTAGTTTTGTGCCTCCTACACAGGGGTCTTTGTATCCAAATTTAGATAAATTGGTATATGGTAATTTTATTAGCACCATCGTTTATTTGGGCTTTGGCTATCAGTTTGTAATTAAAAAAGTACATTTTACTCCGGTATTATTAGCTGGTTCTGGTTTTCAATTTCAGAGTTATGTACAAACCGATAAAAAACGTTTTTGGATTAATGTGCCAACCTATGCTACTGCCAAAGCACAATTAGGCTATAATGGAGATCATTTTTTTGCAAATCTTATTTATGCCACTGAGTTTAATACCATTCCAATTAAAGAATCAAGAATTAGATTGTTTAGTAATTGGTTGGAGTTTGGAATGGGATTAAGGTTTTAGCTTCGGCTACGCTCAGCTAACACACGCAGCTAAATTTACCTAATCCTATAAACAAAAAAGGCTACATATAATGTAGCCTTTTAAATTTCTGAAATCTTATTTATTTCTTCTTATCAAACTCTGCTACTTGATTATCGTAGCATAAGTAGTATTTACCTTTTGAGAGATTTTTAATATCGGTTTCTTTACCAAATCCTTTTTTAACTACAGATCCAAAAGCATCATACACTTCAAAAGAAGTTTCAATAGTAAATTGAATAGCTTTATTATCCTTAGTAATCATAAAATAAGCTTTATCAATTGTAGAGTTAACAATAACAGCTGAAGATACTTTAGGCGTAGTTGCTAAACCAACTTGTTTTACTCTAAATTTATTTTCGCCGCTATGAGTCGCCACTTGAAAAGAATAATCATGAGTATCAGGATTACCTAATCCTTGAACTTCGCCAACATATACCCATTTGTTCCATTTAAATTGTTCAACAATATAAGGTAAAGGTCCACTTTCGTTTTTAGTAGTCCATTTTAAGATGCCAGAATTATTTATATTCATACTCACTACCTCAAAAGTGGGACGAGGTTTTAAAACTTCCGGATTTAATACAACTGGAACGCAATCGCTTTTGTGACTGATTTCAATGATTACTTTTTGTCCTGGTTTTATATTCATGGCAGTTAAATCTATTTCAAAAGCTGAAGAGTTAACTTCATCTGTTGTGATTTTACCATTTACTTTAATTTCAGTTGCACAAAAACCAATGCCATTTGAACCAAATGAATTTTGAATATAAATATTCTTATTTTGAAATTTCCCTTCTACTACTAGAATTCCTGCACTTAAATTAAATGCAGCTAAAACAAAAGAAAAAATTAAAAATAGACTTTTCATTAATTATTAAATTAAGGTTGTAATTATACAACGTAAAAATAGAAAAAAAAGCACTAAAAATTACAGGCGATGGCGCATTTTAACATATAAAGACAAGCATAAAAGCAAGAAAAAGGTAATCCAAAGAATTTTTGAGGCTCCTCTAAAGTGTATCTTATTCGTGAAACTGTCTTTTCTGTATGCCCATAGCATTCCAACTATAAAAACTAGTAAAAAAAGGGAGGTAAAAATGATTTGACCAGTTGTGAACATCTTTTCGATATATTTTGGATGCAATTTATAATTTTACAGACAATTGATGAAAAAATTAACAATCATTTTATTAGTAAGTTTTGCAACGCAAGCTTTTGGAAGTAAAATTTCGGATGCTTACGAGGCACTTTCTATTTTTGATTATTTTAAAGCAAAACAATTATTTTATAAATCCCTGCCAAAATATCCCTGCGAATCGGCTTTTGGTTTAGCTAACATATATTTTAGAACTGACAATCCTTTTTCAAATATTGATAGTGCTGCTAAATATATTGCCATTAGTCAAGGTCGGTTTAAAGATACCATCACCTACTCTTTATATCACATTAGCCAAGAAACGATTGGCTCGCTAGCCATTGTTATTGGAAATAAAGGTTACGAGAAATATAGCAGCCATAATTCTGTTGAGAGTTATAATTATTTTTTATCTCATTTCTATTTTTCGGATAGTACTTTGTTACCACAAACGTATTTTAAAAGAGATGGTATGCAACTAAACAAGGCAATAGCTTTACAATCGAGCGAGCAAGTGACTCAATTTTTATTACAATATCCTCAAAGTAGTTTATACACAAAAGCCAAGAAATTATTTTACGACTATCAATACAACGAACAAACCCCCGATAAAACGATTCATCAGTATCAGCTATTTATTAAACAATATCAAAACAATCCCAATGTTGCTTTTGCAGAAAATAATTTATTTAATTTAATTCAGCCACTACATTCAAACGACAGTATCTATAACTTCATAAAAAAATACAGTACTTCTGTAACAGCAGAAGCCGCATGGAAATTATTGTATAGTACATCTGTAAAATCATATAGCAAAGAAGAGTTAACCAATTTTTTAATAAAATATCCCGATTATCCTTTTAATGAAAGCATCATAAAAGAAATATCTTTAGCGCAAAACATATTATTGCCTCTAAAAAATTCAGAAGACAAATATGGTTTTATTGACACTATAGGTAATTGGATCATTGCACCTCAATTTGATGACGCCTTTGCATTTAGCGAAGGATTTGCCTCGGTATGCAAAAACGATAGCTGCTTTTACATTAACAAAGAAGGTCAGAAAGTTTCTAATCATTATTTTGAAGAAACAGAAAGTTATAAAAACGGTGTAGCTATTGTAAAAAAAGATAACCAATACTATTTAATTAATCGTTCGGGGCAATATATTTCTAAAGGATATCAAGATATTAATGAATCCTCAGACAACTTATTTGTGTGTAAATCAAACAACATTTATGGTGCTATAAATATAAAAGGAGAAGTTGCCATTCCTTTTACTTATGCTAAACTTGGGAATTTTAAAAACAATTTTGCCTATTATCTTTCTAATAAATACGGCTTAGTTGATATTTATAATAATGCTTTGCAAGCTCAATGGGATTGGATTTCGGATGTTGATACCAATTCGATTGTAGTAGTGAAACAAAAAAATCAATTTGGTTTAATGAACATTTATGAGCAAATTATTTTGCCAGTAGAATATGATTACATCGCTCCAAATCAAAATGAAATATATTTAGTGGTGAAAAATAATTTATATGGTTTTTATAATTCAAAAGAAAATTGTTTTGTCACTTCCATTGCTTACGATTACAATCCTGCATTTCCAACAAGCTATTACACAAACGGAAAATATTTTAGACTAATTCAAGACGATGAAGTTGCTTTAATTGATGCTAATGGCAGATACAGCATTAACTTTGGAACCTATACCAATTTATTTTTCGCCAAATGCGATATTATACGCATACAAAAAAACAATAAATATGGTTATGTAGATAGGAAACTAAAAGCAGTGACTCCTGTTGAATTTGAAGAAGCTCAAGATTTTAAAAACGACGTTGCTATTGTCTCTAAAAAAGGAACAAGTCAATTAATTAACATCCAAGGTAAATCCATTTTTACTATTAAAGACGGTCGCGTAGCGGACGATTTAAATGGTTTACTATACCGAACATCTTTTAATGAATTAATAGGGCTTATTAATGGCAAAGGTGAAGTATTATTAAATATAGAGTATAATATTATCGAGCCTATTACTTCTTATTTATTTTATTGCAAAAAAGTGGATGGTATTTTCTTGTATAATTCTAATACAAAGATTTTGAAAAAATTATAACAAACCTGTTTTAGAGATGCTGAAACAAGTTGAGCATGACGAGAGCCAAGTACTAAAATTATTGACTTACAACGGGAAACACCAAGATAAAAGTCGTTCCTAAATTAATATCAGTTTCAAAAGAAATAGTTCCATTAAAAGACACTACCGAATTTTTTACCATTGCTAAACCTAAGCCAGTACCTGTGGTTTTAGTAGTGAAATTAGGAATGAATAAACGATGTGTTAATTCTTCTGCAATACCACAGCCATTATCTTTTACTTTAATCGTCACATAATTTTTATCAGTAAATGCTGTGACTTCAATTTTTCCTTTTCTGTTTTCAGGAATAGATTGCTCAGCATTTTTTAATAAGTTTGTAAATATTCGCAAACACTGTTCTTTATCCGCCATAATTAATAAAGCATCAGGAGCATTTAATGAAATTTCGCACTCAGTATTTTGCTGAAATAAATTGGTAACACTTTGCAATACATCACAAATATTTACTACTTCTAAATTAGTTGTTGGTAATTTAGCAAAGTTTGAAAACTCTGTTGCGATATGCGACAAAGTATCAATTTGTTCAATTAACATCTTTGATACTTTATTTACTCTATCGGTTATGTCGTCGGGGTTTGTTTCCACTACTCGCTGTAAATGTTGAATGTTAAGCTTCATTGGAGTTAATGGATTTTTTATTTCATGCGCTACTTGCTTCGCCATTTCACGCCAAGCACTTTCTCTTTCTGATTGAGCTAATAGTTCCGAACTCTTTTCTAACTTAATTAACATATTATTGTACTCTACTACTAAGTTTCCAATTTCATCTTTCGATTGCCATTGCAAGGCTTCGTTAAATTTACCAAACTGAATGTTTGAAATTTGCTGTTTAATAATTCTTAATGGTTTCGTTAATAAGTTAGATACTAATAAAGCGATAAGTGTAGTAATAGCAAACAGAATAGTGTATATGTTAATGAGTGTTGTTAAATAAGCTGTTAATTCTTTTTCTAAATCTTTTTGTCGCGCAAAATATGGTAAGTTGATATAGCCTAACAATTTGTCGTTTTTACTATAAAAAGGAATATAAGCCGATAAATAATTAAGAGACCCAATGTTTTCTTTTTGAGTGTAATTTGCTAAAATACCTCGTGTAAGATTCATATAAGCTGATGGATTCATGAACTTAGAAACTAATCCTTGCTCGTAAATAGCAGGCTGAGAAGTTGCATACAACATGCCTTTTTTACTAAATAAAGAAATATCACTACCAAATAACTGAGCCAACCGCTTTAAACGAAACGTTGTATTGTCTCTATAATTAGGTTCTAAAGCATTCTGCTGCCCAACCGTTTGCTGCAACTCTTTTAATACCGATTGTGATTTTAAAACTAAGTCCTTTTCGTTTTTCAACTCAAACTGAGAAGTTACAACCCACACTGTTCCAATAACCACTGCCGCTAAAGAAAGCACCACAATAGATACCAAAATAAACTGAATTCGGTTATTTAAGGAACTAAATCGTTCGCTACGCTTGATGACAATTGAGTTAAACCAAACAACCAGTAATACTAACAGGGCAAAGAAAATAAATAAATAAGAGTTAGACGTAAAACGGCCCCATGCTCCAAAAGCTTTATCGGTAATTACAATCGACACATTATTTTTGATGCGATATATAAAGTGTTCATACGAATCGCTTGAAGCTGGGTTAAACATATTGTTTTTAACAAACAAAGGATATTGATATTCGCCAAAAGTATTGAGCAACTTATTAGATTCATAAACGGCATACGATATTTGTTTAGATTCTAACTTATTTTCTAAAGATTTATCTAATAACAAATCCGGGAAAGCACCTAAGTTTACTGCTAGTTTAGGCTCTAATTGGATAAACAAGCGAAATGTTTTATCTGGATTTTTATTAACGTCTTCAATATCAATTTTAGCAATGTATCGAATCGATTTTTTATCTTTATCAATAAAATACAAATCATCACAAATAGTTTGCGAGCCTCCTTTTTCAATTTGATCTTTAAAATAATCTTCATTTAAATACATCGCATTTAAATGAATAAAAATTGGCGTGCAATCATTTTTAAACAGAGACATCACAATTTCATACCGCTCAAAATAACCGCTAAAATTTCGCTGCCTTATATTTTGTTCAATTTGTTCATTACTTAATTGTAATTGCGATAATAAATTTTTTAATTGTGCATCCGATTTAATGGCACTGCTAATTTTGTTAAATTCATTTTCAGCAATCACATCTTGCCTATCTGTTAAGCCTAATGAAATAGCTTCGTAGGTTTGTTTTTTATTTAACTGCTCATATTTACTAAATAAAGTAGATACAATAAATGTAGACATCAATAAAATCAAACCAATATTTATAAAATTATATGTAGCCTTAAACCGTCTTAAAAAATAAGAGATTAGCACTAACAATAATGGCCACAAATAATCGAACACATGAAACTGATTTGATTTACTTAACACAAAGGCGGTAGCGATGCATATTATTGAAAAAGAAAATAAGATTCCAACAAAATTTTTGTAATCAATGTACATAGAAATAAATTTATCTAAACACAAGTAAAAAGCAAAAATTAAAAAGCCAACGGATAAAATTCCAATTAAACTATAAGCACTAAAATTAAATAACTCATTAATGTTATACGATATAGTAGAGTTATTTACCAAACTAAAAATCAATAATCGAATTTGCAAAGAAGACAAAATGATAACAAAAACAAATAATACATCTACCGATAATTGCAAAAAACTATTTTTAATGGAGATGCCTTTTGGTATTTTATAAATTAAGGTTGATATTAAAAAAATCAAAGCGCTATTAATTAATACATCACCCAAATACGAGAAATAAAATGAAGATGCATTGGCAAAAATTTTAGCGTCATACAAGCCTCCGTCATAAAAATCAGCAGGAATTTTAAAATAAATCATCAAGGAGCGAATTGCCAAGCAGGCCGAACTAAAAGCAATCACAAATAAAATTTCATTTTGAATTTTAGCTTTCAAAAACAAAAATAAAGACCATAAAAACAAAATGCAGGCAATGATATAAATAAAACAAGCGTAAGTATTTGAACTTTTACTTTTAAATAAGCCATCTTCTCTATAAACTTCAAATAAGGGCGGGCCAAACTTTGACTTAACAGCATGATCCAAATAATTAATAGGAGTAATTAATTTAGTATTTTCGGGTAACTGAAGCCATTTACTGAAATTATTATTCAAGTATCTATTTTCAAAATCATACTCCGGTTTAATAGAAATGAGCGCAACTAAGGTGTAATTTAATTTCTGGTCGGTTTCCTGTTTAATGTATTCGTACCAACCATTGCGCATTTTTATGAGTTGCAAATCTGTTTCGTTGGTATAAGCAAATAAATCTACAGCAGGTTGGTTATCCGACCAATAACACAAGCTATCATTACTATATACATAAACAGCAATGCCTTCATTTTTATATAAATCTGAAATGATGCCATTGTATTTTACAAACAAATCACTTGGTTTGGTATCTTTTAAAGCATTAGATAGCAGATCTAAATGAGATTTTGCAATATCTTCCTTGGCATGAAGTCGCTTTTCGGCAACAGCCACTAGCTCCTTAGTTGTGTAATTATTACTCTGGGATAAAAAATAGGAAAAAAGGGCGCATAATAGGCCACAAGAAAAAATAACATATAATTTAAAAGGGAGCTTTTTCATTTATATCAATACGTCCTATTTTATTTACTGTAAATTGTGTCAGTTCGAGTAAGCGCTGCCTCTTTGCGCTATATCGAGAACTTTACTGTTTACTTCTCGATACACATTTGCAAAAGACAGGCAAATGCACTCGAAGTAACATTTTACCGTAATTAAACACATTTATCTTAGGGCAATTTACTGTTTTTTAACTAATTTTTTGACTGTAAAAATCATTTTTTTGAAGTTTTAAGTATATTTGTATGATAACACCTTATTTTTTATGGCTAAACAAACTACGAGTACAAAACAACCGGTTTTTCAAGAACTGAAAAATACGTTTCATTTTTTTCCATTTAAAAATCAAGCAGCTCCGTTTATTGTTATTATCCTATTAGGGTTAATTTTCAATTTAACCTCTTTGCATAACGAGTATGCCTTAGATGATGGTATTATTATTCATCAAAACGACCACGTTATTAAAGGTGTAAAAGGCATTAAGGATATTATGACCAAAGATGCCTACGAGAGTTTTTACCGTAGAATGAATGCAACCGATCAATTAGCAGGTGGTCGTTACCGTCCGTTATCTGTTGTGAGTTTTGCCATTGAGCAAGAATTTATTGGAGCATATCCAAAAGATGGTTTATATCCTCAACGTTGTTGGGATACTAATCAAAATAAAAAAGATGATGTAGAAGAAGATATTAATGATGATGGTGTATTTAACGAAGTAGATTGCCAAGTAAAAGGCGCTTCTTTACGTCACTTTGTAAATATCATTACCCTTATTATTGGAGTGATGTTATTATTCTTGTTTTTTAGAAATTACATTTTTAAAGACAATCACGATTTAGCCTTTCTAGCAGCCTTAATATTTTTAATGCATCCTATTCACTCCGAGGCCATTGCCAATGTAAAAAGTCGGGATGAAATTTTTTCACTCATATTTATTTCCCTAACATTCTTCTTCTCCTTTAAATACATGAAGGATAAAAACACTAAAACCTTATTTTGGGCAGCCTTTAACTTTTTATTAGCCCTATTGTCAAAAGAATACGCCGTTGTATTAGTGATGCTAATTCCTATTGCATTTTTTGTTTACGGAGAAATTGATTTTGATCCAAAAACATTCTTTCAATCAAAAGAGTTTAAACAATCTTTATCGTTATTTGGAATTTTCTTTGCCTGTGCCTTACTGATGTTGTTGGTAAAACGAAACTCCGATATGCACATTCAACCAGGACAAAAAGCAACAACCTCATATTGGATTTTCCCATTTGTGTATTTAGCTATTGGTGTATTTGTGATTGGTTCTAAAATCAAAACTAAGTTTGCAACCTTAATGAGTTGGCATTTCTTTATCATGTTGTTTTATTTAGGAATGCGTTTGGTAGCCGTTAAATTAAAACCAGGTGTACCTGATACAGAGATTTTAAATAACCCATACTTATTAGCCTCTCAACATGAGCAATGGGCAACAAAAGTATATGTATTATTAAAATACTTTACCTTATGTTGGTTCCCTCACCCATTATCTTCTGATTATTCATTTAACACAATTCAGTTCCGCACCTTTGCAAGTTGGGACACTTTAGTATCATTAGTATTACACATTGGTTTATTGATAGCAGGCGTAAAATTAGTTTTAAAGAAACATACTTTAGGTTTTGCTATTGCTGTGTACTTTGCCTTTTTATTAATGATTGGTAATATTTTAATGGATATTGGTGCTACTATGGGTGAGCGTTTATTATTTCACTCAACCATTGGATTTGTGATTGCTTTTGCATGGTTAATATTAAAAGGAGTTGACAAAATACCAGGTAACTTAATGGTTAAGCGTAGCGTTTTCTTTTTATTATTAGGAACCATGACTTTCCTTTATGGTTGTAAAACTTGGGAGCGTAACTGGGATTGGAAAAACGATATTACTTTATTCTTAAAAGATGTAGAAACGGTTCCAAACTCTGTATTAGTATTAGGTAATGCTGGAGCACGTTATATTGACTTATCGGATACAAAAAACTTTGTAGCTAAACGCGAGGAATCTTTAGAAAAAGGGATTAAGTATTTAAAACATGCTATTGAGTTGCACCCACGTTACGTAAACGGTTATTTAAATTTAGGTTTAGGTAGCTACAAATTAAAACGTGATAGAGACGCTTTATTTTACTGGAAACAAGCAGAAGCGTTGTATCCAAACAACCCATACTTAAAAAACTACTACATTGTTTTTTATAATGATTTATTAAACAGAGGTTACCAAAAAGCACAACGTGGCCAATTGGATAGCGCTATTTATGAATTAAGAAAAACCATAATCTTAGATAAATTAAACCCAGAAGGTTTTTATAATTTAGGTGGAGCTTATTACCAAAACAAACAATACGATAAAGCAAAAATTTATTGGGAGCAATGTTTAAAATTAAAACCTGACCATGTGCAAGCAAAATCTGGTTTAGCAACCATTGTAACGGTAACGGTGCCAACGCCACCTCAACCACAAGGGATAAAAAAATAAATTAAAAAGGGCTACTCAAATGAGTAGCTTTTTTTTGTATGGAATTAAGTATATTTGATAAAACCAATAGAAAGATAAAAACTGGCGTAATATTGCTAAAAATACCATATCGGTTGGAAAAACATCAGCCTATATGTTAGTTAGCGGTCATTGTAAACACGATACTTGAAATCAAAATGAACAGTATAGAAATAAAAAAAATAAACATGAGAAAAACAATACTTATAATTGGCATTTTCCTAATTTCATTGACAACAAATGCACAATTTGGAAGTCCAGTGGTTATTGATGCGACAATTTCTGCCTCAATAATAAATATTATTACAGCAGATTTAAACAATGATGGAAAAAAGGATATAATAACTAGTCATTATCAAAATCAAATAAACTGGTATGAGAATAACATTGGGAATTTCTCGTCAGAACAAAGTATTACAAATACTTTGCCTAAACCATTTCATCTGGATGTAGCTGATGCAAATGGTGATGGATTCATGGACGTTTTGGCAACGAATAATCAAGGAAATAATAGCAGCGTAGTATTGTATTTCAATGTATCGGGAGGCACAGGTTGGAATCAGATAATTATCGATGACTCCATTCAAGTTGCTGCCTTCAAGTCCTTTTTTGTTGATGTGGAAAATGATGGCGACTTAGACATTATAACTAATACAGATATGGAAATTACAATGTATAAAAATCTCGGACTGGGCAATTTTTCAAGTAGATTAATAATTTCGGACACCATTAATTCCAATGAATTTTATAGCCTTACTGTAAACGATTTTAATAATGATAATTTTAAAGATTTCGCTGTTCATTCTGGCCACGGACTTGAATTATATATAAACAATACCGACACTACCTTTACTTTAACAAGCACCATCGACCCTACTCTTAACGGGTTTCTATCATCAATTGACATTGATAACGATAATGATATAGATATTATATCAAGTATTAATTCAGCCGAATATATTACTACTTTTAAGAATGATGGGTTAGGAAATTTTACATTTTATGAAGCAACTAGCTATTATTGTGGCAATCTTCAAAATCCATCATTTGTAAATACTCGGCTAAATATTGACTTATATAATGATGCTTTATATATTCCAATTGTGAGTCATCAAATATTTTGGAAACAGAATAATGGAATTGGCAATTTAACTACACCAATAATGATTGATTCTACTTTTCTATATCTGAATGTCTATACTGACGATATTGACAACGACTCAGATAATGATATTATCTGGTATGGTGACAATACAGGTGTAAAAAATTTAGGTGTAATAACAAATAATACAATTGTTTTGAGTTTAAATGAATTGAGAAATGACAATCATATAACTATTTATCCGAACCCAGCAAATGAAATTCTTAATATAGAAACAAAGGGAAACATAAAAGAGATATTTTTATATAATAATTTAAATCAACTATTATTAACAACATTTGAAAAAAACATTAACCTGCAAAACCTACAAAATGGTTTGTATTTTATTAGAATATTATTGAAAGATGGTACAATTTATACAGAAAAAATAATTAAAACAACGAACCGCTAACAGCACCTACAAGAAATTGGCGGTTCAGTGGTTAAATAAAGCTTTGTGCTTCGTATCAAGCTCGGTGCTGGCAGACAGTTTTCGTCTCCGAAATCGCCAACTTCTTGTAGCTGCAAAACGTTAGCAGTAATTTTATAAGTAGAAACATTATAGTAAGCAACATATCGATCTAAACTAAAGTTGAAAATCGAAGAAAACATTGTTGCTGGCGGAATACTGGAAAATAATAGGTAATATTGCTAGTAATTAAACAAACACAAATTATCCGTTTTGTTAAATACTCAGAACTATTGATACAACATGCATATTCGAAAATTTAAAATTTAATCTAATGAAATTATCTATTTTATACTTGGTTACTTTATCACTATTAATGGGAAGTTGCAAAAAAGAATGTGCAAAAAAATTAAGCCCTGTAAATCAAACTACTGAATCTTTAAAAACTACACCGCCTAATTTTATTCATCCCTATTTTATTAAATATAAAAACTATCGAAACGATTTAAATTCGACCTATAAAAATTTCGTTACTAACTCTTATAATAAAGGCTGTTAAATAAAATAGTTACAATGATGCATCCATCAACTTTATTTTTATTTACTATCTTAGGTTTATTGTCATTACAATCGTGCGACAAAGCAATTGCAAATGAAAAAACAATAGATACAACTAAGGTTGATGCTAAAACTAAAACAACAGAAGTTAAACCTGTTTACGATTTAACCCATGTTGTCTATTCAGACACCAAAGGCATAAGTGCAGGTAACGATATCTTCACAACGTTTGATTGTCCGGATGACTTAAACTTTCCTCCGATTAATATAAAAACCTGGGATAAGATTTCTGTTGTAAACGGAAGACTTCCAACTTACGAAGAAACACATAATGGCATGTCGATTCATCATTATGGTGGAGAAGCAAACAAGGTTGTTACAATTTATAATATGACCTTACCACGTTTAGCAAGTATTTATAGTAATCGTACCAAGCAATACGAAACCGTGGTTGTTATTCAAATGGTGCAAACTGCTAAAGATACCGTAGTAGGTTATCGTTATTTAACAGGAGGTTGTGGAGGTTCCTTATTTAAAAACTTCCATTTTTTAACGGTATCAGAAATACAAAAGGTCGTTGGTTGATAAACAATAAAAAACATGAAAACAACCTCAAAACGTTATCCGAAAATAGTAGTTGGAACTTTTGCTTTAGCTTTAGTTATATTGATCATGTCTTTCATTGCTTATGATAAGAGTACAACAGAAGCTAATAATACTGTATTAGAAATTACAAGCGTTTCAATCATTGATGGCAACTATAAAATTGATACGAATATTGCTATCAATAATGGAATAAAAGAAAAATTAATTGCTACGCTGGAAGCTGAAACACTCATTGATAAAAAAACAGTAGAGGATATTCCTGATTTTATCAAAAAATTTTTAGATGGTATTTCAACTAACCAAACATTTGACATGGCAAATCCAGATGAAGAATGGCAGGAAGGCGGCTGGGTAAATGGTTTTAATAACGAAAAAAAAGCCATTGTACATGCCACCTCTTCAGTGGCAAAGCCTTTTCCACCCAGACAGTTAATTTATTGTGGTATTGGAAAAAATATGGCGCTCATTTCGTATTATATTGGTGGAATTAAAAAAACACAAAATAATATAATGATAAAATTCAAAAATGATAAAATTGTTGACTTATGGTTCGATCATTATTATTCTCAGTTTGGTTATTCGCTTGGCGGTAATACTAATTATGTAACCACAAAATCCGACATTATTAAATATATTAAGAACACCAATAGCGGAGGTTGTTAAGACTAGCTATTGAATAAAGAATCACCTCAAACAAGAAATTATAAATTATCTTAAAACTATACAAAGAGCGAATTGCTAGCTAGTTAAATTTAAAAATAAGTATGTAATTTTAGCTTGCATTGAAGCCATTAATTTTACATATTTTCATTTTACTAAGCACCTTTAGCTATGGCCAGCTAGATAATAAACTTTTAAAAAAGGCAACGGAAGCCAAAGCTTTTTGCAAGAAAAATAATATGAATACAGAGTATTGTTTTTTAGTTGATTTATCAATTCATTCGGGTAAAAATCGTTTTTTTATTTACAATTTTAAAACCAACACGGTCGTTAAATCAGGCTTAGTGTGTCATGGTATTGGCAAAAATAGTACTACCGAAAAACCAATTTATAGTAATGAAGTGGGGAGCAATTGCAGCTCGCTTGGTAAATATAAAATAGGCAAACGTGCGTATAGCAATTGGGGAATTAATATTCATTACAAAATGCATGGTTTAGAAAGCACAAATTCAAACGCCTTTAAACGACAAGTAGTATTACATTCTTATAGCTATGTTTCGGAAACAGAGTTATTTCCTAATCACTTAACCATGGGATGGAGTCAGGGCTGCCCTGTTTTAGCAAATGGATTAATGAAAACAATCGATGGGTTATTACTAAAAACCAAAAAGCCAACTTTGATTTGGATTTTTGAGTGAGATAATCGTTTCTATTTCGATATTTTATACCCAATCTTAGTTCTTGGCTTCGTGTTCTCTTTCTTTTCGATAAGTTCGTCTAAATACCTAAAGACAATCTCCATGTTTTTATCTTGATTGTCTAATTTCTTTTTTATTTTCTCAATATCTAAACGAAGCTCTGTATTATCAGTTAACATTTGCCTCACTTTTGTAAAAATTCGCATAATTTGAATATTTACAGCAATAGCAATTTTACTATTTAAAACACTTGAAAGCATTGCTACGCATTGTTCTGTAAATACTATTGGCAAATATCTTACACCTCCCCAACTTGAGGTGCCAATTTGGCACCTCAAGTTTTCATATTCTAGTTCTGTTAATTCAAACATAAAATCTTCCGGAAAACGTTCAATATTTCTTTTTACCTGGCGTTTAAGTTGTTTAGTTTCCACCTGATACAAATCAGCTAAATCTTTATCCAACATCACTTTTTGATTTCTGATGACATAAATTTTGTTCATCACAACTTCATCGGGTACCACTAACACATTCTCTTTCTTTATCATAATATAAACTCTCTATAAAATACACTACAAAGTAAAGTTATTTATAGACTAGTGATTGCTATGGATTGTAGCAATTTAATTTTCAAAAAAATAAAAAGAAAGTCAAAGGTGGGTAAATTCTAAACTACTTTTACACCAATCAAAGACACATCATCTACTTGGTCGTGTTTGTGCATCCAATCATTAAAAGTACTATCCAGAATATTTTTTTGCTCTGCCATAGGCAATGCGCTATTTTTAATTAAAGATTCAATTAAAGGTTTGTATTTTAATTTTTTGCCTTTAGGCCCGCCAAACTGATCTGCGTAACCATCGGTACTTAAATAAATAATATCGCCTGCTTGTAATTGAATGGCAACACTTGAAAATGGTGTTTCTGTTTCTAAATACAAACCAATTGGCATTTTATCTGCTTTGTATTCTTGCAGTTCTTTTCCTCTTAATAACCACAACGGATTATTAGCTCCTGCAAACTCCAAGATATTGTCTAATTTATTCCACACGCATAAACTCATATCCATACCATCTTTTTGTTGTGTCCCACCTTTTTGCTCAAGTGCATGAATAATTTTAGAACGCAATTTATTTAAAATTTGATCTGCTTTAAATATTTTATTCTCTACCACAATCTCATTTAAAAAACTGTTGCCTAGCATACTCATAAATCCACCCGGCACACCATGCCCTGTACAATCTGCTAAACAAAAAATAGATCTATTGTTAGGTGTATTATAAGCCCAATAAAAATCACCACTTACAATATCTTTGGGTTTAAATAAAATAAAATATTCTTTCGATATTTTATTCCAAACATCTTCGCCAGTTAAAACGGCTTGCTGAATTCGTTTTGCATAATTAATACTATCAATAATTTCTTTTTGTTTTTCGTCAACTAAATCTTTTTGTTGGGTAATTTCTTCATTTTTTAACTCCACCTCCATCTTTTGGTTTTCGATAATGAGATTTGCCTTTTTTGTTTTTTTGAAATTAATAAAAGCTATTGTTCCAAAAAAAGCGCTAACTACTAGGGCTAATGCACCAAATAAAATAATTAAAGATTTTTGTTTGTTTTGTTTTTCCTGAGATTCAATTTCAGAGTTTTGGTTACTAATTTGTAACTCCTTTTTCTCAGTTTCATATTTAGTTTCTAATTCTAATAATTTTTCAGTAGATTCTATTTTAAATAGAGAATCCTTTGCTTGGGAATATAATTTATTGTATTCAAATGCTTTTTTATAATCACCAATTTTTTCATATAAATCGGATTCATTAAAATACAAATCACTTAATCCATAAAAATTATTATGAGCAATTGCCAAATCAATACCTTTCTGATAATACGCTTTAGCATTATCATAATCACTTAAAGAAAAATAACAACCGCCAATATTATTATACGTGTATTCAAGATTATATTCGTTTCCAAATCGTTCGTCAATTTCTATTTTCTTTTTATTATACTCAATTGCTTTATCATATTGTTTCAAATTATAATAAACTACAGCTAAACCCCCAAAAGTTGCACCTATACCAACTGAATCACCTAATTTTGTTTTTATATCTAAGGACTGCAAATGAAACGGAATTGAATTTAAATTTTGACCTAAGGTAGAATAAATGATGGCTACGTTATTATATAAACTTGCTAATCCTTTTAAATTATTCACTTTTTTGTTATACTGTATAGCAATAGTAAAATATTTTAAAGCCATCTGATATCGAGATTGATCGTGATATATTTTCCCAATATTTTGATAAGCAGATGAAATGGCTTTGATTGAAGCATTTCTATTTAGATGATTTGTGGCTTCAAATAATTTTATTGCTTTAAAATATTGAGATAATGCTAAATCATACTTCATTTTGATATGATATTGGATTCCAATTTCGTTTTCTGACGAGCCTTCTTCAAATTTATTATTTACTAATTTGGAGATTAAAAGTCCTTTTTGGGCAAAGTGCATAGCCGAATCACTATCCGACAGACGATAAATCGATGCAAGGTTATTATATATAACAGCTGAATCGTCAACCGAGCAACTTGCTAAAGCTTTATATAAGGAATCTTTTTGCGCGCTTGTGGGCAACACAAACAAAAGTAAAAATATTTTTAAAAACAGCTTCACTGAATAAATTTTAAGTCATTATTTACCCAAACAACTTAGCAAACACATCTTCCATTTTAGAAACGGCGATTACATCGATTTTAAACTGTTTAATATCTAAGCCTTTTAGGTTATACGAAGATATATAAATTTTTTCGAAGCCTAATTTTTGTGCTTCAGAAATTCGTTGTTCAATTCTGTTTACGGGGCGAATTTCGCCTGTTAAACCAACCTCAGCAGCAAAGCATACATTCTGGGCTATGGGCAAGTCTTCATTACTTGATAATACAGCACATACCAAAGCTAAATCGATTCCGGGATCTTCCACTTTTAATCCACCAGCTATATTAATAAATACATCTTTGGCACCTAAACGAAACCCACATCGCTTTTCAAGCACTGCCAACAACATGGATAAACGCCTCAAATCAAAGCCTGTGGATGAACGTTGTGGTGTGCCATAAGCTGCAGTGCTTACCAAAGCTTGCGTTTCAATTAATAAAGGGCGATTGCCTTCTAAAGTTGCTGCAATTGCTACGCCGCTGGTTGCTTCTTGCCGGTTGGTAATTAATATTTCTGATGGATTTAATACTTCTTTTAAACCATCGCCATTCATTTCATAAATACCCATTTCGTTAGTACTACCAAAACGATTCTTCGTAGCCCTTAATAAACGGTAAATGTGATTTCTATCACCTTCAAATTGCAACACCGTATCTACCATGTGTTCCAAAACTTTTGGCCCAGCCAAACTTCCTTCTTTGGTAATATGGCCAATCATAAAAACAGGAACATTGGTTTCTTTAGCAAAGCGCAAAAACTCCGCCGCACATTCACGCACCTGACTCACACTCCCAGGACTACTATCAATGTAACTAGTGTGAATAGTTTGAATAGAATCAATAATGACTAACTGCGGTTCAACCTTTTCTATTTGTGTAAAAATATTTTGGGTATTGGTTTCTTGCAAAATGAAGCAACTTTCCGTCGTCATCCCAATTCGTTCGGCGCGCATTTTAATTTGCTGTTCGCTTTCTTCGCCACTTACATATAATACTCTTAAATTTTTTAATCGCAAAGCCAATTGTAACATGAGAGTTGATTTACCAATGCCTGGTTCACCACCAAATAATACTAAACTACCAGGAACAACTCCTCCTCCTAAAACTCGAGCTAATTCTTGCCCTGGAACTTGTATGCGCGGATATTCGGCAATGCCAATTTCTTGCAATAAAATAGATTGATTAGAACGATTGTTTTCGTTTTTATTTGCCGAAAATAATTGCAATCGGTCGTTTTTAGACTCTTTGTGAACGACTTCTTCTACAAGGGTATTCCACTCGCCACAGCTATTGCATTTACCTGCCCATTTAGCGGCTTGTGCGCCGCAACTCTGACAGAAATAGGATGTTTTTGTTTTTGCCACTTTCTTGATTTTTATAATTCAAAATTACGGCAATTAATAGCGATTGATTGCTACAATTTGTAGCTATTTGAATTTTTGACAAAGGGAACGCGGATAGCTTCGACTCCGCTCAGCTACCAGCGTTCCATAAAAGACTACACCAATTTCAAGGTATTCTTCTTCCCAATATGCTCAAAGTTTTCTGCTATCCAAGCATCACAGGCTTTGTAACCAAGGTCTTTTAAATACATCATAAAATCCCAGCTTGTATTTAGTTTAGAAGATAAATTCAAATCTCCTAATTCGTTATCGGCGCTAATGTTATGCAAATACACCGGTTTTAATTCACCATCTAAAGTAATTCCTTTACTAATTAACTCTTGCTTAAATTGTATTAATCGAAGCTCTAGTAACAAAGAAGAATTAAAACTTAATTCATTCACTCTATCTCTAATTTCTTCTATTTTTCCTGGAACTGTTTTAATATTTTTAGGATTAATCTGAATCAATAAAATATCATCTGTTTCTACTGTATTATCAATTAGTGGTTGAATTAATGGATTACCGCTATAACCGCCGTCCCAATAAAATTCTCCATCAATTTCCACAGCATCATACATATAAGGTAAACATGCCGAAGCTAAAATAGCTTTGGCTGTAATTTCTGAATGTCCAAAAACACGTGCCTCACAAGTTTTAACATTGGTAGCACAAACAAATAATTTTGGAGGATTTAATTTATGAAGTTCGTCAAAATTAATTACCTCATTTAATATTTTTTCTAATGGATTATACTGTAAAGGATTTAATTGTTTTGGTGTAAAGTTTTCGGTACTCATACTAAACAATTTATAGCTAGGAGAAAAATCCATGTTACCCGGACTCATCATTTTATCAAACCAACTTGGTTGTAATGGAGATAACTTTCCAGCCTCCGATATTTTATGCCAAAATTTAACGAGTGTATGTTTCGCTAAATTTTTGCCGCCTTTTTTAAGTCCGTAAACTGTGCAAACACCATTCATGGCTCCTGCGCTAGTTCCACAAACACCTTCAATCTCTATACGTTCGTCGTCTAACAATCTGTCAATTACACCCCATGTATAAGCGCCATGCGCTCCCCCGCCTTGTAATGCTAAATCAATTTTTTTTACCTTTGCCATATATAATTGATAATGTAAATTCTTTTGGTCAAACTTACTGAAAATTTATACGCAGTAATTGTAATTAAGTTGTAGAATAATTGGATTTTGTTAAAAAAATAAAATGGAACGCTGATTACGCTGATGGTTAAGATCAAATAAGATGGAAGTTTGACAAATTACAGCGCAACAAAAAAATCATTTTGATCATAAACACCTTATATTATAAGCGTTCAATAAAAAAGAAAAATGGAATGCGGATGACGCTGATAATTATGATAAGGTCAGATAAAAAAAATAATAAATTTATACACAGTTACAAAAAATCATTTTAATCATAAACAATCTGCGCAATCAGCGTTCTATAAAAAAGAACGCTAATATTCAATATCTAAATCGAAACGTTTTTTAAATTCTAATAATGTAGGATTTTTTTCGGCCATTAATTTAAATTTATCAGCAGGCTTGTATGCTTTTAGTTCGCCAACAATTTCAGAAACTTTAATTTCTAACTGCATTTGCTTATTGCTAACCAATTTTCTTAACTCATCCAACATGTCTTGCTTGATATTCACAAGCATTTCTTTTTGAACCTCATTATTTAATTCAATCACAATGGTTTTATCTTGGAAACTAATTTTACTAGAGGTTAAAGTCGCATACAATTGTTTATTACCACTTTTACTTTTTTCTTCGGCATATTGTTTAACAGCATCTATAGCCCTTTCACTAGTTAATTCAACATCAATTGTTATTGCTTCTTCTGCCACAATAGTTACATCAACAGCCAATGCTTGATTGCGTTGTGCATTATCTTGTAATAAAAATTGTGATTTAATTTTTAGTTCATTAAAGCCAACAACTGGTTTAGCACTTGTTTGAACAATAGGCGTAGCTGTATATTTAGCTACTGGCTGAGCTTGTTCTATAGCTTTGGGTTGGGTAGATTGAATTTCAAAACCCGAGTTTAACTCATTTTTTTTTTCCGCATCTTGCGGTGCGGCATTTAAATAACTGATTTGCATCAAAGCCATTTCTACCTGCAATCGTTGGTTTTTGGCAGATTTGTAATGAATGTCGCATTTATTTATTACCGCCAAAGACTTTAACAAAAATGGCGTAGGACACAATTGAGCTTGTTCTGCAAAACGTTTTTTTAAGGCTTCACTTAATTCTAATAACTGAACCGTGTATTGATCTTTACTAACTAATAAATTTCTTAAATGTTCGCCAAAACCAATAATAAAATTATGCCCATCAAATCCCTTTTTTAAAATTTCATCAAAGGTTACCATGACTTCAGGTAAACGACCATTGATAGCGGCATCTGTTAGTTTAAAATAATATTCGTAATCAAGTACATGTAAATTTTCTACAACGGCTTTATAAGTCAAATGATTACCTGTAAAGGTTACCATTTGATCAAAAATAGAACAGGCATCACGTAAACCACCATCTGCTTTTTGAGAAATGATTTGTAAAGCCTCAGGCTCAAAAGTAATATGTTCTGTATTGGCAATGTATTCTAATTGTTCAGTAATATCTTCGGCTTTAATTCTGTTAAAACTAAATACCTGACAACGAGATAAAATGGTTGGAATAATTTTATGCTTTTCGGTTGTTGCTAAAATAAACTTAGCGTGTTTTGGTGGCTCTTCTAATGTTTTTAAAAAGGCATTAAATGCTGAGTTTGACAACATATGAACCTCATCAATCACATATACCTTATAGTCTCCTAATTGAGGAGCATAACGAACCTGATCAACTAAATTCCTAATGTCTTCAACTGTGTTATTTGATGCAGCATCTAATTCGTACACATTTAACGATGCGCCAGAATTAAATGATAAACATGATTCGCATGCATCGCAAGCTTCTCCGTCTGAAGTTAAATTTGTACAGTTAATTGTTTTAGCAAAAATACGGGCGCAAGTTGTTTTACCGACTCCACGCGGTCCACAGAACAAATAAGCCTGTGCTATCTTTCCGTTTTTAATAGCTTGCTTTAAAGTATTGGTAATATGACTCTGACCAACTACTGTGTTAAAGTGTTGGGGGCGATACTTTCGGGCCGATACTATAAAATCATCCATATTGTTGAGGTAAATTTACTCTTTATATCGCCATAAAAAAGGTTAAATTATTAACTGTTTGTGAATAAGTCGATATATTTGATTTAATCAAAAACGACCTCCTTTCTTGAAAAACAAGAGTTGTATATTAGTTATTTCGATAATTTTTTTATCCCTACAGGGATTTACCCAAAACGTTTTTAAAGGGATTGTAACAGAGTCGGATAGTGTTACGCCAATGCCTTTTGTTTATGTTATTAACGCATCAAATGGGCATGGACAAATGAGCGATGGAAATGGTAAATTTTCGATTGTTGCTAGTGATAGAGATTCCATTATTTTTTCATTTGTAGGATATATTCGTTTGAAAATACCTGCATCTAAGCTTTATAAAGGTTTTAAAGAAAGTAAAGTAGTAATGATTGAAACCGCCTACAAACTCAATCAAGTAGTGGTGAGTGATTTTAAACTAAAGCCTTATGAAAAAGATTATATGAAACGGGTAATTCAAGGATCGAAAACCTCTGTTGTAAATGCTATGGAAAGCCCTATCTCGGCGTTATACATGCAATTTAGCCAAAAAGGAAAAGAGCAACGTAAATTAGCTGCTATTTTTGAAGAGATTTTTATACAGGAAGCTGTAGCAAAAAAATTTAATGCCGAAACCTTAAGAAAATTAACTGGCGATGACACTATTGATTTTGAGAGATTCAGAAAATACTGTTATTACTTAAGCAATGATTATATCATTAATCATGACGGCTACGATTTATACAGCCGTGTAATGGATTGTTACTACCGATGGAAAGACGAGAAAAGGTAAATTCCATTAAAAATTAACCACATAGGAACATAGAGAAGGAGTATCAGTTCAGGATAGGAAACTTTGTTTTTACATAGAATCCTATGTAACAGCAAAACTGTCTAGTTACTCCTTTAACCAAAATTCCAAAAACCTATGTGTCTATGTGGTTAAAAAACCAGATACTTAACACTAAGATTCAATAATTTTTTCAATTGCTTTCGGCAAATACTCAAATTCTAGTTTTCTGATTTTTGCAGCTAATGTTTCAGGGCTATCACTTTCGTTTACATCACATTTTGCTTGTAAAATAATTTCGCCTTTATCATATTCTTCATTTACATAATGAATCGTAATTCCACTTTCCGATTCTTTGTTTTCGATAACCGATTTATGCACGTTCATACCATACATTCCTTTGCCGCCATACTTTGGCAATAATGAAGGATGAATATTAATGATTTGATTTGGGAAAGCTTTAACGAATGCTTCTGGAATTTTTAATAAAAAGCCAGCTAAAACAATAATGTCAATTTTTTCGGTTTGTAAAAATTCAATGATTTGAGAAGTATATTCTTGTAGTGCTGTTTTACTAATTATTTGTACATTTTTTTTATACTTCTCCGCTCTAGCAACCACGCCAGCTGTATCAGAATTAGTAACTACCAATTTTATTTTTACTCTTTTATCATTACTAAAATAGTTAAATAAATTTTCGGCATTAGTTCCTTCTCCAGAAGCAAATATGGCAACATTCTTCATTGGCACGAAAATACAATTTTATCCAAACAAAAACGCCGTTAATTTCTTAACGGCGTTTAATTTTTTATTTAATCAAAGACTAGTTTTCTTTCTTCAATAAGGTAACATGTCCTACATAAGGATACTTATTTCCTTGAGCATCATTTACTAACATTTTATAAGTATATACTCCTTGTTCAGCTATTTTAGAGCCACCTTTTACAGTACCATCCCATCCTTTTCGGAAGTTGTTACTAGTAAAGATATTCTCACCCCATCTGTCAAAAATATCTAAACGATAGTTTTCTTCATCAATACCAACTCCCATTGGCTGGAACATCTCATTTAATCCATTGCCATCTGGCGTAAATGCATTTGGAATGTATAATACGAAATCAGGTCTAATTTCTACTGGTACCATTGCTGTATCTTTACATCCATGAATTGATGTTGCAATCAAATGCACATTGTAATTTCCTACAACATTATAATAATGACTTGGATTTGTAATAATTGAATTATTAGAATTTCCAGTAGCATTCACATCTCCAAAATCCCAGAAATAACTTACTGCACCTTGAGACGTATTAATAAAATTAATATTTGGATCTAAAATGCTTGATGACTGAGGTTCTGGATAGAACGACGCAATAGGTTGTTTATTAATTATAATATAATTGTATTTAGTTGAATCATTAAAACAGCCTGTTACTGTATTTGTAATAATTACAGTTACGTCTAAAGAATCTGAATTTGGATATTGATAGGTAATAGGATTTGAAGTTCCCATTACATCTTTACCATCGCTAATCCATTCGTATGAATAATTTCCCAATGTACCAGGAATTGCTGTAAAGCTAATACTTGCTGGTGCACAAGCTACAGTTGTACTTGCCACAAAGTTAACGGTTGGTAAAGGATTAGTAACAACTGTAAATATTGCAGTAGCAGGATTTGGACAACCGTCATTAACAGTTACTGTGTAATTAACAGATGTAGAAACCGTAGGAGCACTTCCTGTAATACCTAAAGTATTTGTTGTAACACCAGTTGGATTCCAAGAATATGAATATGGACCTCCGTTTCCTGGGCTGGTAATTGTTGGCGACAAGAATGTTCCATAACCATGACAAACTGGATTAATAACATTTGAAACAATCGATAACGATGGCGTTACAGTAATATTAATATTTTGAGCATTTGGAGAACAACCATTAGCATCACTTACTGTTACCGCAAAAGCAGATGAAGTAGTTAAGGTTACAGTATGAGGTCCGCCACCAACATATGGTGTAGGCGTCCAAGTATAACTATAAGGAGGTGTTCCACCACTTCCAAAGGCTGCAATTTGAGTTGTTTGATTAAAACAAATTGTTGTATTAGCCGTTGGCACTAAAGTTAAAATTGGAGTAGGCGGCACAATTACAGGCATCGACGTTGAACAGCCGTAGCTATCTGTAAGTGTTGCTGTGTAAGCACCAGATGCAACACCACCTGCGACACTTTGAGTTAATGCCGAAGACGTTGTTGTTTGAGAAATTGGATTAGACCAAGAAACTGTATAAGGGGCTGTTCCTGAAGCGTAATTCACTACTATCGTACCATCCGAATATCCAAAACAATTTGGTCTGGTAGTTACAAAACCTGTAATAGTAGGAACTGGAGGATTAGCCACGTTAACTGTTTGAGTTAATAAACATCCGTTTGAATCGGTAATAGTAGCAGTCCATGTTCCAGGAGCCATATTAGTAGGCGTTAAGCCTGAATAAGGAGGAGCTGTATTCCAGTTAACTGTGTAGCTTGGTGTACCACCACCAACTGTAACTGTTGCCGAACCATTAGTTAAACCGCAAGTTGCAGGCAATGAGTTTGCACTTGATGTTAATGCAGACGGCTCAGTGATATTCCAACTTGAAGTAATTGAACAGTTATTTACATCCGTTACAGTTACTGTACGTGGGCCCAATGGTATGCCCGAAGAAACTCCACTATTTCCTGCTTGAGTTGGTGTCCAAGAATACGTATATCCTGGCGTTCCACCTTGAACTGTTGTAGAAATTTGTCCGTTACTTCCACCAAAACAAGACACATTAGTTTGACTAGATGCTGCTAATACTAAAGCTTGTGGCTGAGAGATAATAACTGAAGAAGAAGCAACACAACCATTTGCATCTGTAATATTTCCAGTATAAGTGTTAGCTGGAACATTTGTTAGTACAGAGTTTGTTTGAATTGACGGAGGCCAAGAGTAAACAAATGGAGCTGTTCCACCATTTACTAAAATAGTAGCACCACCATCACTTAATCCAAAACAACTAACGTTTGTAAAGCTGCCTATTGCACTCACAAAAGTAGCTGGTTGAGAAATATCAACCGAAGCTGTACCAACACAACCTGCAGCATCTATTACAGTAATATTATGTATTCCAGCCCCAAAATTAGAAGTTAAAGTTGTTGTATTAGCTGTAGCTTGAGTTCCGCTCCATGAAATTGTGTAGTTAGGAACACCACCTGCAATAGTTGCTGAAGCTCCACCATTTAATAAACCAAAACAAGTAACATTGGTTTGACTAGTAATCGCAACTACTGGTCCTGAAACGTTGTTTACTAAACCACTTGCATTAGCATTACATCCATTTGCATCCGTTACCACAAAATTGTAGGCACCCGCTGTAATATTATTATTACATAAAGTTGCTGGTGCAGGTGACCCTGGACCACTCCATAAATAAGTTAATAAACCAGTTCCACCACTAACTGTAGCACATGCACTACCGTTTGGTTGACCACAGTTAGAATTAGTAGCAGAAACCGCAGCGGTTAATAACGCTGGCTGTGCTAAAGTAAAAGTTAACGAAGTTGAACAGATATTATTATATGTAATTGTTAATGTCTGATTTCCTGCGCACAATGAATTCACAAAGTTACCTCCTTGTAAACCAGGCTGCCATAAGAATACAGGAATACCTGCACCGCCACTTGTAGTAATAATTCCCGAACCATCACAAATTCCATTACATAAAGGATCTGTGGTTGTTAATGTCGTTGCTAAAGGTGCTGGTTCAATAATAGTTGTATTTACTGTAGCAGTGCAACCCTGATCATCGGTAACAGTTACTGAATAAGTTCCTGCTGGAATATTATTAGCATTTGAACTATTTCCGTTTGCAGCAGCAGCTCCAGTCCAAGAATAAATATAAGGAACTGTTCCGCCAGCTGGAGAAACGACAGCAAAACCATCAGTACCACCGTTACAAGTTACACTTCCTGTTGAAGAAATATTTGCGGTTAACAATGTAGGTGCTGTGATTATAACTTGAGCAACAGCTGTACAAGTATTTTGATCGGTTGCAACCATTGTATAGGTACCTGCACATAAATTATTTGCTGTTTGCGAGAATAATGGACTAGCTCCACCAAACCAAGCATAATCAACTACTCCAATGTTATTCGTCGTTGTTGCAATTGCTATTCCGTTACAAGCACTAAAACAAGATACATTTGTTGAAGTAATACTTGCAACCATCGCTGGAGGATTCACTAATGTCATACTATTTGTCACAATACAATTATTAGCATCAGTTACAGTAACGGCATAAGTACCCGCCTGTATTGGACTTGAAGTTGCTGAGTTACCAGCACCGCCTGTCCAAGAATAAGAATAACCTAAAGGACCCGGAGTACCACCAAAAGCAGCAGCAATACCAAAACCATTGGATGCACCAAAACATTTTGGATCAGTTGGTAGTATTGTAACCGATAAAGCTGTTGGCTGGGTAATATTTACGCTCATCGAGGCTACGCATCCAGCTTGATCAGTTGCTGAAACTATATAAATTTGAGCACATAAGTTAGTTCCGATTGGGGTTACTAAACCATTACTCCATGAATAAATATATGGAGCAACACCTCCAGTTACACTTGTTGTAGCTATACCATCACATAATCCAAAACAACTTACGTTAGTTTGACTAGCCACTGTCATTAATGGGCCAGCAATATTTGGAATAGTTACAGCTAATGTTTGAACACAAAGATTGGCATCTGTCACGTCAATCGTATATGTATTTGCTGCTAATCCAGTTTGAACCGCCGTTGTTGATCCAGCACTCCAAGAATATGTGTACGCTCCTGGCGCTCCTCCCGTTGCAGCAACTGTAGCTGATCCATTTGCTTGGTTACAATTTGCTGATGTTACTGTAGATGTTAAAGCAATTGGAGTTGGTTCTGTTACTGTAATACTTTGTGTAATTGAACAACCATTTGCATCCGTAACTATACAAGGATAATTTCCAATAATTACATTTGGCACGGTTGATAAGGTGCTTGCTAAAGTTGGCCATAAATAGGTGTATGGTACTGTTCCACCTGTTCCCGCCGCCGTAACTGTTCCAGTTGCAGTACCAAAACATTTTACGTTATTAGAGTTCATGATAACCGTTAACGTTGTTGGTTGAGTTATTGTGGCAACAGCAGATGCTTTACAGCCATAGAAGTCAGTTATTTCGCAAGTATAAGATCCTGGCGCAAGATTAGTTGCCGTTGAACTTGTTTGACCGCCTGGAGTCCAAGAATATGTATATGGCGCTGCTCCTCCAATCGGGCTTGCAGTTAAGGCTCCATCATTAGCGCCATTACAAGTGATATTTGAAATAGCAGTAATTGATGCAGTTCCACCTGGAGTTAAACCAACACTTGGTTGATTAACAACTGTACAACCATTTGCATCTGTTGCAGTTACAGTATAAGGTCCAGCTACAACTCCATTTAATGAAGAACCCACTGCGCCTGTTGACCAAGCGTATGTGTAAATTGGTGTACCACCAGAGACTGTCGTTGTAATAACACCGTTAGCAGCAGTACAGTTTGCATTTTGTGTAGCAACTTGAATTGCTAAAGCTGCTGGCTCTGTTACTTGAATAGTTTGTGTGGCGGCACAGTTATTTGCATCTCGAATAGTTATAATATAACTACCTGCACCTACTGCTGTATAGGAAGAAGAAGTTTGAGGAAACGCTCCATTTAAACTATAAGTATAAACTGGTGTTCCTCCACCTCCAACAATATCAACTGTACCAGTTGCTGTTCCAAAACATAAAGCTGGAACTGATGTCACGGTTAATGTTAAAGGTGTTGGCTCTCCTACGACTACCGTTGAAGTTACAGCACAACCAACTACATCTTGAGTAATATAAGTATAAGTTCCTGCTGTTAAGCCAGTGAAAGTACCTGAACCGGTTGTTTGGAAAGGAGCCGTTAATGTATAGGTAAACGGAGCACCACTTCCGCCTGAACCGGCGGCAGTAAATCCACCGTTATTTCCACCAAAACAACTAGTGTTTGTTGTGGTAATAACAGAGGCAGTTGGCGTACCATTATTTAGTATGTTATAGTTGATTGTTAATACACAAAAGTTTGCATCTTGAATAGTTAATGTATGAGTACCTGGAATTAAACCTGTTGTAGTGGTTCCTGTAACAAAAGCACCTCCATCAAATGAATATTGATATGCAGCAGCTCCACCAGTTACACCAATTACAGTAGCAGTTCCATTTGCACTTCCACAACTTGCATTGCTTGTTGCTACAGTTGCTGTTACTGGTCCAGCTGTAGTTCCAATAACAAATGTTGTGTTGAATGTACATAAATTAGCATCACTTACTACAACTGTGTGAGTTCCTGCTCCTAAACCAGCAGTTAAACTTCCTGTTGCAACTCCGTCTACACTATATGAATAAGCAGCAGTTCCACCTGTTACGCCCGTTACATTATATGTCCCATTAAATAAGCTGCAACCTGCTAAAGTTGTTGTTCCTGTTATTGCAGTTGGTCCTGGGATATTAGTTACAGCAACAGTAGTTGTTAAAATACAACCTTTAAAGTCTGTTACATCTAACGTATATGTTCCTGCTGATGCACCACTTAATACCGCTGTAATACCTCCATTACTCCAGTTATATGTATAAGCAGGCGTTCCACCGGCAACAGTTACTGTTCCAGAACCATTAGCATTACCACAAGTTGCTGCTGTTAAGGTTGAAGTTAAAGTTAAAGATGTTGGTTGTGTTACAGTTACACCTTGTGTAATTGTACAACCATTTGCATCTGTTTGAGTTACTGAATAAGTACCTGCCGCAACGTTACTAACTGTTGCATTAGTATTAGAAGCTAATGCTGGCCATAAATAAGTATATGGTGCAACTCCTCCAGATCCAGATGCTGAAACGGTTCCTGTTGAAGAACCAAAACAACTTGCTGGCAATGCGGTTACAGTTAAGGTTAATGGTGTAGGTTGAGTTAATGTAACAGAAGCTATTGCTGTACAACCTAAATTATCTCTTACAATCATATTGTAAGTTCCTGCTGGTAAGCCTGTAAAGTTTCCGGTAGTATTTGTTAAAGTAGGTGCTGTTAAAGTATAAGTAAATGGTGCTGTTCCACCTGCTGCAGTAATTGTCAAACTTCCGGTAGATGCACCATTACATAACACATCTAACGAGCTAGTTACTGATGCTGTTGGTCCACTATTATTAAATTCAGTATAGGTAATAGCTAAAGTACAAGAGTTGACATCTCTAATCACAACCGAATGTGTTCCTGCTGATAAGCCTGAGGTTGTTGTTCCAGCACCGAAAGCTCCTCCATCAAATGAATATTGATAAGGTGCTACGCCACCGGTAACTCCTGTTATAGTTGCTGTACCATTAGCAGCTCCACAACTTGCATTAGTTGTAACTACAGTTGCTGATGTAGGTCCATTAGCTATATTAATATTAAACGTAGTACTAAATATACATCCATTTGCATCTCTTACTAAAATAGTGTGAGTACCTGCTGCTAAGCCAGTTGTTAAACTTGGTGTTCCAACTCCATCAACACTATATGTATATGCAGCAGTTCCACCTGTTACTCCTGTTACATTGTGTGTTCCATTTAATAATCCGCAACCAGCTAACGTAGTTGTTCCTGTAATAGCAGTTGGGCCTGGTATATTTGTTACATTAACTGTATTTGTAATAACACAACCATTTAAATCTTGAGCTGTAATGGTATAAACTCCCGCTGAAGCCGCCGTTAATGCGTTTGTTAACCCACCGTTACTCCAGTTATAAGTATATCCTGGCGTTCCACCACCAACAGTTACTGTTCCAGAACCATTTGTGTTACCACACGTTGCTGGCGTTAAGGTTGAAGTTAAAGTTAATGATGTTGGTTGTGTTACAGTTACTGTTCTTGTTATTGTACACAAATTTGCATCTCTAATTGTTACGGTATAAGTTCCTGCCGCTGCACCTCCAGTAGTTGCTAACGTACTAGCTCCTAATGCTGGCCACAAATAAGTGTAAGGCGCTGTTCCACCTGCTCCACCTGCATTTACTACACCTGTCGAATTACCAAAACAATTTACTGGCGTCATCGAAACTGTTCCTGTTAATGGTGTTGGCTGACTAATCACTGCCGTTACAGTTGCTGTACAACCAACATTGTCTCTTACTGTAACACTGTATGTACCTGCTACTAAGCCAGTGAAATTTCCTGTAGTATTTGTTTGTGTTGGTGATGTTAAAGTATAAGTAAATGGCGCTGTTCCTCCTGTTGGCGCTACCGATAAACTTCCTGTTGCTGCTCCATTACATAATACATTTAATGAACTTGTTACGGATGCTGTTGGAGGAGGATTATTATTTACAACATAGTTTACAGTTAAGGTACAAGAGTTTGCGTCCTGCACTGTTACTATATGTGCACCAGCTGTTAATCCTGCAGCTGTTGTTCCGGTTGTAAAAGCACCTCCATCAAACGAGAAACTATAAGTTGGTGTTCCACCTACTACACCTGAAACGGTTGATGTACCATTAGCTAAACCACAATTTGAATTGGTTGTATTTACTACAAACGTTGATGGACCATTAGCTGTTGGAATTGTAAAAGTTCTAGTGAATGCACAACCGTTAGCATCTCTTACTAAAATTGTGTGTGTTCCTGCTGCTAAACCAGTTGTTAAACTTCCAGTAGAAACACCATTTACACTATAGGTGTAAGCTGCTGTTCCGCCAGTTACTCCAGTTACGTTAAAAGTACCGTTGTTTGTGTTACAACTTGCTTGCGTTGTTGTTCCTGCAATAGCAGTAGGTCCTGGTAAGTTAGTAATATTAATTGTAGTTGTAAATAAACAACCGTTAACGTCTCTTACCGTTATAGAATATGTTCCAGGTGCCTGACCTGTAACTGGTGATGAAGAGTTAAAAGGTCCGCCGTTTATAGCATAAGTATATGGAGCTGTTCCACCTGTTGGTGTTCCAAATGTATAACTACCATTATTTAGATTACAAGTTGCGTTGGTTGTTGTTGTTGTTATGGCAGTTGGGCCAGGCGTCATGGTTAATGTTGCCGAAACTGTAAACGTACAGCCAAAGTTATTAGTAAGTGTTATCACAGGTGTTCCTGCTCCTAAACCGGTAACGGTTTGTCCTGAAATAGCACCAAGACTACTTGCAAAAGTAGATATTGTTTGAAGACCAGGAGAAGTATTATTAATAACAATAATTCCATTATTATTACCACAACTTGGATTTGTAAAAGACAATGTAGCCGCTGGCACTAGATTTTCGATCACTGTAATAACAGCTATATCTGGTGGACAAGAACCTGTACCTGGCACCGTATATGTATAATTTCCTGCAGCTAATGTTATAGGATTAAATGTTCCTAAGTTTCCACCAGTTAATACTGAAGGACCGCTCCATGTTCCAGTTGTAGAAACCCCCGCTCCTAATAATGAAAATAAATTTGATGTAGCTCCATTACCGCAAACGGTTAATGTATTATTAACCCCTGCATAAGGCCCAGGTGTTACAGTTACACATCTTACCGTTGTATAACTACATCCAAAATTATCTACCGCTGTTAATGTATAACATTGAGTACCAGTTGAAGTTGGTGTAATTATGGCATTGTTACCTGAAGTTGATGTAATATTGGCTCCTGACCATGTTTGCGAAACAATAGTTGGTGTAAATGATTGATTGGCAGGCACTGCAGTAGCAAAGTTCACATCCCATCCAAAAATATAGCCATTATCTGCGGCTAAATTATCCGTCACTTTAATACACCAATTTCCATTTAAAGGGCAACCAACTAGACCAGCAAAACTAGATTGTGGCGCATAAGTACCAGCTAAAATACCAGCCGATGCGGGAGTTCCTGTAATACCAGTAGGGCCAGCTACAAGTTGAGTGGGTGCACCCATTGCAAAACAATAATTTGCCCCTACTCCTGGTCCAACGGCTGGATCATCCAAAGGGGACCCTAAATAGGTTCCTCCGCCGGCTTGAGCATATGTTTTTAATGGGACAGTGCTTCCATTGGGGCAAACTATTTCAATTTGTAAATCTCCTAAGTAGGAATGTTCCATATTAATACAAATATTTGCTATATCGGCTGCTGAAGTTACCGTCTGAGAAGAACCATAACAATCTACAGTTACACAAGTATTATAAGATACACCAGATCCATCAGGCAAGAAAGTTGTACCAGCGATTGGAGGAGTACAGTTTGCAATAAAAGGAGTTGGGGTTACTGAACCAATCAAAGTAGCTGTTTGTCCCAAACAAATACTGGTGGTGTTTGTGGTTGTAGCTGTAAAAGAAGGTGTTGTTGACACCTGAACAATTTGATTGATTTTATTATTATTTATACAACCTGCTTTATTTATATTTAAGTTGACAACATAAACTCCTGGCGCAGGATAAGTAGTTGTTGCATTTGGCGAAGCCGATGCTGGAGAACTTGTTCCATTATCAAAAGCCCATGAGTAGGTTGCACCTGCACTAATACCTGAGGAAAAAGTTCCGCTACCATTAAAAGTAACACTTGCGCCTTGACAAATTCTAATTATATTACCTGCTCCTGGAGCTGGTGTTGAACTATTAAACACTGCGTTAATAGTTTCGCAAGGAGTAATACAAGATATAGTTGCTGCCCAACCTGCTTGATTGAGGCTCCCATCAGAAGTAAAACGAATGGTAATACAACCAGAAGTATTTGTAGCTGTTGCTTGTACGTTACCTATTGGCGTTACAGCACCTGAGTAAACACCTAGTGAAGGAGCCAAAGTATTTGGTCCGTCATATATATACATAAAATCAAATCCATTTTCAACCGTGAAGGCTGTAAATAATAAATTAACTTTACTACCAGCTACACCCGGGCAAATAGTAACAGTGCGAGACTGACTTGCTGTATAAGCTCCGCCAGGACCACCTGAATCATAAAATGTACCAGAACACATATTAGTTGTAGTATTTGCAGCTGGCATTAATAACGTTTGTGCTGAAATAGTTACAGCGATAGTTAAAAATAATATTGTAAATAGTTTTTTCATGGCATTATATAGTGAGGTGTGTAGTAAGTCTATTTTTTTATTTTGAACCTTGCTGTTGAATAACAATTAAATAATCTGTATTATCAACTCTATAAATTTGAACTTCAGAAGTGAAGAAATTCATGCTGTATTTAAGTGGGTTAAAATTTGCAGGATCAAATGTTAAGTCTCTTTTTAAATTAGTGTTATACTTATTTAATAAAGGTACACTAGATAATTTGGTGTATTTATCCTCTCCAACAATTGGCGATTCAATAATTTTAATTCTGTTGTCCAATAAATCATTCAACAATTTAATTCTTTCAGGATCATTTTGAGCAATCTCTTGCGTTTTATCGCCATAAACTTCTTGTATTTTAGAATTAACCTGTTGTGCACTTGCATCACTAACATTTGCCAAAGCAATCAATGCAAATGTAAAAAAAGAGTAAAAAAGGTGTTTCATAGTAAATCGTATGTTTTTGATTATCTTATAAAAGTACTTTAATCGACGTTATTTTCACAATTTTTCAATAATTGTATAGACACTTTCACTCAGTGAAACGACAAAAAAAATACAATTTTCAAAATCTAAAAAAAGGGCTGATTTATTCGTTAAACAGAAATACCTATGATACATACGTCGTCAACTTGCTCGTGATTAGCTTTCCAGCTATGAAACGCGTCTTCTAACGCTTGTTTTTGGTCATTTAAAGTCAAATGCCTTGTGTGCAATAATAATTCTTCCAACTGCCTGTACTTAAACTTTTTACCTTTTGGACCACCAAACTGGTCGGCATAACCATCCGTAAATAAATATAATCTATCTCCTTTTTGTAAAGATAATTGATTTGTGGAAAAAGAGGATCTATCATCAAATTTGCCAACCGGTTGTTTATTAGCCTTGATTTCTTCTAAAACACCAGAGTCCTTTTTTATTATCCAAATAGGGTTGTTTGCCCCACTCCATTGAAGTTGAACTGAATTTTTATCCAACTCATTGCTGTTAATTTTTAGTAATGAAATATCCATTCCATCTTTCAATTCATTTTCACTTTTCTCAAAGGTTTCTTCTACTAGTTCGGATAATTTATCTAAAATTTTGCCTGTATCATGAATGCCAAATTCTTTCACACAACGATTCAATCCATTGTTGCCAACCACACTTACTAATGCTCCTGGAACACCATGGCCAGTGCAATCTACCGCAGCAATATACACTTCGTTTTCAGTTGATTTTGTGGATGGATTATTGTGAATCCAATAAAAATCACCACTCACGATATCCTTTGGTTTAAATAGTATAAAACAATCAACGTGTAAATCGCTGATGACTTTTTCTGAAGGTAATAAAGCTGTTTGAATGTACTTTGCGTAATTAATTGAATCTAAAATTTCTTTGTTTTTATGTTCTACCAATTCTTTTTGTTTAGAAATAATATAGTTGGCTTTTCGCTTTTGGTTGTAACTTCTTAATACGATAATAATTAATCCCGACAGAATCACTAAAGCAATAACAGCGCCTGTAGTCAACTTTTTCTGACTTTGAATTTCAGCATTTGAAATAGCTTGTTTGTTTTCCGCATCTTTACGCTGTAATTCCTGACGTTTAGCAAAATCATATTCTAATTCTTTTTTCAATATCTCATTTTTACTCTCACCACTCTCAATGTTTTCTTTAGAGGACATGTACAAGTTTTGAAATGTAAATGCTTTGCGATAATCATTTTTATGTTGATACACTTCGCTTAAATATTTATAGATTTCTACCTTAAGACCTTCTAACTCATTGTTTTCAGAAATCCTTAACGCATTCAGTAGGTATTTTTCAGCTTCAGCTAATTTCTTCTTTTGAAGATAGCTATTTCCTAATTCTAAGTAGTTGTAAGCATGTCCCATGTTTTCGTTCATGTTACCCAAATAGCTTAAGGATTTATTAAAGAAAAAAACAGCAGAGTCGTTGTCGTCTGTTAACTGATGAGTAATTCCAATGTTATGATATGCCATTGCCATTCCCATCGTATCATTTATCTCTTGTCTTAAAGCCAAAGATTTATTTAGATAGGTTTGCGCCGAATGAAATTGATTCAACTTTTGATAACAGGTGGCAATGTTGTTGTAATTAATTGCTAAAAATCCTTTATGATCAGCTGATAGATTTATTTTTTCGGCCTTAAAATAATATGCCAAGGCCGTTCTGTACTCTTTAATTTCGGCATAAATTAAGCCTAGATTATTTTGTATTCCTGCTACCTTTACAGGCATCTTTAATTCTTCAAATAATTTAATGGCGCTTAAAAAATTATCTAAAGCATCTCTTAAATTCGATTGATCTCTGTTAATGGATCCTCTTAAATTAAATGATTCGGCAAGTCCTTCGGTATAATTAATTTGCTTAGATAAAATGATTAAAGAGTCGATTTTTTTTTGAGCAAGCTCATACTCCGCATTATCAATCAAATCGCTTATTTGATTGCTACACTTTTTTAAATGCTCCGTCGTTACTTGAGCGTAAATATTGTATACAAAAAAACATAAGACTATAAATATGTAATGTTTTACTTTCAAGAAAGATAAATTTAACATTAAAGCTATAAAGAAACAAATTGCTTACTCATTAGCTATTTAATAACTGTTCTTCCCAATATTTTATTCACTCGTTTCTTTTGAGATTCGAGCATAATAACAAATTCGAAAGCATTTACATTTTCAAAAGGGTCTGCCACTTTCAATAATTCTTTTGCTTCTTTTAAAATTTGATTCAATCTTTTTTCTTTTAAACTAAACAATTGATGTTCGATTCCTTTTTTAATTAAATGAATTTCTTGAGGAACATTCACTCCAAATTTTTCCCATTTATAACTTACTATATCTGAATTAGAGTCGATATCAATAGCCATACTAGAAACTGCTGGATTTTGATGATGCGTAAAGGTATGCATCGTAGGAATATTTCCATGTTCTAATTCATGATGAAACTCATCTAATACCATTTGATAAACTGGATTAATAAATTGCAAATTATCTCTCCATAATTCAAATATCACAAACTCGCAAACCGTTAACTGAAATGATTGAGTTGTATTGTCCGTATCCTCTGCCTCTACTTCCACTAAAACATTTCCGTATTGCATCATCATACGCAGCAATTCTTTTTCTTCTCCATCTAATATTGGATCAACTGCTTTTTCTTCTTCTAAATAAGCCTCTATAGGCATTTCATCTGGATACCCTGTATTACTGCTTCCTTGATTAGAGTCAAAATTTTTATTAGATGCAGTTTGTTTACCAGTTTTTTTTCGAATCAATTTATTGATTTCGATCTGCAATATCTGTTCGCTAATGTCCATAATTTTTGAACATTCTTTCACATATACCGATCGATTAATCGCGTCAGGAATTACAGAAATACTTTCAACAATATCTTTAATTAATTCGGCACGTTTAATTGGATCGTGCTCAACTTCTTTGTAAAGCAGACTTGTTTTAAAAGCAATAAAATCTTTGCTATTGATTTTAATGAATTCTTTGAACTCTTCGTTCGTTACTTTTTTGCTATAAGAATCAGGATCATCTCCGTCAGGAAACAACAACACACGAACGTTCATTCCCTCTTCTAAAATTAAATCAATTCCACGGAAACTCGCTTTAATACCAGCCACATCACCATCATATAAAATGGTAATGTTTTTAGTGAAGCGATGAATTAATTTAATTTGCTCAACCGTTAATGATGTTCCAGAAGATGCTACTACGTTTTCAATCCCTGATTGATGCATGGAAGTCACATCTGTGTAACCTTCTACCAAATAACAATTATCGTCTTGGATAATGGCTTTTTTTGCTTGAAACAATCCATACAGTGTTTTACTTTTATCGTAAATGTCTGTTTGCGGAGAGTTGATATACTTGGCTTGTTTTTTATCCGTAATTAAAATACGTCCTCCAAAACCAATAACTTTTCCTGAAATGTTATGAATAGGAAACATCACACGGCCAGTGTACCTATCAAAAATATCTTTCTCTGTAATTGGAGTTCCTTCTACATGATTATTGGATAAAATCGACATGCCTGTCTTTACCAAATACTCAGGTTTGTAGCCGTTCTTAACCGCTGTTTCAGAAAATTTTCTTCTTTCTTCCGAACTATATCCTAACTGAAATTTATCAATAATATCCTGAGTAAAGCCACGTTCCTTAAAATAACCAAGACCTACAGAACGCCCCATATCATCGTTCATCAGTAAATTGGTGTAATACTTTTGTGCATATTGCATCACAATGTATAAACTCTCCTTTTCGTTTTGCTGAGCCTTTTCTTCACTCGTTACCTCTTTTTCAACTACTTCAATCCCATATTTATTGGCTAAATACCTTAAGGCTTCTGGATAAGATAAACTTTCCAAATCCATAATAAAATTCACAGCCGTTCCCGATTTACCACAGCCAAAACATTTGTAAATACCTTTAGCTGGCGATACCGTAAACGAAGGCGATTTCTCTCCATGAAAAGGACAAAGTCCTAATAAATTGGCGCCACGCTTTTTTAGAGTAATAAAATCTCCAATCACGTCCTCAACTCGGGCGGCATCAATAATTTTATCTATGGTAAACTTTGGTATCAAAAAAATGTGATTTGGGACAGTAAATATAAGTAAAATGTGCTCTTTTCGATCTGTGTTTTCTAAAAACAGAATAATAAATCGTTGGGCGCGCCTTCCGGTCGGGCTTTACGCTACAATCTTTTTGTAAAAGAGGCACAAAAAGGATTTTCGCTGCAATCCCTCGCGCGGCAAAACCATATTTTCAAGCTTTGGTTTTCCTTAGGGAATTATAAAATTTGCTATCTTTAAACTCTGAATTTTTGAGTAAACATTCAACTCAAAATTCAAAACTCATAACTCATAACTATCAACATGTCCGTTTACGATAAATATAAAGCAGTCATTGGTTTAGAATGTCACATTCAATTATTAACCAAAACAAAAATGTATAGCGACGATGTAGCTGAATATGGAGCTATGCCAAATACCAATGTCAGTGTGATTACTTTAGGTCACCCTGGCACCTTGCCAAAAGTAAACAAGCGTGCTATTGAGTTTGCTGTGAAATTAGGCATTGCTACACATTCAATCATTAGAGAAGAAAATCAGTTTGCCCGTAAAAATTATTTTTATGCAGATTTGCCAAAAGGCTATCAAATTACACAAGATAAAACTCCTATTTGCACAGGTGGTTACGTGGACGTTAAATTAAAAGATGGGACAGAGAAACGCATTAACTTAACTCGTATTCACATGGAAGAAGATGCAGGTAAAAGTATGCATGACATCGATCCATTTGAATCGTTAATTGACTTAAATCGTGCGGGAACACCTTTATTAGAAATTGTAACTGAACCAGATTTTACTTGCAGCGACGAAGCGTATGTGTATTTAACGGAAGTAAAAAAACTAGTACGTTACTTAGATATTTGCGATGGGAACATGGAAGAAGGCTCATTACGTTGCGACGCCAACGTTTCTGTGATGTTGAAAGACGCTAAAGAATACGGAAAAAAAGTAGAGGTGAAAAACATGAACTCTTTCCGTAATGTGCAACGTGCTATTGATTTTGAAATTAAACGTCAAATTGATTTATTAGAAGCAGGTGAAGAAATAGCAGGAGAAACAAGAAGTTTTAATGCAACCGATGGCTCTACCTTTGCTTTACGTAGTAAAGAAAATGCGAATGATTACCGTTATTTTCCTGAACCGGATTTACAACCCGTATTTATTACGCAAGAATATATCAATACGGTAAAGGCTCACATGCCTGAATTACCAAACGATTTATTGAAGAAGTTCACGAAAGAATTTGGCTTATCAGAATATGACGCGCTTAATTTAACCGACTTAAAAGGTTTGGCATTGTATTTTAATGAATTAGTTTCTTTTACCAAAAATTACAAAGCAGCGGCAAACTGGATGATGGGAAGTATTAAATCTTACCTAAACGAAAATGCCATTACTATTGAACAATTTAAAGTAAAACCAAAAACTATTGCTGATTTAATTGCTTTGATTGACGAAGGAAAAATTAGTAATGCATCCGCTACACAAAAATTATTTCCAGAGTTGATGTTAAATATGGATGAAGCGCCATTAAGTATTGCGCAGCGTTTAGATATTATACAAAGTAATGATACTGGCGCTTTACAAGAATTAGTGGATCAAGCCTTAGCAAAATATCCTGAAAAAATTACGGAATACAAAAATGGCAAAACTAATTTACTAGGTTTATTTGTTGGCGAAGTGATGAAAATGGGTAAAGGCAAAGCGGATCCTAAGATGGCGAATCAGTTAGTGAAGGAAGCTTTGGATAAACATTAATTGTTTTTTATCCAATAAAAAGCCTGATAGAATAATTCTATCAGGCTTTCTTATTTTCATTTATCAAAAAAACCACATAAAACAAAAAACCCCCACTAAATAAATAGAGGGGGTTTTATTGTAAAATTGGCATCGACATACTCTCCCAGGTTTTAGACCAAGTACCATCTGCGCAGGTGGGCTTAACTTCTCTGTTCGGAATGGGAAGAGGTGATCCCCACCGCTATAGACGCCAT
>Ga0247843_1000576_pt1 | contig 86313 bp, 82 predicted proteins | sample LaCruzMarch2017__FD_192420 | JGI IMG/M metagenome (GOLD analysis project Ga0247843, IMG submission 192420) | Freshwater microbial communities from meromictic Lake La Cruz, Castile-La Mancha, Spain - LaCruzMarch2017_8m | ecosystem: Environmental > Aquatic > Freshwater > Lake | place: Spain... | reverse complement strand
GATCGTCGCCGCCATCCCCGAAGACCAGATTATCCCCGTCGCCGGCCCAGACACTGTCATTGCCCTGGTCGGCCACGATGCTGTCACCGCCGTCGCCCGACACGATCTGGTCGTCGCCCTGGCCGCCGACCACGATATTGTCGCCATCCCCGGCCCACACACTGTCATTGCCCTGGTCGGCCAAGATGCTGTCGTCGCCGGCCCCCGACACGATCTGGTCGTCGCCAGCATCCCCGAAGACCAGATTATCCCCTTCGCCGGCCGAGACGCTGTCATTGCCCGCGCCGCCTTCGACGATGTCATCGCCGGCGCCGAACATGAACTGAGCGTCTTCCGTGCCATTCGGGTTCACGCCCGTCCCGCCGGTGACCTGCCGGAGGCTGTCCAGCGCGACTTCGCGCCGCGTTCCGCCATTGGTGCTCATCTCGAAACCTCCCAATTCCCTCGACTATCGTGCGGCGACATCACGCCTCCGTGAACCCGCACCCCTTGGACAGCATGGCGACCGGGGTGTTGGGCCGACCAGCCGATGCGTTCGCCGCGGATGCGCGGCCTATCCTGGGCACAAGGCGGCTCGGGCCGGACCCGGTTTACCGGCCCGCACCTTGATCCGCCCGAGAACCGCGCCAGGTGCCGCCAGCCCCGGCGCGCGATCGGGGGGCTGTGCAGACGGAAGGCAGGCCGGCGGCGGTAAACCCAGGCACTGAAACAGGCCAAGTCTGCCGCCCGCCGGGCTGGTCGCAAAGCAGGAGGGGTGGATCAGACCAGGCGGATGCTCTCGACCCCGTAGAAGGTCAGCGTCTCGCCGCCGATGGTCAGCGTGCCGTTGAAGCTGCTGGGCTGCCCATCGGCCCCGAGCACCACGCCCCGGCCTTGCGTATCGACCGACAGGGTCAGCCCGCCCTGGAGCTGCAGCCCGGCCATCAGCTGATCCTTGGTCACCCCATCCAGGAACAACGTGTCCCGGCCCTCATTGCCCTGGAACATGTCGCTGCCATCGCCCGGCGCCCAGATGAAGGCATCGTCGCCCGCGCCACCCCAGGCCATGTCGGCCGCGCCATCGCCGACGCCGCCATCGAGCAGGTCATTGCCCTCATTGCCTTGCAGCTGGTCGGCACCGAGGCCGCCCACCAGCAGGTCATTGCCTTCCTGCCCCCAGATGCTGTCATGGCCACTGCCGCCGAGCACCGCATCATCGCCGGCACCGGCCTGCACCTGGTCGTCGCCGCTGCCCGCAAGCACGACATCGTCGCCGCCCCCCGACCAGACGCTGTCCTGGCCGCCGCCGGCATGGATGGAATCATGGCCGTCGCCGGTCTGGATCACGTCGCTGCCGCCGCCGCCGACCACCGCATCATGCCCACCGCCGCCATAGACCGTGTCATTGCCGCCGGTGCCGATGAACAGCTCGTCCCGCTCGGACCCGATGCCGACGCCGCCGGTGCCCCCGGCCACATCCTTCAGGCTTTCCTTCGTGATCTCGCGCTTCGTGGTGTCGTTCGTGCCCATGCCTGTTTCTCCTGTTTGTTGGCTGGCTGGAGCCAAAACTTGTTCACATCTTTACGCGCACCCCTGCCCGCGCCGCTGGTCCCGCCCGCTCCCGCCGTTAACGTCCGATCGTCGGGCTGGGGCCGTTCGCGGCCCGGGATGTTCACCGCGCGTCAGGTGCCGTTTGTTCCGGGGCCGATATGCACAATGGACGGGCCCCCAAAGCTGACGACATTGTTGGTGCCGCTGCCGGGGGTGACGACCACGCCCTCACTGCCCGGCCCGATCACGACGTGATCGACCGCCGTCCCGCCGCCCCCGCTTCCGGTGCTCGGTTCCCCCGAACCGGAGCCGAGCGTGACCGGGCCCCCGTCGCCACCGAAGATGATGACACCGGTGTCGCCGCTGCCGGCGGTGACGACGACGCCCTCACTGCCCGGCCCGACCACGATCTGGTCGACAAAACCCACGGAACCGCTGGTGCCGCCCGACACGGATTTCAGGCTGTCCAGCGAGATTTCGCGCCTGCCGCCGCTTTTGCCGCTCATGTCCGATCCCTTCGCATGGGGGCCGTTCGCGGCCCGGGTGGTGCCAAATCCTGGCACATGGCCCTCGCACGGGCGGGCCACGCCGCCCGTGCTGGAAAGCCGAGGTTAGCGCGCCGGAGCCAGCACAATCGACTCGATCTGCTGGAACATCAGCCGCTCGCCGCCGATGTTCAGCTCACCCGAGAAGCTGGCCGGCTGGCCATGGGCGTCCAGGAAGGACACGGCGCCATTCGCCGGGTTGTAGGACATGCTGTAGCCGCTGCCCCACTGCGTCAGCGCCGCCTGCAGCTGGTCGAAGCTCACACCCTGCAGCATCAGCGTGTCGCGACCTTCGCCACCCACGAAATGGTCGCTGCCATCGCCCGGGCCCCACACATAGGTGTCGTCGCCGGCGCCGCCCTCGGCATAATCGCCGGTGCGGTCGCCCGCGCCGCCGGTCATCGAGTCGTTGCCGCCCTGGCCGAACATCTCGTCGCGGCCGGCGCCGCCATCGATCACGTCATTGCCGTCGCCGCCGAAGCCCTTATCGTCGCCGGCGCCGAGCGCGATCACGTCGTTGCCGGCCAGGCCGTGCACCTCGTCATTGCCGCCGCCGGCCAGGATCGTGTCGCTGCCATCGGCATGCGGCATGTCGGGGTTGGCGCCGAAGATCTTGTCGCCGCCCTCGGTGCCGGTCAGCGAGTCAGCGCCGGTGCCGCCCCGCATGTCGCCGGTGCCGCCCGTCACCTGGGCCAGCGCCGCCTCGTCCAGGGTCTTCTTGGAAATGTCGCTCATCGGGTGGGTTCCTTTTCCCTCGGGTTGCCGATGGGTGGACCCTATCGGTTTGGCCGGGGACTGGGCAGGCCCCTGGTTACGATCGGGCCCATAGGCGCTGCCTTGGGGTCAGAGCCAGTGAATCAATCGAACTTGCGAAAGAATGCCCGCTGACATCCTTGGAGTTCTTCCGGCAAATCCGGTGCTGGCGGGCATTCTTTCACAAACTCTCAGCCGAGCAGCGCTTGCGCCGCCCAGACCCCGGCCACGCCCGCCACCATCGCCAGCCCGGTGTTGCGTATGGTGAGCTGTACCAGCACCACGGCCAGCGCGCCGATCCAGGCGGGCAGCGCGCCGGCCAGCAGTGGTGGCGCGGCATAGGCCACGAACAGGCAGCCCGGCAGGTGGCGCAGCATGGCGTCCACGAAGGCGGGCGGGCGCACCGCGCGCAGCACCGCATAGCCGCCGGCGCGGCAGGCATAGCTGGCCAGCGCCATGCCCAGGATCGCCAGCAGCACGTCCAGCCGCAATTCCATCAGCGGGCTATGCCCCGGCCGCGCAGTTCCAGCGCCGCCCCCAGCGCGGCGCCGGAAAAAGTGCCGGTCAGAAGCGGGGCCGGCATGGGCAGGCCCGCGCGTTGCGCCGCGATGGCGACGCAGGCCGCCACCAGCCAGGGCGCCAGGTCCACCCGCGGCCCGCGCCACAGCGGCACAAGGATGGAGACAAAGGCGGCGATCGAGGCAAAGAACAGCGGATGCCCCGGCGGCACCCGCACCGCGCTGCCCAGCAGGTGCCCCACCGCCGTGAACCCGACCCAGGCCACCCAGAGCCCAATGCCGACGCCAAGCAGATAGCCGGCATCGCGCCCACCCGCGCGCTGCTCCGCGATGCTCATGGCGAAGCTATGGTCCACCAGCGTGGTCAGCGTGCCCCACAGCCGCCAGCCGCGCAGCCGGTCCAGCCAGGGGGACAGGGCGGCGCCCATCGGCGCCAGGCGGATATTCACGACGAAGGCGGCGACGATGGCGGCGGCGATGGGCGCCGGATCCGTCCACATCTCCAGCGCGAGCAACTGCGCGGAGCCGGCATAGACCAGCGCGCTCATCAGCACCGCTTCCGCCAGGCTCAGCCCCTTGGCGTCGGCCAACACGCCCATCACCAGCCCGAAGGGCACCATGCCGATCCAGAGCGGCAGGCTGGCGATGGCACCGCGCGACACGCCCGCACGGGTGAAGACCATGCTCATCGGCGCGCCTCGTCGAGCAGCCGCGTCTCGGCCTCGTCCGGGTCCATCGCCAGCGCCTGGCGCGCGATACCCTGCGGGAAGCCGGCGCGGGCCAGGGCGCCAAGCGCCTTCACCAGCGGCAGGTCGGCGTCGCGCGCGAAGGGGCCGAGGCGCCGCCGGCGGCAGAAGGCCAGGGCGGCGAGCAACTCCGCCTCGGGCGGCGGCAGGGCGGCGATGGCGGTCGCGCCATCCACCCCCTTGGCGCTGAGATGCGCCAGCGTGGCCCGGCGGGACCGGCCGGTGCGGGCCAGCCGGCGCGCGCGGCTGGCGGCGAAGGCGGCATCATCCACCGCGCCGGCGCCCACCATGGCGCGCGCCACGCCGGCCACCAGCGCGCGGGCGGCGGCGGCGCGGGGGGCGACATCGGGCTCGGCCTCGGCCTCGGCGGCGCGCGCCCAGCGATCGACGCGACGGGCCAGAACGCGCGCCAGGCCGGCCTCGGTCGCGGCGAAGCGCGCCAAATGGGCAAGCGCTGCCTCACGCAGGCGGGACTCGTCAGGGGGCGGGCCGGCAGGCATGGGCGCAAGATGCACCCGCCTTGCGCTGAAGGCGAGGCGGCCATGTGGCGGCGCGCCATGTTGCATTTTGACCCCGGCCGCGGCTTCGGGCACTTTCTTCCGTCCGCCACCCCGCGCGATGGGCGCGCCGGTGCGGAGAGGAGAATCGGTCCCGTGATCCCCGCCCTGATGCCGACCTACAACCGTGCCGACCTCGCCTTCGAGCGGGGCGAGGGCGCCTGGCTGTGGACGGTCGATGGCCGACGATTCCTGGATTTCGGGGCGGGCATCGCCACCACGAGCCTGGGCCATGGCCACCCGCATCTGACGCGCGCCATCGCCGAACAGGCGGCGCGGGTGATGCACGTGTCCAACCTGTATCGCGTGCCGCAGGCCGAGCAATTGGCCGCGCGCCATGTCGCCGCCTCCTTCGCCGACAGCGTCTTCTTCTGCAATTCGGGCGCCGAGGCCAACGAAGGCATGGTGAAGGCGGTGCGGAAGTACCATGCGGAGAATGGCCGCCCCGAGCGATTCCGCATGATCTGCTTCGAGGGCGCCTTCCACGGCCGCACGCTGGCGATGCTCAGCGCCACCGGCAACGCCAAGTATCTGGCGGGCTTCGGCCCGGCGGCGGACGGCTTCGACCATGTGCCCTTCGGCAACATGAACGCGGTGCGTGATGCGATCGGGCCCGAGACCGCGGGCATCATGATCGAGCCGGTGCAGGGCGAGGGCGGCGTGCGCCCCGCCGATCTGCGCTTCCTCCGCGATCTGCGCGCCGTGTGCGACGAGTTCGGCCTGCTGCTGGCCCTCGATGAGGTGCAGACCGGCATGGGCCGCAGCGGCAAGTTGTGGGCGCATCAATGGGCGGGCATCGAGCCCGACGTGATGTCCTCGGCCAAGGGCATTGGCGGCGGCTTCCCGCTGGGCGCCGTGCTGGCGCGCGAACATGTGGCCAAGCACCTGAAGCCCGGCACCCATGGCACCACCTATGGCGGCGGCCCGCTGGCCTGCGCCGCCGGCAATGCCGTGCTGGATGTGGTGCTGGCGCCGGGCTTCCTCGATGAGGTGGATCGTGTCGCCCGCATGCTGTGGCATGGGCTGCTGGACCTGGCGGCGCGGCACCCTTCGGTGATCTCGGGCGTGCAGGGGGCGGGGCTGTTGCTTGGCCTCAAGCTGCAGCCCGAGGTGGTGAATGGCGACATGCAAGGCGCGGCCGTGGCGGAGGGCCTGCTGACCGTGGCGGCGGGCATGAATGTGCTGCGCCTGGCGCCGCCCCTGATCATCGGCGAGGCGGAGGTGGCCGAGGCGCTGGACCTGCTCGACCGCACCTGCCGCCGCGTCACCCCCGCGAAGGTCCAGGTGGCGGCGAAGTGAGCGCTGCGCCGATGCGGAAGGAAGGGGGCAGCCGCCCCCGGCACTTCATGGAGCTGATGGATATCGATGCCGCGAGCCTGCGGCACATGCTGGATCTCGGCGCGCGGGCCAAGCGCGGCGAGATCGCCGGCCGGCCGCTGGCCGGCAAGACCGTGGCGCTGATCTTCGAAATCCCGAGCACGCGCACGCGCGTCAGCTTCGAGGTCGGCATCCGCCAGCTTGGCGGCGACCCGCTGGTGCTGACCGCGCGCGACATGCAGCTGGGCCGCGGCGAAAGCGCGGCCGACACCGCCCGCGTGCTGTCGCGCTATGTCGATGCCATCATGCTGCGGACCACCGACGTCGCAAAAATCCGCGAGCTGGCGGAATACGCCACGGTGCCGGTGATCAACGGCCTGACCAACATCAGCCACCCCTGCCAGCTGATGGCCGATGTGATGACCTTCGAGGAACATCGTGGCCCGATCGCCGGGCAGATCGTGGCCTGGACGGGCGATGGCAACAATGTCGCGCAGAGCTTCATCCAGGCCGCGGCACGGTTCAATTTTTGCCTGCGCATCGCCACGCCGCCGGACCTGGCGCCGCCCGCCGAGCTGATCGATTGGGCGCGGAAGGAAGGCGCCCGGATCGAATTGACAGCGGATCCGGTGGCGGCGGTGCGCGGTGCGCGCTGCGTGGTGACCGATACATGGGTCTCCATGTCGGACGAGAAGCCGAACGCCGCCAGCATCAGCCGGCACAATCTGCTGGCGCCATACCAGGTGAACGCCGCGCTGCTGCGGCATGCCGCGCCGGACGCCATCGTGATGCATTGCCTGCCCGCGCATCGCGGCGAGGAAATCACCGACGAGGTGATGGACGGCCCGCACAGCGTGGTGTTCGACGAGGCGGAGAACCGGCTGCACGCGCAGAAGGGCGTGCTGCTGTGGGCGCTGGGGCTGGGGTAGGCGTCAGGTCATGTTGGCGGTCACGCCGCCATCGACGAACAGCAGCTGGCCGCTGACAAAATCGCTCGCCGGCGCGGCCAGGAAAACGGCGGTGCCGATGATCTCGGCGGGATCGGCATAGCGCCCGGCCGGGCAGCGGCGCTTCACCATCGCCAGCCATTCGGGGTTACCCAGCAAGGGCCGGTTCAGCTCCGTGTCGAACCAGCCGGGGCCGATGGCGTTCGCCTGGATGTTGAAGGGGCCCAATTCCACCGCCAGCGCACGGATGAACATGCGCAAGCCGCCCTTGGCCGCGGCATAGGGCGTGATGGTCGGCCGGCCGAGGTCGGAGGCCAGGCTGCCGGTCGCGATGATCTTGCCGCGCCCGCGCGCCTTCATCCCCGGCACCAGGATCTGGCTGAGCCGGAACAGCGCCGTCAGATGCGTGTCCATCACGCTGGCCCAGCCTTCCTCGGTGATGTCCTCGATCAGCGCGCGATGCTGGTTGCCGGCATTGTGGACCAATATGTCCACCGGCCCGATATCGGCCAGCGCCGCTGCCATCGCCGCGCGGTCCCGCACATCGAAGGGGCAAATGCGGGCGCGCAGCCCATCGGCGTGGAGCGCCGCCGCGGCTTCCGCCAGCGCCGCCGGGTCGCGGGCGTTGAGGATCACCTCCGCCCCCGCCTCGGCCAGGCCGCGCGCCATGGCGGCGCCCAGGCCGCGCGACGCGCCCGTCACCAGGGCCACGCGGCCCGAGAGATCGAAGCGCGACAGGTGCGCCCCGGTCACGCCACTGGTCATGCCACGAACTCCCCGGCGCGCATCAGCGGCGCCACCGTGCCATCCTGCGCCACGCCGTCGATGTCGATGGCGCCCGAGCCGATCATCCAGTCGATATGGATCAGGCTGGCATTGGCGCCGCGCGCGGCCAGCCCATCGGCATCCAGCCCCGCCGCATCGCGCAGGCAGGTGGTATAGGCCTGCCCGAGCGCGATGTGGCTCGCCGCATTCTCATCGAACAGCGTGTTGCGGAACAGCAGGCCGGAGGCCGAGATGGGCGAGGAATGCGGCACCAGCGCCACCTCGCCCAGCCGCCGCGCGCCCGCATCCGTGTCCAGCACCTTGCGCAGCACATCCTGGCCGCGATCGGCCTGCGCTTCCACGATCGCGCCCGCCTCGAAGCGCACGCGGATGCCCTCGATCATCGTGCCCTGGTAGGCCAGCGGCTTGGTGGCGACGACATGGCCCTCGACGCGCAGCATGTGCGGCGTGGTGAAGACTTCCTCGGTCGGGATGTTGGGGTTGCAGACGATGCCATTCTTGGCGGGCTCGGCGCCGCCGGCCCAAAGGTGGCCGTCCGCCAGACCGACGGTCAGCTCGGTGCCGGGGCCGCGATAGCGCAGTTCGCGGAAGTTGCGGTCATTCAGGAAGCGGGTGCGGGCGTGCAGCGTGGCATTGTGGCGCGCCCATTCCGCCACCGGGTCACCGGCATCCACCCGGCAGGCCGCAAAAATCGCCTCCCACAGGGCGGCCTGGGCCTGCTCGGCGGGCAGGCCCGGAAAGACCTGGCGCGCCCAGCCGGGGGTCGCGGCCGGCACCAGGTTCCAGTTGATGGCGAAGCTGGTGATCAGTTCCAGGGCGGGGCGATAGGCCTTGGACCGCGCGCGGTTGGCGCGCGCCACCTTGGCCGGGTCCTGGCCGGCCAGCAGGGTCGGGTCCTCGCCCACCACCGCCAGCCGCGCCGCGCCGGCAGCAAAAGCCTTCGCCATGCCTTCGAACAGCCAGCCGGGGGCCACGTCGAAGGCGGCTTCGTCCCGCGCATGGGCGTAGCGGGCCAGGCTCATGGCATCGTCGCTCAGGATCGGTGTGACCAGCGTGGCGCCCGCCGCATAGGCCTGTTCGACGATGCGCCGCGCCAGCGGCAGCGTGTCGGTGGAGGCGGTCATCACCACCTCCTGCCCCGGGCGGAGATTGAGGCCGACGCGGACGGCAAGCGCCGCGAGACGGTCCAGCTTTGTGTCGAAATCGCTCATGTCAGGCAGCCTGATCGCTCCGCGCCGGGCCGGCAAGCCGGCGGATGGCGGCGATGACATCGGCCCGGTCCCATTCGGCGTCGCCCAGCAGCCGCGCCACCTCGGCGCCCCGACGGTCCAGGATGATGGTGGTGGGCAGCACCCGCACGCCGAGCGCCCGGCCGGTGGCGCCGCGCGGGTCCAGCCAGATGCCGATATGGCGCAGGCCGGTGCGCTGGTAGAAGGGCGCCACCACGGCCGCGCCGCCGCGGTCATTGGACAGGGCCAGCACCTCGATCCCCTCGCGGGCCAGGGCCGCGTGCAGCCGGTCCAGCGCCGGCATCTCGGCCACGCAGGGCGGGCACCAGGTGGCCCAGAAATTCACCACCAGCGCCCGGCCGCGCCATTGCGCGAAGTGCCGCACCGTGCCGGCGGCGTCGGTGAAGGTCAGGTCCGGCGGCAGGGGCACGGGGGTGGGGTGGATGATCAGCTTCTCGATACCGCCCGCCGCCGCGGCCTTCCGCGCCGCCAGCGCGGCGAGTAGGGTGCCGCCCAGTCCTCGTCGCCCGATGGAACCAAAGCAAGTGGCCTTGACCGACACGCAACCCTCCTCGAATCCGCAAAGCTCGAACAGCCTGTGGGGCGGCCGCTACGCGGAGGGCCCCGGCGCCATCATGCGTGAGATCAACGCCAGCATCGGCTTCGACCGCAAGATGTGGCGACAGGATATTCGCGGCAGCCTGGCCCATGCCCGCATGCTTGCCCATGTGGGGATCATCTCGGCCGAGGACGAGACCGCGATCCGCACGGGCCTGGCCGCCATCGCCGCCGAGATCGAGGCCGATGCCTTCCCCTTCAGCGCCGCGCTGGAGGATATCCACATGAACATCGAAGCCCGCCTGACCGAGCGCATCGGCGAGGCGGGCAAGCGCCTGCACACCGGCCGCAGCCGGAACGACCAGGTGGCGCTGGATGTGCGGCTCTGGGTGCGGGACGCGATCGACGGGCTGGATGGGCAGGTGGCGGCCCTGATGCGCGCGCTGGCCGACCGCGCGGCCGAACATGCGGGCACAATCATGCCGGGCTTCACCCATCTGCAGCCGGCGCAGCCCACCACCTTCGGCCATCATCTGCTGGCCTATGTCGAGATGCTGTCGCGCGATCGCGGACGGCTGGCCGATTGCCGCAAGCGCCTGAATGAATGCCCGCTGGGTGCGGCGGCGCTGTGCGGCACGGGCTTCCCGATCGACCGGCACATGACGGCGGCCGACCTCGGCTTCGCCGCACCCACGCGCAACAGCCTGGATTCCGTCGCCAGCCGGGATTTCGCCGCCGAGTTCCTGTTCGCCTGCGCCCAGACCGCCACCCATCTCAGCCGCTTCGCCGAGGAGATCGTGATCTGGACGAACCCCTATTTCGGCTTCGTCAAACTGTCCGACGCCTTCACCACGGGCAGCTCGATCATGCCCCAGAAGCGCAACCCCGACGCGGCGGAGCTGGTGCGCGGCAAGACCGGGCGCGTCTTTGGCGCGCTGATGGGCCTGCTGACGGTGCAGAAAGGCCTGGCGCTGACCTACTTCAAGGACATGCAGGAAGATAAGGAAGGGCTGTTCGACGCCGCCGAGAGCCTGGCGCTGGGCCTGGCCGCCATGGCAGGCATGGTGCGCGACATGGAACCGCAGGTGGGGCGCCTGGCCACGGCCGCCGGCGCCGGCTTCTCCACCGCCACCGACCTGGCGGATTGGCTGGTGCGCGAATTGGGCCTGCCCTTCCGCGACGCGCATCACATCACCGGCAAGCTGGTGGCCAAGGCCGAGCAGATGGGCGTCGAGCTGGCCGGCCTGACCATCGGCGAGATGCAGGCGGCCGAGCCGCGCATCCATGAGGGCGTGTTCAACGTGCTGAGCGTCGCCGCCTCGGTCCGCAGCCGCACCAGTTTTGGTGGCACCGCGCCGGCGAATGTGTCGCGCATGGCGGCCGAATGGCAGGCCAAATTGGCATGAGGGCTATGGCCGCCCTGCTGCTGGTCGCCTTGGCGCTGGCCGCCTGCGGGCGTGCCGGCACTATCCGCCCGCCCGGCCCGCCGGAGCAGGTCACCCACCCCCGGGTCTATCCGAGCCGCTGATGCGGCTGGTCCTGGCCCAAGACCCGCCAGCCCCGCCCCAGGCACCGCGCCGGGCCGCCCCGGCGCGCCTGCCCCTGGCCACGCTTGGCGGCCTGCTGCTGGGCCTGGCCATCGCCGCCCCGGCCGACCTTCTCGCCCCCTTCTTTCCGGTCGCGGCGGTGCTGGCGGTTCTGGCCGCCACGCTCGCCTGGCGGCTTGGCTGGCGGTCCTTCCCGGTCGGCGTCGCGCTGGCGCTGGCCGGTGTCGCGGCGCTGCACCTGGCTGTGGCGCCGGCCGGGCTGCTGGTGCGCGCCTTCCCCGATCTGGCAGCGCTGCACGAAGCCCTTCGGCCCCGGCCACCGGCGCCCGCGCTGCCGGAAGATGTGGCCTCGCTCCAGGCCAGGTTGCTGGCCGGCACGCCGCTGCCTGCACCGCGCACGGCCGATGGCGCCACGCTGAACGCCCTGCTGGCGATGGCAGGCGACCAGCGGGTGGAGGCAGCCCGCGCCCTTGCCCGCGCGCTGGACACCGCCAGCCCCCGGCCGGACGCGCTGCTGCTGCACGCGCCGCTGATGGCCTCCGGCGCGCCCGGCGTGCTGGAACATCTGCCGCGCCTGCCCGCGGCGCTGTCACCGGGCGCCCGCGCCTTCCTCGATGCCAAGATGATTGCCGATCCCACCGAGCGCCGGGCCGCCCTGGTTAGGCTGATGGCGGCGCATCCAGGCCCGCTGCCGGCGCTGGCGCTGGCCGAATCCCTCGCCGCGGCCGCCCTGCCGCTGGCGCCGACACAGGCCACGGGCCGGCAGATCCTGGCGCTGCTGGCGGGCATCGCGGCCGCCCCGCCGCCCGACTTCCTGGACCCGGCGGGTGCGGCGCGCTTCGCCGAGGCCGTGGCCGGCCTTGGCTGGGTGGGCGACATCACGGCCCGCCGGGCGGTGGTCAGCCTGGTCGCGCCGCCACCCGGCCAGCGGGATGCGCCGCTGCTGCTGCGCGTCACCCCGCCCGAGACCGCGCGCGCCGTCGAAATCCGCCAGGGCGAGGCCTGGGTGCCCCTTGCCACCAGCGCCAATGATCCGGTGCCCACCTGGCGGCTGCCCCGGCCCTGGCGCACCGAGATATTGTCGCTCCGCTGGATCGATCGCGACGGCGTGCCGAGCCCACCCTTCAACGCGCCCCTGGAACCCGTAGCCGCGGTGCGCGCCAGCGCCCAGCGCGCGGTCATGCGCAGCGATCCTTTCGCGCTCTACCAGCCAGGGCTTGTCGCCACCGGGCGGCTGAACAGCCTTGGCATCCCGGGGCATTTGCGCATTGGCCTTTCCGCCATCGAATGGCGCACCGACCAGGATCGGCGCACCTTCCGCCAGGCGCTCGACCTGCCGGACGCGCAGGTGCTGCTGGCCGAGCCGCCGCGCGCCTCGATCGACTTCACCGTCCCGCGGGGCGCGACGGTGCTGACGCTGGTCGCCGTGCTGGCGGATGGCACGCGGCTGCCCCCGGTGGACAAGGCCATCCGCTGATCGCAGGCTGCGGACCAACCCGGAGAAATGCCATGCTGAAAATCCACGGTTCCGCGCGGTCCCGCGCCTTCCGCTGCATCTGGGCGGCCGAGGAGGCCGGCCTGCCCTATGAGCTGATCCCCTACGCCTTCGGCCCCGGCCTGAAGGATGCGATCGGCGCGGTGAACCCGAACGGCAAGGTGCCGGCGCTGCAGGATGGGGCGCTGACCCTGTTCGAAAGCCTGGCCATCAACCTGCACATCGCGGGCAAGGTTGGCGCGCCGCTGATGCCCGCCGGCGACGATGGCAGCCGGGTGCTGCAATGGACCTTCTGGGGCGCCACGGAAGTGGAGCCGGCGTCCCAGCAATGGTCCTACAACACCTTCTTCCTGCCACCCGAGGCGCGCGACGCGGCGCTGGGGGCGAAGGGCGCGGTCGCGCTGGCCGCACGGCTGGCGGTGCTGGAATCCACCCTGCCCGGCCCCTGGCTGCTGGGCGCAACCTTCACGATCGCCGACTGCAACCTGGCCAGCATCCTGTACATGGCCCGCTACAATGGCTTCGACTTCAGCGCCCTGCCGCGCACGCTGGCGTGGCTCGACGCCTGCTTCGCGCGGCCGGCCGGGGTGAAGGCACGGGCCCTGCGCGAAGCGTAAGCCCCGCGCCGCGCATGCCGATCCCGTCAGATCGGCATGCAGCGGACAATGTCGTCATGGCCGCGCGCCAGCGTGGCGAAGGTGCCGGACGGGCAGGCGCGCTGCGCGTTGCTGGCCGTGGGCAGGCCACGCTGCCAGCTGACCGCGCGTTCGCGCGGGGCGGTGGTGCGGGCGGCGGTGGTCGTGCAGACGGTGCGGCCATTGCGGCGGGTGCAGCTGCGCGCTTCCGGTACCGCGCTGCGCGACAGGGTGGCGGCGGCGGCACCGCGCACCACCACGCCCTGGCGCTGGCTGCGCACATCGCCCGGCCGCACGGCGGCCACGCGCCGCGATTCGCTGGCCTTGGGCGCGCGAGCCGAGCGGCTGGCCGCGGGCGGGGCCGGGGCGCGCGCCGGCGGCCTGCTGGCCGTGCGACTGGCCGGCTGGGCCTTCGCCGGCTGCGCCTTGCCGGCGACGGCGGCGTTGCGGCTGGTATCGGCCTGGTCCCGACGGGCGGCCTCGGCTGCCACGGGCAGGGTGAGGACCAGCGACAGAATCAGCCCGAACAACGTCCGCATGCGCCCTACATCCCCCGTTTGACGACCCTGTGATATCCAGGTGGCCGGTCGCGGCGTGACCTGTCAAGCACAGGTTTCTGGATGTTACTCGGGAGGGCGGGGGTCGAGCCTCCGGAGCAGGCCCGGTATCTCCGCCTTGAAGGGGAAGAAGCCGCGGCCGGCCAGGGGCCAGCAGGCGCTGTCCCAGGCCCGCCGCAGCCGCGTGAGCCGATACGGGGCCAGGGCCGAGCCCGTCCAGCCGACCGGCGCGCAGGGGGCCACCACCGGCACCCTCTGGGCCGCGATCCAGGGGCCGAGGCCCGCCGTATCGAGCATGCTCCCCGGCAGCCCGAAGCGGGCCGAGGCCCGCGCCAGCCCATCCGCCACCGCGGCCTGCGCATGGGCCACCGCGGCGGGCGACCCGGCGCGGGTCAGCAGCCCGGCCAGCGCCACCGGCCGGGTGGTGGCCGGCAACAGGCTCTCCGGGTGCAGGTCATCCTCATGCAGCAGCAGCGCCAAGGGGCCCTCGGGCAGCGCGTCGGCGGGCGGCAGGGGGCGCGCGGGCAGGGCCGGGCCGGGCGGCAGCGGCTGCGGGTTCTCGTCCAGCTCGCCCACCGGGTTGAAGCGGCCGCCCGTGTGGCGGGCGATGTTCTCGGCCCGCGCCACATAATGCTTGCCGACCGTCTGCAACCCGCCCACCCAGCGCCAGGACAGGGTGTTGGCGGCCGCGTCGGCATCCTTGAGGTGGCGCAGGAACAGATCCGCGCCCAGCACCCAGGGCAGGCGCAGCGTGAAGATCCAGATGCTGGCCACCCACATCCGGACATGGTTGTGGAGCCAGCCGGTCTCGATCAGTTCGCTGATCCAGGCATCGAAGCAGCCGATGCCGGTCTGCCCGGCCTCGGCGCGCAGGACGGCCTGGCGCAGCCCGCCCTGGGTGCGCAGCGCATCCTGCACGCGCGCCAGTTCGGCCAGGTAGCCGGTCCACAGCCCCGGCCGCAATTCCAGATGCCCCTTCCAGTAGCTGCGCCAGAAGACCTCCTGGATGAATTTTTCCGCCCGCGCGGGGCCATGGGCGTGCAAGGCGGTGCCGACCAGCTCGGCCTCGGTCAGCAGTCGGTGGCGGATGGCGGGGGACAGCAGGGACACGTCGGCGCGTGCGCCGGGCCCCGGGTCGCTGTTGCGCCCGGTCGCGTAATTGTGCCCCATGCGCGGGGCGAAGGCCGCCAGCCGCATCAGGGCCTCGGCGCGGGTGCTGGGCAGGGTTTCGCTGTTCATGGCCGGCAGATCGGGTTGGCCGCCGATCGGGGAAGGGGTGGATGGCAGGGCGAAGGCTGTTTCTGAAGACCATCGGTGGCCTCACGCTGATCGGCGCCGGCACCGCCAGCTACGGGCTGTGGTTCGAGCCGGGCTGGCGCCTTCGCGTGGCGGAATATCGCCCGCGCCTGCCGAACTGGCCCGCCAGCACGCCGCTGACCATCGCGGCGCTGTCCGACATCCATGCCAATGAGCCCTACATGCCGCTCTCGCGCCTGGCCGAGATCGTGGAGGCGACCAACGCGCTGAACCCCGATCTGGTGGTGCTGCTCGGCGATTATCCGGGCAACGGCCATTGGGTGAAGCCGATCCCGGTGGCCGAGACGGCGCAGGTGCTGCGCGGGCTGCGGGCGCGCCACGGCGTGCATACCGTGCTGGGCGAGCATGATTGGTGGGACGATGTGCAGGTGCAGCGCAACCGGCGCGGCCTGCCCCGGCTGGCGCGCACGCTGGCCGAGCAGGGGCGGCTCTCGGTGCTGCACAATGCCGCGGTGAAGACGGGGTCACGCGGCCAGGGCTTCTGGGTGGCGGGCTGCGGCAGCCTCTGGGCCTTCAATGAGGGGGAGGGGCGCTATTTCGGCGCCAATGACCTGACCCGCACGCTGGCCCAGGTGCAGGATCGCGACCCGGTGATCCTGCTGTGCCATGAGCCCGACATCTTCCCGCAGGTGCCGGCCGACCGGGTGGCCCTGACGCTGGCCGGCCACACGCATGGCGGGCAGGTGCGGCTGCTGGGCTGGTCGCCCATCGTGCCCTCCGCCTATGGCCAGCGCTTCGCCTATGGCCATGTCGAGGAGGCGGGGAAGCACATGATCGTCTCGGGTGGCCTTGGCACGGTCAATGTGCCGGTGCGGCTCGGCGTGCCGCCCGAGATCACGCTGATCCGGCTGGGCGGCGCCGCCTGATCAGCGGAGCGCCGCCATCAGAACGTCGAACGTCTCGGGCGACTGGGCGCGCCGTCCTTCCTCGATGTCGCGGATCAGCGTGCCGACGGCGGTCAGCGTCGGCGTGGCCAGCCCGGCCTCGGCGGCCAGGCGCGGGATGATGTCGAGCTGCGCCGAGGCTTCGGTGCGGCGCTTGCGCACCGCGAGATCCCGCCAGATGCCCGAATGGGTCTTGGCGCCGACGGCGGTATAGTCGCGCAGCCAATCCAGCACGGCCAGGCCCGCCGCATCGGGCTGGCCCGGCGCGAAGGCCAGCGGGTCGAAGCCGCCAAAGCCGCGCGGCGTCACGCCGCGTGCGGCGGCGGTGGCCGCCACTTCCCGGCCGAGTGCGAGGAAGGCCGGCCGCCGCGCCGCATCTGCGAAGTTCTCGGTCATGCTCTCATGCGTCAGCGCGGTGGCGAACAGCATCGCGCCATAGGACATCTTGCCCCAGAGATAGGCCCAGACATCGTCGGTCAGGATCGCGTCCGGCTCGAATTGCTGGGCCAGGGCGTGCATGGCGCGGGTGCGGTCGCGGATGGTGCCGTCGATCTCGCCCACCACCAGCGCGCCGCGGTTGCCGTACAGGATCTCGCCCGGGCCGTGCCAATCGGCGCCGAAATTGACGAAGCAGCCCATGGTCCGCCCGGCACCCACCGCGGCCGCGATCTCGATCTCGTTCAGCCCGTTCTGGGCCGAGAAGACGAACCCATCCTCGGCCAGGTGCGGCGCCAGCTGCGCCAGCGCCGCCGCGGTCGCCTGCGCTTTCACCGCCAGCACGATGCAGCGATAGGTGCCGGTCAGCTCGGCCGGGGTCGCGGCCGGCACGATCTGCGTGAAGGCCTCGACCGGGCCGGTGATGGCGAGGCCCGTGGTGCGGCAGGCCTGCACATGCTCGGCTACCTGGTCGACCAGCACCACCTGCCGGCCGGCCCGCGCCCAGAAGGCGCCGAGCGTGCCGCCAATCGCCCCAGCCCCCCAGATGAGGATGGGTTCCAAGGCCGTCAACTCAGCGCGCCGCCGCCGGCGCGACGTCCATCGCGTAGGTTTCCTCATCGGCACGGCCGACGCGCAGCGTGGCGCGATCGCGCCGCACCGCCCAGGCCGAGCCCACGGCGGCCAGCGGGATGGCGATGCGCGCGGCGGTGAAGCGCGCGCCGATTTCCTGCAGCATCGCCTCGCGCCGGCGATCATCCAGCTCCACGCCGCCGGCCTGGATCATGCGGTCCAGCTCGGGGTCGGAAAAGCCGGTCCAGTTGAAGGCGCCAAGGCGCAGCTGCGGATTGTTGCTGTGCGCGTTGGCCGCGTAATAATACATCGCCTCGCCGGTCAGCGTGCCCCAGCCGGCCATGATGTTGGACAATTCGCCGCGCGCGCGGGCCGGGAAGATCACCGCGGCGGGCTGGCCGGCGGCCTGCACCTCCAGCCCGATGCGCGCCAGCATCTGCGTCATCGCGGCGCCCACGCCGGCATCGCCGGGCAGGCGGTTGTTGGTGTAGTTCAGCACCATGCGGAAGCCGTTCGGGTAGCCGGCCTCGGCCAGCAGGGCGCGGGCGCGGGCCACGTTCGGCGTCGGCACCGTCAGCGCCGGGTTGAAGCCGAAGATGCCGGGTGTCACCATCTGCGAGACCGGCGTGCCGAGCCCTTCCATCGCCACCTCGGCCAGCGCGCGCCGGTCGATGGCCAGGTCGATCGCCTCGCGCACGCGGGGGTCGCGATAGGGGTTGCTGGCCAGGCGCGCGCCATCGCGGGCGGTCACCTGCGGCGTCGGCTCGCGCTGGTCGAGGGCGAGGTTGAACACGTAGATCGTCTCGCCCTTCACCACGGCCAGGTTGCGGTCGCGTTCCAGCGTGGCGACGTCGGCGGCGGGGACGCGCACGATCATGTCCACCTGGCCGGTGCGCAGCTGCGCCACGCGGGCGGCGGGGTTGCTGATTTCGCGGCGGACATGGCGCGCCCAGGGCTGGCGGGGCCCCCACCAGGCATCGTTGCGCTCGACGGTGAATTGCTCGCGCGGGGTCCAGCTGCCGAAGCGATAGGGGCCGGTGCCGATGGCGGCGCGGCCGGAATTGAAGGCCTCGTTGCTGGCTTCCGGCGTCAGGCCGGCGGTGGCGCGGGCGGAGACGATGAACAGGCGGATGAAGTCGTTTGGCAGCGTCGGCGCCGGGCCGTTGGTGATGATGCGGATGGTGTGCGGGTCGATGATCCGCACCTCCTGCACGCGGCTGACATAGATGCGGGTCGGGTTCGGGCCCGACAGGGTCTGCATGCGGCGGATGGAGGCCGCCACATCCTCGGCCGTCATGTCGGACCCATCATGGAACTTCACGCCGCGGCGCAGCTTGAATTCCCAGGTGGTCGGGTCGATCACGGTCCAGCTTTCGGCCAGGCCGGGTTCGATCTGCAGCCGGTCGCCGGAATGGGTCAGCGTGTCGAAGACATGCTTCAGGCTTTCCGCATGGGTGCCGGTCGCGGTGAAATGCGGGTCGATGCTCTCGGGCCCGGCGATGACGCCCATGGTCAGGGTCTGCGCGCCCGCGCTGCCGGCCGCGAGGCCGAGTGCGGCGACCGATGAAAGGGCAATCCGGCGAAATCCGCGCATGGTTCGTGCATCCCCTGCTTGTGTCTGTCAGTCCGAAGCTAAGGACGGCTTGCGCCATCTGTCCACTGGCCGATAGTGCAGGGCATGCTCGGCTACGTCATCCAGCGCCTGTTGCAATCCTCGCTCGTGATGCTGGCCATGTCGGCGCTGGTGTTCCTGGGCGTGCACGCCATCGGCAATCCGATCGACGTGCTGATCAGCCCGGATGCCACGCAGGATATTCGTGCGGCGGCGATCGCGGCACTCGGTCTCGACCAGCCGCTGTGGCGGCAATATCTGGTCTTTCTCGGCCGGTTGGCGGGGGGCGATTTCGGCCGGTCCTTCGTGTTCGACATGCCGGTGCTGACCCTCGTGCTGTCCCGCCTGCCGGCGACGCTGGAGCTGGCGCTCACCTCGGTGCTGGTCGGCGCCTTCATCGGCATCCCGCTTGGCATCTATGCCGGCACGCGGCCGGATGGGTTTTTTTCGCGGGTGATCATGGCGGGCAGCGTGCTGGGCTTCTCGGTGCCCACCTTCTGGGTGGGGCTGATCCTGATCCTGACCTTCGCCGTGCATCTGGATTGGCTGCCGGCCGGCAATCGCGGCCCGACGGTGGAGCTGTTCGGCGTCGGCTGGTCCTTCCTGACGCTGGAGGGGCTGCAGTTCATGCTGCTGCCGGCGCTGAACCTCAGCCTGTTCAAGCTGGCCATGATGATCCGCCTGGCGAGGGCCGGCACGCGGGAGATCATGCTGACCGACACGGTGAAATTCGCCCGCGCCGCCGGCCTTTCCGAATTCACCATCCTGCGGCGGCACGTGCTGCGGCTGATCTCCATCCCGCTGGTGACGGTGTTCGGGCTGGAATTCGGCTCGACGCTGGCCTTCGCGGTGGTGACCGAGACGATCTTCTCCTGGCCCGGCGTCGGCAAGCTGATCATCGACAGCATCACCGCGCTCGATCGGCCGGTGATGGTGGCCTATCTGGTGCTGGTGGCCTTCCTGTTCGTGACGATCAACCTGGTGGTCGACCTGTCCTATGCGCTGCTGGACCCGCGGCTGCGGCGGGGGAGCCGGGTGTGAGCGCATTCTGGCGGGATTTTTCCGAGAATCGCGTGGCGGTTGTCGCCTTGGCCGTGGTGGTGCTGATCCTGGCGGCCGCGCTGGCGGCGCCGCTGATCGCGCCGCAGGACCCCTATGACCTGGCCAATCTCGAACTGGCGGATGCGCGCCGCGCGCCGGGCTTCGTGGGATCGGGCGGCTATGTGCACCATCTGGGCACCGATGCGCAGGGGCGCGACCTGCTGAGCGCCATCCTCTACGGGCTGCGAATCTCCTTGCAGATGGGGGTCGCGGCCGGCGTGGTGGCGATGTCGCTCGGCGCCATGCTGGGCATCGTCGCGGCGCATGTGGGCGGCTGGGTCGAAAGCCTGGTGATGCGCGTGGTCGATCTGCAACTGTCCTTCCCCGCCATCCTGCTGGCGCTGGTGCTGGTGGCGGTGCTGGGCCAGGGCAAGACGCAGCTGGTGATCGCGCTGGTCGCCGCGCAATACGCCTATTTCGCGCGCACCGCCTATGGCGCCGCCACCGCCGAGCGGCAGAAGGATTATGTGGAGGCCGCGCGCGCCACGCCGCTGCCGCAGCTGCGCGTGGTGCTGCGCCACATCCTGCCCAATTGCCTGCCGCCGCTGATCGTGGTGGGCACGGTGCAGGTGGCCAATGCCATCTCGCTGGAGGCGACGCTGTCCTTCCTCGGGCTCGGCCTGCCGCCCACCGAGCCCTCGCTCGGCATGCTGATCGCCAATGGCTTCCAATACATGATGAGCGGGCGGACCTGGATCAGCGTCTATCCGGGCATCGCGCTGATCATCCTGATCGTGGCAATCAACATCGTGGGCGACCAGCTGCGCGACCAGTTCAATCCGAGACTGAGGAAATGAGCGGGCCGCTTCTCGCCGTCCGGGATCTCTCGACCCACTTCCTGACGCGCGCCGGCGTGGTGCGGGCGGTGGAGCGCGTGTCCTTCACGCTCGACCGCGGGGAGATCCTGGGACTGGTGGGGGAAAGCGGGTCGGGCAAGTCGGTCACCGGCTTCTCGCTGATCGGGCTGGTGGATCCGCCGGGGCGCATCGTCGGCGGCTCCATCCGCTTCGACGGGCAGGAACTTGTGGGCCTGCCGCCGGCCGGCATGCGGTCGCTGCGCGGGCGGCGCATCGCGATGGTGTTCCAGGATCCGGCGGCGACGCTGAACCCCGTGCTGACGGTGGGCGCGCAGATGGAACTGGCCGTGCGGGCGCATGGCGGGCGGGATGCGCGCGCGCGCGCCGCCGCCATGCTAGGGCGCGTCGGCATCCCCGAGGCGGCGGCGCGGCTGGATGCCTACCCCCACGAATTCTCCGGCGGCATGCGCCAGCGCGTGGCGATCGCCATGGCGCTGCTGCACCAGCCGGACCTGATCATCGCCGATGAACCGACCACCGCGCTCGACGTCTCGATCCAGGCGCAGATCCTGGCCGAGATGCGCAACCTGGCGAAAAGCTTCGGCACGGCGCTGATCTGGATCAGCCATGATCTGGCAACGGTCTCGGCGCTCGCGAACCGGGTGATGGTGATGTATGCCGGGCGGATCGTGGAAAGCGGGCCGGTTGGCGCCGTGCTGCGCGCGCCCCGCCATCCCTATACGCGCGGCCTGCTGGACAGCCTGCCCTCCATGGCGAAGCCGGGCGAGCGGTTGGCGCAGATCCCGGGCACCACGCCCTCCTTGCTCGCGCTGCCGCCGGGCTGCGCCTTCGCGCCCCGCTGCCCGCGCGCGGACGCCGCCTGCACCGTCGATCCGCCGCTGGTCGAGATCGAGGGCCGTCCGGTGCGCTGCCACCATCCGCTGGTGGCGGCATGAAGATCGAGGCCCGCACCGTCTCCCGCCGCTTCGCGCCGCACATTTCGGTGGGCGATCGCATCGCTTCGCTGCTCGGCGCCAGGGTGGATCGCCGCGCGGTGCAGGCGGTCAGCGAGGTGTCGCTCGGCGTGGCACCTGGCGAGACGCTGGGGCTGGTGGGCGAGAGCGGCTGCGGGAAATCCACGCTCGGGCGCATGCTGGCAGGCATCCTGCCGCCCAGCGCCGGCCAGGTGCTGCTGGATGGCGCGGCGCCGATGCAGGGCGCGCGCAAGGTCACGACGCGGATCCAGACCGTGTTCCAGGACCCCTATGCCAGCCTCAATCCCCGCCGGCGGATTGGCGAGGCGATCTCCGAAGGCCCGGTCGCGCATGGGCTGGTCAGCCGTGCCGAGGCGCCGGCGATGGTCGGGCGCTGGCTGGCGCGCGTGGGGCTGGACCCGGCCTTCGCGGCGCGCTTCCCGCACCAGTTCAGCGGCGGCCAGCGGCAGCGCGTGGCGATCGCCCGCGCGCTGGCGATGCAGCCCGAAATGCTGGTCTGCGACGAGCCGGTGGCGTCGCTCGACGTGTCGATCCAGGCGCAGATCCTGAACCTGTTCCTGGATCTGCGGCAGGAATTCCGGCTTACCTGCCTGTTCATCTCGCATGATCTGGGCGTGGTGCGGCATGTCAGCGATCGCGTCGCGATCATGTATCTGGGCCGCATCGTGGAGCTGGGGCCGGCCGCCACGGTCTATGCCACGCCGCGCCACCCCTACACGCAGGGGCTGCTGGCCAGCGTGCCGAAGCTCAGGCTGGAGGGCGAGGCGCCGCCCAGCTTCGCGCCCATCGCCGGCGAATTGCCCTCGCCTTTGTCGCCGCCCCCAGGCTGCGCCTTCCATCCGCGCTGCGCCCGCGCCACCGATCGCTGCCGGCTGGAGCGGCCGCCACTGGTCGACGGCGTCGCCTGCCACCATCCAGGGTGAGGCTCAGAAGGCCACCCGATCCCCGCCCTTGAGGCTCAAAATCTCGCGCGCCTCATCCGGCGTGGCCACGGACAGGCCGAGCCCCTCGATCACCTGGCGTGCCAGGCGCACCTGTTCGGCATTGCTCTCGGCCAGCTTGCCGGGACCGGCCCAAAGACTGTCCTCCAGCCCCACGCGCACATGCCCGCCCATCGCCGCGGCCATCGCCGCCACGCGCAGCTGCCCGCTGCCCGCCCCCAGCACCGACCAGCGATAGGCATCGCCGAACAGCCGGTCGGCGGTGCGCTTCATGTGCAGCACATCTTCCGGGTGGCTGCCGATGCCGCCCTGGATGCCGAACACCGTCTGGACGAACAGCGGCGGCTTCACCACGCCCTGATCGAGGAAGTATTTCAGATTGTACAGATGCGCCGTATCATAGCATTCGAATTCGAATCGCGTGTCATTCTCGGCACATTGGGTCAGGATATATTCGATATCGGCGAAGGAATTGCGGAAGACGATGTCCTTGTTGGCAAGGTATTCGCGCTCCCAGGGGTGCCGAAAAGTCTTGAAGCGGCCGAGCATGCCGAACAGGCCGAAATTCATCGAGCCCATGTTGAGGCTGGCCACTTCCGGCCGATAAACCGCGGCCGGCGCCACGCGCTGCTGGATGGTCATGGTCGGCGCGCCGCCGGTGGTGAGGTTCACCACCACATTGCTCGCCTGCTTGATCACGCCGAGGAAGGGCGCGAAGGCCTCGGGCGACTGGTCGGGGCGGCCATCCTCGGGGTTGCGCGCGTGCAGATGCACAATCGCGGCACCCGCCTCGGCGGCGCCGATCGCCGCCGCGGCGATCTCCTGCGCCGTCACCGGCAGATGCGGCGACATGGAGGGGGTATGGATCGCCCCCGTCACCGCGCAGGTGATGATGACCTTGCCCTTCATGCGCCGCCTCCCGCTTTGTGCGGGAATCCTAGCCGCTGCGGGCCGCGCTGACTATCGCGGCCGGTGCAGCGCGCCCCAGACGGACAGCGCCACCTGCTGCGCCGTCACCGGATCGGTCACCAGCGTCAGCCGCTGACCATCGCGGCACATGAAGTGAACCTCCCCGCGCTCACCCGAGGTGAGCAGGGATGCGGAAACAAGATCGCGAACGGGCCGGGCGCCGCCGGCAGCCATCGGCATCATGGTATTTTTGTCCTCGTGCCTTGCCTGCCCCCATTCTGGTGGCCTTGCGGGCAGAGTGACGCCGCGCGATTGCGCGAGCGTTAACGCCGCGCCGAGGTTACGCAGGCAGCAGCGCGCGCAGCCGGGCCAGCATGGCCTGGGCAGGGTCGCCCAGCTCCGCCTCCGGGCCCGCCACATCGGCCACGGTCGCCAGCGCGCGGGCGCGGGCTTCCGCATCGGGCAGCAGCACGGGCAGCGTTTCCAGCGCCTGGTCGGGGGCGACTTCGACCAGCAGGGTCTGTTCGCGGATCATGGCCTGCCGCGCCTCGGCGCCGAGGCCGGCGAAAGGCGCCTCGGTGGTCAGCAGCGCGTTCGACCTGGCGAGGCGCGACCGGCGCACGCCGCCGCGGGCGCGCGCCATCAGGATCATCATGCGCACCACCGCCTCGGCATAGCCGCCCGAGGCGATGCGGGCCAAGGCGGCCGCATGGTCCGGCGCGTCCGCCAGGCTGGGCAGGGGTTCTGCCGCGTCGGTGGTGCCGGCGATGCCGAAGGCCGCCAGCGAGCCATAGACCGCGTGGAAGGCCAGCTCCTGCCAGGCGTCCCGCGCGTCGCGCCATTGGTCCAGCGAACGCTCCACCCCATCGGCGAAGGCGCGCTCGACGGCGATGAAGGGGTTGTCGGGGGCGACCGGCGCGCGATGGTCGCGCGCCAGCTTCGCCAGCGGCGCCACCGCCCGCACCGCCGGGTTCAGATCGGACACCAGCGTGCGACGCAGCCGAAGCGGATGCATCTGGCGGCGCAGCTCGGCCGAGGTCTCGGTCGTCACCTGCCGCACCAGCGGCGAGATGGCCATGTCGTAGACCGCCTGGTTCATCGCGGCCACCTTGGCCACGGCCGGGAAGGCCTCGTTCGTCGCTTCGCCGGTCGCGGCGCGGATATCGGCCAGGGTGCGCGCCACCAGCTCCACCTGGTAGCCGGCGTTCAGCCCGCTGCCGGCGCTGCCGGTGATGCGCATTTCATAAAGCCCGGGCGCCACCGCCTCGATCAGGTCGAGCGTATTGGCGATTTCGGTGTGTTCCTTGTTGGCGATCTTGCCCGAGACGAAGATGCCCAGATGCCCGATATCGTCGTGGACCAGATAGACGATGGTCTGGCCGAGCGACTTGATCTCGCCCTCGTCGCGATAGACGTCGGCGATCCAGCGCAGCGCCTGCGCCGGCGGCGTGATGTTGTCCCCGGCCGAGGCGAAGACGATGATCGGCGACTTCACCGCGCGCATCGAGAAGCTGGCGCCGCCGCCGGCGCCGATCTCGCCGCGCGCGAACCGGTCGCCGATGAACAGATTCTCGACGATCCAGCGGATCTCGTCGCGGTTCATCAGGAAGTAGCCGCCCCACCAGCGCTCGAACTCCAGGAAGCGCTCCGGCTCGCTGTCGGCGCGCTCATAGAGCGACCAGTATTTGCGGAACCAGGTGTTGCCCGGCGACATGCTTTCGAAATTGGCCACCAGGCTGGCGCCGTCGAAGCGGCCATTGCCCAGGTCGGCCAGCAGCGCCGCCGGCCAGGAACCGCCGGCCAGCCCGCCCGTATAGCGCATGGGGTTGCGCCCCCGCTCGCCCGCCCAGTAGGAGAGCGGCGCGCCGTTCAGCACCAGCGGGCCGGTCAGGTCGGGCTCGGAGGCGCCGAGCATCATCACCGCCCAGCCGCCCTGGCAATTGCCGATCACCACCGGCTTCTGCGCCTTCGGGTGCAGCTCCGCGATGCGGCGGAGGAAGATCGCCTCAGCCGTGGTGATGTCGAGGATGGTCTGGCCCGGTTCCGGATCGCGGAAGAAGATCACGAAATATACCGGATGGCCGCGGCGCAGCGCGACACCCACCTGGCTGTCCGACTTGAAGCCGCCAATGCCCGCGCCATGGCCGGCGCGCGGGTCGATGATGACGAAGGGGCGCATGGCCGGGTCGGTGGCGGCGGTGCCGGCCGGCGGCTTGATGCGCACCAGCGCATAGTTGCAGGGGCGCGGCAGCTGGCGGCCATCCACCACCATGTCCCAGTCGAACACCAGCACCGGCGGGCAGCCGGCCTTCTCATGCTCGACGAAGATGTTGCCGGCGCGGCGCATCGTGTCCCAGAACAGCAGGCCGCGCTGCGTGGCATCCAGCGCATAGGCCATGGCGTCGCGGGTCAGCGAGGCAGGGCCACGCCCCCAGAAGCCGGCCATGGCGGCGGGCAGGTTGGTGCTGGCGGGCGGCGTCAGGGTGGCGGCCTGGCGGGCCAGCACGTCGTTCATGCTCTGCACCTGGTCGAGCATGCGCGACACGGTCTCACTGCCCTTGGCGACCAGGTCGCTGGCGGGGCTCGCAGGCTTCGGGGGCGGCATGGCATTCATGCGGGGCGTATCTTCCATGGGGCGGCAGGCCGTGTGCGCCGCAACATAGACTGACACGCCGGAAGCTTTCGTGAAAAGGCGCTCATGCGCCGGCGGGCGAAATGCGTTCCTAAGCCCCGATGGCCGCAATGGGTCCTTCCAGCCGGGCGCCCTGCGGCACCTGCATGCCGCGCTGCACGGCCGGGCGGGCGCCGATGCGGGCGAACCAATCGGCGAGCGCGGGCGTCTCGCCCAGCTCACGCTCCGCCCAATGGGTGCGGGCCACCCAGGGGTAGGCGGCGATGTCGGCAATGCTGGGCACCGCGCCGGCCAGATAGGGCACGTCGGCCAGCCGGCTCTCCAGCAGCGCATAGACGCGCGCCACCAGCCCCTTGGTGTGGGCCGCGGCCGCCGGCGGCTTTTCCGGCGCCAGTTCGGTCCAGTGATGCGCTTGGCCGGTCATCGGGCCGAGCGAGGTCAGCGCCACCATCAGCCAGGCCAGCATGGTCGGCCGATCCTCGCCCAGCAGCACGCCATGCCGTTCGGCCAGGTGGAGCAGGATGGCACCGCTTTCGAACAAAACCTGGCCATCCTCGACCAGGATCGGGATCTTGCCATAGGGGTTCAGCGCCAGGATCTCGGGCGCGAATTGCTGGCGCGCGCGGATGTTCACCGGCGTCACGGCATAGTCCAGGCCGCATTCCTCCAGCATGATGGAGACGCGCTGCGAATTGGGCGTCGCCCAGCCGTAGAAGTGCAGCATGCGCTCAGGCCATGCCAACCGCCGGCAGCCGCTCGGCGCGGGCATCCTGGGGACGGGCGGCGATCATCGCCTCCAGCTCGCGCCGGCGCGCGGCGTGGGCGGGGTCGTCGGCGATGTTCGTGGTCTCATGCGGGTCGGCGACCAGATCGTACATTTCGGCGGCGCCCGAGATCGCCTCCACCGTCAGCTTGTCGCGTGCGGTGCGGACGGTGCGCAGTTCCAGCGGCACGCCGCAGCGGCTGTCGGACAGGTCCCATTCAGAATAGGCGAAGTCGCGCTTTTCCTCGCCCCGCGCCACTGGCAGCAGGCTGCGCCCGTGCCAATGCTCGGGCCGCGCCACGCCGGCCTGGTCCAGGAAGGTGGCGCCGAAATCCAGCGAGGAGACGGGCTCGTCGCAGACCGCGCCCTTCGGCAGGCCCGGGCCGCGCATGATGCCCACCACCCGCAGCAGCCCATCATAGGCCATCGGCCCCTTCAGCAGCAGCCCGTGATCGCCCAGCCAATCGCCATGGTCGGAGCTGACGACGACCAGCGTATTCTCCTCAAGGCCAAGGCGATGCAGCTCGATCAGGATCCGGCCGATATTGTGGTCGGCCAGCGAGATCATGCCGTAATAGTTCGCGATCACCTCGCGCAGCTGGTCGTCGGTCAGCACCGGCGTGCGGCTGTGCTTGGCGCGGAAGTCGCGCAGTTCCTTGTCGGCCAGGTTCGGCACGCCCTCCAGGCTGGCCCGATGCCACCAGGGGCGGCGATCCAGGTCGAGCGTGCGGTGGGCCGGCAGATCCACATCTTCCGGCCGATGCAGCAGGCTCCAGGGCACCGGGCAGTCGAAGGGGTGGTGTGGGTCGGGGATGGAGGCCCAGAGGCAGAAGGGCCGGTCCCGCGCCTCGTTCAGGAAGGCGATGGTGCGGTCGCCGACCCAAGTGGAATTGTGCCAGGCCGGCGGCAGGCCGGAATGCCAGGTCTGCGGCGCGCCCTTCACGTCCGGCCCGACATTGGTGCGATACAGCGCATCGCGTTCCGCGCCGCGGCCATCGGCGTGAAACCAGGCCTCATAGGATTGGCCGTAGGGCGGGGCCATGGGCGGGAAGGTATTGTGCCCCTCCACCATCAGCTGCACGCGCTGGAAGCCCATATAGGGGCCGGTCCAGTTCGGCCCGTACAGGTGCATGCTGTGCCGGCATTCCGGCGAGCCGGTCGGGTGGAAAGTGTGGGCGGTGGCGAAATGCGCCTTGCCGATCAGCGCCGTATCATAGCCGGCGCGCGCGAGTTCCGCGGCGAAGCTGCGCTTGGCGGGCTCGGCCGGCAGGTCGATGCCATTGTCGCACACGCCATGGGTGCGCGGCAGCAGGCCCGTGAGGATGGAGGCGCGCGTCGGCTGGCAGACCAGGTTCGGCGTGATGCAGCCGCGCATCAGCACGCCGTCGCGCGCCAGCTGGTCCATGTGCGGCGTATGCACCTTGCGGCCCATCACGCCGAGGCAATCGCCGCGCTGCTGATCCGTGGTGATGAACAGGATGTTCGGGCGTTTGTCGCGCAAGGGGCTGTTCCTATTCGATGACAACGCCGGAGGCGCGGGCGGCGGTCCCCCAGCTGGTACGTTCCGCCGCCATGAAGCGGTCGAAGGCGTCGGCCGGCATGTAGCGGGCGGTCAGCCCCTGCTGGCCGAGCTTGCGGATCACCTCGGGCGATGCCAGCGCCGCCTCGACCGCGGCGCCGACATGGCGGACCAATTCGGCCGGCAGGCCGCGCGGCCCGACCAGCCCGTACCAGACGGGGAAGGCCGCGCCGGGCAGCCCGGCCTCGGCGATGGTCGGCACCTCGGGGATCAGGGGCGAACGCGTGTCGGTGCTGATGGCGATGGCACGCAGCCGCCCCTCGCGCAGGTGCGGCACCAGCGGCGGCAGGCCGATGGAGCCCACCAGCATCTGGCCGCCCAGCATCGCCGTGGTGGCGGGCCCGCCGCCGCGGAAGCCGACATGGCTGACCCGGAAGCCCAGCCGCTGCGCCACGATCTCCATCGCCAGATGGTGCTGGCTGCCGGCATTGGGGCTGGCGAACAGCACCGGATCGGGCTGCGCCCGCGCCCAGGCGGCGAATTCCAGCAGCGTGCGCGCCGGCACCGACGGGTGCAGGACGAAGATGAAGGGGAATTCCGCCAGATGGGCGATCGGCGTGAAGTCGGCGGCCGGGTTGAAGGGCACGTTGCGATACAGCACGGGGTTGATCGCCATCATCGCCCCGTCATTGATCAGCAGCGTGTAGCCATCGGCGGGGGCGCGGGCCGTGGTCTCGGCGGCGATGTTGCCGCCGGCGCCGGTGCGGTTCTCGATCGCGAAGCCGCGCGGGAATTGCGCGGCCATCGCCTCGGCCAGCACGCGCGCGGTGATGTCGGTGGCACCGCCGGCGGCGGAGCCGACCAGGATGCGCACGGGGCGCGAGGGGTAGGCGGCGGTCTGCGCCTGCGGCGCGCCGGCCGCGCCGCCGGCCAGCAGGGCGCCCATAAGGGCACGACGATGCCATGTCATGTTGCGTTCCCCCCGTGCGACCCTGCTGGGCCGCTTCCGGGTGCGAGGGTGCAGGCCCGGGGGGGCGGCTGTCAAATGATAACGCTCGATAGGGTCGGCCATGTTCGGCCTGCCCTGCCCCGGGTGACGTCAGGCGCGCTTTTCCCGCGCGTTGCGCAGCAGCGCGATGCCCCGATAGACGCCATGCACCATCTTCGACCAGGGCAGCACGACGAAGAAGGCCAGCACCAGGCCGAAATGCAGCGCCAGCAGCGGGCCCATGGCGCCCGTGTGCCGCAGCGCCAGCAGCAGCAGGCCCGTCGCGCCGATCAGGAACAGCAGCGCAAGCATCGCATACTCGCCCCCCGCCATGCGGCGTGAAACCGGCCCCGGATCGGTGATGATCTTCACGCGCAACAGCCCCGCCGTGCCGATGCACAGCGCGACCCCGCCCCAGGTGCCAAGCTGCACCGGCACCGAGAAGAAGGCGTGCGGCGAATGCCAGCCCATCACATGGTGGTAGAAGGCGCCGACGCTGGTGGCCGCGAAGCACAGCATGAAGCCGCCGAACATCGCCTGGTGCAGCCAGCGGCGCTGCTGCGCGAAGCCATCATCCAGATCGTTGCACCCATGCCCGCCGCCGCCAAGGTTGCGCAGCGTGATGATATCGACCGCCGCCTCCGCCGCCGGTGCCACGGTCAGGCCCGGCTTACCGAGCCCGCCAGTGGCGCGCCAATACCGCAGGCCGCCCATCGCCATGGCCAGCAGCCCGAACAGGAACGTCCCGCCCGCCAGCAGGGTGATCAGCCAGAGCGGGATGATGCGGAAGAAGGCGCCGGTGCCGGTCTGCGGCGTGGTCAGTCGCGCCGGATCCACCAGCAGCACCGCCAGCAGCAGCGCGACCGTCACGCCGAGCGTTGCCGCGCCCACCACCCACATGCCGTTCTTTTCGAACAGCCGGCCCGCGCCCGGCGGCCAGGCATGTTCGGCGTAGCTCTCCTGCCGGAGGTCGGCCAGGGTGCGCGGCAGGTTGATGCCGAACGGGTGCGGCGGCGCATATTGGCAGGAATGGTAGCAACCCTTGCAGCCATGGCACAGGTTGGCCAGGTGCGTGATGTCGCCGCTGGCGAACTCCCGCCGTGCCGCCATGGCCGGGAACACGGCGCAATAGCCCTCGCAATAGCGGCAGGCATTGCACACCGCGAAGGCGCGGCGGGCTTCCTGCATCGCCTCCGATTCGACCGTCGCGTCAGTTGCGGACATGGCGCGCTGCTCCCTCACCGGCCAGGCGCCCGAAGACGGTGCCCATGGTCATGCCGAAGCCTGCCAGATAGCCCTGGCCGAGGATGTTCCCAGACATGATCTCGCCGCTCGCCCAGATGTTGGCGGCGGGCCGGCCATCCTGCATCTGCACCCGCGCCTGGTCATCGACGCGCAAGCCGAGGAAGGTGAAGGTGATGCCCGGCCGCAGCGGATAGGCGTAGAAGGGCGGCTGGTCGATGCGCCGCGCCCAATGGGATTTGGGCGGCGTCAGCCCCTCGGTCCGGCAATCGTCGGGGACCATGGGCTTGAAGGTGCCAGGGCGCACGGCCGCATTATATTCGGCCACCAGGCGCGCCAGCCTCGCGCCATCCAGGCCGGCCATGCGGCCCAGCTCCTCGATGCTGTTCGCCTTGAAGGGCGGGTAGACGCTGGGCAGGAAGTTCATCACCGCTTGGCTGTCGGTCACCGCCAGCGCCTGCTGGTCGGGCTGCTGCGCGATCAGCCGGCCCCAGATGGCGTAGCGCTTCGGCCAGACATCCTCGCCCTCATCATAGAAGCGCTCGACACGGTTGTTCACGACGATGGCGAAGGGCACGCAATCCAGCCGCATGGCCAGGCCGCCATCTTCCATCGGCGCGCGGGCATCGTTGGCGACGGCGTGGAACTGCGTGGGGTCGCCCACCTGCTGCACGCCCTGCGCCAGCAGGTCCTTCAGAACGCGCCCCTGGGCATAGGGCGTGCCGCGAATCTGGAAATTGTCGGCGGCATCGCCCCAATATTCGCGCAGCCATTCGCGGTTCGCCTGGAAGCCGCCGCTGGCCGCCACCAGCGCCTTGAAGCGGATGCGTTCAGGAAAGCCGCAATGGCTGACGATCGCCTCGGTCGCGTGGCCGTCGGCCAGTTCGATATGCTGCACCTCGGTATCGGTCAGCAGCACCACGCCAAGTTGCTGCGCTTCACGGTACAGCGCATTCACCAGCGCCTTGCCGCCGCCAAGGAAGAAGGCGTTGGTGCGCGACAGCGACAGCGTGCCCGACAGGGATGGCTGGAACACTACGCCGCAGCCCTTCAGGAAGGCCGGCGCGTGCTGGCTCGCGCGGATGCACATGCGGGCCAGATGCTCGTCGGTGCGCCCGCCGGTCACGCGCAGCAGGTCGTCCCAATATTCCTCTTCCAGGTAGCTGTCGGTCTGGGTCTCGGTGGGGGCGGGGTGCAGGGCGCGGAGGTTGCGGGTGTGGCGCGAATTGCCGCCGCGCATCGGCGGCGGCGCCACTTCCGCCAGGATCACGCTGGCGCCGGCGCGGCGCGCGGTGATGGCGGCGCAGAGGGCAGCGTTGCCGCCGCCCACCACCAGCACGTCATAGAGTCGGGTGAAATCAGGCATCCCGCTTGCTTATCCTCGGGCCACCCACCCTGTCGAGGCAGGGGCCGGACGCACCGACCAGCCGCGTGAAACGGCCCACCACAAGAAAAGTCGGCTGTGCGTGGCGCGCCATCCAGTTCGCGAACAGTCTATGTGAATCGCCCAACTGGTCCGGATGCATCGGCCATTGGCCGCCGGCCGATCAAAACCGTCACCCAAGGGCCACAAAAGCGCAACCCGCGATGGTTATTGACGGCGGTCATGATCGAGGTCGAGGACATCGCCGTTACCTATCCGAACGGCACCGTGGCATTGCGGCCGACGCGCCTTGTCTTCGCGCCCGGCAGCTTCACCGTGCTGCTCGGCCCGTCCGGCGCCGGCAAGTCCACCCTGCTGCGCAGCCTGAACGGGCTGGTCCGGCCGACCCAGGGGCAGGTGCTGGCGGCGGGCATCGGCAGCATCGCGCCCCGCGCCGCACTGCGCGCGCATCGCCGCGCCACCGGCATGGTGTTCCAGCAGCACCAGCTGATCGGCCGCGTCAGCGTGCTGGGCAATGTGCTGGTCGGCCGGCTTGGCTATCACAGCGCGCTGCGCAGCCTGCTGCCGGCCTCGCGCGCGGAAAAACTGCTGGCCCTGGCCGCCATCGAGCGGGTGGGCCTGATCGACAAGGCGCTGACGCGGGTGGACCAGCTCTCGGGCGGGCAGCAGCAGCGGGTCGGCATCGCCCGCGCCCTGGTGCAGCAGCCGCGCCTGATGCTGGCCGATGAGCCGGTGGCCAGCCTCGATCCCGCCACCGCCGAGCGCGTGCTGGCGCTGCTGCACGGCATCTGCCGCGCCGATGGTCTGACCGCCGTGGTCAGCCTGCACCAGGTGGATCTGGCGCGGCGCTTCGGCGAACGCATCATCGGCCTGGCCGCCGGCGCGGTGGTGTTCGATGGCCCGCCGGACGCGCTGGATGCCGACGCGATCGCCCGCATCTACGGCCACGCGCCGGATGCCGCCCAAACCCACGCCCCCGCCCCAGACGAGGAAGAATTCGCATGAACCGCCGCGCCCTGATCGCCACCGCCGCGCTGCTGCCCCTGCCTGCCCTGTCCCTGTCCGCCCTGGCCCAAACGCGCGACCCGCAGCGGCTGCGCGTGGCGCTGCTGCCCGACGAGAATGCCAGCACCATCATCCAGAACGCGCAGCCGCTGCGCGCGCATCTGGAACGCACCCTGTCGCGCCAGGTCGAGATCGTGGTGACCACCGACTATTCCTCGATGATCGAGGCGATGCGCTTCGGCCGTATCGAGATCGCCTATTTCGGCCCCTTCTCCTACGTGCTGGCCAAGTCGCGCGCGCCGCTGATCGAACCCTTCGCCGTCGGCATCGAGCGCGGCAGCCCGACCTACCGCTCGGTGGTGGTGGCCGGCGCCGACAGCCCGGTGAAGGCGCTGGCGGATGTGCGCGGCCGGCCGTTTGCCTTCGGCGACCAGGCCTCCACCTCCTCTCACCTCATCCCGCGCGCCATGCTGGTGCGCGCCGGGCTGAAGGGCGGCGATGATTATCGCGTGGTGCATCTGGGCACCCATGATGCGGTGGCGCGCGCCGTGCAGAATGCGCAGGTGCCGGCCGGCGCCCTGTCCAAATCCATCCTGGACACGCTCTACACCCGCAACATGGTGGACCGCGCCCGCCTGACCGAAATCGCGCTGTCCGACCCGATCCCGAACTACCCGATGGTGATGCAGGGCAACCTGGCCGATCCGCTGAAGGCCGCCATCCGCGCCGCCTTCCTGGAGCTGACGGACGCCGCGGTGCTGCGCAGCTTCCGCGTGGAGGGCTTCGCCGCCACCGACGACGCCGCCTACAATATCCTGCGGGAGACGGCGCAGCTGCTGGAACTCAACCTCGGCGCCATGCGCGGCTGATGGGCATGACCGACCATGCCGCGATCCTGGGCGCCGCGCGTGCCGAGGGGCGGCGCCACGCGGCGCTGGCGGGTGCCGTGCTGGCGGCCGCCATCCTGGCGCTGGCGGTCACCGGCTTCTTCGACGGGCAGCGCTTCGCCGAGGGCCTGCCCGCCTTCGCGCAGCTGTTCCATGAGATGGTGCCGCCCGACTTCACCCGCTGGCGATCCTGGCTGAAGCCGCTGTCCGACACGCTGGCGATGAGCGTCGCGGGCACCGCGCTGGCCGTCCTGCTCTCCCTGCCGCTGGCGCTGCTGGCGGCGCCCAATATCAGCCCCCACCCGCTGCTGCTGCTGGCGACCCGCACGCTGCTGTCCTTCCTGCGCTCGGTGCCCGAGATCATCCTGGGCATCATCTTCGTCGCCGCCGTCGGCTTCGGCGCGCTGCCGGGTGTGCTGGCGCTGGCGCTGCATAGCGTGGGCATGGTGGGCAAATTCTACGCCGAGGCGATCGAGCATGTGGATCCGCGCCCGCTGGAAGCCGCCCGCGCCGCCGGCGCCGGGCCCTTGCAGGTGATCACCCATGCGGTGCTGCCGCAGGTGCTGCCGCAGCTGGCGGACATCACCATCTATCGGTGGGAATATCATTTCCGCGCCTCCGCCGTGCTGGGCATCGTCGGCGCCGGGGGCATCGGCTTCGAGCTGATCGCGGCCCTCCGGCTGCTGGATTATGCGCAGGTCTCGGCCATCCTGCTGGCGATCCTGGCCTGCGTGGTGGTGGTGGACGGCATCGGCGCGCAGCTGCGGCGGCGCCTGAAATGACACGCATCCTGGTCACCGCCCGGCTGTTCGCGGAAACCCGCGCCGCCCTGGCCCCCCTCGGCGCGCTGGAGGCGAATGAGGGCTTCGACGCCTGGGACGATGCCGAGCGTGCGCGCCGCGCCGCCGACTGCACCGCGATGATCGCCTTCATGACCGACCGGGTCGATGCCGCCTTCCTGGATGCCGCGCCGAGGCTGCGCATGATCGCCTGCGCGCTGAAGGGCTACGACAATATCGACATCGCCGCCTGCCGGGCGCGCGGCGTCGCCGTCTCGATCGTGCCGGACCTGCTGACGGCGCCGACCGCCGAACTCGCCGTCGGGCTGCTGATCGCGCTCGCCCGGCAGGTGCCGGACGGGGATCGGGCGGTGCGCGCGGGCTTCGCCGGCTGGCGGCCGCGCTTCTATGGGTTGGGGCTGGACGGGGCGCGGGTGGCCATCCTGGGTCTCGGCGCGCTGGGTACCGCCATCGCCGCGCGGCTGGCCCCCTTCGGCTGCGCGCTGGTCGGCGTCGATCCGGCACGGGATGCGCCCGGCGTGGCCCGCCTGCCGCTGGCGGCGGCGCTGGCGGGTGCGGACGCCGTGGTGGCGGCGCTGCCCCTGCTGCCCGACACGCGCCACCTGCTGGACGCGCAAGGCCTCGCCTTGCTGCCGCCGCATGCGGTGCTGGTCAATATCGGTCGCGGGTCCACGGTGCGGGAAGCCGATGTGCTGGCCGCTTTGCAAGCCGGGCGACTTGGCGGCTATGCAGCCGACGTGTTCGAGATGGAGGATTGGGCGCTGCCCGACCGGCCGCGCGCCATCGATCCGCGCCTGCTCGCCCATCCGCGCACCCTGTTCACCCCGCATCTGGGCAGCGCCACGACCAATGCCCGCCGCGCGATCGAGGCGCGGGCGGTGGCCAACCTTGCGGATCATCTGGCCGGCCTTCCCCCGCGCGACGCCATCGCCTGATCGCCGCGGGCCGATTATCCTGGGCCGATGGCCCGTGCCCCTGACCTGTTCGGCGAAGCGCCCACCCCCCCGCAAGGCCGCCGCCCGCTGGCCGACCGGCTGCGCCCGACGCGCCTGGCCGAGGTGATCGGCCAGGACCATCTGGTCGGGCCCGAGGGAAGGCTGACCGCCATGCTGGCGCAGGGCAGCCTGCCCAGCCTCATCCTCTGGGGCCCGCCGGGCGTGGGCAAGACCAGCATCGCGCGGCTGCTGGCCGAGGCCGCCGGCCTGCCCTTCACCGCCCTGTCCGCGGTCTTCTCCGGCGTCGCCGATCTGAAGCGCGCCTTCGAGGAAGCGCGCTTGCGCCGCGGCACGCTGCTGTTCGTGGACGAGATCCACCGCTTCAACCGCGCCCAGCAGGATGGGTTCCTGGGCGTGGTGGAGGAAGGGGTGGTGGTGCTGGTCGGCGCCACCACCGAAAGCCCCTCCTTCGCGCTGAATGGCGCGCTGCTGTCGCGCTGCCAGGTGCTGGTGCTGGAACGGTTGGGCCCGCCCGCCCTGGCCGCGCTGCTGGACCGCGCCGAGGCCGCGCTCGGCCGCGCCCTGCCGCTGACCGAGGCTGGCCGCGACGCGCTGCTGGCCATGGCCGATGGCGATGGGCGCTATCTGCTGAACCTGGTCGAGCAGCTGCTGGCCTTGCCGCCGCGCGCCCTGCTGGACCCCGCCCAGCTGGCCGATCGGCTGGCCCGGCGCGCCGCGCATTACGATCGCGACCGGGACGGGCATTACGGGCTGATCTCCGCGCTGCACAAATCGCTGCGCGGCAGCGACCCGGATGCCGCGCTCTACTGGTTCGCCCGCATGTTGGCGGGTGGCGAGGATCCGCGCTTCATCGCCCGCCGCCTGGTGCGCTTCGCCGCCGAGGATATCGGCATGGCCGACCCGCGCGCCTTGCAGATCGCGCTGGCCGGCTGGGACGCGTTCGAGCGGCTGGGTGCGCCGGAGGGCGAATTGGCGCTGGCGCAGGTGGTGGTGCACCTCGGCACCGCGCCCAAATCCAACGCCACCTATAGCGCCTTCAAGGCGGCGATGCAGGCGGCGCGGGAAACCGGCAGCCTGGCGCCACCCGCCCATATCCTGAATGCGCCGACCAAATTGATGGCTGAGTTGGGGCACGGCGCCGGCTACGAATATGACCATGACCTGCCCGAGGGTTTTTCGGGCGCCAATTACTGGCCCGCCGGCATGTCGCCCCGGCGCTTCTACGCGCCGACCGATCGCGGCGCCGAGGCCGCGGTGGCCGACCGGCTGGCCCACTGGGCGGCGCTGCGCCGCCGATGAGCGCGCCGCTCTCCCTCACCGCCATCCTGCTGGTGGCGGCCGGCGGCGCGGCGGGCTCGGTCGCGCGGTATCTGGCGGGGCTCGCCGCGACAATGCTCGGCGCCGGCTTTCCCTGGGGCACGCTGGCGGTGAACCTGCTGGGCAGCGCGCTGATCGGCCTGGCGGCCGGGCTTGGCGCCAGCGGCGATGCCAGGTTGCTGCTGGTCACGGGCTTTCTGGGCGGCTTCACCACCTTCTCGGCCTTCAGCCTGGAGGCCGTCGGGCTGGCGGGCCGCGCGCCCTTCCTGGCCGTCCTGTATGTGCTGGGCTCGGTGCTTCTCGGGCTGGCCGCCTGCGCCCTCACCTTCATGCTTGTGCGGCGGTAGCGCCCCCGTGCTACCCAGCGCCCCATGAACGTCCAGACCCTCACGGTGGCGGCGGCGGAGGGCGAGACCCGCCTCGACCGCTGGCTGAAGCGCCAGGTGCCCGCCCTGACCCAGGGCGCGCTGCAAAAGATGCTGCGCACCGGGCAGATCCGCGTCGATGGCAAGCGGGCGGAGGCGAATACGCGCCTGCTGCCCGGCCAGCAGGTGCGCGTCCCGCCCGTCACCCCCGATCCGCGCGCCAAGCTGCCGCCCGCCCCCCGCCCCGTCGATCCCCGCGACGCGGCGATGCTGGCCAAGCTGATCCTGTACAAGGACCCGCAGATCCTGGTGCTGGACAAGCCGCATGGGCTGGCGGTGCAGGGCGGCCCGGGGATCGCCCGCAACCTGGACGCCATGCTGGATGCGCTGATCCTGGATGGCGATGAGCGGCCGAAGCTGGTCCACCGGCTGGACCGCGATACGTCGGGCGTGCTGGTGCTGGCGCGCAGCACGGCGGCGGCGGCGCATCTGGCGCGGTCCTTCCGCGGCCGTGACATTGAGAAAACCTACTGGGCCGTGGTGGTCGGCGAACCGAGCCCGCCGGCCGGCCGCATCGAACTGGCGCTGACCCGCCAGGGCGGCCCGCGCGGCGAGCGCACCGCCCCCGCCGAGCCGGGCGATTCCGAAGCCGCCAAGGCCATCACGGACTTCACCACGCTGGACAAGGTCAAGCGCCGCGCCGCCTGGCTGGAGATGAAGCCGCTGACCGGCCGCACCCACCAGCTGCGCGTCCACGCCGCCGAGGCGCTGGGCTGCCCGATCCTGGGCGATGGCAAGTATGGTGGGCAGGCCGCGCACCTGCCCGACCTGCCGAACCAGCTGCACCTGCATGCCCGCGCCCTGCGCCTGCCCCACCCGGCCGGCGGCTGGCTGGAAGTGGCGGCCGCCATGCCCCAGCACATGAAGGAAAGCTTCGGCTTCCTGGGCTTCGAGACGCCGCGCACCCCGAAAGCACGGCGCCTGCCGTGACGCGCCGGGCCGCGCTCCTGGGCAGCCTGCTGCTCGGCCTGCCGGCCCTGGCGCTGCTCGCCGCCCTGCTGCTGCTGGATGGCGCCACCCTCCGCCCCCGCCTGATCGAAGCCGCCGAGGCCGCCACCGGGCGCCGCGTGACCATCGGCGAGGTCGGGCTGGCTCTCAGCCTGACGCCCACCTTGACGATCCGGGATCTGGGCGTCGCCAACCTGCCGGGTGGGTCGCGCCCGCAGATGCTGACCGCGCGCGAGGCCCAGGTGACGCTGGCGCTGTGGCCGCTGCTGGCCGGCCGCGTGGAGATCCGCCGCATCCTGCTGGATGCGCCCGACCTGCTGCTGGAGCGCGATGCCGAGGGCCGAGGCAATTGGTCGCTGGCCCGCCCGGCCGCACCACCGGGCCCCGCCACGCCATCGCCGGGCCGGCCCGCCACCCGCACCGTCATCGACCTGCTGGAGATGCGGGGCGCGCAATTCGCCTGGCGCGGTGCCAGCCCCCTGGCTGTCGCGCTGCCGCGCCTGACGCTGCGCCTGCCCGCCGCCGACGACGCGGTGCTGGAGGCCATGGCGGAGTTCCGCGGCCAGCCCCTGGCGCTGACGCTGCGGGGCGATCCGGCGCTGCTCTCGGGCCGCCCGGCGCCGCTCGCGGCGGAGCTGCGGGGCCTCGGCGTGACCCTGACCGCCACGGGCCAGGTCGCGGGCGGGGCGCTGACCGCGCAGCTGGCCGCGACGGCGCCCAATCTGGACGGGCTGGCGCGGGGCCTGCCGCCGCTTGGGCCATTGGCGGCCCGTGCCGCGCTGGAGGCTGGGCCAGCGGGCTTCGCGCTGCAGGACATCGCGATCACCCTTGGCCCGGCCGAACCGCAGCCGGGGCTGCTCGTGCAGGCGGCGCGCGCCAGCGCGGCCACGCTGGACGCGCCCCTCACCCTCACGATCGAGGCGGCGCGGGGCGGCACGCCGATCCGCCTGACCGGCCAGACGGCCCCCCTGCGCGACCTTGGCGCCGCGACCCTGCCCTTTGACCTGGCCCTGGCCGCCGGCGAGAGCCGGGTCACCGCACGCGGCACCCTGACAACGGGCGGGGCCCGGCCCCGGCTGGTCCTGGCGCTGTCCGGCCCGCTGCTGGACCTGGACGCGCTTCTGGCATCCCCGGCTGCCGCCCCCGCACCGGTCGCGGCACCCGCCGGCCCAGCGCCGCCGCCCGATCCGCGGCTGATCCCCCGCATCCCGATCCCCTTCGCCGCGCTGCATGCGGTGGATGCCGCCGTCACGCTCGATCTTGCCCGGCTGATTGCCGGCGGGCTGCCGATGCGGGCCGTGCGGGCCGAGGCGCGGCTGCAGGATGGCGCGCTCGCCCTCGACCCCTTCGCCGCCACCCTGCCAGCCGGCCCGGTTGAGGGTCGGCTCGGCCTGCAAGCGGCCGACCAGCAGGTCACGCTGCGGCTGGCCTCGCCGTCGCTGGACCTTGCCGGGCTGGCGGCCCTGGCAGGGCAGCGGGCCTGGCTGACCGGGTCGGCGGAACTTGAGCTGGATGTCGCGGGCCGCGGCGCCGATACGCGGGCGGTGGCGGCCAGCCTCAGCGGCACGGTGGGCATCGCGCTGGTGGATGGCGGCATCGCGCGCGCGGCGGTGGCCGCCATTCCGGATGCCGCGCTCCGGCTGCTGGTGCCAGCCGGCTTGCCGGCCGGCGATGTGGCGCTGCGCTGCCTGGCCGTGGCCGGCGTCGCCGAGGCCGGGGTGCTGCGCCTGTCGACCCTGCACGCCGACAGCGCGCTCGGCCGCGCCGGGGGGACCGGCGTGGTTCAGCTGGGCGCCGAGACGCTGGCCTTGCGCCTGAACGCCGAGGCGACGGGCAGCCGCATCGCGCTGCGGGCCCCCGTTGAGGTGGTTGGCCCCTGGGGCGCCCCGCGCGTGGCGGTGGAGCCCGGGGCGGCGGCGGCGGCGGGGCTGGCGGCGATGCTTGCCACCCAGGCCTCGCCGGATCGCACCCTGTCGGGGTTGGCGGAGAGCCTGGCCCCGCGCGGCCCGGTCCTGCCGGGCTGCGGCCCCGTCTTGGCGGCGGCGCGGGGTGGCCGCGCGGGGGCGCAACCCGCCCTGCCCGACGCAGCCCCGACGCCCGCGCCCGCAGCCCCGCGCGCGGGGGATCTGCTGCGCGGACTGCTTGGTCGATAGGTTGCGCGCATGGTGGTGAAGCGCCACTTCCTGGGCCGAGTCGGCGCTTCGCGGCGCCCGCCGCCGCATGGGCGGACGGTGGGACTGTTGCTCGGTATCCTCGAACGATAGGTTGCGCGTATGGACATGAACCGCCTTCTCGGCGCCCTGCTCGGCGGGGCGGCACAACCGCCACGTCGCCGCCGCAGCCGTGCCCCCGCCCTGATGGGCAGCCGCGGCGCGGAAGCGCGGATCGGCCGGCTGATCGCGGGCGTCGCGGTGGGGGCGGTGGAGGCGCTGATGAAGGGCCAGGCCACACCGGCGCCGCCGGAGCCCATCCGCCAACCCGTCCCCCGCGAGAGCCCGCGCGAAGCCCCCCGCGAGTCCCGGGCCCCGACGGCACGCCCCTGGGGCACCACCACCCCCGCGCGGGCCCCCGAAACCCCTGCCCCGGCGGCCGAGCCCGACGCCGAGGCGGCCGAAGACCTGCTGCTGGTCCGCGCCATGATCGCCGCCGCGCAGGCCGATGGCGCGCTGGACGCCGCCGAGCGCCGCGCCATTGCCGCGCAGCTGGACGCCGCCGGGCTCGACGCGGCCGAGCGCGACTTCGTGCTGGCCGACTTCGACCGGCCGATGCGCGTCGAGGAATTGGCCGCCGCCGCCACCGACCCGATGCTGGCCGCCCGGATCTACGCCGCCGCGATCGCTGGCGCCGGCGAGATCACGCCCGGCGAACGCGCCTGGCTGGACGGGCTGGCGCGCGCGCTCCGGCTGGACCGCGCGGCGGCCGCTTCCATCGAACAAAGGCTGGGTGCGTAAAGGGGGGGGACGGAACCATGGATGATGGCTTGACCGAGCAGCAGGTGCGCCTGCGCGACCGCGCCCGCGAAGTGGCGCAGGAAGCGGCGGCGCAGGCCGCCGAGACGGATCGCAGCGGCCTCTACCCCTGGCCCATGGTCCGGCGCATGACGGAAGCTGGCTTCATCGGCCTGACCCTGCCGCGCGACCTGGGCGGCCAGGGCGGCAGCGTGCTGGACGCGGTGCTGGTCATCGAGGAATTCGCCCGCGCCTGCGCCGTCTGCGGCCGCATCGCCGTCGAGGCGAATATGGGCGCGGTCGGCGCCATCATGGCCTATGGCACGCCGGCGCAGCGGCGGCTGGCGGCGGACATCGTGCTCGGCGGCGACAAGCCGGCGATCTGCATCACCGAACCCGAAGCGGGATCCGCCGCCACCGAGATGACCACCACGGCCACCCGCCAGGGCGATGCCTGGGTGCTGCGCGGCCGCAAGACCTGGATCACCGGCGGTGGCGTGTCCCGCCTGCACCTGATCTTCGCCCGCGTGATCGACAACGGCGCCTTCCAGGGCATTGGCGGCTTCATCGCGGTGCGGGACGAGGCAGGCTTCCCCCCCGGCCTTCGCGTGGCGCGGCGCATCCCCACGCTCGGCCTGTGCGGCATGCCGGAGACCGAGTTGGAGATTGACGGGCTGGTGGTGCCCGACGCCATGGTCCTGCGCGCCCCGGGCGGCTTCGCCCGCGGGTTCGGCCGGCTGATCGACGCCTACAACGCCCAGCGCGTGGGCGCGGCCACCGCCGCCCTCGGGCTGGCGGCCGGCGCGCTGGACCATGCGATCGCGCGCGCCAAGGCACGCCGGCAATTCGGCCGGCCGATCGCCGAATTCCAGGGGCTGCACTGGATGCTGGCCGACATGGCGATCGAGGTCGAGGCGTCGCGCGCGCTGGTCCATCGCGCCGCCCGCAGCGCTGGTCCCGCCGGCTTTCCGGATCGGCTGGCGGCCGCGCAGGCCAAGGTCCATGCCAGCGAAATGGCGATCCGCGTCACCAACCAGGCGCTGCAAGTGTGGGGCGGGGCGGGCTATTCGAAGGATAATCCGGCGGAGCGCTATCTGCGCGATGCACGGATGTTCGCCATCGCCGGCGGCACCGCGCAGGTGCTGCGCACGCAGGTGGCGGAACAGATCCTCGGCCTGAAGATGCCGCAGACCCGCGACGGGTTCCTGAAGCTGGCCGAGGCGGAAGCCGGCGCCGGCAAGCTCGCCGCGGATTGACAGGCCGGGCGCGCCCCCCTATCAGCGCCCGCTCGCAAAGGCTCGTGTGATGAAGATCCGCAATTCCCTGAAGACCGCCAAGACCCGCGACAAGAACTGCTTCCTGGTTCGCCGCCGGGGTCGCGTCTATGTGCTGAACAAGAAGAACCCGCGCCTGAAGGCCCGCCAGGGCTGAGGCGCGCGCGGGGGGCGGCGCCCCCCGTTGCCGGCGCGTTGCGCCGACCACTGGCATGGAAGGCAGGCGTGGCGCTGACCGGCGCCGCGTGCTACCCGCTTCCGCCCCATGGCCCTGCCACCTGACTTCCTGGATGAGCTTCGCGCGCGCACGCCGCTGGCGCCGCTGATCCAGCGCAAGACAAGGCTGACCAAATCCGGGCGCAACTGGAAGGGCTGCTGCCCGTTCCATGGCGAAAAGACGCCCTCCTTCTACGTCTATGACGACCATTTCCACTGCTTTGGCTGCGGCGCCCATGGCGACGCGATCAGCTTCGTCATGCGCGCCGAAGGCAGCAGCTTCCCCGAAGCGGTGGAACGGCTGGCCGGCGAGGCCGGGCTCGCGGTGCCGAAGCCAACACCCGAGGCCGCCGCCCGCGCCGAGCAGGCGCGCGGCCTGCACGAGGTGCTGGAAGCCGCCGCCACCACCTTCACCCGCCGGCTTCGCCTGCCGGAAGGGGCCGAGGCGCTGGCCTACCTCACCCGCCGCGGCCTGTCGGCGGAAACCATCCGCCGCTTCGGCCTCGGCTGGTCGGGCGCCGGGCGCGGCAGCCTGCAGGCCGATCTGAAGGCCGAGGGAATCACGCCCGACCAGCTCCTGGAAGCCGGCCTGCTGCGCGAACGCGACGATGGCCCGCCCACCGAGCTGTTCTTCAACCGCGTGATGTTCCCGATCCGCGATCGCCGCGGGCGCATGATCAGCTTCGGCGGGCGCATCCTGGGCGATGGCCAGCCGAAATATGTGAACGGGCCGGAGACGGCGGTGTTTTCCAAGCGGCGCACCCTCTATGCGCTCGACCTGGCGCGGGAAGGCGCCTTCCGGGCCGGCCAGAAGCTGCTGGTGGTCGAAGGCTATATGGATGTGATCGCGCTGCACCAGGCGGGGTTCGTGGGCGCGGTCGCGCCGCTCGGCACCGCGCTGACCGAGGAGCAGATCCAGGAAGCCTGGCGCATCACGCCCGAGCCGGTGCTGTGCTTCGATGGCGACGCCGCCGGCGCGCGTGCCGCCGCCCGCACCGCCGAGCTGGCGCTGCCGCTGATCTCGGCCGAGCGCAGCCTGCGCTTTGCGACGCTCGCCGGCGGCGAGGATCCGGACACGCTCATCAGAAAAGCGGGGCCGGGCGCCTTCGCCGCCGTGCTGGCCGCCGCCATGCCGCTGGCCGAGACGCTTTACGGGCTGCTGACCCAGGGCCAGCCCAGGGCCACGCCGGAACAGCGGGCGGCACTGCGCGCCCGGCTGGAAGGCGCGGCGCGCACCATCCCCGATCGCACGCTGGCGGGGGAGTATCGCAGGCTACTCCTCGACCGCCTGTTTGCCGAAGGGCGGCAGGGCCGTGGCGCCCCCCTGCCCGCGCGCCGACCGCGCCCGGCGATCACGCCGGCGCGCGTGCGCGGCGCGCAGGCCGCGGCGCTGCTGGCGATCACGCTGCGCCACCCCTGGCTGCTGCCCGATGTCGAGGAAAGCCTGGCCCTGCTCGACCTGCCGGAGGAGGCGACACACATCGCCCGTGCCATCCTGGCATGGCTTCGTGACGGTGGGCCGCTTGACTCGACCGCCCTCATGCACCACCTCCGCCATCTCGGTTTGGAAGATAGCTGCGCTGCAATGCTGCGCGATCCCGGCCTGCCCCTTGCCGCCATGCCCGAGGCTTTGCCGCAGGACGCGGCAGAGGCCTGGTGGCACTTCTGGGGGCTGTTGCGGGGCGAGGCCGATCTGGCCGCCGACCAGCAGCAGGCCCGCGCGGCGCTGGCCGCGGCTTCGGACGCCGCCGGCCAGGATGCGGCGCAGACCAGGCTGATCCGGTTGAGCGAAGCCTTGTCGCGACTGCGCCGGGGTGATCACGGGGTGGCGGACGCCACACCATAAGGTTAGAGGCTTGCGATGAGGCCAGCCGGGGGGCGACCCCGGCGGGCCGCTTCGCCGTTGACGGAGAGGCATGGATGGCCAGCAAGGTCGCGAGCGGCGCCGAGACGGCAGAAGGTCGGGACGAGGTGGTGGAGGGCGCGCTGCTCGACACCATGACGGCAGCGGTCAAGAAGCTGATCGCCCGCGGCAAGGAACGCGGCTACGTCACCTATGATGAGCTGAACGCCGCCCTGCCCTCCGAGCAGGTTTCCTCCGAACTCATCGAAGACACGATGGCCACGCTCTCCGAGCTTGGCATCAACGTGGTCGAGAATGAGGAGAGCGAGGAAGCCGAAATCGCCAAGCCCGTCGCCAAGGCCGAGGACGACGATAAGGAGGAGGAGGAGGCCGGCGGCAACATCGACGAGGAATCGGTCGGCCGCACCGATGACCCCGTGCGCATGTATCTGCGCGAGATGGGCAGCGTCGAACTGCTGAGCCGCGAGGGCGAAATCGCCATCGCCAAGCGGATCGAGGCCGGCCGCGACATGATGATCGGCGGCCTGTGCGAAAGCCCGATGACCTTCCGCGCCATCGTCGCCTGGCACGATGCCGTGCGCGAAGGCCGCATGCTGCTGCGCGACGTGATCGACCTGGAAGCGACCAACACCGAGGCCAACCCGGAAGCCGCCTCCCGCGCCGAGGAAGAGTATGAGGAAGGCGACGAGGCCGCCGAGGGCGTGGGCCTGTCGCTCTCGGCGCTCGAGGAAAAGCTGAAACCCGATGCGCTGAAGGCCTTCGAGGAGATCGAGGCCGCCTACGCCAAGCTGCACAAGCTGTCCTCGAAGCGCATGGATGCCTATGCCACCGGCAGCGAGACCTCGGCCCGGTCCGAGAAGACCTACGAGAAGCAGCGCACCGAACTGGTGGCGCTGGTCGAGAAAGTGCAGCTGCACAATAACCGCATCGAGGAGCTGGTCGACCAGCTCAAGGGCATCAACCGCCGCCTGACCGCGCTGGAGGGCCAGGTGCTGCGCGTGGCCGAGGCGAACAAGGTCAAGCGCGACGAATTCCTGGAGAATTGGCGCGGCGCCGAGCTGGACCCCACCTGGTTCGAGCGGGTCGGCAAGCTGCAAGGCCGCGGCTGGAAAAGCTTCGTCGCGCGGTCGCGCGACGAGGTGGAGGCGACGCGCGCCGAGATCGGCCGCGCGGTGGCCGATACCGGCCTGCCGCTTGGCGAGTTCCGGCGCGTCTACGTCACCGTCAGCCGCGGCGAACGCGACATGACGCAGGCGAAGAAGGAGATGATCGAGGCGAATTTGCGCCTGGTGATCTCCATCGCCAAGAAATACACCAATCGCGGCCTGCAATTCCTGGACCTGATCCAGGAAGGCAATATCGGCCTGATGAAGGCCGTCGATAAGTTCGAATATCGCCGCGGCTACAAGTTCAGCACCTATGCCACCTGGTGGATCCGCCAGGCGATCACGCGCAGCATCGCCGACCAGGCGCGGACCATCCGCATCCCGGTGCACATGATCGAGACGATCAACAAGCTGGTCCGCACCAGCCGCCAGATGCTGCACGAGATCGGCCGCGAACCCACGCCGGAGGAGCTGGCCGAAAAGCTCGGCATGCCGCTGGAGAAAGTGCGGAAGGTGCTGAAGATCGCCAAGGAGCCGATCAGCCTCGAAACCCCGATCGGCGACGAGGAGGACAGCCATCTGGGCGACTTCATCGAGGACAAGAACGCGATCATCCCGCTGGATGCCGCCATCCAGTCCAACCTGCGCGAAGCCACCACCCGGGTGCTGTCCAGCCTGACCCCGCGCGAGGAACGCGTGCTGCGCATGCGCTTTGGCATCGGCATGAACACCGACCATACGCTGGAAGAAGTGGGCCAGCAGTTCAACGTGACGCGCGAGCGTATCCGCCAGATCGAGGCGAAGGCGCTGCGCAAGCTCAAGCACCCCTCCCGCAGCCGCAAGCTGCGCAGCTTCCTGGAGACCTGATGCTGACGCGCCTTCACGTCCGCAACTTCAAGACGCTGGACGATGTGAGTGTCGAGCTGGGTCAGAATGTGGTGCTGGTCGGGCAGAACAATTCCGGCAAGACCACGGCGTTGCAGGCGCTGTCGCTGTGGCAGAGTGGGATGCGCGAATGGCTGGCGCGGCGCAGCGGCAGCAAGGCCAGGGAACGGACGGGGGTCACGCTGAACCGTCGTGCCCTTACCCACACGCCGGTGCGCGAGGCGCGATTCCTATGGCGAAACCTTCGTCTCAGTCACAGCGGCGCGGAAGCCCGCAACGGCGGCGGTCGCGTCAAGATCGAGATTATCCTAGAGGGGCAGCGCGCCGACGGGGCGTGGCAGTGCGGCCTCGAATTCGATTACGCAAATCCGGAGTCGATCTATTGCCGCCCCCTGCGCTCGGCCGATGACGTCGAGGATGCCCTGCCGGAGATCCCGCCGGCGGCCAAGGAAGTCCGACTGGCCTTTCTGCCGCCAATGTCAGGGCTGGTAACCGAGGAGGCAGAACTCCAGCCCGGCCGGCTCGAGGTCTTGATCGGGGAAGGCCGGACGGCGGAGGTGCTGCGCAACCTTTGCTTCCAAGTGTTTGATAAATCTCCCGAGAATTGGGCGCGGATCGTTGCGGACATACAGCGCATGTTCCGCATGCGCCTCCATGCGCCCGAGCGCGACCAAGTTCGAGGGGAGGTGGACCTCAAGTACCATCAGGACGGCTGCGACCTCGACATCGCCAGTGCCGGGCGCGGCGCTCAGCAGGTGCTGCTGCTGCTCGCACATCTCCGCTTCAACCCTGGCGCTGTCCTGCTCCTGGACGAACCAGATGCGCATCTGGAGATATTGCGGCAGCGCTCCGTCTACACGCTGCTGACCAACGCGGCCCGCGAGACGGGGTCGCAGATCGTTGCAGCGAGCCATTCGGAGATCATCCTGAACGAGGCCGCGGACAGGGATGTGGTGGTCACCTTTGTGGGCCGGCCGCACCGAATCGATGATCGCGGCGCACAGGTGCTCAAGGCACTTAAGGATATTGGTTTCGAGCACTATTATCAGGCTGAGCGAAAGGGCTGTGTTCTCTACCTGGAGGGGTCGACCGACCTCGCCATCCTTCAGGCGTGGGCGAGAAAGCTTGCCCATCCAGCTGGCGAACTGCTTGCCGAGCCTTTCGTAGAATTCGTCGGAAACAATCATGGCCGGGCGCTCAGCCATTTTTTTGGCCTGCGCGAAGCGAAACCCGACCTGTTGGGTTTCGCGCTGTTCGACCGACTTGAACCGGGTCGCGCGATGCGGTCGGACTTCGCGATCGAGCATCGCCTTTGGTCGCGCCGAGAGATCGAGAACTACCTGACAATGCCGGCAGTGCTGTTGCGCTACGCAGAGGGTGCGGAGCCAGACGATTTGGTGGGGCAGGCCAACCGCGAGAGCCGGCGCGAAGCGATGCTCGGCGCAATCGGGGATATCGAAGGTGCGCTCCGCACCCTGGGCGAGGATCCCTGGGGGCCCGACATAAAGGCATCTGAGCGTGTCCTGCCGCAGATTTTCGCTGCCTATTCTCGGCGGCTCAGCTTGTCCGACCACACAAACAAGTCCGACTTCCACATCCTGGCTTCGGCCATGCGCGCCGACGAGATTGCACCCGAAGTGAAGTCCGTGCTGGATGCCTTGCATCGAACGCTGTCGAGGAGCGCATGAGCGCCGCCATCCGCGAACCCGTGGCCCGCATCGCCGTGGACGTCACCTTCCTGCGGATGGACGCGGCCCCCATCGAGCCCGCGCCGGCGCTGCCGGCCGGCTCCACAGTGGTACGGCTGGCGCGCTGCTCCGTGCCCTTCTACCGCTACCTCTATGACACGGTCGGGCGCGACTATGTCTGGTGGCTGCGCCGCACCGTGCCCGATGATGAGCTGGCGGCGCTGCTCGCCCGGCCGGACATCTCGGTCCATGTGCTCTATGCCGGCGGCGAGCCGGCCGGCTTCTATGAGCTGGAGCGGCGCCCGTCGGAGGCCAGCACCAACCTCGCCTATTTCGGCCTGCTGCCGCATGCCATCGGCGCCGGCGCCGGGCGCGCGCTGCTGCGCCATGCGATCGACGCCGCCTGGGCGGAAGCGCCCCGCGCCGTGACGGTGAATACCTGCACCGCCGACCATCCGCGCGCCCTGCCCAACTATGTCGCGGCGGGCTTCCGGCTGCTGCGCACCGTGCGGGAGATCTGGCCGGTGCCGCTCAGGCTTGGCCTGCCCATTCCCGCGCGCCTCAGGATCGGTTGACCACGGCATGACACTTGGCCCCGGCGCGGCTATACCGGCGCCTGCATGACCTGGGTCGATGGCGTCATCCTGGCACTTCTGCTGGTCTCCGCGGTTCTCGCCTACGTGCGAGGGCTGGTGGGAGAAGTGTTGGGCGTGGGTGCCTGGATCGGCGCCGCGGTAGCGGGCCTGCTCGCCGAGCCGCAGGTGCAGCCGCTGATCGCCCCCCATGTCTCGCCCGACTGGCTGGCCACGGGCCTTGCCGTGGGCGGCGTGTTCCTGGCCGCGCTGATCGTGCTCAAGCTGGTGATCGCCTGGATCTGCGGCCGCATCCGCAAATCGGCGCTGGGTGGCGTGGACCGGGCGCTGGGCACGCTGTTCGGGCTGGCGCGCGGCGCCTTCGTGGTGGTGCTGGCCTATATGGTGGGCGGCGTGGTGCTGCCCTCCACGGATCGCTGGCCGGAGCCGGTGCGCGCGGCGCGCAGCCTGCCGCTGGCGGAACAGGGCGCCCGCTGGCTGGCGGCGCAGCTGCCCGAAGATGTCCGCCCCCGCTTGCCGGAGGCCAGCGGCCGTGCCGCCCCCCCGCTGGACCAGCTGCTGCGCCCGCCCGCGCGTGAGCGCACGTAAAGGACCAAGCATGACCCCCTTCGACGATGACCACCCCCATGAGGAGTGCGGCGTGGTCGGCGTGTGGGGCAGCGCCGACGCTGCCGCGCTGACCGCGCTCGGCCTGCACGCGCTGCAGCATCGCGGGCAGGAGGCGGCGGGGATCGTCAGCCTGGAAGCCGGGGGGCAGTTCCACGCGCATAAGGGCCGCGGGCTGGTCGGCGACAATTTCGGGGATGCGGCGGTGATTGCGGGGCTGCGCGGGCGGGCGGCGCTTGGCCATAACCGCTACGCCACGACGGGCGAGACAGCGCTGCGCAACGTGCAGCCGCTCTATGCCGATTTCGAATTCGGCGGCTTCGCGGTGGCGCATAACGGCAACCTGACCAACGCGCATCAGCTGAAGCGCGCGCTGGTGCGGCGCGGCTGCCTGTTCCAGTCCACCACCGACAGCGAGGTGTTCGTCCACCTCATCGCCATCAGCCTGTATACCAGCGTGATGGACCGGCTGATGGATGCGCTGAAGCAGGTGCAGGGCGCCTACAGCCTGGTCGCGCTGCATGATGGCGCGCTGATCGGCGCGCGCGATCCGCTGGGCGTGCGGCCGCTGGTGCTGGGCAAGCTGGCCGCCGGCGGGCATGTGCTGGCCAGCGAGACCTGCGCGCTGGATATCATCGGCGCGGACTTCGTGCGCGACATCGAACCGGGCGAGATCGTGATGATCGACGATGCCGGGCTGCGCAGCGTGCGGCCCTTCAACCGCGTCGAAAGCCGTTTCTGCATCTTCGAATACATCTACTTCGCCCGCCCCGACAGCGTGGTGGAGGGAACGCCCGTCTATGCCACGCGCCAGCGCATCGGCGCCGAACTGGCGCGCGAGAGCGGGGTGACGGCGGATGTGATCGTGCCGGTGCCCGACAGCGGCGTGCCCGCCGCCATGGGCTATGCCGCCGAGGCCCGCCTGCCCTATGAGCTTGGCATCATCCGCAACCATTATGTCGGCCGCACCTTCATCGAGCCCACCGACCAGATCCGCAATCTCGGCGTGAAGCTGAAGCACAGCGCCAACCGCGCAGTGCTGGCGGGCAAGCGCGTGGTGCTGGTGGATGACAGCATCGTCCGCGGCACCACCAGCCGCAAGATCGTCGAGATGGTGCGCGCGGCCGGCGCAACCGAGGTCCATATGCGCATCTCCTCGCCCCCCACCACCCATTCCTGCTTCTACGGGATCGACACGCCCGAACGCTCGAAGCTGCTTGCCGCCAAGCATGATGTGGCGGAGATGGCGCAGATCATCGGCGCCGACAGCCTGGCCTTCATCTCGCTGGATGGGCTCTATCGCGCGCTGGGCCGGCCGGGGCGCGATCCGGCGGCGCCGGCCTATTGCGACGCCTGCTTCACCGGCGACTATGCGATCCCGCTGACCGACCAGCAGGATAATGCCGAACGCAAGCTGTCCCTGCTGCAGGTCGCCCCCCGATGACGGCGCCCTTGCCCAAACCCTTGCAGAATCAGGTGGCGCTGATCACCGGCGCCTCGCGCGGCATTGGCGCGGCGCTGGCGGTGGAATTGGCGCGGCTCGGCGCGCACTGCGTGCTGGTGGCGCGCACCCAGGGCGGGCTTGAGGAAACCGACGATGCGATCCGCGCGGCCGGTGGCCCGCCCGCCACGCTGCTGCCCTTCGACCTGCACAAGCAGGAGAAGGAGATCGACCTGCTCGGCCCGTCGGTCGTGCAGCGTTTCGGCCGGCTGGATCTGCTGGTGCACAATGCCGGGATCCTCGGCCGGCTGACGCCGGTGGCGCACATTGATCCGCGCGACTGGGCCGAGACGGTGGCGGTGAACATGACCGCGACCTGGCGCCTGATCCGCACCTGCGATCCGCCGCTGCGCGCCGCGCCGGCCGGGCGCGCGCTGTTCGTGACCACGGGGCGGGTGGTGCGCCCGCGCGCCTTTTGGGGCGCCTATGGCGCCACCAAGGCGGGCATGGAGCATCTGGTGCAGACCTGGGCGCAGGAGGTCGAGACCAGCAACCTTCGGGTGAACCTGGCCGATCCGGGCGTCGTCGCCACCAAGATGCGGGCGCTGGCCATGCCGGGCGAGGACCAGGCCACCCTGCCAACCCCTGCCGAGATGGCCCCCGCCTTGGCCGCGCTGCTGCTGCCGTCCGAAACCAGGCACGGCCAGCGGATCGAGGTCGACCCGGCGCGGTAAGCGTGCCGGGCCGCAACCCCAATCGGTTCAGCCCGGGATCGTCGCCTCGATCCCGCGATAGAAGTAGTTCTGCGCGCGGATCTGGTCGTCGGTCAGGCGCTGGCCGGCGGCGATGATCTGGGTGCCGTCCTGGCGGAAGATCGGGCCCTCGAACGGGTGCAGGCGGCCGCTGGCGATGGCGTCGCGGATGCGCTCGGCCTCGCTCACTTCCTCGGGGCTCATATTGGTCCAGGGCGCCATGCGGAACATGCCCGATCCCAGGCCGCCCCAGGTATCGGTGGCGGACCAGCTGCCATCCAGCACGGCGCGGGCGCGGGCAGCGTAATAATCACCCCAATTATTCACGCTGCTGGTCAGGTGGGCGCGCGGCGCGAAGCGCGTCATGTCGCTGGCCTGGCCGAAGCCGAAGACCCCCCGCTCATTGGCCAGCTGCAGCGGCGCCGGGCCGTCGGTGTGGCTGCACAGCACGTCGCAGCCCTGGTCGATCAGGGCGCGGGCGGCGTCCGCCTCGCGCGCCGGGTTCGACCAGGCGTTCACCCAGACCACCCGCAGCTTCATCGAGGGATCGACGCTCCAGGCGCCGCGCATCACGGTGTTGATGGCGTGGATCACTTCCGGCACCGGGAAGGTGGCGACGTAGCCGATGGTCTTGCTGCGCGATTTGCGGGCGGCGATCACGCCCTGGATGTAGCGGCCCTCATAGAAGCGGGCATTGTAGATCGCCATGTTCGGCAGGGTGGTCGGGCCGGTCGCATTCTCGAAGAACACGCCCGGATGCTGCGGCGCCAGGCGCTGCGTCGGCGCGAAGTAGGAAAAGCTGGTGGTGAAGATCAGCCGGTGGCCGGTGCGCACCAGCTGCGTCACGACGCGGTCGAAATCCGGCGGGGCCACGGATTCCACGGTGGTGGCGGCCACGCGGTCGCCCAGCAGCTCGGCCATGCGACGGCGGCCCTGGTCATGCATGTGGGACCAGCCGAAATCGCCAACCGGGCCGATCAGCACCACGCCCACATTCAAACGGGATTGGGCGGCGGCGGGCAGCGCGGCGGCGGTGGCAAGGCCGGCCGCGCTGGCCAGCAAGGAACGACGGGTGGTCATGAAGCGCCTCTCAAGGGTCTGCGATGGGCCTAGGTTAAGCAAATGTCACGCCACTGTCACCGGTCGGGCACGAAGGGCTGGCCGAGCGCGGCCGGCCCCGCTGCCCCGGCCCGCCCGCGCATGATCAGCACCAGGATCAGGATGGTAATCAGATAGGGCAGCGCCGCCAGAAGCTGCGACGCCACCGGCACGCCCATCGCCTGCGCATGCAGCTGCAGGATGGTGACGCCGCCGAACAAAGCGGCACCCGCTGCCGCGCGCCACGGCATCCAGGCGGCAAAGACCACGATGGCCAGCGCGATCCAGCCGCGCCCGCCCGTCATGCCGCTGGTCCAGAAGGGGGTCAGCACCAGCGAGAGATAGGCCCCCGCCAGCCCGGCGCAGGCGCCGCCGAACAGGATCGCCAGGAAGCGCACCAGCAGCACCTTGTGGCCCAGCGCATGGGCGCTGGCCGCATCCTCGCCCACCGCGCGCAGCACCAGCCCGGCGCGGGTGCGGAACAGGAACCAGGAGACGGCGACGGTCAGCGCCAGCGCGCCGTAAACGAAGGGATCCTGCGCGAACAGCAGCGGCCCCAGGAAGGGGATGTCGGACAGGAGGGGAATTTCCAGCTTGCCGATCCCCGCCCGCTGCACGCCGACCAGCGCCGAGCCCACCACGCCCGAAAGCCCAAGCCCGAAGATCGACAAGGCCAGCCCCGCCGCCACCTGGTTGGCCGCGAGCCCGAGCGTGAGCGCGGCGAACAGCGCCGCCATCGCCATGCCCGCCGCGATGGCCCCCGCCACGCCCGCCAGGTTGGACCCGGTGCCGAGCGCCACCGCGATGCCGACGGCGGCGCCCATGATCATCATCCCCTCGACGCCGAGGTTCAGCACGCCCGCGCGCTCCACCACCAATTCGCCGATCGCGGCCAGCAGCAGCGGCGTGGCGGCGGTGATGACCGTCAGCAGGATCGCCTCGACCAGCGTCATCGCGCGGACTCCGTGCGGATCAGCCGCGGCCGGTAGAGCAGCAGCGTGTCGCAGGCCAGCACGTAGAACAGCAGCAACCCTTGCAGCACGCGCGTGACGTCGAGCGGCAGGCGCAGCAGGATCTGCGCATTCTCGCCGCCCAGGAAGGTCACTGCCAGGAACAGCCCGGCCACCAGGCAGCCCACCGGGTTCAGCCGGCCAAGGAAGGCCACGATGATGGCGGTGAAGCCATAGCCCGGGCTGATCTGCGGCTGCAGCTGCTTCAGCGTGCCCGACAATTCCAGCGCGCCCGCCAGCCCCGCCAGGCCGCCCGAGACGCCAAACACCAGCCAGGTCAGGCGGGTGGTGGAAAAGCCCGCGAAGCGCGCGGCGCGCGGCGCCTCGCCCGCCAGCCGGATGGCGAAGCCGGGCAGGCTGCGCGCCAGCAGCAGCGCCACCAGCAGCACCAGGATCAGCGTGAGCGGCGCGGCCAGCGTCACGCGCGAGCCCTCGATGATCGGCGTCAGCAGCGCCTCGCGCTCGAAGCCCACGGTGACCGGCATGTTGAAGCCTGCCGGGTCGCGCCAGGGGCCGCGCACCAGCCAATCCAGCGCCAATTCGGCGACATAGACCAGCATCAGGCTGGTCAGGATTTCGCTGGCGCCGAAGCGGGTGCGCAGGCCCGCCGGGATCAGCGCGAACAGCGCGCCGCCCACCACCCCGGCCAGCATCATGGTGGGCAGCAGCCAGGGCCCGTCGGGGGCGCCATGGGTGGCGATGGCAAGCCCGCCGGCGGCGATGGCGCCCATCAGGAACTGCCCCTCGGCGCCGATGTTCCAGACATTGGCACGGTAACACAGCGCGAGGCCGAGCGCGATCAGCACCAGGGGCGTGGCTTTCACCGCCAGCTCCTGCAGGCCGAAAGCATCCGAGACGGGCAGCCAGAAATAGGTATGCAGCGCGTGCAAGGGCGGATGGCCGAGTGCTGCGAAGATCAGCGCCGCCGAGGCCAAGGTCAGCGCCACCGCCAGCAGAGGCGAGGCCAGCAGCAGCCAGCCCGCCGGGGCGGTGCGTGCTTCGAGCACCAGCCTCATGCCGCGCCACCCATCATCAGCCCGATCTCCTCACGCGAGAGGCCGGCCACCGGTCGCGGCGCCGTCAGCCGCCCGGCGCAGATGACCGAGAGCCGATCGGCAATCTCCAGCAACTCGTCCAGATCCTGGCTGATCGCCACCACCGCGCTGCCGGACCGCGCCAGGTCGATCAGCGCCTGGCGGATCCGCTGCGCCGCGCCCGCATCCACCCCCCAGCTGGGCTGCGCCACCACCAGCAGCCTTGGCTGGCGCAGGATTTCGCGACCCACCACGAATTTTTGCAGGTTCCCGCCGGACAGCGCCCGCGCCGGCGGGTCGGCCGTGCCCTTGCGCAGGTCGAAGGCGCGCGTCACCGCATCCACCACGCCCTGCATGCGCCCGCGATCGAACAGGCCGAAGCGCACCAGGCCCGGCAGCGCATGGCCGGTCAGCAGCGCATTCTCGGACAGGCGCATGCGCGGCGCGGTGGCGTGGCCCAGCCGTTCCTCCGGCACGAAGGCCGCACCCCGGCGGCGGCGCTGGGTGACGCCTTCCTGGCCGATGGCGGCGCCGTCCATCAGGATATTGTCGGCGCGCGGCGCGGGCGCCTCGCCGGACAAGGCGGCGAACAGCGCCTCCTGCCCATTGCCGGCGACGCCCGCGATGCCCAGCACCTCGCCCCGATGCACGCTGAGGCGAATATCCGTGAGGCCCGGCTGCGTCAGCCCCGCCACCTGCAACCGAACCGGACCATCCGGCGCGATCGCGTCGTGGCGGATGCGGCCGATCTCGCTGCCCACCATCAGGGCGGCCAATTCGCCGGCGCTGCGCGTCCGCGGGTCCAGGCTGGCCACGACCCTTCCGTGGCGCAGGATGGTCGCGGCCTCGCAGATGCGGCGCACCTCCTCCAGCTTGTGGGAGATATACAGGACCGAGCGACCCTCGGCGCGCAGCCGATCCAGCGTGGCGAACAGCCCCAGCGCTTCCTGCGGCGTCAGCACGCTGGTGGGCTCGTCCAGGATCAGCAGGCGCGGATCCTGCATCAGGCAGCGCACGATCTCCACGCGCTGACGCTCGCCCACCGACAGCGTGGCCACGCGCCGATCGGGATCGAGCGGCAGGCCATAGCGCGTGGAGATGTCGCCAAGCCGCGCCGCGACCGCCGCGACCGGCGGCGCATCGTCCAGGGCCAGCGCGACATTCTCGGCCACCGTCAGCGCGTCAAACAGCGAAAAATGCTGGAACACCATGCCGATGCCCAGCCGCCGCGCATGCCGCGGGGAGCCAAGCCGCACCGGCTGCCCCTGCCACAGGATGCGGCCGGCATCGGGCTGCAACAGCCCGTAGAGCATCTTCACCAGGGTGGATTTGCCGGCCCCATTCTCGCCCAGCAGCGCATGCACCTCGCCGGGGCGCACGGCGAGATCGACCGCATCGTTCGCCACCAGGGCGCCGAAGCGGCGGGTGATCTGCTCGGCCTGGATCAGCGGAACGGTCATCTCCTCCGCCGCTACCGCGCGGTGCAACAAATGTCGATATTCCGCGCATCGCGCCGCCGGCGCATAGTCGCGCCATGGACGCGAAGCCGCCGCTGCCGCCCTGCCACGGATTGATCGCCGCCTGGGCGCTGGGCCGCGGCCAGCCGCCGCGCGCCCTGACCGCGGCCGAGGTGCCCGGCGCGCTGGAAGCCGGCGCGACCTGGGTGCATTTCGACCTGATCGACGCCCGCGCCCGCACCTTCCTGGCCGCGCTGCCCCTGCCCGAGGCCGCGCGGCGCACCCTGATCGAGCCCGAGGAGGCGGTGCGGCTGGATGCCACGCCCTTGGTGGTGCATGGCTGCGTCCCCGACACGCATTACGATGCCGAGGAAGATGCGACGGCGCCGATCGGCCTGCTGCACCTGGCGCTGACCGAGCGGCTGCTGGTGACCGCGCGCCGGCATCCGCTGCGCGGCGTCCATCGCGCCCTGACCATGCCGGAGGCCGAAACAACCGCCGCCGCCCTGGCCGCCGTGCTGCGGGAACTGCTCGGCGAATTTTCGCGGCACCTGGCCCAGGCGGATGTGCGGCTGGCGTCGCTGGAGGACCGGATGCTGGCCGGCCGCGCCGATCCCCAAGCCAGCGAGAAGGTGGCCACCGTGCAGCGCGACGTGCTGCGCCAGCAGCGCCATCTGGACCCGCTGGCCGAGGCGCTGGCCGATATCGGGGATTTTGCGCCAAGCTGGATGGCGGACGATCCGCTGGCCCGCGAACGCCGCCGCGCCGGGCATCTGGTGCGGGCGCTGCGGGCGCTGGGCAGCCGGGCGCGCATCGCGCAGGACCAGTTGGCCGCGCGTGCCACGAATGAGACCAACCGGCGCCTGCTGGTGCTGTCGGTGATCTCGGCGGCGATGCTGCCGGCCAGCCTGGTGGCGGGCATCTTCGGGATGAATGTCGGCGGCGTGCCGGGCGTGGGCGAACATCTGGCCTGGGGCTTCCCGATGGCGGTCGGGCTGATCGGCGCCAGCGTGGCCGGCGTGCTGGCCGCACTGCGTGCCTTCCGGCTGCTGTGACCTTCGGGCATGCTGCGCCCATGAGCGATCCCCAATCCCCCCCCCTGGATGCGCAGCTGCGCGCCACGGGCCTCGACCTGACCGACGCCGAGCGCGCCGGCATCGTCGCCGCCGCCACCGCGCATCTGCTGCCGATGCTGGCGCGGCTGCGCCGCGACCTGCCGGTGACGCTGGAACCGGCCGGCCTGTTCGTGCCGGGGCCCCGCGCATGATGCCGACCCTGGCTGAGGCCGCGGCCGACATCGCGGCCCGCCGCCTGTCGCCCGTGGAGTTGACGCGCAGGCTGCTCGACCGGGCCGAGGCGCTGAACCCCAGGCTGCACGCCTTCATCCGCCTGACGCCCGACCTGGCCATGGCCCAGGCGCGGGCAGCCGAGGCGCGGCAGATGGGGGGTGCGCGGCTGGGCAGGCTGGACGGCATCCCGATTGCCCATAAGGACATCTTCGCCACCGCCGGGGTGCCCACCACGGGCCATTCCCGCACCATGGAAGACCATGTGCCCACCGAGGATGCCGCCGCGGTCGCCGCCTGGGCGCAAGCTGGCGCGGTGATGCTGGGCAAGACGGCCACGCATGAATTCGCCTGGGGCGGGCCTTCCTTCGACCTGCCCTGGCCGCCGGCCCGCAACCCCTGGGATGTGGCGCGCTTCACCGGCGGCAGCTCCTCGGGCAGCGGTGCGGCCGTGGCGGCCGGGATCGTGCTGGGCGCGACGGGCAGCGACACCGGCGGGTCCATCCGCAACCCCGCGCATCTGTGCGGCCTGGCCGGCATGAAGCCGACCTTCGGCCTGGTGTCACGCCGCGGCGTGATGCCGCTGGCCTGGAGCCTGGACACGGTGGGCCCGCTGGCCTGGACCGTCGAGGATGTGGCGCTGCTGACGCAACCCTTGCTTGGCCCCGATGCCGCCGATCCGGGCAGCGTGCTGCGCCCGGCACCCGACCTGCTGGGCGGGCTGGATCGCGGCGTGAAGGGCATGCGCATCGGCGTGATCCGCCACTTCCACGAGGATGAGGTGCCGGCCACACCCGCCGTGCGCGCCGGCATCGATCATCTGGTCGCCGTGCTGGCCGCCGAGGGGGCGACGATCCAGGACGTCACGCTGCCGCCGGTGCTCGACTTCCATGATTGCGGCTGGGTGATCCTGATGGCCGAGGCCGCCTGCGTGCATGAGGCCGCGCTGCAGACGCGTTTCCGCGACTATGGCGAGATCCTGCGCGAAAGGCTGGCGATGGCGCACCTGGTCTCGGCGCGGGATTATGTGCAGGCGCAGCGTCGGCGCCGGGCGCTGTGCGCCGCGGTGGCCCGGGTGATGGAGGGGGTGGACCTGCTGGTCACCACCGGGCAGCCCACCGAGGCGCCGCTGATCGGGGCGGTCAGCAAATGGGGCAGCATCAGCAGCCCGGGGCTGACCATCCCCTTCAACATCACGGGCCAGCCGGTGCTGTCGGTCTGCACCGGCTTCGGCGCGGGCGGGCTGCCCACCGGCGCGCAGATCGTGGCGCGGCCCTTCGAGGATGCGCTGGCGCTGCGTGCCGGCTTCGCCTTCGAACGCGCCACCAGCCACCGGGCGCGCCGGCCGGCGCTGTAGCGCGCCGGCAAGGCAGGCGGCTTGGCGCGGCGCGGGAAGGCCAATCCAGCGCCGCGCCGGCCTTCAGGCGATGACCACGAAATCCGCCGCCGTCAGATTGGCCGGCAGGTTCTCCAGCACGGCGATGCGCGCCGGGATCGACAGGGCGCTGCCGTTGAGATCCGACCAGACGATGCCGGTCAGCTGATCATAGATGATGCGGTGGCTGGGCAGCGTGGCCGTGTTGCTGCCGGCGACGCTCAGGAAGGCATCGGCCGCCAGCGCGCCTGTCGCGCCGAGTGTCGTGAAGACCGAGAGCGAGAGGCGGATAGTGTCGTCCACCGGGTTGAAATCGGTGATGGTGTCGACGTTGATCGGCGTGAAGGTGTTCTGGTCCAGGCCCACGGCCGTGTCGAAGATGAAGATGTCCCGCCCGGCGCCGCCGGTCATCCTGTCATTGCCATCGCCGCCGGTCAGCCGGTCATTGCCGTCCCCGCCATCGAGGCTGTCGGCATCGGCATCGCCGAACAGTTGGTCGTCGCTGGCGCCGCCCAGCAGCGTGTCGTTGTCGGTCCCGCCATACAGCAGGTCGGCCCCGGCCAGGCCCGAGAGCGAATCCGCGCCCCCCAACCCGGTCAGCCGGTTCGCCGCTTCATTGCCGAGGATGGCATTGGCGGTGCTCGACCCGGTGAGGTTGATCGCCAGCGTGCCGGCCATGTCCGGTGTAGTCAGCAATTCGACCTCGGCATTGGCCGCCAGCCGGTAGGTCAGCGCGGCGATCACCGTGTCGGCGCCTTGGCCGAGGCCCTCCCCGATCCGGTCGCCGGCATTGTCCACCATCATCAGGTCATCGCCGAAGCCGCCGCGCATCGTGTCGGTGCCTGTGCGGCCATCCAGCACGTCGTTGCCCAAATTGCCACGCAATTCGTTGCCGGCGGTGTTGCCGCGCAGCGTGTCGGCACCGAAGCCGCCGAACACGCCCTCGAAGTTCAGCAGCGCGTCATCGGCGGCATCACCCTGGTTGAGCGTGGCGTTCTGGAGGTCCACCAGGACGCCCGTTTCATCCTCCGCGTAGGCAGCGATGTCGAAGCCCTCGCCGCCATCCAGCAGGTCAGCACCCGCGCCGCCATCGATCACGTCATTGCCGCCTGCGCCGAGGATTTCGTCGTCGCCAGCGTCGCCCCGCAGCGTCTCGGCCCCGGCACCGCCGTAGAGCGTATCGTCGCCTTCGTTGCCCCTGACCGTGCCGGTCACCCGGCCGAGGCGGCCGTCATACAGATCGTTCCCGGGGTCGAGCCGCACCTCGCCCAGGAGGGTGCCGGCGTTCAGGATTTCGTCCGCGCCTGGCCCGCTGAAGATCGCAATCCGGTCTCCCCCCGCAATGGTCCCCGCATTTTCGACGATCACCCCCTCGTCGAGGGTGTCGAAGACGGCGATGCCAAAACGAGACCCGATGATCAGGCCCGTATTGAGCACCGTCATGAGGTTGCCCGAATCCATCAGGATGCCTGCCCAGCCGCCCTCGATCGTCCCGCTGTTGCGGATCGTTGTTTCGCCACCCAACATCTCGACACCCGCCGCGCCGCCGAAAATAGTGCCGTGATTGAAGACCGCGTTTCTGCCGAAGAGTTCGACGCCGGCGCCGGCGCCGTCCAGGCCGACGATGCTGCCGGAATTGTCCAAGGTGCCGCTGATGCCGATCATGCTGATCGCATCGGCCGTGCTGCCAAGGCCCTCGCTGGCCGAGACGATGAAGCCCTGGTTGGTGATGCTGTTTTGGGTCGACGAGGCGATCACGGTCTCGCCGCTGAAGCGCAGGGAGAAACCGGGCAGCACAACGAGATACTGGCGTGCCTTATCGAGCAGCACCTGCCCGAGTTCTTGCGTGTCAACAACCTTGCTTGTCACGGCGATCTCCTGAAACGATCGGCCGGGCGGCGCTACCATGCGGGTCTTGCGCCTTCAAGCCAAACGGTCCGGCCTGCCCGACGAGACCAGGGCGCGCCGAAGCCCGCCCGTGAAGGCCGCGGATGCGGCCGCCCGGCGGCTGAGGATCCGCAGGGCATTTTTCCTGCCGGCCAGGCGCGGAAAAGGCCCGCGGAGCCGACCCGTCCGGTGTTCTAAAACGGTCTCTCAAGGCCGCGCCTGCGCGTCCTCGCCATACAACCAGGCCAGCGCCTGCTGCCATTCGCCCTGCGTCTTGGCGCCCATGATCGCGTTGCGCAGCGCCGCATGCGTGCCGGCCGGGTGATAGACATGGTCGCCCACCGCCCGGGATTGCAGCGTGACGCGGGCGGTGCGCAGCAGCCGGCGCGACTGATAGGCCAGCAGCGCGCCCGGCAGGTCCGCCGGCGCGGCCGCCAGCGCCTGGCCCAGCGCCACCGCATCCTCCAGCGCCATGCAGGCGCCCTGCGCCAGATATTGCAGGGTCGGGTGCGCCGCATCGCCGAGCAGCGCCACGCGGTCCTCCACCCAGCCGCTCGCCGGGTCGCGGTCGCACAGCACCCAGAGCTTCCAGTCGCGGCCGTGGCGGATGATGGATTGCGCCATCGGATGCACATGGCCGAAGGCGGCCAGCACCTCCTCGGCGGGCACCGGCTTGCCGGCCACCGGCTCGGCCGCGTCATTATGCGCGGTCACCACCAGGTTGAAGGTCTTCCAGCCTTGCAGCGGGTAATGGACGATATGGCATTTCGGGCCGGCCCAGAGGGTAGCGGCGTTCCAGCGCAGCGCCTCGGGCATCGCCTCGGTCGGGATCACGCTGCGCCAGGTGGTGTGGCCCGAGACGCGCGGCCGCCCATCCCCCAGCATCTGCCGCCGCACCTTGGACCACAGCCCGTCGGCGCCGATCAGCGCGGCGCCCGCCACGCGCGTGCCATCCGCCAGAAGCGCCGTCACGCTGCCATCCGCCTGCGCATAGCCCACCACTTCGGCATCGGTGCGCAGCGTGATGGCGGGCAGCGCGCGGCAGGCGCGGGCCAGCAGCGCATGCAGATCGCCGCGATGCACCACCGCATAGGGGTTGCCGAAGCGCGCGCGGAAACCGGCACCGAGATCGATGTGGCAGATCTCGTCCGCCGAGAGCGCATCCATCAGCACCAGCCGGTCCACCTGGATCGCCATGGCGCGCGTCGCATCGCCCACGCCCAGCGCATCGAAGGCGCGAAACGCGTTGGGGCCGAGCTGGATGCCCGCGCCGACCTCGCCCAGCACCGGCGCCTTTTCCAGGACGATGACGGCAAGACCGGCGCGCGCCAGGGCCAGCGCCGCGGCCAGCCCGCCAATGCCGCCGCCGGCAACCAGCAGCGGCAGGCCCATCGGCGCCGCATCCCCGCCGCGCATGCGATCACCTCACATTCATGTGTCGTCAGGATCGCCCAAGGCCGGGCGCTGTCAATCACCGAAAGACGTGCAGGCCGAGGTTGACAGCCCCCGGGGGGACGCTGCCATCCTGCCTTCATCGCAAGGTTGCGGTGCCGCGCATGGCGCCGTTGGGGAGGACATGAACATGCAACGTCGCCAGCTTTTTGCGCTGGGGGCCGGCGCCGCCGTGCTCGCGGCACCCGGTATCCTCCGCGCCCAGACCCGCGGCCCGGTGGTCGGCGTCTCCTGGTCGAACTTCCAGGAAGAACGCTGGAAGACCGATGAGGCCGCGATCCAGGCGGCGATCCGCGCCGCCGGCGGCACCTATCTCTCGGCGGATGCGCAATCCTCGCCCGCCAAGCAGCTGACCGACATCGAAAGCCTGATGACGCGCGGCGCCAAGGCGCTGATCGTGCTGGCGCAGGATGCGCAGGCCGTGCGGCCGGGCGTCGAGCGTGCGATCAACGAAGGCGTGGCCGTGGTGGGCTATGACCGCCTGATCGAGAACCCGGGCGCCTTCTACCTGACCTTCGACAATGTCGAAGTGGGCCGCATGATGGCGCGCGCCGTGCTGGCGGCGAAGCCCGAGGGCAATTACGTCTTCATCAAGGGCAGCGGCGCCGACCCCAACGCCAACTTCCTGTTCCAGGGCAGCATGGAGATCCTGCGGCCGCACATCGATGCCGGCCGCATCCGCAATGTGGGCGAGGCCTTCACCGATGGCTGGCTGCCCGCCAATGCGCAGCGCAACATGGAGCAGTTCCTGACGCGCAACAATAACCGCGTGGATGCGGTGATCGCCGCCAATGACGGCACGGCGGGCGGCGCCATCGCCGCCCTCGCGGCGCAGGGCATGGCGGGCAGCGTGCCGGTCTCCGGCCAGGATGCGGACCGCGCGGCGCTGAACCGCGTGGCGATGGGCACCCAGACCGTGACGATCTGGAAGGATGCGCGCGAACTCGGCCGCAACGCCGCCGAGATCGCGATCCGCCTGGCCGGCGGCGCGCGCCTGGCCGATGTGCCGGACAGCCAGAGCTGGTCGCAGGCGGCGGGTCGCCCGACGATGCGCTCGCGCTTCCTGGCGCCGGTGCCGATCACCCGCGCCAACCTGGCCACCGTGATCGATGCCGGCTGGGCGCCGCGCGGCGCGGTGTGCCAGGGCGTTCCGGCCGGCCGCGCGCCGGCCTGCGGATGAGCTTGACGACCAAAGGCGCGGCTTCGGGAAAGGCGGGCGCGGCCTCGGCCGCGCCGGTTTCGTTCAGCGCGCTCGAACTCGACCCGCGCATGCTCGGCATGCTGGGCGCGCTGGCGGTGATCTGGGTGGGCTTCGACCTGTTGTCGGGCGGCGCCTTCCTGACGCCGCGCAATTTGTGGAACCTGTCCGTGCAGACGGCCTCCATCGCGGTGATGGCCTGCGGCATGGTGCTGGTGATCGTGACGCGCAACATCGACCTGTCGGTCGGCGCGATCCTGGGCGTGACCGGCATGCTGATCGGCGTGCTGCAGGCGCGGCTGCTGCCGGAACTGATCGGCCTGGAACATCCGGCCACCTGGCTGATCGCGGTGTTGGCGGCCATTGTCATTGGCGGCGCGATCGGCCTGTTCCAGGGCGCGCTGGTGGCCTATCTGGCCATTCCTTCCTTCATCGTCACGCTCGGCGGGCTGCTGATCTGGCGTGGCGCCGCCTGGTGGGTGACGCAGGGCCAGACCGTGGCGCCGATGGATGGGCGCTTCCGCCCGCTCGGCGGCGGGATCGAGGGCGCGATCGGCGCCAGCGCCTCCTGGGTGGTCGGGCTGCTGGCGGTGGCCGCGATTCTCGCGGGGCTGGTGCTGACGCGGCTGCGTCGCCAGCGCTTCGGGTTCCATGTGCGCCCGCTCTGGGCCGAGATCGTGATCGGCGGGCTGGCCTGCGGCGCGGTGATCGGCGCGGTGTGGGTGGCGAACGCCTATCCGCTGCCGCTGGGTGTCGCGCGCCGCATGGCGGAAGCGGCGGGCATTCCCTGGCCGGCGGGCGGGCTGTTCATCCCCCATGGTCTCGCGGTGCCGGTGCTGATGGCGATCGCGGTGGGCATCGCCATCACCGTGCTGGCCACGCGCACGCGCTTTGGCCGCTATGTCTTCGCGATCGGCGGCAATCCGGAAGCGGCGGAGCTTTCGGGCGTGAATACGCGCCGCACGCTGATGCTGGTCTTCGGCCTGATGGGGGTGCTGTGCGGCATCGCCGCCTGCATCTCCACCGCGCGGCTGAACGCCGCCACCAATGCGGCCGGATCCCTGGACGAGCTTTATGTGATCGCCGCCGCAGTGATCGGCGGCACCTCGCTGGCGGGCGGCGCGGGCACCATCGCGGGCGCCATGCTGGGCGCGCTGGTCATGCAGTCGCTGCAATCGGGCATGGTGCTGCTGGGCGTGGATGCGCCCTTGCAGAACATCGTGGTCGGCCTGGTGCTGGTGACCGCCGTCTGGGTGGACACGGTGTATCGGAGACGCATCAAGTGACCGCGAAGCTGGTGGAGATGCGCGGCATCTCGATCGCCTTCGGCGGCATCAAGGCGGTGGATGGCGCCAGCCTCGACCTGCATGCCGGGGAGGTCGTGGCCGTGCTCGGCCATAATGGCGCGGGCAAGTCGACGCTGATCAAGATCCTGTCGGGCGCCTATCGCGCGGATGCCGGCGAGATCTTCGTGCGCGGCGAAAAGGCCAGCATCGACACCCCGCGCGACGCCAAGGCCTATGGCATCGAGACCATCTACCAGACGCTGGCGCTGGCCGACAATGTCGATGCGGCGGCCAACATCTTCCTGGGGCGCGAGCTGGTGACCCGCTGGGGCATGCTGGACGATGTGGCCATGGAAGCCGCGGCGCGCGGCGTGATGGGCCGGCTCAACCCGCATTTCCGGCGCTTCAAGGAACCGGTGCGGGCGCTGTCGGGCGGGCAGCGCCAATCGGTGGCGATCGCCCGCGCCATCCATTTCGACGCCAAGATCCTGATCATGGATGAACCCACCGCAGCCCTCGGCCCGGCCGAGACGAAGCAGGTGGGCGACCTGGTGAAGCAGCTGAAGACGCAGGGCATCGGCATCTTCCTGATCAGCCACGACATCCATGACGTGTTCGACCTGGCCGACCGGATCACGGTCATGAAGAATGGCCGCGTGGTCGGCACGGCGCGGGTGCAGGACATCACGAAGGATGAGGCGCTGGGCATGATCATCCTGGGCAAGTGCCCGCCGGGCGCGGTCCCGGGCCCGGGGGCGACGGCGGAGTAGCACGCTGCTACCCCGGGCCATGGCCCGAATCGCCCCCACGCCGCCCGCGCGGCGCAGCCCCTGGCGCTGGCTGCGCTGGCTGGTGGTGGCCGGCGTCTGGGGTGGTCTGGCTGCTTGCGCGGGCCTGCTCGCGCTGATCTGGGACCTGCCGCGCGCCGACCTGGCGCTGTCCGTCACGCGGCGCCCGGGCGTGACGCTGGAAGCCGCCAATGGCCAGGTGATCGCCACCGCCGGCGACGTGCATGGCGACATCGTCCGGCTGGCGGCGCTGCCCGCGCACCTGCCGGCCGCGCTGCTGGCGATCGAGGATCGGCGCTTCTTCGACCATCCGGGCATCGACATCATCGGCATCGCCCGCGCCGCCATCGCCAATTGGCGGGCCGGGCGGGTGGTGCAGGGCGGCTCCACCCTGACGCAGCAGCTGGCCAAGAACCTGTTCCTGACGCCCGAGCGCAACCTGCGCCGCAAGGCGCAGGAGGTGGTGATGGCGCTGTGGCTGGAACGCCGCTTCACCAAGAACGAACTGCTGGAGATCTACCTGAACCGCGTCTATCTCGGCGGCGGCGCCTATGGGGTGGATGCGGCGGCGCGGCTGTTCTTCGGCATCCCCGCCACGCGGCTCGATCTGTGGCAGTCCGCGATGCTGGCGGGGCTGCCCAAGGCGCCGTCCCGGCTCAATCCCCGCGCCGCGCCCGAGGCCGCCAGTGCCCGCGCGGCCGAGGTGCTGGGCGCCATGGCCGAGACCGGCGCCATCACCCGCGCCGCCGCCGCCGCAGCCACCGAGGCCATCCGCCCGCCGCCCCGACCCTCCCGCGATGCCGGCTGGTTCGCCGATTGGGCGCAGGAAGCGGTGGCGGCGCGCTTCCCGGGCAATGCCGACCTCGTGCTGCGCACCACGCTGGATCTGCGCCTGCAAGCGGTGGTGGAGGAACGGCTGGAGGCGCTGCTGGCCGGCCCCGGTGCGCGGGCGCGCGTCGGCCAGGGCGCGGTCGTGGTGCTGCGCGCCGATACGGGCGCCGTGCTGGCCATGGCCGGCGGGCGCGATTACCGCGCGAGCCCCTTCAACCGCGCCACGCAGGCGCGGCGCCAACCCGGCTCGGTGCTCAAGCCCTTCATGTTCGCCGGGGCGCTGGAACGCGGCGCGTCGGGGCCGGTGGCGGATGGGCCGATCACGCTGGGTGGCTGGTCGCCCGGCAATGGCGGCTGGCGGACGCAAGGCGAGATCAGCCTGGAGGAAGCGCTGGCGCATTCCGTCAACACCGCCGCGGTGCGCGTGCTGGCGCGGACCGGCGGCGCGCGGGAGGTGGCGGCGCTGGCCGGCCGCTTCGGGCTGGACGGGCCCTTCCCCAACGATGCCACGGTGGCGCTGGGCACCGGTGAGGTCACGCTGCTGGACCTGGTCGCCGGCTATGCCGCCTTCGCCCATGGCGGGCTGCGGCCGGAACCCCGCGCGCTGGCCAGCGCACGCGCCAATGGCCAGGCGGTGGCGCTGCCCGCGCCGGTGCTGACGCGCGCCACCTCGCCCGAGGTGGCGGCCGCGATCCGCACCATGCTGGAGGCGGTGGTGGCGCGCGGCACCGGTCGCGCCGCGCAACCGCCGGCCGGCGCGCCCGTTGCCGGCAAGACGGGCACCACCCAGGATTTCCGCGATGCCTGGTTCGTCGGAATCCTGGGGCGCCACGTGATCGGGGTGTGGCTTGGCAATGATGATGGCAGCCCGATGGAGGGTGTGCGCGGGGGCACACTGCCTGCACGGCTTTTCCGCGATATTGCGGGGGCCTTGAGGGAATGATGATGGACGATCCGCAACAGGCCCGGCTGCGCGCGCTGCGCCATGCGGCACCGGCCGCGCAGCATGCGGCGAACAATGCGCTGATGGTGGTGGGTGCCAACCTCGATTTGCTGGCGCGTGGCGGGGAAGCGGCGGCGCGCCAGGCGGGCCGGGCCCGCAGCGCGGTCGATGGGCTGGAAGCCTTGTTGCGCGCCTTCCTCGGGCTGATGCGCGCCAATGACGGCACGCTGGAGACGCTCTCGCCCGCACCCACCATCGACGCGATGCGGCCGCTGCTGGCGGCGGTGCTGGGCAGCCGCACGCCGCTGATCGTGGAGGGCGCCGCACCGCCCCTGCCGCATGATCGCGCGCGGGTGCAGGCCGCCCTGCTGGATTTGGCGCTGGCCGTGGCCGGCCAGGGGGCGCCCGGCGATCCGCTGCGGCTGACCCTGGGCGCGGAGGGCATCCACGCCACGCCGCCCGCCGGCACGCGGCCGGCCGGCCTGATTCCTATGCGGTGATCGGGTCGATCGGGCTGGGCGGCGTGCCCGCCGCCTCGATCACGGCGCCGGCGTCCAGCAGCAGATCCTCGCGGTAGCGGCCGGCGAGAAGCTGCACGCCGACCGGCACGCGCCCGACCATGCCGGTGCTGACGGTCAGGCCCGGCAGGCCCATCAGCGGCAGCCCGACCTGCGTGAGCTGCGCGTCCATGATGGCGCGGAAGCGCGCGGGACTGGTCACGTCATCCTGGTCCGGGAAGGGCAGCTCGCCGGAGACCGGGGTGATGGCCACCGGGTAGCGTTCGAAGAAGGTCTGCCATTGCCGCGCGAAGGCGTTGCGCCGCTGCAACCCATCCAGAAAGGCGTTGAGGTCGGGCATGGGGCACATCGCCTCCATCTGCCCGAAGATGAACAGCGCGTCCGCATCGCCTTCCTCGTGCAGGGCGGCGTTCAGGCCGCGCCGGCTTTCCGCCAACCACAGCATGGCCTGCAGCGCGGCGGGCTCGCGCAGCGGCGGGCAATCGGTGGTGACGATGGTCCAGCCGGCCGCCTGCAGGCGCTGCGCGGCATCCTGCAGCGCCGCCGTGACCTCGGGCTGCACCTTCATGCCCTCGGGTGCCAGGCAGAGCGCGGCGCGCTTGGGGGCCGGCGGGCCCTGCAGGGGCGCATCCACCCACCAGGGGTCGCGCATGTCACGCGCCGCCATGGCGCGGAAGGCCAGCGCGACGTCGGCGATGGTCCGCGCGATGGGCCCGCTGACGGCCATGAGCTGCCCGCCGATATGGCGCTCGGCCGAGGAGGGGTTCCAGGCCGGAATGCGCCCGAGCGTCGGCCGCAGCCCATGCACGCCGCAGGCATAGGCCGGGTAGCGGATGGAGCCGCCGATATCCGAACCATGGCCGATGGCGCCGATCCCCGCCGCCACCGAAGCCGCCGCCCCGCCCGAACTGCCGCCCGGCGTAATCCCGGGGTCGCGCGGGTTGCGCGTGTGGCCATGCAGCCCGTTGCGGGTGAACCAGCGCAGGCTGAAGGCCGGCGTGTTGGTGCGGCCCAGCAGCAGCGCGCCGGCGCGGCGCAGATTGGCCACCACGGGGTTGTCCTCGGTCGCGATCAGGTCGCGTTGCAGCTTGAGGCCGTTGGTGGTGGCGAAACCCACCTGGTCCACATTGACCTTGATGGTCACCGGCACGCCGGCCATCGGGCCCGGATCCTCGCCGCGCGCCATCGCCGCATCCAGCGCCGCCGCATCGGCCAGCACCTGATCGGGCCGATGGTCCACCACGGCGTTGATGGCGGGGTTCGCGGCATCGAGGCGCGCCAGCGCATCGCGCGCCACCTCGGTGGCGCTGACCTGGCGGGCGCGGACCTGGGCGGCGATCTCGGTGGCGGGCAGGCGCCAAAGCTCGGTCACAGGTCAATCCTTTCCGAAAACGGGCGGGCGTTTCTCGAAGAAGGCGGCGCGGCCTTCCGCATGGTCGGCGCTGAGGAAGCACATGGTCTGCCAGTCCCGCTCGCGTTCCAGCGCGGCATCCAGCCCCTCGGCCAGCATGCGCTTGGTCAGCGCCACGGACAGCGGCGCCGAGGCGGCGAGATTGGTGGCGAGGCGCGTCGCCTCGGCCAGTGCCGCGCCCTGCGGAACCAGCCGGTCCACGAGGCCGATGGCGGCGGCGGCCTCGGCTTCCAGCTGCTCATGATGGAGAAAAATCTGGCGGGCACGGGCCGGCCCCACCCGGGCGGGCAGGGTGAAGGGCAGGCCGAGATCCGGCACCAGCCCGACCTTCCCGAAACCCGCCCCGAAGCGGGCGCCCTGGCCGGCCACGATCGTATCGGCGGCGCAGGCCAGCGACAGGCCGGCGCCGACGCACCAACCCTCCACCGCCGCCACCACCGGCAGCCGCCCGCCCACCATCAGCCGGACCACGCGATGAAAGCGCCGCATCCTCTCGCGCCCATCCGCCGCCGTGCGCACATCCATGCCCGACAGGTCGCCGCCCGAGCAGAAATTGCCACCCGCGCCGGTCAGCACGATGGCGCGCACGCTGGAATCGGCCTCGGCCGCTTCCAGCTGCGTGAACAGCCCATCGCGCAGCGGCTGGGCCAGGGCGTTGCGACGCGTCGGGTGGTCCAGCGTCAGGGTCAGGACCGCGCCATCGCGGGTGGCGTGCAGGCGCGGCTCGCTCATTGGTGCAACTCCGCGCCGGTGGCGGCCTGGACATCGGCCGCGGTGAGGCCGGGGGCGGCTTCCACCAGCCGGAAGCCCGCGCCCGGGACGCGGTCGATCACCGCCATGTTGGTGTAGATGCGCGTCACCACGCCCATCGCCGTCAGCGGATAGGAACAGGCGGGCACCAGCTTCGGCCGCCCATCCTTGGTGGTGTGCTCCATCACCACCCAGAGATGTTTCGCCCCCGCCGCCAGATCCATGGCGCCACCGACGGCCGGCGCCGTGTCATTCTCGCTGGTGGCCCAATTGGCGATGTCGCCATTCTCCGCCACCTCGAAGGCGCCGAGCACGGCGAGATCCAGATGCCCGCCGCGGATCATCGCGAAGCTGTCGGCATGGTGGAAGAAGCTGCCACCCTTGCGCAGCGTGACGGGCTGCTTGCCGGCATTGATCAGCCAGGGGTTCACCGCATCCGGCGCCGGCGCGGGGCCAAGGCCCAGAATGCCATTCTCGCTGTGCAGCACCACTTCGCGCGCGGCCGGCACATGGTCGGCGATCAGCGTCGGGATGCCGATGCCGAGATTGACGAACCAGCCTTCGGGGATGTCGGCGGCGACGCGCGCGGCCATCTGGTTGCGGTTCCACATGCCGGGGCTCCTGTCAGGCTTCGTCGCGCGGGAATTCGACGATGCGGTCGACGAAGATCCCGGGCGTGTGGACATTCTCGGGCGGGATGTCGCCCAGCGGCACCACGCGATGCACCTGCGCGATGGTCAGCCGGGCGGCCATGGCCATGACCGGGTTGAAATTCCGCCCGCTTTCCCGATAGGTCAGGTTGCCCCAGCGGTCGCCGTGCCAGCCCTCGATCAGCGCGACATCGCCGTGCAGGGCGGTTTCCAGAATGTGCGGGCGGCCATCGAAGACGCGCAACTCCTTGCCGGCGGCGAGCCTGGTGCCGGCGGCGGTCGGCGTGAAGAAGGCGGGGATGCCGGCGCCGGCGGCGCGCATCCGCTCGGCCAGCGTGCCCTGCGGCACGATCTCCAGCTCGATCTTGCCGGCGCGGTAAAGCTCCTCGAACACGGTGCTGCCGGCGCTGCGCGGGAAGGAGCAGATGATCTTGCGCACCCGCCCCGCCGCCATGAGCTTCGCCAGCCCCACCAGCCCGGCGCCGGCATTGTTGGCCACCACCGTCAGGTCGCGCGCGCCCTGCTCGATCAGCCCTTCCACCAGCGGGTCGGGCTGACCCACCGCGCCGAAGCCGCCGACCAGGACGGTCGCGCCATCCTTGATCCCCGCCAGCGATGCGGCGAGGGAGGCCACGATCTTGTCGGTGGGCCGGGGCGCAAAGGACAAGGCGGACGCTCCTGGACGGTTTTTTCAGTGCAAATCATCGCCCGTCCGGGCGCGCCGTGCAATGCGGGCGCTCAGTAGCTTTCCGGCACGTAGAGCTCCGGCGGCAGGGTGCGGCGCTCATAATCCGGGTTGAAGACGCGGTCGGGCAGGATGATCGGCTCGGCCGGGATTTCCTCATAGGGCAGCAGCGAGAGCAGATGCGCGATGCAGTTCAGCCGCGCCCGCTTCTTGTCATTGCCTTCCACGATGTGCCAGGGCGCTTCGGGGATGTTCGTGCGTTCGAACATCTCCTCCTTCGCCTTGGTGTATTGTTCCCAGCGGACGCGCGACTGCAGGTCCATGGGCGAGAGCTTCCACTGCTTGATCGGGTCATGGATGCGCATCAGGAAGCGCAGCTGCTGTTCCTGGTCGGTGATGGAGAACCAGTATTTCACCACCAGGATGCCGCTGCGGACCAGCATCCGCTCGAATTCCGGCACGTCGTGGAAGAACTGCTCCACCTGGTCGGGGTTGGCGAAGCCCATCACCCGTTCCACGCCGGCGCGATTGTACCAGCTGCGGTCGAACAGCACGATTTCGCCACCCGCCGGCAGATGCGGCACGTAGCGCTGGAAGTACCATTGCGTCTTTTCGCGGTCCGACGGGGCGGGCAGCGCTACCACGCGGCAGGTGCGCGGGTTCACCCGCTGGGTGATGCGCTTGATCACGCCACCCTTGCCGGCGCTGTCGCGCCCCTCGAACAGCACCACGACCTTGCGCTTGTGATGCTCCACCCAGTCCTGCAGCTTCACCAATTCGCTTTGCAGGCGCAGCAAATCGCGGAAATACAGGGCGCGGTCGATCGAGCTTTTCGTGTGGGATGCCAGCAACGCACGCAGCTCGGGCGGGATGCGGCTGTCATCCACCGCCTGCTCCAGCTCCTCATCATGGTCGTCTTCCATCTCGACATCGAGCCAGGGGCGGGCAGCGGCTTCCTGCGCGGGGTCGGTGCTCATGATCTCTCTCGCGGTTCGGGGTGTGGGCGCAGCACAGCGGACTGCGGCCGGGCGATCCGCGCAACCGCATCAGGGCAGCGTGATGCAAGCTTCATGGGCTTGTCATGCGGCCGGCCGTGCCGTCGGCCAGCCTTGCCTTCCCCACCTGTCGCCCCGCGCCTAAATGCTGCTGCGCAGAGGAGATCGCCGCATGAGCTTCCGCCTGGTGCAGATCAGCGACACCCATTTGTCCCCGCGCCACGGGTGCTTCCAGGACAATTTCGATACCTTGCTCGGTTGGCTCGCCGCCGATCCGCCGGATCTGATCGTGGTCACCGGCGACCTGTCGCTGGACGGCGCCGACAGCGCCGAGGATCTGGCGCATGCGCGGGCGCAGCTGGGCCGGCTGCCGGCGCGCTGCCTGATGCTGCCGGGCAACCATGATGTGGGCGATTACGCGGCGCTGGGCGGCAGGCAGAAAGTGGATGAGGTGCGGCTGGCGCGCTGGACCAGGGAGCTGGGTCCCGACCGCTTCGTCGAGGATGTGCCCGGCTGGCGGTTGATCGGCCTGAACAGCCAGATCCTCGGCAGCGGCCTGCCCGCGGAAGCGGCGCAGTGGGCCGCGCTGGAATCCGCGCTGGCCGGGGCGGCGGGCCGGCAGGTCGGGCTGTTCCTGCACAAGCCGCTCTGCCAGCAATCCCTGGCCGACACGGCCGTGACCTACTGGCCCGTGCTGCAGCCGGCGCGCGATCGGCTGGCGGGGCTGCTGCGGGCCGTGCAGCTTGGCTTCGTTGCCTCGGGCCATATCCACCAATGGCGCGACCATGCGGGGGATGGCATCCGCCAGGTCTGGGCGCCGGCCGTGTCCTTCGTGGTGGGTGGCGCCGCGCAGGCGGCGATCGGCAACAAGCTGGTCGGCATCGTCGAGTGGCGGTTGCACGAGGATGGCGCCTTCAGCGCCGATCTGCGCGCGCTGCCCGGGCTGCTGCTGCACGACATCGTGGCGATGCCGCAGCTGTATGGGCAGATCTGAAGCCACCACCGCAGGCGACAAGCTGAGCCCGGCGCGCGCGGCAACTTGACAAGCGCGGCCCTGTTCGCGGATCACGGCAGGGGAAGACACCGCGGCGCGGAACCCCGCCGGGCATGAGGGAACGAAACCATGAAGTGGCCGGCCTTTGGCTATGCAAAGGCGTCGTCGCTGGCCGATCTCTGGCGTCTCCAGGCCGAGCATGGCGCCGATGCGCGCATCCTGGCCGGGGGCCAAACCTTGCTGGCCACCCTGGCCTTCCGGCTTTCGGACCCGAAGCTTCTCATCGACATCACCCGCATCGCGGCGCTGCGCGGCATCACCCTGGCGGACGGCGTGCTGCGCCTCGGCGCGCTGACGCGCCATGCCGACCTGGCCCGCGACCCGCAGGTCGCACGCCATGCGCCGCTGCTGGCCGAGGCGGCGCCGCTGATCGCGCACCCCGCCATCCGCAACCGCGGCACCATCGGCGGCAGCCTGGCCTATGCCGACCCGGCGGCCGAGCTGCCGGCCTGCATCCTGGCGCTCGACGCCACGCTGATCCTGGCATCGCCGGCCGGCGAGCGGCGCGTCGCGGCGCGGGACTTCTTCACCGGCCTGTTCGAGACCGCGCTTCGGCCCGATGAAATCATCCTGGCCATCGAGGTGCCGGTTGCCACGGACGCCACGCGCAGCGCCATCGTGGAAGTCGCGCGGCGGTCGGGCGACTATGCCATGGCCGGCCTTGCCGCCTGCCTGCGGCTTGCCGGCGATGGTCGCGTGGAGACAGCGCGGCTGGTCTATTTCGGGGTCGGTCCCGGGCCGGTGCCGGCGCCCCGCGCCGCCGCCGCGCTGGAAGGGCGCGCGCCGGATGCCGCCACCATCGCGGCGGCGGCGGCGGCCCTGGCGCAGGATCTCGACCCGCCGGCGGATCTGCACGGGTCCCCCGCGATGAAGCTGCACCTGGCGCGCGTGCTGACCCGCCGCGCGCTGACCCGCCTCGCCACCCCCACGGAGATCGCCGCATGATGCGGATCACGCTGATGGTGAATGGCGAGCCTGTGACCCGCAGCGTGGAACCGCGCCGCCACCTGATCGATTTCCTCCGCCTCGACCTCGGCCTCACCGGGTCGCATGCGGGCTGCGAGCATGGTGTGTGCGGCGCCTGCACGGTGCGCGTCGATGGCGAGATCGTGCGCGGCTGCCTGGTGCTGGCCGCCAGCCTGGACGGCGCCGCGGTGACCACCATCGAGGGCCTGACCGACACCGGCGAGGGCGCGGCCCTGCAAGCCGCCTTCATCGCCCGCAACGCGGCGCAATGCGGCTTCTGCACGCCGGGCATGCTGATGGCGGCCGCCGACATCGTGCAGCATCACCCGACCGCGACCCGCGCCGAGATCCGCGAACATCTCTCGGGCAATTACTGCCGCTGCACCGGCTATCAGGCGATCGTCGATGCCGTCGAAAGCGTGCTGGAGGCCGCCCGATGAACGAGATCACGCCAGCCGCCATCGGCCTGTCGCGCGAGGATCTGCCGAATTCCTATATCGGCCGCAGCGTGCCGCGGCCGAACCTGCCGAAGCTGGTGCAAGGCCGCGCCACCTACACGGACGATGTGGTGCTGCCGCGCATGGTGCATGCGGCCTTCCTGCGCAGCCCGCACGCGCATGCGCGGATCCTGGCCATCCACACCGACGCCGCGCGCGCCGTGCCCGGCGTGGCGCGGGTGTTCACCGGCGCCGATCTTGCGGCCGTGTGCGATCCCTGGGTGGCGACGCTCGACCATCTGAAGGGCATGAAGTCGGCGCCGCAATATCCCCTCCCGCTCGCCCGCGCCACCTGGCAGGGCGAGCCGGTGGTGGCGGTGCTGGCCGACAGCCGCGCGGCGGCCGAGGATGGCGTGGCGGCGCTGCTGGTGGAGTGGGATCCGCTGCCGGCGCAGCTCGACATGGAAACCGCGCTCGATGCCGGCGCGGTGGTGATCCATCCCGAACTTGGCGACAATCTGGTCTTTGCCCGCACCGCCGAGAAGGGTGACGTGGCAGCCGCCCTGGCCAGCGCCCACAAGGTGGTGGAAGCCAATTTCGTCACCGGCCGGCACACCGGCGTCACGCTGGAGGCGCGCAGCATCCTGGCGGATTTCAACCGCGCCGACGGCACGCTGACGGTCTACCATTCGACGCAGGCGCCGCACATGATGCAGGGCGTCTTCGCCAAGCAGCTGCGCCTGCCGGAATCGCAGGTGCGCGTCATCTGCAAGGATGTCGGCGGCAGCTTCGGCATCAAGGTGCATGTTTACCCGGACGAGGTGGCGGTGGCCGCCATGGCGACGATCCTCGGCCGACCGGTGAAGTTCGTGGCCGACCGGTTCGAGAGCTTCGTCTCCGACATCCATGCGCGCGACCATCGCATCGCGGCGCGCATCGGCGTGGATGCGGATGGCAGGATCCTGGCCTTCGACATTGATGACCGCACCGGCATCGGCCCCTATTCGGTCTATCCGCGCACCAGCGCCATCGAGGGCAACCAGGTGGTGAACCTCTGCGGCGGCCCCTACGACTTCGCGCATTACCGCTGCACCACCCGCGTGGTGGCGCAGAACAAGACGCCCACCTGCCAGTATCGCGCCGTCGGCCACCCGATCGCCACCACGGTCACCGAGGGTCTGGTCGATCTGGCAGCCGAGGCGCTGGGGATTGACCCGATCGAGATGCGCCGGCGCAACCTGATCCGCGACGATGCCTACCCCACCACCTCACCGGCCGGCATGCGGTTCGAGGGGCTGTCGCACCACGCCGCGCTCGACAAGCTGCTGGCGATGGTGCCGGTGGATGCGATCCGCGCCGACCAGGCGGAAAGCCGCGCGAAGGGCGTGTATCGCGGGCTTGGCTTCGCCAGCTTCATCGAGCTGACCAACCCCTCGCCCTTCATGTACGGCATCGGTGGCGCCCGCATCTCGGCGCAGGATGGCGCGACGGTGCGGATGGACCCGGACGGGTCGGTGGTGGTGCTGTCCGGCGTGACCGAACAGGGGCAGGGCACCGAGGGCATCCTGAGGCAGATCGTGGCGCATGGCGTGGGTGTCGCGCTGGAACGGGTGCGCGTGATCACCGGCGATACCCAGACCACGCCCTATGGCGGCGGCACCTGGGCCTGCCGGGGCGCGGGCATCGGTGGCGAGGCGGCGCTGCAATCCGCCATCGCACTCAAGCAGCAGATTTTGCTTGTCGCCGGCGCCATGCTCCAGGCCGCACCCGAGAGCCTGGACATCGTGATGGGCGAGGTGGTGGACCGCGCCAGCGGCCGCGCGCGGATGGCTCTCAGCGAACTTGGCCGGATCGTCTATTTCCGCGGCGACACGCTGCCCCGCGACCTGCCGCGCGAACTGGTGCAGACGCGCCACTTCATCACCAAGGAATACCCCTTCGCCTTCACCAACGGCATCCAGGCATCCTGGGTGGAGGTGGATGTGGAGACCGGGATGGTGAAGCTGCTGGAACATTGGTGCGTGGAGGATTGCGGCCGCGTGATCAACCCGATGCTGGTGGACGAACAGATCCGCGGCGGCATCGTGCAGGGGCTGGGCGGCGCGCTCTATGAGCATTGCGCCTATGACGATCAGGGCAACCTGCTGACCACCACCATGGCCGACTATCTGGTGCCCATGTCGGCCGAGATGCCCGACATGCATGTGGGCCATGTCGAGACGCCGACGCGCGAGAGCCTGCTGGGCGCCAAGGGCGCCGGCGAGGCCGGCACGGCGGGCGCGCCGGCGGCGCTGATGAACGCCATCAATGACGCGCTGCGCCCGCTTGGCGCCCGCGTAACGGAACAGCCCTTTACGCCCGCGCGCATCCTGCGTGCGCTGGGCGCCGTTTAACCAAGCAGGGAGGAGACGATCCCATGACCATCCATCGCCGCGGCCTGCTGGCCGGCACCGCAACCCTCGCCGGGGGGCTGCCGCTGTTCTCGATCGAGAGCCGCGCGCAGACCGCACTGACCGTCACCATCGCCTCCAGCCACCCGGTCGCCAACTACTGGGTGAGCAACATGAAGAACGTGTTCCAGCCGGAGGTGGAAAAGCACCTGCGCGACAATGGCAACACCCACCGCATCAACTGGCGCGAAGCCTATGGCGGCACGCTCTATCGCTTCCAGGACACGATGGAGGCGGTGCGCGACAATATCACCGACATCGGCTATGTCGGCACGCTGTGGGAAGGCAGCACCATGCCGCTGCAGAACGTCACCTACTTCACGCCCTTCTCCACCGGCGACCATGGCGTGGTGGCCCGCGCCTTCGAACAGATGAACGAGACGGTGCCGGCGATCCGGCAGAACTGGTCGGGCCTGAACATGGTGCCGCTCAGCTCCTTCATCACGGACACCTACCATATCTGGTCGAACTTCCCGATCCGCTCGCTGGATGATCTGCGCAACCGCAAGCTGGCCGCACCGGGCACCAGCGCCAATTGGCTGCAAGGCACCGGCGCCACGCCGGTCGATGGCGCGCTGACCACCTACTACACCGACATCCAGACCGGCGTGATCGAGGGCGCGCTTTCCTTCTACGTGGGCATCCTGCCGACCCGCGTGCATGAGGTGGCGCGCTACATCACCGAGGTCGATCTGGGCGCCATGTATGTGGGCGGCATCGCCGCCAACCGCCAGCGGATGGAACGCTGGCCGGCGCCGGTGCGCGCCGCGCTGGTGGCCGCCGGCAAGATCTCGACCGAGCGTCACATCGAGGATGTGGCCGGTCGCATCGCCGGTGCCAAGCAGGCGATGGCCGCGGGTGGCGCCATCATCTCGGTCCTGCCCGCCGCCGAGCGCGCGCGCTGGATCGCCGGCCTGCCCAACCTGGCGCAGACCTGGGCCGGCACCTCGGGCGCGGCTTCGCGCGACGTGCTGACCGCCTATTTCGCCGCGATCCGCGCCGCCGGCCAGACGCCCGGCCGCAACTGGGACCGCGAACTGACGGCCTGAACCAGACAGCGCGGGGGCGCCGCCATGGCGGATGATATCGACATGGCGGCGCTGGAGGCCGGCCCGGCGCAACCGACCGGGCCGGTGCGGCTGCTGCTGGACGGGCTGGCGGCGATCGGCACCATCTGGACCTTCGGCCTGATGTGCCTGATCTGCGCCGACGTGGTTGGCCGCTCCTTCCTCAACGCGCCGATCACCGGCGTGGCGGAGATCGCCGCCCATTCGGTGGTCGCCATCGTGTTCCTGCAACTCGGCGCCACCGTGCACCATCGCCGCATGACGCGCGCCGACTTCCTGATCGACCGGCTGCACCGCGCCGCCCCGGCCCTCGCGCGGGGGGTGGAGCTGCTGTTCCTGCTGCTGGGCGCCGCGATCATGGGCTTCATCGCGCGCGCCGGCTGGGAGCCGATGTGGAACGCCATGGCGGCGCGGGAATTCTTCGGCGTGCAGGGCACCTTCACCGTCGCCACCTGGCCGTTCCGCGCGCTGATCGTGGCGGGCAGCGCGGCCGGCCTGCTCGGCTATCTCGCGCTCATCCTGGCCGAGCTGCGCCGCGGCACGAGGGGATCGGCCGATGGATGACGTCACGCTCGGCTTCGTCCTGATCGGCGCCATGGTGGGGCTGATCCTGTTCGGCCTGCCGATCGGCCTGTCCTTGATCTCGACGGCCGCGGTCGGCGTCTGGCTGATCCGCGACAATCCGGATCTCGCCTTCCGCTTCACCGCCATGGCCAGCTATTCCGGCATCCAGGATTATGTCTTCGCCACCATCCCACTGTTCGTGCTGATGGGGCTGCTGGTCAGCGTGTCCGACATCGGGCGCGACACATTCTCGGTGGCGCAGGCGCTGTTGCGGCGGGTGCGGGGCGGGCTTGGCATCGCGACCGTCGGGGCGAATGCGGTGTTCGCGGCCGTCACCGGCGTGTCCATCGCCTCGGCCGCCGTCTTCACCAAGGTGGCGGTGCCCGAGATGGTGCGCCATGGCTACACGATGCGCTTCGCGGCCGGCACGGTCGCCGGCTCCTCCATCCTCGGCATGCTGATCCCGCCCTCGCTGCTGATGATCGTCTATGGCGTGCTGGCCGAGGTTTCGATCGGCAAGATGTTCATCGCCGGCGTGATCCCGGGGATCATCATCGCGCTCGGCTTCGCCATCATGATCTGGGTGACGGCCACCTTCTTCCCCGACCGCATCATGGCGCGCGTCGCGCAGGCGGCGCCGAGCCAGCCCGCCATGCCCACCAGCGAATTGCTGCTCAAGTCGGTGCCGATCATGTCGCTGGTCGCGCTGATCCTGGGCGGGCTCTACACCGGCTTCTTCACGCCGACCGAGGCGGGCGCGGTGGGTGCCGCCGGCGCGCTGATCCTGGCGCTGCTGCGGCGCCGGCTGGACGGGCCAAAATTCTGGCGCGTGCTTCGCGAGACCGGGCTCGTCTCCGCCTCCATCCTGTTCCTGCTGATCGCCGCCGGTCTTTACTCACGCATGCTGGCCATGGCTGGCGTGCCGCAGGCGATCGGCGAGATGGTGGAGGCGCTCGGCCTCGGCCCCTACGGCTTCCTGCTGCTGTTCGTGGTGATCGTGCTGCTGATGGGGATGATCCTGGACAGCACCTCGATCCTGCTGATCATGGTGCCGATCGGCGCGCCGATCGCGGCCGCCATGGGCTTCGACCTGATCCAGTTCGGCATCATCACCGTGATCGCGGTCGAGATGGGGCTGCTGACGCCCCCCTTCGGCATCTCGGTCTTCACGGTGAAAGCCACGCTGAACGATCCGCGCGTGGGCATCGAGACCATCTTCGCCGGCGCCCTGCCCTATGTGGCGGTGATGGGCCTGGCGCTGCTGCTGGTGGCCCTGGTGCCCTTCCTGTCCACCGCCCTGGTGAGCTGAGCCATGCCCCGCCGCATCCTGGACCTGTCGGTGGCGCTGGAATCGGGCATTGCCTCCGACCCGCCCGGCCATACGCCCGAGATCACCTATATCGACCACCAGGCCAGCGCGGCGGACATGGCGGGCTTCTTCCCCGGCCTGAAGGTCACCGACCTGCCGGGGGGCGAGGGCTGGGCGATCGAGCGGCTGGCACTCACCACCCATACCGGCACGCATCTGGACGCGCCCTGGCATTTCCACTCGACCATGGATGGCGGCAAGCGGGCCTGGACCATCGACCAGGTGCCGCTGGAATGGTGTTTTGGGCGCGGCGTGAAGCTGGATTTCCGGCACCTGGCGGATGGGCATGTGGTGACGCCCGCCGAGATCGAGGCCGAGTTGGCGCGCGTGGGCGTGGTGCTCGCGCCCTACGATATTGTGCTGGTGAACACCGCCGCCGGCGCCCGCTATGGCCAGCCGGACTATCTGGCGCGCGGCTGCGGCATGGGGCGGGATGCCACGCTGTGGCTCACCGAACGCGGCGTGCGGGTGTGCGGCACCGATGCCTGGTCCTGGGACGCGCCCTTCCTGCACACGGCGCGACGCTACGCCGAGACCGGGGATGCGTCGCTGATCTGGGAAGGCCACCGGGCGGGCATGGTGCGCGCCTACTGCCATATCGAGAAACTGGCGAAGCTGGAGGCGCTGCCGCCGACCGGCTTCCAGGTCGCCTGCTTCCCCTTCAAGATAAAGGGCGCCTCCGCCGGCTTCACCCGGGCGGTGGCGATTTTCGAGGATTAGCGCAGGGCGTGCGGATGGGTTGCATCGGCCGCCCGCAGCGGCTATGCGGCCCCTCAGCGCTGCCGTAGCTCAGTGGTAGAGCACTCCCTTGGTAAGGGAGAGGTCGAGAGTTCAATCCTCTCTGGCAGCACCATCTTTTCAAGATGTTGGTCAGCGCGGGCGCCGCTTAGAGCCTGATCGCCGGCAAATGCGCGGCCAGGCACGCGTCCAGCCGCGCTTCCTCCGCCGCGGTCAGCGGGCGGAAGGGGGCGCGCGCCGTGCCGCAATCCACCCCCATGCGCTTGAGGATGGCCTTGGTGCCCGGGATCACGCCAACCTCGATCAGCGCGTCGATCACATGGTTGGCGCGGCGCTGCAAAGCCCGCGCGGCCTCCAGGTCGCCGGCCAGCATCGCATCGCGCATGGCCACGAACAGGTCGCCCATCACATTGTAGGTGGTGCCGATCGCGCCATCGGCCCCCATCGCCATCCCGCCCACGAACATCTCGTCAAAGCCGTTCCAGACCAGCGCCTGCGGGGCGGCCTGCTTCAGCCGCTCCAGCTGATAAAGGTTCTGGGAGGTATGCTTCACGCCCAGGATCCGCGGATGGTCGAGCAGCGCCAGCAGGTCGCTGGTGGAAAGCGGGCGGCTGCTCTTGGCGGGGAAATTGTAGATGATGAGCGGCAGCGGAACGGCGTCGGCCAGCGCGCGGTAATGCGCCATCACCTCCTCGCGCGAGAAATCATAATAGTAGGGGGCGATGGCCGAGATGGCGTCGTACCCGGCTTCCGCCGCCGCCTGCCCGAGCGCGATGGTCTCGGCGGTGGAGACCGCGCCGACATGCGCGATCAGGCCGCGCCGCCCGGCGACGGCGCGGGCGAATTCCCGCAGCACCAGGCGCCGCTCCTCGGCCGATTGCAGCGGCGCCTCGCCGGTCGTGCCGCCGACATAGAAGCCATGCACACCCTGCGCGATCTGCAATTCCGCCAGCGCACCCAGCGCTTCGACATTCACCGCGCCATCGGCGCGAAACGGCGTGATGAGCGCGGAGATCACCCCCTTCAGGGCTTCAAGCTTCTCGGCCGCCATGCGCGGGGCTCCTTCAAGGGGGTCACTTGCCGAGCACCAGGTGCGGCAGGAAGGTGGCCAGCGGCGGCCAGAGGGTGACCGCCACCAGCACGGCCAGCAAGGGCATCAGCCATGGCACGATGGCGCGCGACATCGCCGCGAAACTGATGCCGGCGATCCGCGATGTCACGAACAGCACCACGCCGACCGGGGGCGTGATGGTGCCGATCATCAGGTTCAGCACGAAGATCAGGCCGAAATGAAGGGGATCGATGCCGAACTGCGCGGCGGCGGGCGTCAGGATCGGAATGAGGATGAGCATCGCCGCCAGCGCTTCCATGAAGCAGCCGACGAACAGCAGCAGCAGATTGACGGCCAGCAGGAACAGCAGCGGGTTGCCCACCAGATCCACGATCATCGGCCCCATGATCTGCGGAATCCGCGAGATGGAGAGGCACCAGGCCAGCCCTGCCGCCGTCATCACCAGCGCCAGCACCACGCCCGTGGTGCCGACCGTCTGCACGATCAGCTCCGGCAGGTCGCGCAGCCGGAAGTCGCGATAGACGAACAGGCCGAGGATCAGCGCATAGACCGTCGCCACCCCCGCCGCCTCGGTCGGCGTGAAGAAGCCGCCGACCATGCCGCCGAACAGGATCACCGGCGTCATCAGCGCCCAATGCGCGCGGCGATAGGCGCGCCACACATCGCCGAAGCCGGGGAAGGGATGCCGCGGCATGCCGCGTCGGCGCGCCACTTCCGCCACCATCAGCATCAGCGCGCCGGCCATCAGCAGCCCCGGGATCACCCCGGCCAGGAACAGCCCGCCGATCGAGACATCGGCCGAGACCCCATAGATCACCATGGGCAGCGAGGGCGGGATGATCGGCCCGATGGTGGCCGACGCCGCGGTGATGGCCGCCGCCGTCTCGGCGTCATAGCCCTCATCCTTCATGGCCTTGATCTCGAGCGTGCCGACCCCGCCCGCATCCGCCACGGCCGAGCCCGACATGCCGGCGAAAATCACGCTGGCCAGGATGTTGGCGTGACACAGCCCGCCGCGCAGCCAGCCGACGCAGGTGGTCGCGAAGGCAAAGATCCGGTCGGTGATGCCGGCCGAATTCATGATGTTGCCCATCAGGATGAACAGCGGCGCGGCGAGCAGCGGGAAGGAATTGGCGGCCTGCGCCACCTTCTGCGGCACGATGCCCGGATTGATGCCGCCAAGCCCCACGAAGGCGAAGCAGGCCAGCCCGATCGAGACGAACAGCGGCACGCCCAGCAGCAGCGCCACCAGCCAGCCGCCGACGATCCAGCCCATCATCTCGGTCACAGGGGCCGCGTCTCCTCAGGGGCGGTCCATTGGCCGGTCAGCACCTGGCCGATCTCCACCAGCGCCTGCCCCGCCAGCAGCGCGGCCGCGAAGGGCACCGGCACATAGAGCAGCCCGGCCGGCAGGGGCAGGCTGATCCATTCCACATCCCAGTTCCGCTCGATCAGCGGCGTGCCGTAGGCAAGCAGGCCGAGCGCGAAGGCGATCACCGCCAGTTGGATGATCACCTCCGCCACCCGGCGCGCGGCACCGGGCAGGCGGTCGATGATCACGTTGATGCGGATATGCTCGCGCTTTCGCGCGCCGATCATCCAGCCCACGAAGCCGGTCCAGACCAGCAGATACTGCGCCGTCTCATCCGACCAGGTGACCGGCTGGTTGAGCTGGCGTGACACGACGCCGATCACCACGCTGCCCAGCAGCGCCAGCAGCAGCGCCACCGCCGAGACGCGGAGCGCGCCGTCGATCCAGGTCGCGAATCGGGTCATCCTGGCTCCTGGTCAGCGCGGGTCGCGGGCAGACGCGGCAGCCTGCCCGCGCCCGTCACGACAGCGCCTTCAACGCCTCGAAGGCGCCGCGGCCCCAGCGCGCCTCGAACTGGGCGGGCACGCGTTCCAGCACCGGCCGGCTCCAGGCCGCCACATCGACCTCGGTGACCGTCATGCCCGCGGTGCGCAGCTCGGCCACCGCGCGGGCCTCCTGGGCCAGCAATTCCTGGTCCTGCCAGGCTGCCGCGCTGCTGAAGGCCGCCTGCATGATCTCCCGGTCGGCCGCGCTGCGGGCGCGCCAGAAGGGCTCGTTCACGATGATGATGCGCGGCGTGATGATGTGCTCGGTCAGCACCAGGTGGCGCTGCACCTCGTTCAGCTTCGCGCTCTGGATGGTGGGCAGCGGGTTCTCCTGCCCGTCCACCGCGCCCTGGCTCAGCGCCAGGTACAGTTCCGGGAAGGCGATCGGCGTCGGGCGCGCGCCCCAGGCCTCGGCCATCGCGCGGAACACGTCCACCGGCGGCACGCGCAGCCGGAAGCCCTGCATGTCGGCCGGCGTGCGCACCGCGCGGCTGCCGGTGGTCAGGTGGCGCTTGCCGTAATAGGTCACCTTCGCCATGCGCATGCTGCGCCGCGCGACCAGCTCATCATTCATGCGCGCGAAGACTTGCGTGTCGCTGGCCTTGGCGAGGTGCGCGGCGTCGCGCCAGAGATAGGGCGCCTCGAACAGCGTCAGGGCCGGCAGGAAGGCGCCGAGCGCGCCGGCGCCGTCCGTGGTCAGCTGCAAGGCGCCGGAGGAGACCGCCTCCATCATGTCGCGCCCGCTGCCCAGCTGGCCGTTCGGGAAGGACTGGATCTGGATGCGGCCCGCGCTCTTCTCCCGCACCTCGGCGGCGATGCGGTCGATCATCAGAACCTGAGGGTGGGTGGCCGGCAGCTGGTCGCCCCAGCGCGCGATGACGGGCTGGGCCCGCAAGGTCGGCGGCGCCGCCAGCACGCCGCCGAGGGCGGTCGCGCCAGCCAGAAGGCCGCGTCTGTGCATGGTCATGTTTCTTCCCCTTTGGCCTTGGTCACCGGGGCAGGATCAGGCCTGCACCGGTGCCGGCGGCCTTGTCGGCGGCCGCGGATGATTGCACTGCCAAGCGCGCGCCGCGTCAACCATTCAGCGGCTGCGGATACTGCAGCAGCAGGATTTCGGCGCCCGCGGGCCCGGCGGCGGCCATGAAGGCGGCTTCCTCGCGCGGCACGAACAGGGCCGAAAGCCGGCCATGTGGCTTGCCGGCGTGCAGGATCGCGCCCTCCAGCACCAGCAGCGACTGGCCACCGCCGAGCGCCGGGTCGGTCAGCGCCACCTTGGCGCCCGGCGGCAGGCGGAACAGCCGCACGGTCAGCCCGTCCGGCTCCTCCAGGACGATCTCCTCGGCGGCGTCGTCGCGGGCGGCCAGCGCCTCGGGCGTGCTGGGGTGCACCGGATCGGCCAGGATGTAGCGGCGGGCCCGCTCCTCCATGCGCGCGCGGGCGGTGGGCAGGAATTGCGCGCCGGTGCCATCCGCGCTGGCGCGCAGCGTGAAGTATTGCAGCCCGCAGGCATCGGGCACGATCGGCCCATAGCCGGTGCTGCCGCCGGCGAAATGCGCCATGACGGGCGCCAGCGCATGCCGCCCGATCCGGCCGCTGCCGCCCACCATCACCTGGAACTGGTCGACGAAGTGGAAATGCGGATGGACCACCGCATTCTCCTCCTGCTCGACCAGGAAGGCCTGGGGCGGGCGCACCTCACCGGGCGAGGGCGGCACCCAGGCCACGCTCGACAGCATCTTCGGATCCACCGAATTCGAGGATTTGGGCGAGGGCGGCGGGCCGAAATAGTCGCTCCGCCACAGCAGCCCCCCATCCGGCGCCACGCGGGAGAAGCGGGTGCCCGCGGCCTCCTCCGCCGTGCTGGCATAGATCATCCTGGCCTCTCCCCCCCGATGCCGTTGTTGTCAGGACAAGTTGTCGCGCACTATGCTGCCCTCCTCGACGGGGCCGCAAGAGCCCTGCGCACCGAGGAGGACGCCATGCTGCTGACCCGACGCGCGTTGCTGCCACTGCTTGCCGCACCGGCCCTGCCCGCCCGGGCCCAGGGCTGGCCCACGCGCCCCATCCGCATCCTGGTGGGCTTCCCGCCTGGCCAGGCCACCGACGTGGTGGCGCGCCTGCTGGCCGAACGCCTGTCCGAGGCGCAGGGCTGGCAAATCGTGGTGGAAAATCGCCCCGGCCAGGGCGGCAGCCTGGCCGCGCTGGCCGCCGCCCAGGCCGCGCCGGATGGCTATACCTGGCTGCTCTCGGCCACCGCGCCGCTGGCCACGAACCCGAACCTCTATCCCAATATCGGCTATGATCCGGCGCGCGACTTCGCGCCCGTGAGCCTGATCGCGAACCTGCCCTTCGTGCTGCTGGTCAACCCGGCCCTGGCCGCGACCGACGTGGCGGCGCTGGTCGGGATGGCGCGCGCGCGCCCCGGCGCGCTGAACTTCGGCACGCCGGGCAATGGCACCACGGCGCATCTGATCACCGCCATGTTCGCGCGCGCCGGGGGTGGTCTGGACATGACGCATGTGACCTACCGCGGCGCCCCGCAGGCATTGACCGACCTGCTGG